>Ga0163144_10012588_pt1 | contig 17749 bp, 11 predicted proteins | sample OliLak19BULKMAT1_FD_123175 | JGI IMG/M metagenome (GOLD analysis project Ga0163144, IMG submission 123175) | Freshwater microbial mat bacterial communities from Lake Vanda, McMurdo Dry Valleys, Antarctica - Oligotrophic Lake LV.19.BULKMAT1 | ecosystem: Environmental > Aquatic > Freshwater >...
CACCTCATCATAAGGGCTCGATTTGGGGCCTCCGTTCCAAATTGACCCTCCATCCATTCCCAAAAACTGCATTTCCATCCAATCCCTTCAGGCCCCTCTCACCTGGGGGACAGGCTCTACCTACACCGCCAAAGTACTCGTAGCCATTCACAACCCGCAGCCGCTGTCGGCCACCATACACAAACTCCAACTCCCACAAGCTGACCACTTCGATTTGAATCAAATGATTTCTGCGTCGTAGGTATAGGTCTCGGCACCCGAGTTTCGGTTGCCGTTATTATCATAAGAATCAGCCGCCTGGTTAAAGATGTTCGGGGTATAAGTGGACACGATCACATTGTTAGCGAACTAACCGCCTTGGAGGCGTTGCAATGACGGAAGAAACAGCGACCGGTCGATCTGCTGTGTGTCAACAGTTTGTGCCGCCAGTTTCTCAGGAGTCAGTTTGAGCGTGTTCCAGCCCGCTCGATGCACAGCCTCCAAATGGTTTAAATGGTTTTCTGGTGATGGCCAATGGTTCAACTCCGTTCAAAAGTAGAATCTTCGCGACTGTACAGAACAGTGCGTTTTCGAGATTACAGGAAGCGAATTTTTCCTCCGTAAAAAACACGTTGCCAGAGTCTTACATGGTTTTCTAAACGACGGATCCAGGTTCAATTCCTGTTCGGGGCACCACTCTACTCCTTGGCGGAGTCCTGTTCGTTCTCGGCGTCCCGGTGGAGCTCCAACTGCGTGTTAAGGGAACGGGGACAACGCGTCAGGCAGTCCCCTACCGTTGATCCTCAATCAGCCAAGCGCTGACTTCCTTAGCCTCGATGGACCATATGATTGCTTGGAATGGCGGCGATCGAAGGTCCTCCTCACTGGACCGTCACCGCGCCGTCAGCATCAACCTTAATCGATCGCGCTCCGGACGGCAGAACAGTGGTAGTCTCTTTTCCGCCGGGCCAGCGTACCCAAATCTGATCCGCCGGCTGGGGCATAGCCAACACCTGAACCGCGCTATCCTGCGAGCAATAGCCCGAACCAGCCTGGATTTCGCGGAGGGGCCCCGCCTTTTGACCAGCTAGAAGACGAATACTGGCACCCACCGCAGTGGGATTGCCGGGCGGCCCCTGTAAGCGAACCCGCAACCCCGGCTTCGCACCGACGTTATGGTAAACTTTCGTAGCCCCACCATTTTGCGACACGACGAGATCGACTCGCCCGTCCGCGTCAAAATCGGCAAGGGCCGCGCCACGCTGTTCGCCATAAACCGTAACGCCGGAAACCTGTCCAGGCACCGGTGTCAGGTGGCCGCTAACATCGCCGCGTAACCACAGTCCCCGACCAGCGTCTAATCGCGGCTCTTCCATTCGCATCGCGAAACAATTCTGGCTTAGAAACACATCTTCGTTCCCGTCGCCGTCCAGATCGGCCACGCAGACCGCGAAACCCGGGGCGAACTGCGCCGCTGCCGGAAGGGGAATACCCTCGAAATGCTCGCCCCGATTCAAGAATAGCATCGAGGCGAGCGTGGCCGCCTGCACCTGCTTCGCGCGGGGCCAAGCTTCACCCAACACGGTCATGGCGTCCGCCGAGGCGAACGATCGGTGGGTGGCGAAGCGAGCACGAAGACCAGGCCACCCCTGGGCGAGGAAGCTGAGGTCGCGACGTGGAACCAACTGGAAATTTACTTCCTCATACTCCGTTTCCAGAATGTCCATCGAGCCATTGTCATCGAAGTCCCCATAAAAAAGACCCACGGGCTGCCTGGCACTAGGTCGGTGATAGGAACTATTCAGGCCCCAATTTGACGCGAGGATGTCCAACCGTCCGTCGCCGTTGAAGTCACCGGTCGTAACACCGCTCCACCAGCCGGTGAAATTCGCGAGTCCCAGTTCGGCAGTGACCTCGCGAAACCGGCCACGGTTGTTGCTGAACACCCGCACTGGACCCCACTCGCAGGCCAGAATCAGCTCCGTATAGCCATCCCCGTCCAGGTCGCTGAAGACGGCGCCGTTGACCAGGCCTACTTGCTTTAATGCGGCGCTATTTTTCAGGTCCGGAATCAACTGGCCACCGTCATTGCGAAAGAGGTAGGACGCGGTGGGTTCTGGGTAGCGACCGGGTCTGGCTCGACCCCCGACAAACACATCGAGATCACCGTCGCCATCGTAGTCAGTCACTGCGAGTGGGCCCGGGGAGAACAGGTCCGGAACCCCCACGAGGGCAGCCGTGGGTGCTGACCCAGCTTCAAATCGCAAGACTGGCGGAGTCGTGGCGGAATCCGATTCGTAGCGCGAAAGCCCCACCAACAGGGCGAATTTCCCCGGTACGGGCGTCCAACCCACCAGCCCAGTCGAATCATCCGGCAGCGGCGAGTTCCATAACGGGAACCGGCACTGGGTGAAGCCGCCGTTACCGTCAGATTTAAAAGCGGACAATGACCGACCACGCCCCTCGCCAAGAATCAGTTCCTCCTGTCCATCCCCGTCCAGATCGAACCACGCCACACCGGGACCGGCTTTGCTCAGCAATTTGGGCAGAAGGGGCTGGCGCTCGAGATCGTTGAAGGCTGGGTCCTCATGGGCATGGCCCAATCGCCGGCTCACATCCTCGAAGAATTTCGGGGAGGAAAGGACTGGCGGAATGGGAGATACGGATTGGGAAAAAGCCTCGTCAATTTCATAAAGGCAATTCGGGTCGGCGTTTGCAATGAGGCTCCGTCGGCCACTCCGCCACTTCACTTCCAGGGTTAACCGGTTCGTGAGCGTGCCCGCCGCGAAAACACGTATCGCTTGATCCGAGGAAAGGTAGCGTCCGCCGCACTGGATCTCCTGGCTTTGACTCGGCACCGCCCCGCCGCGCACGATAATCTTCGCGCCAATGCCTTGGGTATTGGGCTTTGTTCCTTTAAGCCGGACCGCCACGCGCGGGGCGCTGGTTTCGTTCCGGTAAATCAACGGAGGAAGCCCCAGACAACTCACAATCGAATCAAGATCGCCGTCGTTATCGAGGTCAGCCAGAGCGAGGCCGTGACTAATATGGGTCGAATTAAAGCCCCACGCGGCACCCTTCTCTTCGAAGGAGAGATCACCGCGGTTTCGGAAAAGAAGATTCGGCGTCGCCAGGTGCGGATAGTTGGTAAGTACAGTTCCACGGGAAAGGTCGGCGGACACGCCCCCCGCCCGGCTCTCCCTCTCGATAGCGTCGAGATCTTGAAGGTCAAAGGCATGCCCATTGACACATAGCAGATCTTCAAAGCCGTCCAGGTCGACATCCAGGAACGCCGTGCCCCAGGTCCAGTCACTGGCGTCCACTCCGGCGTAGTTGGCGATGTCGGCGTAGGTACCGTCGCCCCGGTTGAGTTGAAGCGTATTGCGACGCGCCTGCTGCCGATCCACCGATTCGCCCAGTTTGGTCGACGAGGGATTTCCTTCGCCTCGTTGCGTCATCCGCCGCCCGTGGGAACGACTCAACATGTCCGCGACAAACAAATCATCGAATCCATCACGATCGAGGTCGGCAAAATCGACGGCCATGGAATTGAGACAGACCGTGCGGATGGCCAGGTCCGGGAGCGCTCGGAAATGGCCCTTACCGTCGTTGATCCAGATGCGATCGGGCGTCTGCAGATCGTTACACACGTAGAGATCGGGAGAGCCATCGCCGTTGAGATCCCGAAACGCTGCGCTAAGTCCCAATCCACGGGGTGCTTGCTTCAAGGGAAGGCCGGCTTCTGTGAGGAAGGTTCCGTCGATCCATGACCCCAGCGAGAAATGATTCCGGGCGTCATTCCAATAGTACGCGTCCGGAGCCCCCAACTGGATCAACAGGCCGTCGACAATCTGATACTGTTGCGCATCGCGCCCAGCGACTTGGGGCTTTCGGTCGACCATTCGATACGAGATCGCCTTCACCCGATCCAGCCCCTCGGAAATGGTGTTATTGACGAGGTAGGGGGTGAGGGTTCCGTCGCCCTTCAGATCCGCCAGCGTCACGCTGGTGCATCCGAAATTCATAAACACCAGGCCGGCTTCCTGGGTGATGTCTCGAAAGTGTCCGTTCCCTTCATTCAGGAGGCAGGCATTCGGACCGCCGCGGGAGGTGACCAATAAATCCAGGGCTCCATCACCATTCAGATCGGCAAACACCGAACCCCGTGACGCCTGATTGGTACAGCCAACACCGGCCTCCCGCGTGACGTCTTGAAATCTGAAACCGCCCAGATTGCGAAACAACGCATTACTTCCGTCCACGTGACAGAAATAGAGATCCACCAGGTCGTCCTGATCAAAGTCACCCGCGGAGACACCCCCGCCCTCCATCAGAACTCTCCGGGGAAGCAAGCGCTCGTAGGATATCTGGTTGGTGAATTTAACTCCGGTCTGCTCCGGCTGCAGCAGGGTGAAACCGGTACGACCATTGGCGGGAATTGTTAATCGAGCCACGCGATAGCCCTCCATTTGTTCCCACGCCAGTGAGGTCGAGGCGGCGGATCCTCCCAGCGGCAAGAACAATCCGACCCAACCGAAAAATAATGCGGCTCCTCGCAAGTTCATCCAGGTAGGCAGCACGTTCCCGAAGGATCGTTTGGAAGACAAGAATTCTCCCTTTTAGTTTCAGGAGGTCGCTGATCAAACCCAACCCAAACGGACTCTCAGTAGAGGTCAACTTCGCTCAACTGCTTGATCACTTCGAAGGTCCGCCCCGGGAAATAACGGTTGAGCAGGCGGTCAACCTCCGGCTGCCAATGGTCGTCCACGGTGTAAAGCTCATAGGGGCCTTCCCGGTACGAATGAACGTCCCGCCGATAATCTCCCCACCGGGCAGATTCAGCCACGATGGCCGCACGGAGCCATTCAGTCAGGCGCTCAAAACGCTGGCGAGCCAACTCCGGCGAAAGCGCTCCACCCACTCCCAAATGCCGGTGCGCCATGGTTCGAAATGTTGCCCGAAATTTTTGGCTATTCCGCAACGCCTGAAACAGCCGAGTCGGCGAGCCATCATCGTCGACCGCGAGGATATTAGCGTCGATCTCTTCTAAGCTGCGTTCGCTGTCCCAAATGAGGAACAAATACCTGCCGGGCGGATTAATTCGACGCCCCGCATACCAATTAGAGGCCGCATCCCAATCGGAGGTTCCACCATAGATCTGTACCAGCATGAATTGGCAAAACCCATCGACATCCAGGAGACGTGCCAATTCAGCGTATCGCGCGGAGTCTTCGACACCGGCGTTGGCAAGTTCGAACATTCGGTTCCAGACCTGTTCCGTCCCAGCCAGCACTTTCCCCGCGTTGCGGCTTTCAAAGTTAGTCGCAATTCCCCCGAGATGCCCAGCAAGGAACGACTCATCCGGCCGTTCGCAGGCATTGTAAATACCCCAGTAAAGTCCATTAATATAGAGGTGACAAAAGATTCCTCGAGCGGACACATGTCCCAGATCGCGCAATGATTCGCGCATGAATTGGTCGCGCAATAATTCCCCCCGGCGCCGTTCAGCGCCCTTCCAGTGCAGCCAACTATTGTTGCAGCCGGCACGCAGAATCAGGGACTCAAAACGCTCAGGTCCGTCCGCGCCGAAAAGCGGGTACTTCAGGTGCGGATTTCCATATCGCTCCTTAAATTCTAGGTGGAGCGAGTGCTTCGGACTTTCTTCTGGTCGGCGACTCCAACCGCCCTGAATTCGGATCCCGCAATTGACGTGAAATCCACGAGTACCATCCGGGTGAATCAATTCAAGCGAAGCCGGGCGTTCCCAAGCGGAGCCGGTCTCCAGGGGATTCGCATAAATCCCGGTCCGGGGATCGAACAACGCGGCGCGACTCAGTGCGACGGACAGCGTGGGCAGCGCCGTCACGCTTTTGAGCAGGCGTTCCCGGTATTGTGGATCGTCGACAATCTCCGGATCCATTTCGTAATCGGCAACGACGGGGGATTCGTTGCGAACACCCCACGTCGGGGGAAACCCTGCGCCCGTTTGGTGGATGACCTGTTCGGCAAATAGGTAGGTATGAGTATCAACGTCGGTCGATTTGAAGTCTGTCTTGAAGTCTGACTTGAAGGCGGCGGCGCGCAGGACGGTGGGCTCTCGAATGGGTATTGGCGTCTCATAACGGCTTCCCGTCCCCCGTGCGGGAATCGACCCATCCGTGGTAAACCAGATCTCCGCGCCCGGTGTTGCCGACGTGATCTCCACCGCCAACGGTTCCGTATAGAAACCGCGGTCGTGACTAAATTGGGTATCTGCTACTCGCCCCCGCATTTCCGCTTGGTTAGCGCGACCCGGAGTGGGGGCGACGAAGAAGGCATGGTGGCGATAACCAGAGCTCGCCGTCCGCCCGCGATCGACAGTGAACTGCGCGGCCCGCAGTCCAAAAGAAAGGTCACCTTCCAAGGGGGGAAACTTGGGCAGGTACTCGTGCACCACCGTTTTTCCATCGGGCTTTAGCAAGGCCAGATACTCGCCTTTCTCGCTCAAGCTGAAGTTGGCATGAAGCTCCGCCAATTGATTCGTCCGCTCCTTCCCGGAGGCAAATACGATCAAGAATTCACCCGGCCCCAACTCCCGGTTGGGAAAGGCCCATTTTTTAGGCTCGCGAAAATCGTCCGTGAGAAACCATCCGCTCAGGCTCTGGGTTCGCGCCTGCGGATTGTAGAGCTCAATCCAATCCGAATAGTCTCCGTCGGCATCGGCCAGTGTCGAGTGGTTGACCGACATGATCTCCGAGATGAGCAACTCCGGATCATGCAGTGAGCGATAGAACTCCCGATGAAAGACAGCCAGCAAAAGCAGCAGGATTCCGGCGAGGAGCAGGCCAAATCCAGTCGGTGAAATCTGTCTGGGCTCGCGCGTGTTCATTCCTGGGCACCGAGACGGTCAGCCTTCAACCCCTTCCAGTCCGGTCACGTACTTGGACATCCGTGTGACCCGAAACGGGAAGAAATTCATGATCCGATAATCCGGATCACCAATGGCGCCGGCGTATTTCAGTTCCAGCACCGTGCTTTCCGGGAGCGTGATCCGGCTTAAAAACTGATTATCGTAGCGATGGACGCGGTAGAACTCCAAACCGGAGTCGATCGTGATCCGGTAGTGTCCATCGGCCGAGACGAAGTATTTCCGATGGTAGCGATTGATCAATGACGGCTCCACATGGCTTAGCTCGAGGCGCGCTTTGGCCGGCAGGTCCGCCTCGCCGAAGACGGTTTGAAGTTCACCGGTATTAAATCCCCGGTTGAGGGTGAATGGTTTCAGCCGGAAGGATTCCTTGGCGCCCACCATGCCGCGCTTGAGCTTGAATTCGAGCACCGGCTTCGAGATCGAACCCAGGAGATTTCCGTACCAGCGGAGGCGCAGCTTGGTGCGGTCCGCCAGACCATTGATGTTTTGGAAGTAGGCACTCAGGTCGGGCGTGTCGAAGTAGATATTGTTCACCCACCGCGGTGCATAGGCCTCACTGAACATCGCCGAACATCGCCGAACCCAATCCTCAATCTCCGGTGTATGAACCTCGGTAACATGGTATTTCCGTTCGAACCGGAATCCGTTTTCGAGACCGTCACTCATGCCGGTAATTGCTGTTAATTACCAATGCCCCGCTCATCTACGAAGCGAACCCGCGTCTGCCCGTGGGCCTCGCGAAAATGCTGAACACACGCTTCGACCTGGCTGACGCTTTCGAAGCGTGCCTGAAAGGATGCCTCGATCACGCCCTCGGCTTCGTCAAAGCGCCGGAGTTTGATGAAGCTCGCATGCCGCTTCAGTCCGCTGACGAGTTCAGGCAGTCCAACACCGTTATTTCTGGGACTAGAAAGGGTCAGGTAAAGATTCGGTCCGGGTTCCGTTTCGCGAACCAGATGGTTCACGCCGATGACCCCGACCAGGACCGCGAACGCGATCAGGGTGATGACGGTTTGTTCCGCGCCCAGACCGAGTCCGATGGCGATACAGATGAACAGGTAGCTGAGTTCTTCCGGTTCCTTAATGGCGGCGCGGAAGCGAATGATCGAGAGCGCGCCGACCAAACCCAGGGACAGTGCCAGCGAGGACTTAACGATCGTGATGATCAGCATCGTCGTCATGGTGAGAACGACAAAGTTCCGACCAAACATCTCCCGATTCGACAAGGCATGACCGAACTTGGCGTAGATTCGGCCCAACAGGTGGGCCAGCAGCGCGGCCAGGAGGAAATTGATGAGGAAGAGGCCGTAGTGGATCTCGGCGCTCTGAGCGGAGAAGAACTCGAGGAGCGATTCGTTCTTATTCATGAAGTGAAGAAAAGCAGTCGACCCAGCGAGGCATTCCGACTCGGGGTCTCCAGGCCGAAGGAATCATCACCAGGGTCTGGATGAAAGTTCTAGTTTGCCGCACGGGTTAGAAGCGTTTTTACAGCCAGCGCATTCCAATCTCCGTCGGACTGGGTACACGCCCGGACTGCTCTGCGGGCGGCTCCGCTCGGGCATGGAAGGTATTTGGGCCCTCAATTTTGTCTCAATTTCGCGACGGAGCGCGATTCCTCGCCCCGAAGCCTAGAAGAGTCAGGGCCCAAAAAGTGCCGCGGCCAAGAGATAACTCCGGACCGCGGCGGAAGTAGGAACTCACCGAGTTGGCCTCGGTGGTTCCCTGATGCTGGCGTTACGGAAGGCGCACGCGGAAAAGGCGGGGCGCGTCCGCAGGATTGCTCAGGTAGGGCGAGCTCGCATTGGGAAGTGGGGTCCATTGTCCCCCCAAGACACTGGTCGACTCCAACACACCGCCGCCCGCCCAGGTGATACTAACGCTGGTCGGCGAGACCGAGATAACCTGAAGTATCGGCACGGCCGACTTGGGGATCACCCGGGCGAGGCGGAAGCTTTGATGCTCACTTTGGCCTCCGTTGCCGATCGCGTTATTGGCGATGACGTTGGCGGAAAGCCGGGCAATCGCATTAGCCCAGGATCCACTTCGCCGGCTGGCGACTTTGGCCGCCGGATCGGTTGGTTCATTCCACTCCCAGGCGCCTCCTGCCTGATCGAAGGTTCCGTAATAGCTGCCGGCCGCAGAGTAGGCGCCGATGTCTGTGGAACCCCCATCCGCCGCATTGACACTGTCGAAGTTAGCCGAGAACGGCCCGCCCGGGGGTAATTCGGCGACCAGCGCCGTGGGATCATCGATTCTCATCGGGAACTGCCAATAACCACCCACGCCGTTCTTGGTCGGGTCGTGGTAGGCCGCCTTATACCATTCATCCTCGCTGGGAAGAACGTAGTGCGCAGCGGGATTGCGGGCGGTGACCACGTCATATCCGGAGAAGGTGTAGGACCCCGTCTCGGTGTCGCTCAGTTCGCTGCCTCCGTTGTTCAACCAATTGGCCAGGCGCATGGCATCCACCGCCGCTACCCAGCGGACCGGGCGGTTTTCCCGGCCCTCGACCACCGTATAACGGAAATTACCGGCCTCGCCTTCCTGCAGGATTTCACCACCGCCACCCCAGAGGCTGTTCGGATCGTTCTTGGCTTTGGCATTGAGGAAAATCGCGTACTGGGCGTTGCTTACTTTGAACTTCCCAATCTCATAGACGGAATCCACCGACCCACGGGCCGCGTTCCAAACCGTGTCCTTAGGATTGCCGGGATTACCGACGGTGACGAACTCCAGGCGGACCCGGTGAGCACGGGCTAAACGGAACCCCTGATGTTCACTTTGGCCTCCGTTACCGACCCCGTTGTTGGCGACGACATTGGCCGAGAGTCGGTTAATCGCATTGGCCCAGGAACCACTCATACGGCTGGCCATGCCGGAGGCGGGATCAGCCGGCTCATTCCATTCCCAGGTATTTCCCGCTTGATCGTAGGTACCATAGTAACTGGTGGCGGCCGTGTAAGCCCCCACGTCGGTGGTGCCGCCGTCCGCGCCATTGACACTATTGAAATTAGCCGAGAACGGCCCGCCCGGGGGAAGTTCGGCCACCAAGGCATTCGGGTCATCGGTCTTCACCGGATACTGCCAATAGCCCCCGATACCATTCTTGGTGGGATCGTAATAGGCGGCTTTGAACCATTCGCTTTCGCTGGGTAGAAAATAATCGGAATTCGGATTCCGAGCGCTGAACGTTTCGGCTCCCGTGAAGGTATAGGTTCCGGATTCGGTGTCGCTGCCCTCCTCGGCCCCATTGCTTAGCCAGTTGGCCAGGCGCAGGGCATCGACTGTGGCTACCCAGCGGGCGGGTCGGTTCTCCAACCCGGCGACCACGGTGTAGGTGTAGGTGCCCTCTTCGCCATCGCGAACAATCTCCGGGCTGGCCCAAAGGGAGTGCGTATCGGTTTTCGCCGTCGCATTCAGAAAGGCAGCGTATTCGGCGTTGCTCACCTTGAATTTGGAAATCTCGTAGACATAGGCGACGGCGCCGCGCGCGGTGTTCCACACCGTATCCTTCGGATTGCCGGCATCGCCCACCACGACGAACCGGTTGGCATCGGATTGCAGAGCTCTGAAACTGAGCGTGCTATTAGCCAAAATGACGTTGCCCCCGCCGCCCGCCAAATCACGGATCTGGCGGGCGGTCAACGTATACGCCGTTCCCGACAACTGCAGACTGGTCGTCAGGCGCACCGAAGTCAGCGTCAGCACGGTGATCCCTGTAATCTCCAGGCCGCCCGACAGGGAGTAATTCGCCGCAACGCTAGCGGTAGCCTCCGAAACAGGCTCCGAGAAAATGATCGTGACTTCGGTTCGGGAGAAACCACCCGCCACACTCTTCAGCGTCGGCGCCTCAGTATCCGGCGCCACCGTTACCACCGTCTCGGTACTGGCCAAGACCTGACCGGAAAGGAGGAGATTGCACCGGTACTTGAGACCGCTTTGTCCCAACGAGAGGGCGGGAGTCTGGTAGGCGGACGCATTGGCTCCACGAATATCGACGCCATTCTGCTGCCATTGGTAGGTCAGAACATCCGCTGGAGCTCCGGCGACCCCGCTGACCGTCGCGGCGAGGGGACCCAGCGTGAGTCGGCGATTTTCGGTCACCGTCTCGGTGGGATTCAAATCTTTGGTAAGCGTCACGGCGGCATTCTCGTACGGCGCAATGACCTGTACCTCCGCTAAGGAAAAGTACCCGTCACCGGTCCTCAGCGGAGACTGGGATTCGAAACGAACATGCCGACCATTGATCCCCGGCGGTAAATTGTAGGCTACCTGGAGAGAGGGCCGACCGGGATAGGTTCGGCTCCAAATCACCGTCTGACTGGCATCGAGAATCTGGAGGGTGAAATCATCATTGCGGACCGCGCAGGAATTGAACAACGCCTGGCATTCCGCGGCGGTGAGTGTGCGAAACCACACTTTGAGCCGCCCGATGGGTTTGGTGGCGCCCAGGTCCACTTCCCACCAACCCGGGTCTTCCGACACTTCATTCAGCGTCACCGAACCATTGGCAAAAAATCCGTCGGTGTTGCCATCGATGGCATGTTCCGCCTCACCTCCCAGGGCCGTGCTGGACTGCGTGGCAGAACCGCCCATCGCCCAGTTTACCTCGAAGAACGGAGTCGTCCCGCTTCGGGTCACGCCCGCGAGTTCATTTCCCGCAAGGTCCTTGGCTCCGCTCACGGCGACAGAATAGGGCGCGTTCTGGGCAATCCCGGTCACTTCCAAGGTGACGGTCTGATAGAGATGCTGGTCCGCGGGGTCCTGCAGAATGGGGCTTAAAATGGCGCGCGTTACCGTCGTGCCCGGGCCGAAGTCATAATTGGCCACCTGAACCGAGGAAACCGGATCCATAACCTCGTTGAATCGGAAAATCGCGCGCATCGCCGGTCCGCTCCCGAAACTCAACTCATTGATCACCGGTCGCTCCACATCGGGCGTCACGGTCACCACTCCCTGGCCACTCAATACGCTCTGACCGGAGACGGAGCACCGGACGGTAAACGCCGTGCCACTGTCGGCCAGTCGTTGGACCGGAGTGGTGTAAGTCGAACCATTGGCTCCGGGGATTTCCTGTCCGTTCCGCAGCCATTGGTACGTGAGGCGGTCCTGGGGGGCACCCGTCACCGTGGCGGCCACGGGGCCCAAAGTGACCACTCGACCCTCCGAGACACTCGCCGAGACCAGGTTTTGGGTCAGATTAACCGCCACACCCTGGTAGGGGGCGATGACTTGAACCTCTGCCAAAGAGAAGAATCCGTCGCTGGTCGTCAGCGGATTCTGGGGAACAAAGCGGACAAAATGCCCCACGACCGGGGTGGCCATATTATACAGATAATGGAGACCATTCTTGGCATCCCGCGGCGGCCGGCCCGGATACGACCAGCGCGCAACCTCAGTTCGACTCGAGTTTAAGATGAGGACGGTGAAATCATCGTTGCGTTGACCACAACAGTCCGTGCGAAACCACACGTGAACCGATCCAATTGATCGGCCGTCCCCTAAGTCGACCTCCCAATACGGATCGCGCGGATCTCCGTCCTGGTCGGATCCGCCGCTATGAGTTGTGGAATTCGACGCATAATTACCGTCGGTGTTACCGTCAATCGCCCGTTCGGCAGTTCCGAGCTCCAGCGTGCTGGACTGACTGGCGCCACCATTCAAAGCCCAGTTTACCTCGGCCGCATAAGGCTCATTGGTTTGTTGGGCGTTAGCGGTGGCCGCGGTCAAGCACGCGATGAGGATCTTAAGGAATCTCAGTTTCATGGGTGTCGGTTTGGTTGACGCCAAGACAGCCCCGAGAGAACGGGCTATTGTTTTCCTAGCGGTGGATATCTTTAGGAAAGGTGTGAAGCCAAGAAGAAGCAATGCTGGAGAAAGAATTTAACAAAGAATCTGCGCGCCATGGAGCGTTGCCCCCGAGAGCCCGCCAGTCAGCAATCCGCAGTAGGTCGTCGAAACCCCGGAAACGAAAGTCAGACATGGACCCTGCTCCGCGGAACTCGTTGTCAGCGGATAACGACAGGCGGATGACTTTGATATCTCCACCGGCTCATTCCCTGAAAACAACACCCCTTCTCCTTTTCCAACAGGTTCCAACAGCAACCGACGGAAGCGTGCCCGACCCGCAGTCGCTCGGAATGAGACTCGCAACTCGGGACTGGGCCGACTTTCGTTGGGACGTGAAACCAGACTGCAATGCCTGATCAATGAACTCCGCATACCCTGCTCCAAAACGCCTGCGCGTCGCCGCCGTTCAGATGATTATTGCCGACTCGCTTGCGGGCAATCTGGAAAAAATCGAACGTGCCGCCATCGAGGCCGCCAGGAATGGGGCCGACGCCGTGCTCTTTCCCGAATGTGCCACCACCGGTTATACCTATGACTTTCGCTCCCTGAAACGCGCCGCGCTCAGCCAAACCCTCCACTCAATCGCGGCCATCGCGGCCCGACTACAGGTCAACCTCCTCGTCGGCAGTCCGATCTTTGCAGGACGTCGGCTTTACAACGCGTTGACCGTCTTCGACCGACGCGGCCGTCTGATCCACACCTACGCCAAATGCCAACTCACCGACGCGGATCGCCAGTGGTTTACCCCGGGGAATAGCCTCTCGCTGTTTTCGCTGGAGGGCATCCAGGCGACGGCCATCCTTTGCCACGAACGGCGTTATCCTGAACTCGTACGCCTCCCGGTCATGGCCGGCGCCCAGATTGTGTTTCATCCTAACGCCGGCCTGGATGCTTTGGCGGTCTCGCGCACCAAACGCCGCGGCCGGGATGGCATCCCGGTGCGCGCCTTCGAAAACGCCGTCTATTACCTGTTTGCGAATTCGGTCGGACCGCAAGGCGGTGGCCAGTGGTCGGCGGGAGATTCAAAGATTGTCGCCCCCGACGGTTCATTCCTGCAATTGGCCGACAACCGCGGGGAACAGGTGCTGGTGCAGGACCTGGACCTCGCCCAAGCGACCCGGAAGTATGCCTTGGACAGTCTCAAGCAGCCCCGCTTCTTGGCCAGTCACTGGCGGCGCTTGCTCCCAGAACTCCGGCGACGGGTCCGGGAAGCGGATCGAATGTTCCGGCAAAATTACCGCGCGAACAGCCGGGCTTCGTCGAGCAACCCGGACAGGCGGCGTCGGCCCGATGAACGCCCGCCCGTCAGTTCGCGACCGCCAGCATCACGCCCGCAGCGATCGCCGAGCCGATAACGCCGGCCACGTTGGGCCCCATGGCATGCATTAACAGATAATTTCCCGGGTTCGCTTCGAGCCCCAATTTGTTCGACACCCGCGCAGCCATGGCCACCGCAGAGACACCGGCCGAACCGATAAGCGGGTTCAGTTTGTCCTTAAGGAATAGATTCATGAACCGCGCCAGCAACACCCCCGCCCCAGTACCAATGTCAAAGGCAATCAGGCCGAGCGCCAGAATCCCGAGCGTTTCCGCCTGCAGGAATTTGTCACCGCCAGTTTTGAACCCACCGACAGACCCAATAGGATAGTGACAATATTAATCAGTTCGTTGGCGGCGGTTTTGGAGAGGCGCTCCACCACACCGCATTCCCGGAACAAATTGCCCAGCATCAGCATCCCGACCAGCGGGGTCGCCGAGGGCAGCAGGAGAATGCAGATTCTCAAGACGAACAGCGGGAACACGATCTTCTCGATCTGACGCACGGGTCGCAGTCGCTGCATGACCAGGCGACGCTCGTCCTCAGTTGTCAGCAGGCGCATAATGGGCGGCTGAATGATGGGTACCAAGGCCATATAGGAATACGCCGCCACCGCAATCGCTCCGAGCAGATCAGGCGCCATTCGGCCGGCGAGAAAGATGGCCGTCGGCCCGTCGGCCCCGCCGATGATACCGATGGCACACGCGTCCTTGAGCGAGAAGTTGACCCAGTCGGTGGCGCTGGAAAGCCACAGAGCGCCCAGCACGGTGGCAAAGATGCCTGGCTGAGCCGCGGCCCCTAGCAGGGCAGTCTTGGGATTGGCAATCAGCGGCCCGAAATCGGTCATCGCCCCCACCCCCAGGAAGATCAGTAGCGGAAACAGTCCGGTGCCGATCCCGAAATCGAAAATGAGCGCGAGGAATCCGCCCTGACTGGCGTCGGCGATGCCCGCGTTAGGAATGTTGGCCAGCACCCCGCCGAACCCGATCGGAATCAACAGCAGCGGTTCAAATTTTCGGGCAATGCCGAGGTAGATTAAGATCAACCCGACCCCGATCATGATTAGATTGCCCCAGCCTCCGTGTGTGAACCCGTAGATACCGGTCTCGCGCCAAAGCCGCGCCAGGTTCTCGGAAAAGCGGCTGTCGGCAGCCTGTGCTGCGAGGGGCAGCAGCAGCAACTCAAGGAAGGTCCGTCCGCGCCTCACCCAGGAATACAGGGGCGGTTTCATCCGTCGATCCTGGCGACATCCTGACCGGTCACGACCTGATCACCGGGGCCAACTAGGAGTTCCCGGACAATTCCGTCGGCGGGAGCATTCAGGGGCATTTCCAGTTTCATCGCCTCAATAACTATCACCGCCTCACTGCGGGCGACGCGCTCGCCTACTGCCTTAATCACCAGGGTCACCAAACCAGGCATGGGCGCCTGGACGACGGAAGTAGCCACTGGGGTCGAGGTCCGCGAGGTTGGACTGGGTGCCGCTTTCCCGTCCACCGCGGTAATGCTGAATTCGTGCGATTCGCCGTTGACCGTGGCCTGGTTGCCCTGGAAGGCAGCGGTGAATTCCTGGCCGTCGACCCGAACGAAATAGGCTTCTGGTTCCCGGACCACCGACGGGGCCGGAGCGGCCGCGGCCGGGGTGTTTTTGCGACTGCCGAGCTTGGCGTCGCCCTTGAGGAAATTAATACCCTTCTCCCCGCAGGCCGCGACGATAAAGAGGTTTTCGTCCGTTTCGGGTAGTCCCTCGGCTGCCAGTTTGGCGCGGGCCGGTGCGATTCCTTTCTTGGGATTCGCCTCATCCATTTCCAGCGGACTACGGGTGGTCGGCGGAAGTCCCATTTGCAGCGCCGCCAACTTCACAATTTCCGGATCGGGCGGCACGGGTGTCCGTCCAAAATAGCCCAGCACCATCTTGCCATACCCCTCAGCGAACTTAGCCCACTTGCCGAGCATCACGTTGTTGAAGGCCTGCTGGAAATAGAACTGACTGACCGGCGTTACGGACGTGCCGAAGCCCCCCCAAGCGCACGACTTCGCCCATGGCCGCGATGACCTCCGGATAACGATGCAGGATGCCATTGTCCCGCATCATCTGCGTGTTTGCCGTCAAGGCTCCGCCGGGCGTGGGACTCCACGGAATGAGTGGTTCCACCGCCTTGGATTCGGGCGGCAGAAACTAGTCGGACATACAGTCCTTGAAGACTTCTTCGACTTTCATGACCCGATCGATGTCGAGATTGAGGTCCCATTGGCTCCCGCGCAGCGCGTGCCACAGGCTGGCCACATCGGGCTGACAGGTGCCGCCTGAGCAGGGCGCCAGGGAAAGATCCACCTGATCCACCCCGGCCTCGATCGCTGCCTGATAACAGGAAACTCCGGTGCCAATCGTATCGTGTGTGTGGAAGGAGATCCGAGTGCCGGCCGGCAGACGCTTTCGAGCCTGCTTGATGGTCTCGTAAATCGTCGCCGGAAAGGCCGATCCGCTCGCGTCCTTGAAACGAACGGAGTCGAATGGCACTTCCGCCGCCAGAATATTTTCCAAGACTTGGGCGTAAAACTCCGGGTCATGGGCCCCGGTGCAACCGGGCGGCAGAGCCATCAGCGTCACACAAACCTCGTGCCTGAGCCCGTGCTGCGTAATCAGACGGCCGGAGTCCACCAGATTCCGCGCGTCATTGAGGGCGTCGAAGTCACGAATCGTGGTGATGCCGTGCTTTTTGAAAAGTTTGGCATGCAGTTCAATGATGTCGCGGGGCTGCGAATCCAGCGCGACCACATTGATGCCGCGGGCGAGAGTCTGCAGGTTCGCATCGGGCCCTGCCTTAGCCCGGAACTGATCCATCATCAGGAAGGAGTCCTCGTTACAATAAAAGTAGAGGCTTTGGAACATGGCTCCCCCCCCGGCCTCAAAGTGGGTAATTCCAGCGGCACGAGCGGCCTCGACGGCGGGCAGGTAGTCGGCCGGAACGACCCGCGCCCCGTAAACGCTTTGGAAGCCGTCTCGGAACGCCGTGATCATCACATCGATTCGTGTGCGCAACATGATTGGAAAACGTCGGATTGGCGTCGAGGAATCCGGCCGCAACCGGGAAAAATCTGTCCGGATCGGAATCCCGTTATCGCGTTGGTCCGGACCGGGCTCGGTACGCCGCCGCAAGGGCCACCGCCACCAACGGGGAGTTCGGACGCGCGGGCGTTACCGAAGGTTTCGGCCGGCCGACAGGGGCGGGTTCCGGAAACCAGTGACCGAACCTAGCGAAGAATCGGCCCAGCAGGTGAACGCCACCGATCAAGAGGAGGAGAAAGGCGAAGACCACACCCATCCCGATCAACACGAGCTCAATTCCAGTCTGCAACATAGGGAACGGCGCACCGCTCCAAGTGGCAAAGCAACACTTCGGTAGGGCTGCGTTGCCGCGCGGCCCCATTCAATTCCAAGGCGCTTGCGAATGACTGACGCGCAACGCGGGAAGCTTTTCCGCACCAGCCTACCCCACGTTGGCCCGCCTGGTTCTCTCAAGCGTAGCGGGGTTATATGGGGACAAGCAGCAGCTTGTCCCTACCACTTCGGTAGGGCTGCGTTGCCGCGCGGCCCCATTCAATTCCAAGGCGCTTGCGAATGACTGACGCGCAACGCGGGAAGCTTTTCCGCACCAGCCTACCCCACGTTGGCTCGCCTGGTTCTCTCA
>Ga0163144_10012589_pt1 | contig 17749 bp, 19 predicted proteins | sample OliLak19BULKMAT1_FD_123175 | JGI IMG/M metagenome (GOLD analysis project Ga0163144, IMG submission 123175) | Freshwater microbial mat bacterial communities from Lake Vanda, McMurdo Dry Valleys, Antarctica - Oligotrophic Lake LV.19.BULKMAT1 | ecosystem: Environmental > Aquatic > Freshwater >...
CGGCGAGTCCCTTCGCCGCCGCGGTGCCGACCGCCGCCAACCGGCAGATGCACCCGCTGGCGCGGAACGGCGGCGCGGCTGCTTCCGAGGCTACGCCGTCATTCCCTCCGCCGCCACCGCCGCCTGCAACCGCGCGAGCGCCGCCGCCACGATCACCTCGGTCGGGCCTTCCACCAGCAGACGCAGCTTCGACTCCGTCCCGGAATAGCGCACGAGCAGCCGGCCCTTCGCCCCCAGTTCCCCTTCCAGCGCCTGGATCGTCGCCGTCAGATGCGGCAACGTCTCGATCGGCTTTTTCTCGCGCACCTTCACCGCCGCCGTGAGTTGCGGAAATTTGATCAGCGCCCGCCGCAACTCCGAGAGCGGTTTCCCGGAGTCGAGCATCACCTCGATCACCTTGAGGGCCGCCACGAGTCCGTCGCCCGTCGGCGAAATCTCGGAGCAGATGATATGCCCCGACGACTCGCCCCCGAGCGTCGCCCCCTCGGCCCGCATCCGCTCGATCACGTAGCGATCGCCGACCTGGGTGCGCAACACGCGCCCGCCCGCCGCCGCCAGCGCGGCGTCGACGCCGAGGTTGCTCTGCACCGTGACGACCAGCGTGTTGTTCATCAACCGGCCGCGCGAAAGCGCATGCAGCGCCAGCAGGGTGAGGACTTCGTCGCCATCGAGCACGGCGCCCAGTTCGTCGCACAAAACACAACGATCGCCATCGCCATCGTGCGCGATGCCCAGCCGCGCGCCGACCGCGCGGACCCTCGCGGCGAGCGCCGCGGGATGTTCGCTGCCGACATGGGTGTTGATGTTGCTGCCATCCGGCGCGTCGCCGATTCCGGTCACTTCCGCACCGAGCCCGCGCAAGACCGCCGGACTCGTGCCGCACGTCGCGCCATTCGCCGTGTCGAGCACCACCCGCCAGCCCGCGAGCGCGTGCCGCGGCAGCAGCGCTTGCGCCGTCGCCACATAATCCGCCGCCGCACTCAACTGGCTCGCGAGGGGCACGGCCGGCGCCGCGATCGCCGCGCCGAGGTGCCCCTCGATGATGAGCTCATCCTCGTCGGTCAGCTTCACGCCGCTCGGACCGAAGAACTTGATGCCATTGTCGCTCGCCGGATTGTGCGAGGCCGTGATCACCACGCCGAGCCGCGCGCCGCTCGCGCGCACCGCCCGTGCCACCGCCGGCGTCGGCACGATGCCGAGCGAGATCGGCTCGGCCCCCGCCGCGCGCAGCCCCCGCGCCACCGCCGCCTCGAGCGCCGCGCCCGAAGCGCGCGTGTCGCGCCCGATCAACACGCGCCCCACGCCCGGGAGTTCGCGGCGCTCCAGCGCCAGGTCGCTCCCGGCCGGCAACGGCTGGCGGCGCTCGCCCGCGCCGCGCAGCCACGCCACCGCCGCGGCGCCGAGCCGGGCGGCAAATTCTTCATTGACGATCGGTCCGCCATACGGACCCCGCACCCCGTCGGTGCCGAAATATTTTCTGCTCATGAACGATAGAATTCCCGCGTCGCCGCGATTTTTTGTTGCACGGCGCCACCCAGGAGCAAGTCGCGGGCCGGCGCGATACCTTCGCGCACGTTCGCCACGCGCCCGACAATCCACAACGCGACCGCCGCGTTGAGCACGACGGTGTCGGTCAGCCCGCGCGGCCCCTGGCCCGCGAGCAGCGCCTCGACGATGGCGAGATTCGCCGCCAGATCGCCGCCTGCCAGATCGGCGAAAGGCGCGGGCTCCAATCCGAAATCCGCCGCGTGCCACTCCGCGGCGATCCCGCGCCGCGCCCCGAAACCATGCACGCGGTTCGCCGTCGCCGTGGTCAACTCGTCGATGCCGCGCGTCGCGTCGATCACGCCGTGCACCGCCAGCCCCGCCCGCGCGCCGAGCGCCTCGAGCGCGCCCGCCAGCTTCGGCACGGAAGCGGCCGAGAACGTCCCCAGCAGCACGTGCGCCGGCCGGCCAGGATTGATCAACGGTCCCAGGATATTGAATACCGTGCGCTCGCCGCGCGCCGCGAGCGCCTTGCGCACCGGCGCGATGTGCTTGAACGTCGGATGATACGCCGGCGCGAAAAAAAACACGAAGCCGAGCTGGTCGAGCGCGCGCCGCAGCGTCTCCGGCGGCGCCTCCAGGTTCACGCCCAGCGCGCCGAGCAGATCGGCGCTGCCGCATCTCGAGGTGATGCCGCGATTGCCGTGCTTCATCACCGTGACGCCGGCGCACGCCAGCGTGAGCACGACCATGCTCGAGATGTTGAAGCCGCCCGCGTGATCGCCCCCCGTGCCCACGATGTCGATCGCGCGTGCCGACCACGCCTCGACGCCGGGATTCACCGCGCGCGCGCGAAACGCCTTCGCGAACGCCGCGATCTCGTCCGCCGTCTCCCCCTTGCGCCCCAGCGCGGAAAGAAATTCACCCTTGGCCTCGTCCGTCTCGAGCGTGCCGGCCAGCGCCGCCGCCGCCCCTTCCACCTCGGCGGGCACGAGATCGCGGCCGGCGGAAATCTGCGCGGTGAGGGCGGCAAGCATGGACATGCGCGGAGCAGTCAGCCGTTCGCGCGGGACGCGGCAAATAAAATTGCTCCACTTCCGCAAAACTGAAACCAAGCGAGCGTGCGCAAATTCGCCCTCGCCGCCCTCGTCGTGCTGCTCCTTCCACTCGCGACCGCGCAGTCGCAACCGAATGCGGCCCTCGATTCCGGCGCCCGGCAGCCCGTCATCGGCCCCGTGGTGCGAGCCCAGACGGCGGCGGCAGAACTCAGCGCGATCGATGCCATCATCCTCGGCGTGGTCGAGGGCGTCACCGAGTTCCTGCCGATCTCCTCGACCGGTCACCTGATCATCGCGACGCGCCTCCTGCACCTCGAGTCCACCCAGCCGCTCGTCGGCGCCGACGGACAACCGCTCTGGCATCGCAAGCCCTCCGCGAAAAATCCCAAGGGCGAGCCGCTCACGCTCAAGCTCGCCGCCGACACCTACACCGTCGTGATTCAGGCCGGGGCCATCGCCGCGGTCGCGCTGCTGTATTGGTCGCAGTTCATGGCGATGCTGCGCGGCCTGCTGGGGCGCGATCCGGCCGGGCTGCGACTGTTCCTCAACGTCATCCTCGCGTTCCTGCCCGCCGCCGTAATCGGCTTCCTCGCGCACAACTGGATCGACGAGCACCTCTTCTCCGTCGGCGCCGTCATCATCGCGCAGGTCGCCGGCGCCTTCTTGATGTTTTACGCGGAGTGGTGGCGCCGGAAGTCAGTCAGAGGCCCTCTGCGCGAGGACACGGAACGGGAAGCCGTTCCGCTACGCAGCGGTGCGGCTGCCCGCGCCGACACCACCGCCCCCGCCGACACCACCCTCGGCGCGCTCACACCGCTGAAGGCCGCCACCATCGGCGCGCTCCAATGCGTCGCGATGTGGCCCGGCACCAGCCGCTCCATGATGACGATCGTCGGCGGTTACTTCGTCGGGCTCGATCCAAAGCGCTCCGCGGAGTTCAGCTTCCTGCTGGGCTTTGTCACGCTCAGTGCCGCCTCGGTCTACAAGGGGCTCAAGAGCGGCTCCGCGATGATCCAGGTTTTCGGCTGGCCGCATGTGCTGCTCGGCGGCGTGGTCGCCGCGATCACCGCGGCGATCTGTGTGCGTTTTCTCGTCCATTGGCTGACGCGCCACGGCCTCGCGATTTTCGCCTGGTATCGGCTCGCGTTGGCAGCGGCGCTGGCCGCGATGATTTACCTCGGAAAATAGCGCGACCCGCGCCGGGCGATTATGACGCTTGACGCGTCTGACGCCCGCCCTTTACTCCGACCCTTTCACTCAAATCTGGCGGGTGTTTTTCATAGACGCACGCCCCCTCGACCACTTCCTCCCATGGCCAATCCGAAACGCAAGCAGTCCAAACGCCGCAGCGCCAACCGCCGCGCGGCCAACGCCTTCAAGGCGCCCGAATTCGCCAAGGATCCGACCGACGGCAGCGCGTTTCGCCCCCACCGCGTCAACCCGAAGAACGGGATGTATCGCGGCCGCCAGGTGTTGAACGTCGAGGTCTGAGCCTCCGCCGCACGCGACAGTTCAAATCCCTGCCATCCCAGCGATGGTCACCACTTCCGGCGCGACGGGTCGCATCGCAGTTGACGCCATGGGCGGCGATTTGGGACCCGGCGAAGTCGTCGCCGCGGTCAAACTCGCCCTCTCGCAGTATGCCTCGCTCAACGCGATCACGCTCGTTGGCGACCAGGCCCAGCTCAATCCGCTGATTGCGGAGGCCGGACTGGCGCGCAATCCGCGTCTCTCCGTCCTGCACGCCTCCGAGGTCATCACCATGGAGGACAAGCCGCTCAATGCGTTGAAGCGAAAGAAGGACTCGTCGATGGTCCGCGCCATCGAGCTGGTGAAGAATCGCGAGGCGGGCGTCGTCGTGAGTTGCGGCAACACCGGCGCGCTCATGGCCGGCGGCACGTTGCGCCTCCGCCCGATGGAGGGCATTGCCCGCCCTGCCCTCGCCGCCATCTGTCCCCGCGAAGGCGGCCACTTTGTCCTGATTGACGCCGGCGCCAATCCCGAGGCCAAACCCGAACACCTCGTCCACAACGCCATTCTCGGCAGCCATTATTGCCGGATTATGCTCGGCGTGAAGAAGCCGCGGGTCGGCCTCATGACCATCGGCACCGAAGAGGGCAAGGGCAACGCCCTCAGCACCGAGACCAACGATCTCCTGAAGCGCGTCGGCGACCTCATCACCTACGCCGGCCCCATCGAGGGTTTTCATGTGTTCGCGGAACACGTCGACGTCGTCGTGTGCGACGGTTTCGTCGGCAACATCATGCTCAAGAGCTGGGAGTCGCTCGTGAAGTTTTTCTCCAGCATGTTGAAGGAGGAACTCCAGGCGAACCCGATGCGCGCGACCGGCGCGCTGCTGTCAAAGGGCGCTTTCAACGCCCTGAAGGAACGCATCAACCCCGATCGCTACGGCGGCGCCCCTCTCCTCGGCCTCAACGGCAACATCCTCAAGGCGCACGGCTCTTCCAACCGCCGGGCGATCAAAAGCGCGATCCATGCCGCCAACGAAATCGTGAAGGCCGACATGAACCAACAGATCGAAATCGACATCGCACGCGCCAACGAACTGCTCGGGCAGCCAGCCTTCGGCTGAGGGCTGAAGTAATCAGAAAGCAGTAATCAGTGAAGCCAGTTATCAGTTATAACGCCCAAGGATCACCGCATACTCTCCCGCGCCGACCACTGATCACTGATTACCGATTACTGATCACCGATTACTGCTCACCGATCACCGATCACTGATTACCCATACCGCCCCGTCCCCTTCTCCACGTCCCTCGTGACTCATCCTTCCACCGTCATCCTCGGCACCGGTTCGTATGCCCCCGAGCGCGTCCTGACCAACGATGACCTCGCCCACATGGTGGACACGTCCGACGAGTGGATCCGCTCGCGCAGCGGCATTCGCGAGCGCCGCATCGCCGCGCCCAACGAGGCCACCTCCGACATGGGCGTGCAGGCCGCCCGCCGCGCCCTCGAAGACGCCGGCCTCAAGGCCACCGACATCGACCTCCTGATCGTCGCCACCGTCACCCCCGACCTGCCGATGCCGGCCTGCGCGTGCTTCATCCAGCAAAAGCTCGGCGTGCCCAACAACTCCGCGTGCTTTGATCTCAACGCCGCCTGCTCCGGCTACGTCTACGCGCTCGACACCGCCTGCGCGATGCTCACGTCAGGCCGCTATCGCAAGGCACTGGTGATCGGGGTCGAAAAACTTTCCGGTGTCATCGACTGGCAGGACCGCACGACCTGCGTGCTCTTCGGCGACGGCGCCGGCGCGACGGTCATCGGCCTGAGCGATAAACCCGGCCTCGGCCTGCTCGGCACCCGCCTGGGCACGGCCGGCGACGGCGCCGACCTCCTCTACATCTCGCACGGCGGCAGCCGTTCGCCCTCGACCCCTGAGTCGATTGCCGCGCGGGACCACTGCATCCGGATGAAGGGCAAGGAAGTCTTCAAACTCGCCGTTCGCGGCATGGACGAGGCCGCCCGCGATATTCTGGAACAACACCAGATTCGCGCTGATCAGATTTCACTCGTGATTCCCCATCAGGCCAATTTGCGGATCATCGAAGCCATCTCCCAATACCTCGAACTGCCCATGGAGCGCTTCTTCGTGAACGTCGACCGTTACGGCAACACCTCCGCCGCCTCGATCCCGATCGCGCTCGACGAAGCGCGCCGCAGCGGCCGCATCAAGCCTGGCGACCTCACGCTCCTCGTGGCGTTTGGGGCGGGCTTGACCTACGGAAGCGCGCTGATTCGCTGGTAACTCCTTTTTTCGATGCGTTTCCCTTCAGCCCGCCGGCTACCGGCCGTCCTCGGCCTCTTGTTCTCCGCCCTCTGCTTCCTGTCACCCGCCTTGCGGGCTGATCTGGTCTGGACCAAGCAGTCCGGGTGGCGCGTCGAAGGCGGCGCTCTCGCCGGCCTCGCCGGCGCCGAGGGGCGCAACGCCCTCGACCAGATGAACAAGGCGCGGGCCAACGAAGAGGATGGCAACAGCCGCAGCGCCACCCGCGGCTACCAGGCCATCGCGAAGAAGTATCCGAACTCCATCTACGCGCCCGAGGCCCTCTACCGTTCGGCCCGCCTGCGCCTTTCGCGGAGGGAATACGCCAAGGCCTTCGAGGATTTCCAAGGTGTGCTCAGCCGCTATCCGAACACCAAGCGCTTCAACGAAATCATCGGCGAGCAATACCGCATTGCGAGCGCCCTGCTCGACGGCGCCCGCGGCCGCATGATGTTCGGCCTCCTGCCCGGTTTCACCCAGCGCGACAAGGCGATCGAGTATTTTGAAACCATCCTGATCAACGCCCCTTACAGCGACTACGCGCCCCTCTCGTTGATGAACATCGCGCGCGGCCATCAAAAACTCGGCAACATCGAGAACGCGATCGATGCCCTCGATCGGATGATCAACAACTACTCGCAGAGCCTCCTCGCGCCCGACGCCTACCTGAAGCTGGCCCAGACCCACGCTTCGCTCGTCGACGGCCCCTACTACGACCAGGCCTCGACCAAGGAATCGATCACCTATTTCACCGACTTCATGCTCCTCTTCCCCGGCGATGGAAACATCGGCTCGGCGGAAAAAGGCCTCGACGGCATGAAGACGATGCTCGCCGAAAGCAAAATGAAGATTGCCGACTTCTATTTCCACAAGCGTTCGAATTTCAAGGCCGCCCGCGTGTTCTACAACGAGGCGATCACCGCGTATCCGGAATCCGCCATCGCCGCCCGGGCCAAGGCCAAACTGGTCGAGGTCGAAGCCAAGGTCGCCGGCCAGCCGGCCCCCGTCACCCCAGGCGAGCTGATGCCGGTGAAGAAGAAAAAGCGTTTCTTCTTTTTCTGATCGCCAGACCGCGACCGTCCCCGGTCGCCATGGCCTGAGTGGCCGAGGGCCGCCGCCCTCCCGAAATTTTCCCGTGCGCCGTCTTCTGCCTTTCCTGCATCGTCGTAGCGGAGCGGCTTACCGCTCCGTCCTTCGGCCCATCCGTATCCTGTCTCCTGTCACCTGCCTGACCGCCGTCTGTCTCCTGCTGCTGACCGGCTGCACCCACTACCAGCTCGGCACCGGCGCCACTCCGTCCTTCCGCACGCTGCACGTCGAACCGGTCGCGAACAAGACCCTCCTGCCCCAGGCCCAGGCCATCGTCTCCACGCGCCTGCGCGAGACGTTCGCCCGTGATGGCCGCATCGGGCTCGCCAATTCCGCCGCCGGCACCGACGCCACGCTGAGCGTGACGATCACCGAGTATCGCCGGGAAATCGCCGCCGTCCGCGAAGGCGACACCGGCCTCGCGCGCAAATTCAATGTCACGCTCGGCGTCACCTGCACGCTGCGCGACAACCGCACCGGCAGTATGATCTTCGAAAACCGCCCCATCTCCGCCGTCCGCGAAGTCTTCACCGACAGCGGCCAGCTCCAATCCGAGTATCAGGCCCTGCCCTTGCTCGCCGAAGCCCTCGCGAGCAAAGTCGTGCACGCCGCGCTGGACGTGTGGTGACGCTTTCTTGGCCATGCGCGATTGAGTGATTGCGCGCCGCAGAGGAGCGTTCTAGCACTCCGCCAGTCGCATGTCCGTCCTGGTTACCTTCGATAATTTTCAGCAAGAGCTCGCCCGCCTCGTCGATAAATTCGACCGCGATTATCCGCAGTTCATCGCGGCAAACTACAACGAGGCCACGCTGCGCAACGAATTTCTCGATCCCTTTTCCGGGCGCTCGGCTGGGACGTGGGCAACGTCAACGGCCTGATCCACACTGAGCGCGAGGTCGATATCGAGGTGCGCACCGCCACCTCGGTCCGCCAGACCCGCGCGGATTACGTTTTCCGCCACGCCCGAGTCGAGCGCTTCACCTGCGAGGCGAAGAAGCCCGCCGAGGCGCTCCACGATCGCCACATCTATCAGGCCAAGCGCGACGCATTTGCCCGTGGCATCCCCGTCGCGCTCCTTTCCGATTTCGAGCATCTAAAAATCTACATCGTCGGCGCGCGCCCGCATCGCGACGAGCCGCACGTCGGCGAATTCAAGAGCCTGCAATTCCGCGAATACCCCGCCGCCGCCGCGCGAGCTCTGGGATCTGCTCGGCTTCGAAAACGTCCGGGCCGGCAGCATCGACCGCGAGATCGCCAAGCTCCCCAAGCGACCGCTGAAAATCAAAGGGCGCCAGGGTTACCTCATCCGTCCTGACCGCACGCGCTCGATCGACGTCGATTTCCTCAACTTCCTCGACGATGCCCGCCAGCAGCTCGGCTCCGATCTTCTAAAGCAGAACGACCGCGCCGATCTACTCACCGGCCACCGGCTCAACGAAGCCACGATACTGCGCTGCCTAGTTTCACGGAATTAAAGTAGAATTCTTTGTCCAATCGTGACACACCGAAACGTGCGCGATTCGAGACCAAAAACCATCAGCCTGTTTGCCGGAGCCGGCGGCTGTTCGCTCGGTTTCAAGCAGGCAGGCTACGAAATTCGCTTCGCGACCGACATCGATCCCGATGCGGTTCTCACCTATCGGCATAATTTTCCCGGCATTCCATGCGAGCGGGCAGACATCCGCGATTTGAATGCTGAGACACTTCTGGCCAAAGCCGGATTGCGCACGGGTGAACTCGATGTGCTTATCGGCGGACCTCCCTGCCAGGGTTTCAGCAGCGCCGGCGTGAAGCGCAGCCACGATCCGCGAAACTCGCTTGTGCATTGCTACGTGCGATTGCTCCACGAACTACGGCCAAAATGGTTCGTCATGGAAAACGTCGAGGGACTTTTGACGAACGGCAACGGCCTGCATGTGCGCGATGCGGTCGCCGCTTTTCTCGACGCAGGTTACGCGCTTAATTTGGAAAAAGTCTATGCTCAGGGCTATGGCGTGCCCCAGCGCCGCAAGCGCGTGCTCATCGTCGGCAACCGCATCGGGCACGATTTTTTATTCCCCGATCCGGACACAGTTTTTTCCGGCAACATTTTTCGCAAAACAGCGGCCACATTCGCCGCTGCACTCGATGACTTGCCGCCGGCCGCTCTCTCTGGGGAAACAAGGGTGGTTTACGATCGGGCACCGCTGAACGAGCTGCAAAGACACCTCCGTGCCGGCGCAACCGAAGTCACTGATCATTTCTCCGCACCGCTCGATGGAATTCAACTCGAACGTGTGCGCGGCTTGCGACCGGGTCAGACGATGAAAGACTTGCCGTCGCGGCTTCAGCACCGCTCGTTTCAGCGCCGGGCATTCCGGCGGGTAATCGACGGAACGCCCTCGGAAAAACGCGGAGGTGCTCCATCGGGCTTAAAACGGCTCTTTGCGGAAGAACCGAGTCTCACGATCACGAGCGCCGCGACGCGCGAGTTCGTGCATCCGTTCGAAGAACGTTTGCTCACCATCCGTGAAAGCGCTCGATTGCAGACTTTTCCCGACTCGTTCGTATTTTGCGGTAACGCCGGCAGCAGAATTCAGCAAATTGGCAACGCCATCCCTCCGTTGCTAGCGTTCACCATCGCCGAACACATCGCCAAGAAGCACGGCTTTGTCGCACCCGCGGAAAACACGGAACGCTCCGCGCTGAGATTTCGACTGACGCGCTCCGAGGGCATGAGCCCCGCACTGAAATCGACTGCTGTTCTCCTCGGCGAACTGACGGGACAAAATCAGCCGCAGCTTTGTCTGTTTGCGGAAGCCTGAACAGACTCGATGCCAATCTCTACTGGCCTACGCCAAGTATTCAGTCGCGTTCGCATTCTCGGCAATGGCGACGGCCAAGTCACCCTTTCCGAGAGCGAAATCTTCTGTCTGTTGCACCAAGCCTGCACGGATCTGCATCTCGCACCTTCGATCTCGAAACTGCCTGGTCTTTCTGTCGCCGCGCCACACGCGGACTACTACCGAACACCGCTCTCGTGGTATCAAATTCCACAAAGTAGCTGTCCGCCCGCCGAATCGTTGCTGCTCTCCCTCGCCACGTGTTGCGATCCGATCGCGGACTTCCGTCTCTTTTTCGAAAATCTCGCGGCATTGCATAAACGTCGGCTCAAATACCAACGCATCCTTTCGCAGCAGCCCAAACCGACGATGGATCAAGTCGGGCCACGAAGCTTGCTGGAATTCGGCGTTGTGGACGACGGGCTACTGTCTTCGTCGGTAATTTGGAGAAAATGGATCTTCGATGTGGACAATCGCGCGACTCAGGAAACCGGTTACCTCTTTGAACCGGTGCTCGCCAGTTGCCTCGGTGGCGAGGCCGTCGGTTCGCGCAATTCACCCGTCAAACGCCTGAACGAACGCGGCAGACCCACAGCCGACGGCCGGCAGATCGACTGCTACGACGGAGTGAACCAGCTCGCATATGAATTCAAACTGCGCGTCACCATCGCTGCCAGTGGACAAGGCCGGTTTGGGGAGGAACTTTCGTTTGCCACGGAATACCGAGCCGCGGGCCTCACGCCGGTTCTAATTGTGCTCGATCCCACGCCTTCGACACGCCTCACAGAGTTAATCGCTGCGTTCACGATCAACGGAGGGAGGAACTATGTGGGTGAGTCGGCTTGGACTCACATGGAGTCGAAAGCCGGCGCAACCATGTCCGTATTCCTTGAGCGTTACATCAAACCGCCTCTCTTAAAAATGACGCCCCAAGAGGAAGCGCTGCCCGAGTCAATCAAACTCACTTGGACGCAGACCAGCATCGAGGTAATAGGCACTCGCACGTCCTACCGCATCCCCAGGCAGTGACGCAGATATCCCTTCGTCCAAAAACGATGCCGAACGCCGCGCCGTGGAAAACGCCCTCGCCAAAACCGACCGCGACATCGACCGGCTCGTTTACCAACTCTATGCGCTCACACCCGAAGAAATCGCTCTCGTCGAAGGCTTGCCCGCCCAAGACGTTGGCTCGGGAACTCCCGCTCCCGCGACGCAAGCTGACTGATCCGCCGGTCCCCCGCATCCCCACCGACCCGCGCACGTGGCCCGAGTCGCGGCATGCCTTTGGCTGGGCGGCCCGGCACTTCTTCGCGCGTCCGCAAGCCCCGTGGTCCGACGACCATCCGCTCATCCCCGAGATTGTCGCCGCCTGCGTCGTGCGCGAAGTCATGCTGGCCCTCGATCTCGCGCGCTTCCCACACCGACGCTGGGCCGACTGGCTCGCGCGCCGGGCGCACGCGCTCTACCGGCTGGAGCGGAAATTCCGCGCCCGCATGAACGGCCCGCACGAGCGCGAATATTGCTACACCTACATGCGGCACTGGCTCTACATCGGTCTGCGCCGGAGCGGTTGGAAATACGCCGACCTCCTGCCGGAGGAAATGCACAGCGGCCACCCACCGACACGCGAGGCCTTTCCGGTGTGGAAACAGTGGCGATTGCCGCGGCGAATCGACGCCGGTCGGCGACCACGGATTAATGCCCGTTCCTGAATTGTCGGTGTCACCGCGCTCCACGCCTTTAATGCACGCTCCCCTCCTTGCCCCCTCTCTCCTCGCTGGCGACCACGCCAACCTTGCCGCGAGCGCGCGCATCGTCGAGGACCTCCAGCTCCTCTGGCTGCACTGCGACATCATGGACGGCCACTTCGTGCCGAACCTCACGTTCGGCCCGGAAACGCTCGCCGCGCTGCGTCGCGCCGGCTCGAAACTCTTTTTCGATACGCACCTGATGCTGGCGGAGCCGCACCGCTACATCGAAGCCTTCGCGAAAGCCGGCGCCAGTCTCATCAGCATCCACATTGAGCCGTCATATGACCACGTTGCCACCCTCGCTCGCATCCGCGCGCTCGGCTGCCAATGCGGCATCGTGCTCAATCCCGGCACGCCCGCCCCTGCGGTGCAGCACTTGCTCGAGGCCGTCGACCTCGTGCTGGTGATGACCGTCCAGCCCGGTTTCGGCGGGCAGTCATTTCGTCAGGACATGCTGCCCAAGCTTCAGGCCTTCGACACCTGGCGGCGCGAACGCGGCCTAAAATTCCGACTCGAGGTCGATGGCGGCATCGACGTCGCCAACGCGATCGCCTGCCACGCCGCCGGCGCCGACACGTTCGTGGCCGGCACGTCGTTTTTCCGCGCCCCGGACAAAGCCGCCTACGCCGCGGCGTTTGCCCGGATGTAGCGGAACGGCTTCCCGTTCCGGCACGGAAGCGAAGCGCTTCCACTACGTTCCTCACCCTCATGCCGCACGAAGCCCATCATGCCGCTTACCTCATCTCCGACGATCCCGCCCGGCTCGATGTCGACGCCATCCACGCGTATCTGACCCGCAGTTACTGGGCCATCGGCATTCCGCGCGAGACCGTCGCCCGCTCCCTCGCCGGCTCGCTCGGCATCGGCATTTATGCACCCGACAACGCGCAGGTCGGCCTCGTGCGCGTGATCTCCGACTACGCGACCTTCGCCTACCTGTGCGATGTCTACGTGCTCGAACCGCACCGCGGCTCGGACGCCCTGCACTTGCCCGGTCGCCGGGCGCGCCAGCGCCGGGACCGCGCGCTACTCCTTCCCCTGCGCCACCTCCTGCGCCCGCGCGTAGTTCGCGCGAAACGCGTCGCCCAGCTCCTTCGCCAGCCGCACCTCGTCGACCTTGTCGCGTGCGCCGAGGCGGGCGCGCACGCCGCTCATCCGCTCGTAATCCACCACCGCAAGATCCTGGAGCATCGCCAGCGCGCGCGTCCGGGCGGGTTCCGGCGCGGCGAGGATGGCACGCCACGCCTCCTTCAACTCGCTGTGCGTATCCTGACACATGATGCGGATGACGAATGCCATCTCGCGAAAGAGTTTTCCCGTCCACGCCTCACGATAGATCAGGGGATCCTCCTCCTCGAAGGGTCGCTCCTCCGGGTCGCTGCGCAGTGGTTTCCACCCGGTCTGCGCATAAAAATCGCGGCGCACCGGCAGCCGTCGCAGCACAAACCGCCGCGGACCGCCCGGCGTGCCCACCTTGAAATTCCACAGTTTCTGCCCCTCCATCGACAGCGAGTATTCGATGAAGGCGACGGCGGCCGCCCGATTCCGCGCCCCGCGCAGCAACCCGATCGGATCAACCGACGCCACCGAGCCACCCGCCGGCGACACGTATCCAATCCGTTCGGACCCATCGCGCCGGCGCACCGCCTCCTGCTGCTGCCGGCCGTAGAAATCGATGCAGAGTCCCACTGCACAATTCCCCGCCGCCACATCGATCGGCGGCTTCTGCGACGTGTCGGTGAAGTAGCGCGCATTGGCGCCCATGAGCTGAATCAACCGCAGGCCCGTCATCCAACCCTCGCGCACCGCCTGCGCTTCCGGATTCGTCCCTGGCGCGGCGGTGGTGAGTTCCTTCAACCGCCGCTGCATCTGCTGCTGCAGAATGTTTTCAAACGCCTTCGCGACCGATCCACTCTTCGTCGGATCCGCCAGTCCCACTTCCCCGATCAGCCGCGGGTCGGCCAGGTCTTCCCAGCGCGCCGGCTCCCGCGTGAATCCGACCCGGCGCAGCGCGTCGCGGTTGAAAATGATCCCATACGAGCTGAGCACGGTGCCCACCCACAACCCATCCGCACGCCAGTAATCCTCCCCCCCGAACCGCGCCGGAATCGTCGCCTCCGTGAACCACTCCGGGTGCAGGTGCCGCACCCCCGAATCCACAAGTCGCCCGGCCTGCGCCTGGCGCTCGAAATCATACGTGCCGCCGCCGAAAAAAAGGTCGATGCCCGAGCTCACCTCCGACGCGAGAAACGCCGCCCGCGCTTCCGGCGCGATCGCCGACGCATTCTCCGGCAACCGCGGCGCCGCAAACCCCGCCTGCACCTCCGCGCTCCACGGCTTGCCCAAGGTGCGCGTCCAGTGGTTCTCGAACGCCGTCGTGTATTCGCCCTCGAGAAAACGCGCGATCTCGCTCGTCCCGCCCACCACCCGCCAGTCGATCGCCGCCGTGCGGCCCGTCTTCGCCCGATACCACTCGGCAAATCCCTGCGCGTATTCGTAGCGGATCGCCTCGTTGTGCGGCGTGATGATCACGACGGTGTCGTCCGCCTGCGCCGTCGCTCCGCGTTTCGGCCGCACCGCAAACGGCAGCGCGACAATCGCGACCAACGTGAGAATGAGGACGAGCCGTTTCAAAAGAGTTTAAGCAGGAAACCAGGAAGAAAACCGACTGGCCCACGGAACACACCGAATACATGGAAGTGTTCCAATCCTGTTCAGCGTGCTTGCGCGATTTACTTTGGGCGGCGGGTTCCCTGGCTTCCTGGTTTCCTGCTCCCATTTTCTTCCGTGTCTTCCGTGTGTTGCGTGGACATTTCCGGGTTTCCTGGCTTCCGCAAAAATCATTCCGTCTTTCACCTTGTTCCTGGTTCCCTGGCTTCCTGCTTCCCGCTCCACTCCCTCGTGAACGCTTCGTTCACGCGCACAGCACCACCACATCGTCCGGCTCCGCGCTCGCATACACTTCGCCGCGGCCCGATTGGTCGAAGAAGCGCGGGTTCAGTTCCAGGATTTTCAAATCGTGGCCGCCCGCCAGGAGATCGTATTGCGCGATCTCCCCGAGGTAGATCGCCCCGCCGATTCGGCCGCGCACCGCATTGCGCGCCGGCGCCTCGCGGCTCAGTGTCCAGCATTCCGGCCGCACCGAGAGCGTCACGGCCGCGCCCGCCGCGGGCGCCGCCTGCGGATCCCCGAGCACGCCCTCGAACCGGCCAATCGGCGTATCAACCTCCGCGCGGCCGCCACGGACGCTCACGAGCTTGCCCGCGATGAAATCCGTTTCGCCGATAAAGTCCGCGACCACTTTGCACGTCGGCCGCCGATAGACCTCGCGCGGCGATCCGACCTGCAGGATGCGGCCGTGATCGAGAATCGCCATGCGATCGGACACCGACAGCGCCTCCTTCTGATCGTGCGTCACGTAGACGGTCGTCAGTTTGAACTCCTTGCACACGCGTCGGATCTCCGCGCGCATCTCCAGGCGCAATTTCGCATCGAGATTCGAGAGCGGCTCATCGAGCAGCAGGCACCGCGGCCGGATCACGAGCGCCCGCGCCAGCGCCACGCGTTGCTGCTGCCCGCCGGAAAGCTGGTTCGGCCGGCGCTCCGCATACGGCGCCATGCGCACGGATTCGAGCGCCTCGCCCACGCGCCGTTTGATTTCGTCCTTGGCCACCTTTCGTTCCTCGAGCCCGAAGGCCACGTTCTCCGCGACCGACATGTGCGGCCAGAGCGCGTAGCTCTGAAACATCATTCCCGTGTTCCGCTTGTGCGGCGCGAGCCGCGTCACGTCTTCTTCGCCAAACAGGATCCGGCCCTCGTCCGGAATGTAGAAACCCGCGAGACTGCGCAGCAGCGTCGTCTTGCCGCACCCGCTCGGACCCAACAGGAAAAAGAGCTCGCCCGGCTCAATCGCCAGATCCAACTGCTGCAGCGCCGTGACCGAGCCGAAGCGTTTCGTCAGTTGCTGGATGCGGATGGAAATCATGCGGAGCGTGAGCGTTTCATCCGTTCAGGACGCCAAGCGCAAGCGACGAAGCGTCCCGCCGGCTATCGCCTCGACTTTTTCACGGAGAAAGCTGTGCCCGACCGCACCGCTTCCGGTGGAAGCGCACCGCCCACAACGCTGCGAACCCCGCCCACCGTTGCGTCGAGCTTCTCCCCATGAAGACTTCCCATCCGACCCTGCGCCCCCTCGTGTTCGTGTCCGCCCTGAGCGGACTCTCCGCCGGTTGTGCCGGCCCCGCCCGCTCCGACCTTGCCGATGTGAAACCGACGTTCGTCGCCGCCGATTACGAACAGGGGTATTTCACCGGCAGCCACATCCCCGTGCTCGTCCCGAAGGATCCGGGCATCCGGCGCATTCCCACAATTTTTCCCCTCGTCATCCTCGAGCCGGACGAGATGCAGCGCGCCGCGGGCCCGACGCCGTTTCCGATGCACCGACGTCCGCGCCCGCGGCGCGACGGGCGAGGCAGGAACTGGTTGCGTCCCGTGCGGCGATTCGTCTGCCTCGCCGTCTCGCCATGCCCGCCTCCAAGTCGCCCGCCTTGCTGCATCCCGATCTGGCTGAAGTGTTGCTGACCGAGGGGCAAATCCGGGCGCGGGTGAAGTCCCTCGCCCAGGAGATCAAGGCGGTCTACGGCGACGGCGAGTTCACCATCATCTCGCTGATCAACGGCGCCGTGATGTTCACCTCCGATCTCATGCGCGAGATCGACAATCCGGTGCGCCTCGACTGCATCCGCGTCTCCAGCTACGGCACCAAGACCAAGTCGATCGGCACGCCGCAGATCATCCACAGCCTCACGCTCGACATCGCCAGGCGCGACGTGCTGGTGATCGACGACATCCTCGACACCGGCAAGACGCTGAAGCTCGTCGGCGATCTCGTGCGCGACCTGAAGCCCGCCAGCCTGCGCACTTGCGTGCTGCTCGACAAGAAGGCGCGCCGCGAGGTGGCAATGGAGGCGGACTTCGTCGGCTTCGAGATTCCCGACAAGTTCGTCGTCGGCTACGGCCTCGATTTCGCCGAGCGCTACCGCAATCTCCCCGGTATCGGAGTCCTTAAGCCGGAGAAGCAGACCGCGCCGGTGTGGGCCTCGGGCTAAACGCCGCCGTCCCACCGGATCGTATCGGCTTTCCTCACACCATGAAGCGGTCCCTCGCGTCCCTCCTCCTCTCCATCGCACTCGTTGCCGGGCTCACCGGTTGCGCCGGGACGCCGAAGCAGGCGACCGCCGACGCGGGCGAATACGAGTGGGTCACGCCCACGGGCTCCAATATCGCCGTCCGCGTGCCGAAGGGCCAAAAGGCCACGGTCGGCACCTCGCCGACCGGCTCAATCAACGGCGACGCCGCCGCCGCTATGATCAACAGCTCCGGCGGCTAAGTGCCCACCGACAAGGGCGGCCGTTAACGAAAATAAATTAAGCAGGAAGCCAGGAAACCGCAGCCAAATCACTTCATGGTTGCCTGGCTTCTGAATCCCTGATCGCCGCGATCCTGTCTTCGCTTCCTGGCTTCCTGGTTTCCTGCTTAAACGTCTTCCGTCCTAACCCGCATTTTTCACCCTCAAACTGATTCTGGCCCACGTCCTACCTCGAAGATTTCACCTCTGCGGCGCGCGTTTCGAATTCATGCGGGCTAAATCAAAACCGCCAGGCGGTTTTAAACTTAGCCCGGACATCGTTGAGAGCCACGAATACAAACGGGAATTCCGGACACCGCGTAGCTTCGCCTCCGAGCAGAGTGTGC
>Ga0163144_10012590_pt1 | contig 17748 bp, 15 predicted proteins | sample OliLak19BULKMAT1_FD_123175 | JGI IMG/M metagenome (GOLD analysis project Ga0163144, IMG submission 123175) | Freshwater microbial mat bacterial communities from Lake Vanda, McMurdo Dry Valleys, Antarctica - Oligotrophic Lake LV.19.BULKMAT1 | ecosystem: Environmental > Aquatic > Freshwater >...
ACCCTACCAGCGGCACTCCGACCACTTTCAGTGGCGTGATCGGAGGCGGCGGTGGCACCTTGAGCCTGACCAAGATTGGCAATGGCACGCTCACACTATCCGGCGCGAATACCTACACCGGCACCACCGCGGTCAACGCGGGCACCCTCGCGGTGAATGGCAGTATCGCCGCCGGCGGCACGGTGATGGTGGCCAGCGGCGCAACTCTCAGCGGCATCGGCAGCATCGCGGCGGCCACGACCGTTAGCGGCAATCACGCGCCCGGCACCAGCGTCGGCACGCAGACTTTCGCCGGCACGCTGACCTACGGCGCGGCCAGCCGCATGAAATGGGAACTCGCAGGCAACACCGTTTCCGGCGCGGGCACGAGTTTCGACAAAGTGACCGCCGCCGCCGTGACCATAACTAACGGCGCGGCCATTGATCTGCTGCTCAATTCCGCGGGCGGCGCGGTGGATTTCTCGAACGTTTTCTGGCGCACCGCGCGGAGCTGGCCCGTGCTCACCGGCACGAACGTCACCGGCACCTTTGCCGTCGGCGCGGTGGGCAATGACACCGCCGGCAACGTCGCTTCCAACTACGGCACCTTCACCGTCCAACAGACCGCCACCGCGGTGAATCTCACCTGGACGCCGTTCGAGCCCATCGTGCTCTGGCGCAATTCCCAGTTCGGTGCAAACGCTGGCAACCCGGCCATCTCCGGCGATTTCGTGGACCCGGACAAGGACGGCCTCATGAACCTCATGGAATACGCCCTCGGCCAGAATCCCAACGCGTTTAACGCGGCTGGCCTGCCGAATGGCGTGATCGAGGGTGCCTACTTCACATTGACCCACACGCGCGCCATGACGGCGACCGATATCACCCTCCGGGCGGTCTGGTCCACCTCGCTGAGCGGATGGAGCACGACCGGGATTACCGAGGAAATCCTTGGCGTCGACGGCACCATCCAGACCGTAAAAGCGAAAGTGCCGAGCGCGCCTGACGATGCAAAATTCCTCCGCCTCGAAGTCACCCGACCGTGACCCGGGTCCGAAAGGATACTACTGCTAGATGATATGAGACAATCCACAAGTGAAGACCAGCCAGCCGGATTCGTGCGGAATGGATTCCACGCTCCCGGTCACTCGTGCACATATCTATCGAGAAAATTGATTGCCCGGTTCACCGCATCCGCAGGAAAGAGAAACGCCGCGATATGATCCTTGCCGTTGATCCAATAGGTCTCATGAGGCACATCATGCTCTTCCAACGAATGGATCATCTCCCACGCATGTTCGAGAGGAACCAGTTTGTCCCCGGTGGCATGATAGACAAATGTCGGAGGACTGTTTTCTGAAATGTAATTCACCGGAGAAGCCTCGTGAAACCGCTCTGGAATCGCCTCCCTTGTCCCGCCGAGAAACTGCGGCACCAGATCGCCACCCGGATAGAGCGCCAGGTTGCCAGGAGTGCCCCCCGCCACGACCGCGCGGATCTTTCCCGAGCCGTCGGTGTATCCCGCCATCGCGGCAAGATAGCCGCCTGCCGAGTAGCCGAACATTGCGATCCGCTCCGGGTCGATGCCCCTCTCATCCGCATGCGTCTGAAGCCATTTCACCGCCTCGCGCACGTCATCGACAGGTGATGGATAAATGTATTTCGGTGCGAGCCGGTAGGTGACGTTGAGAACCGCATATCCGCGTCCGGCCAGTTGGCGGGCGATGGGATCCATTTGCCAGCGGCCGTCCTTGCCAGTCCAGCCACCGCCGTGGACCAGGACGACGGCGGGCACCCGCAGCGCGGTTCTCGGGCGGAAGAAGTCAGCCGGAATCCGCTCCGGCCAATCGTCCGGCGTGTAGATCAAATTTCGGCTGACCGTGTAGCGGTCGGTCGTCGAGACGGACTGTATCGAAGCCGACCCACCGATGTTTCCCGAGCAACCGGCCGCAGCGAGCAAGAGCGTCGGAACCAGAAGTCGGGAAAAAAGCAGCATCGGAAGCAACCTAGCGTGCATCGGAAAATTGCAAGGACCAGTCCCCGGGAAACATTTGGACAATCTCCGGTTCCACACACGCAGTCCAAAAAGCGGCCGGTGGTGGGTGGAAAACCCGAGAATGTTTCCATTACCCGTGCATTGAAATCCGGGTAGGGTCGTTGATATGACTGCGAATTCAAATTCCCCAACTTCGTTGCAAGATATCAATCTCCTCCACCAGCATCTCACGACTCTCGCCACCCTGCAGGAAAACGGGGACCCCCTGTTCAGCATCCATCTGGACCTCTGCACTCCGTTGGATGCGCTACGGTCTAAGTTTTCCCTCTGGTGTGCCGCGGCGGTGGTCGCCACGCCGGCGCGCAAGCGGGATTCCTTCAAGGCGGCGCGCGCGGAAGTGGATGCGATCCTGAAAAAAGATTGGCCGGAATCCGTCCGCAGCCTTTCGATTTTCGTCCGGGCCGGGGAATCGCCGTTGTCGCTGATGATGCCTTTTAGCGCCACTCTTGAAACTCAGTTCAGCGTGGGTTCGCTCCCCGCGATCTTTCCGCTGGTGCAGTTGAAGGACCGGTTCCACCGCTTCGTGGTCGTGATCCGCACCGAGGAGAGCTCGCGCATTTTCGAAATCACGCTCGGTGCCGTCAGCGAGCAGATTCTGGCCACCCTCCCGGAGATGCGCGAGCGGGTCGGCCGCGAGTGGACCCGCGAACATTACCATCAGTTAAAACGCGAGAATGACCGCCGTTTCCTGAAGGACCAGGTGGATATGATCGCAAGCCTGATGTCCAAGCGGGGACTGAACCATCTGATCCTCGCCGGCCATCCGCGCCACGTGAACACCTTGCGCGCCGCATTGCCGAAAGACCTCGAATCCCGCGTGGCGGACACCGTGATGCGCGCACCTAACGGCAATGATTATTCCGACGTGTTGGAAGACGCCATCCATACCTTCGTCGAGGTGGAGCAAAACGAATCCCGCGGGACCGTGGAGAGACTGCATGAACAGGTGTGTCGCGGTGGCCTCGCGGTCGTGGGTGTCGAAGCCTCGCGACAGGCGATGGAATATGGGGCGGCATCCGAGCTGGTGATCTCCGAAGACCTCCCCAATCCGGTTCGCGAGGATCTGGTGCGTATGGCGACCGCACTGGAGATCGCCATCGAGGTATGTGAGGACGACGAACTGCTCAATTCGCACGGAGGTGTCGGCTGCCTGTTGCGCTATCGGCTGATTCCGACCGATGCTTCGTAATGGGAGAGGCGCCGCCTGCCTGGCGTGGAGCCAGCGTGCCGCATTGCTGCACGGTGTGGATGCCGCCGCTGGAGGCATTCATCGCGCGGATTTCGTCAACAAGTTCGCGGGTATAAGGAAAAGCCAGCAAAGGAGCGGTGGCAGGATCATCGCCGATGTCATCGAAAGTCTGATGGGCGACGCTGGCCAGCCTGGTCTCGATCAAGGACGACGCGGAACTCGATGCCGCAGAGTTGAAAGCGCTGCTAGAACGCGTGTGGCGGACGATCCATCAATCACCCGACAAGGTCCGCTATCAGATGAACGGATTTGTCATCGCCACCGGGTGCTACGCCCGGGCGCTAACCGACACCGTCATGGCCGCGGCCTTGCGGAAGGCATCCGCGTCGAGCGGCGGGAGCGCCCTTTCCTCCAGCCACATCTGGAAAATGCCCTGGGGCACGGCCAGCATGGTGACGATGGCGCGGTCGCCGTAGGGATTGATTCCGCGTCCGGCGTAGCGGAAGAAATGGGTGAGGGTGCGGTGCAGCAGGCTGTCGTCGATCTCCGCGCCGCACTGTTTGGCAAGCATCAGGAAGGTAACTACACCGGTGCCGCCGGCATTGAGATGGCCGCGGCCGTAGTTCATGCCGACCACCTTTCCGCGTCCGGCCCATGCGTCGAGATACTCACCTTTTGTGGCGTCGCGAACGTAGCGTTGGATCCTGACCTACCCATGAAGACTGTGGACTCGCGGGCATGGACGAGGAAATCCAATGAACCCATGCGGCACCACGCTTTCACCGTTTATTGGCTCCGCCGAAAAGAGTCCCGGCGATCCCTGCCAATGGGAGGCTAAATGCCGGTTCCTATTCGCCACACTTGCACCATCCATTGGCTCCGCCGACAGGAGTGTCCGCGCTCCTCAAGTGAAGAGGGAAGTCACCGGTTGCCCCTTGTCGGCGATCTTGAAGGGCCGCTTGCTGGGCGACATGATGACCGTTTCGTAGGGAAGGCCGAGGGCATAGGCGATGGTGGCATTGAAGTCCTGCACCGAGACAACCCCGTCCTTGACCTTCTGGCCGGAGGCGTCGGACTCGCCGTGCTTGATTCCACCTTTCACGCCACCGCCTGCGAGGAGGCAGGAGAAGGCGGAGGGGTGGTGATCGCGACCGTCCTTGTGCTCCGTCTTGATCTCGGGTGAGCGCCCGAACTCGGTGGCGACGACGACGAGCGTCTCGTCGAGAAGCCCGCGCTTGTCCAGATCCGTGATGAGGGCGGCGTAGGCTTGGTCAAATTCCTCGCAGCGACCGGCAACGCCAGCAAAATTGTCATAGTGCGTGTCCCAGCCACCAAGCTCGACCTCGATGAACTTGACGCCATTTTCAACGAGGCGACGGGCGAGCAGACAGCCTTGGGCAAAACGGCCGGAGCCGTAAAGATCGCGGGTTGCTTGGGATTCCTCGCCGAGATTGAAGGCCTTGAGGTCCTTCGAGTTCATCAGGGAGATGGCCTCGCGATAGAGTTCCTCGTAGGCCTTCACGTCCGCGTTCGGATACCTTCCGTGGAACTGGCGGTTCATCTTGTCGGCGAGGCTGAGACGACGATCAAAGTTTTCCGCGGACACTTCGCTGGATCGGTGGGAATCCTGAAGCCCCTGCTCGGGACTGCCGATGGGAGCCGCCGCATATTTCGCCCCGAAAAATCCGCCGCCGGTGTGGTCCGGCGAGCTGTTGATGGCGACGAACCCCGGAAGCTCCGGGTGGATGCGCCCGCCGAGGCGAACGACCCATGATCCGAGCGACGGGTGCTTGATGGTGCCACGCAGGGTGTAGCTGGTGTGCATGATGTAGGATCCCTGCTCGTGGGCTCCCTGGGTCGAGTTCATCGAGTTGATGACGCAGACCTTGTCCATCACATCGGCCGTTTTCCTGAGATAGTGACCGACCATCACATCGGGAGCCTTGGTCGGGATGGCCTCGGTGATGCCCATGATGTCCTTCTTCTTCGGCTTGGGGTCGAAGGTGTCCACATGGCTCATGCCGCCGGACATGTAGAGGTAGATGACGTTCTTGGCCTTGCCGCCCTTGATGGTGGCACCCGGAGCGGCGCTGGCCAAGGTTCCGCCGAGCATGGGGAACAGATGGACGCCCAAGTAGGCGCGGGCGGCATTGGATACGAATTGCCTGCGGGTGAGTTCGTCGGCTTTGGGGAATGGATTCATGGGTCGGGGATTTTTCTATTGGAGGAAGAGAAACTCGGAGGACATCACGAGGGCGGAAACGATGTTGCGATAGCCGTCCTCAGCCTGGTTTTTGACCTCGTCGAGCATCCAGGTCATTTCCTCGTCGGACGGCGGACGACCGAGGATGGCGATGTAGATCCGGCGGATCTTCTCCTTTTCGCTGCTTGCGCCTTCTAGCGACTTGTAAAGGTGGGCGGACGCATTGTTGACGAGTTCCTTTTGGACGAATCCATTCATCAGCGAGAGAACCTGGCCGACATTCGGCTCGCGGCTGGCACCATCGACGACCTCACGGTCGGATGCCCCGAAGAGGTAGAGGAAATGCTCGCGGGGAGCGGGCGAGGGAAGTTCGGAAGCGCGGACCATGGAGTTCCTGCCATAGGTGGTGGGGCCTCCGCTCATGGACATCATCGAGTCGCCGCCCTTGTAGTTGCCTCCTCCGCTTTTGACCTCCTTCAGGAAATCATTGAAATAGGTGCGGACGTCCGCCTCGGATTTCAGGGCGAGCACTTCCTTGGAAAGCTGGGTCATGGATTTTTTCCCGACAAGGACGGGCTTGTTTCCGACATAGATCCGGTCGTCGAGGGTGCGGGTCGGTTTCTTGTCAGGATCTCCCGCAGCGAGGGTGATGAGCGAGTCCCAGATCTGCTCGGATGACAGGCGCTCGATTTTGCGACCGTGGAAATCGTCACCGCTCTCGACAATGGAAGTGTTCGGATTGGTGGAGAACTGGAAGGTCTTGGTGAGGAGAAGCACTTGTTGGAACGCCCGCAGGTCGTAGTCCACCTCCAGCATGAGCCGGCCAAGGATCGCCATCAACGGTGGATGGGGAGATTTCGATGACGGGACATATTCATCCACAGGTTCATAAACGCCCTTGCCCATCACGCGTTTCCACATGCGGTTGGCGATCACCGAGGCGAATTGCTCGCCGGTTTTCGAGACGATCCAGTCGGCAAGCTTCTCACGACCATCGTCGGAAGGCCGCTTCTCCGACATCCTGACCAACTTGCCGAAAGGCGTGTGCCCGCCGACCATTTCACCGGGGTCCGCGTCGCGGTATTGATAATCGGAAGGTAATTCGATTTGTCCGCTGCCACCGCCACTGAGCGACATTTCATAGACCTTGTCCCAGAGGACCTGGGCAACGCGATAGTCCTGGCCCCGCGCTTGCTCACTGTCTCTGAGCTCAGTCCAGAGCGGTCGCATGTAATTCTGCCCGATCGTCGTCTGACCATGGGTGAAGGCGGCGAGTTCGTAGAAATCATGACGCTCGGTGGTGCCGAACGGGTCGTCGTGGCATTGGGCGCATTCCATCCGCGTCCCGAGGAAGACGCGCATCGTGTTGGAGAGGTTGTCGAGCGGCATGCCGCGGTCCCGGGTGTAATAACCAACCGCAGCGGTTTTCGGGTCCCACCCATCGCCGGAACTTGCGATCAGGCGGTTGGTGAACTCATTCCAATGCATGTTGGAAGACATCGCGTTGCGGACCCACTGGCGATAAGGTTCGTTGGTCGCCGAGCTGCCGATGCGTCCGTCGGTGACGCGCAGGATATCAAAAGCCCAGTTGGTCATGTGACTGGAGTAGCCCTTGGTATTCAGCAAATATTCCACCAGTGCCTCGCGCTTCGTCGGATCCTCGATTTCAAGGAAAGACCGGGCTTCCTCAGCCGTGGGAATCCGCCCGATCGAAACGAGGAACGCCCGCCGCAGGAAAGTGGCGTCGTCAGTCACCTCGGGAACCGGCAATTTCTTGAGCCGATAGAAATTCGCGACGTATTGGTCGATCTGAAGCGCCGCCTTTTTCAGAAAAGCGGGATCATCCTGTGGGGCCGGCTTTGGGGAGGTCTGGGCGACCAGCGAGCCGACGGACATAAGTAGCGCGGAGGACAAAAGGGTGATGAGACGATTCATGGGTTTGAATGAGATAATAACCTAGCGATTGACCATACTAAGTCAATTTCCCGATTCATTCGCGGACAGGGCTAAAATTTCCCGCAAGATCGGAACATCGGCGTCCGCCCAGCACAGGTCGCCGAATTCCTTTGGAAAACACCACCGCAAGGCCTGGTGTTCAAGCGCCCGCAGGTCGCCGCCGATGATCTTGCAATGAAACGGAAGCAAACGAATGGCTCGCTCTCCATAATTCCAAATCACGGGAACCAAAGGACGCCCGACCTCGACTACCACGGCGAGTTCTTCCAGCAACTCGCGGGCAAGCGCCCGCTCGGGACTTTCGCCCGGATCCACCTTGCCCCCGGGAAATTCCCACAGGCCTCCCAGATGTTTCCCATTCGGCCGCAGACATGCCAAATACCGGCCTTCCGGGTTTTCGATCACCGCGCACACCACATCCAGCATCGTGAAGAAGGCTGGAGGCAGAACACCGCATCCGTCAATCACCCCATTGCGCGCCCCTCCATTTCACAAAAAAACCGCCGGAGAGACTCCGGCGGTTGATTTGAAATAATTGGACTCGTGAGAGTTAGGCGAGAGTGCCTTCTTCTTTTTCCTCTTCCTTTTCCTCGTCGTGCTTCTTGTCGCCCTTGCCGCATTTGCCGCAATGCGCGATGAGGGTGCCTTCTTCCTTCACTTCCTCACCCTTCTTGCACTTGCCGCAATCAGCACCGGCGATGAGGGTAGCCTCGTCCTTTTCCTTGTCGCATTTGCTTTTCTCGCAGTCAGCACCGGCGATGAGGGTTCCTTCGTCTTCTTTTTCCTTGCCGCAATCCCCCTTCTTGCAGTCGCCTGCGATGAGGGTGGCTTCGTCTTTTTCCTTGTCGCATTTGCTTTTCTCGCAATCAGCACCGGCGATGAGGGTGGCTTCGTCTTTTTCCTTGTCGCATTTGCTTTTCTCGCAGTCTTTTGCGAAAGCGGCTGGAATGACCATGAATGATGCGCAGAGCGCGGTAAGTAGCAGTTTCATTAATTTGGTATGTTAGTGGTGGTGAGACTTCGGATTTTTAACCCCGTTCTTGAACCGCGCCAGTGAAAATTCACTCCGATTCTTCAATTCACGCGGAAAAATCCCGGATTCAGACAACATAACGCCACCCGCTCCGGTTTGTTTCTGTAAAACTGAACTTTTTTGAAGATAAATCACTGGGGTGATTGAGCTTGGCCCCTGCGGCGATTTGCCCTATTGCCCGCAGCTCTCCTGTGTCTTTCACCCTTCTCGCGACCGATCCAGCAAGCTCCGCCCGCCGTGGCCGCTTGGAACTTCCGCATGGCACGGTGGAAACGCCGATCTTCATGCCGGTCGGCACGCAAGGGTCGGTCAAAACCCTTCATCCGTTGGAAGTTGAGGAACTGGGTGCCCAGATCATCTTGGGAAACACCTACCACCTTTGGCTGCGGCCCGGTCACGAATTGATCCGTGAGCTTGGCGGACTTCACGGATTCAGCACCTGGCAAAAGCCGATTCTCACCGACTCCGGAGGCTTCCAGGTCTGGTCCTTGGCAAAATTGCGGAAGATCACCGAGGAAGGCGTCCGTTTCCAAAACCATCTTGATGGGTCGAAAATGCTGCTCACCCCCGAGCTGAGCATGGAGATCCAAGGCGCGCTCGGATCGGACATCGCGATGTTGTTCGACGAATGCCCTCCCTACCCCTGCGACGAGGCTTATGCCGCAAAATCACTGGCCCTGACCAGCCGCTGGGCCAAGAGGTGCAAGGACTGGATCACTGGAAATGATCCCCGCTCCGGAGACGGACGGCAGCATCATTTCGGCATCGTCCAGGGATCCACATTCGCCGATCTGCGGGAACAATCCGCCCGGGAACTCGTCGAACTCGATTTCGACGGCTACGCCATCGGCGGGGTCTCTGTGGGCGAACCGGAGCACGAGATGTTCCGCGCCATCGACAATGCCATCCCCTTTTTACCAACGGAGAAACCGCGCTACGCGATGGGGCTGGGCACGCCGCCGCAGATCCTTGAGATGATCGCCCGCGGAGTGGACATGTTTGATTGTGTGATGCCCACCCGCATCGCCCGCCATGGGATGGCTATGACGCTTGATGGCCCGATCAACATCAAGAACCTCATCCACGCCAGGGATCCGCGCCCGATCTGTGAAAGCGCCCACCCTCACGTCGCCGGATTTTCACGTGCCTACCTGCGGCACCTTTTCCGTGCGGGCGAAATCCTCGGTTTGCGGTTGCTTTCCTTCCACAATCTGCATTTCTACCTGCGCCTCGTCGCCGGGGCACAGGAGGCAATCACCGCAGGCAACTTCGCTGCTTACAAGGATTCCTTCATCCAGAGATACACTCGATCCGACTCACCATGACATCATTCCCCGCCCTAATCGGCAGTTTCCTCGCTCAAGCACCATCCGCCCCAAAAGGTTCCGAAAGCATCTTCGGCAATGGCTTGATCATGCCGCTCGTCCTTCTGGTCATGTTTTACATGCTCTTGATCCGGCCACAGCAGCGCCAGAAAAAGGAGCAGGCGGCAAGAATCGCAGCCCTTCAAGCTGGCGACAAGGTGGTCACCACCGCCGGAATCCACGGCATCGTCCACAACGTCAAGGAGCACACGGTCGTGGTCAAGGTCGCCGAGGGCACCATGATCGAGTTTGACAAGCCGGCCATCGCCACGGCTCACAAGAAGGACGTTTCCGCGAACTAACCCGATCCCGCCCCGCCCGATTCCCCGTCCAATTTCCGGAACAAAACCTTACGACTCACCATGCTTGCAGCCACCTCGTTTTACGAAGACCCGTTGACGCTTTTCGGCATCGGGATCACCCTGATGATCTTGTTTTTCTGGTACTTCGCGACCGAGGTCGAGCGAAGGAAACGGAACGTCGGAACCGTCCTGCTGGTCGGGGTTTCCGCGCTCTGCATCATGGCCTTCACGCCGCCCAAGGAGCGGCTCAAGCTGGGGATCGACCTCGGCGGCGGTTCGTCATTCTCACTGCGGCTCCAGCCGCGGGTGACCGACAGCGGTGAACCGCTGCCCATCACCACGGATCAGGTTGACCAGGCGATCACCGTCATCGAGAAGCGTCTCAACCCCGGTGGCCAGCGGGACCTCCAGATCTCACAACAGGGGTCTAATGGAATCCTGGTCCAGATGCCCGGTGTCCAGCCCGAGGAATCCAAGGCCATCCGCGAAACCCTGGAAAAAGTGGCAAAACTCGAGCTGCGCGAGGTCAGCCCCCGCAACGACGAGGTCGGTGCCGACGGCAAGACCCTCGCCCAACGGGTGGATGAGAAAATCGAAATCATTCCCGGCTACCGCGCCTACCCGCTCAAGGGCAAGGATCAGGATGGCAACGAATACACCCGCCCGATCCTGCTGAGCCGCCGCGTCGCCCTATCAGGCGCTAACATCGATACCGCCTATCCGTCGCCCAGCGAGTCCGATGCGGTCGGAGTGACTCTCGACAACGACGGCACGGACAAGATGATTGCCATGACCAGCGACATGCGTCTGGGAGTGGATCGCATCGCCATCGTCCTGGACGGCGAGGTCATCAGCGCCCCAACCGTCCAAGCCCGCTTGGCCAAGGACTTTTCGATTTCCGGACTCCACGAGCCCGGCGAGGTGCAGAACCTGGTGAACGCGCTGATGAACCCGCTGGAAAATCCGCTGGTGGTGGATGAGGAACGGACCGTTTCCCCCCTGCTTGGTGAGGCTGTGATCAAACAAGGCGTCTGGGCCGGACTGCTCGGTCTTGGTTTCACCTTCCTGTTCATCCTGATTTACTACCGTGTCGCCGGTCTTGTGGCGATGGTAGGGCTGCTTCTTAACTTGATCATGCTCTTCGGCGTGATGGCGATGTTCGGATTCACCTTCACCCTGCCCGGCATCGCCGGGCTCGTCCTCACCATCGGGATGGCGGTCGATGCGAACGTGCTGATCAACGAACGGCTGCGGGAGGAATTAGCCGCCGGAAAGTCGCTGAAAAACGGGATCGCGGCCGCTTACGAAAAAGCCTTCAGCGCCATTTTCGACTCGAACGTCACCTCGCTGATCACCGCCGTCATCCTGTTCTGGCTCGCCAGCAGCAGCGTCAAGGGATTCGCCGTCACCCTGACGATCGGTATCCTTTGCTCGATGTTCTCGGCCATCCTCGGCACGCGGGTCCTGTTCCGTTGGGGCATCGATCTGGGCATCCTCAAGAACCTCTCGTTCCTGAACCTGATCAGTTCGGTGGACTACGACTTCCTCGGCAAGCGGAGGATCTGCGCCGCCATTTCCCTGGTAATGTTCCTGATTTGCTTCGCCGGATTCGCGTGGAAAGGTGATCGTGCGCTGGGCATCGATTTCACCGGCGGCACGCGCATCCAGTTCCTGCTAGGAAATGACCTCACCATCCCGTCGGATGAGGCTGAGAAGGCACTCAAGGGACTCGACCTGAAGAAGGCCGCCTTTCCACAGGACGAATACAACGTGGCAACAGGCCACCTGCTGACCGTTCGTAGTGACAGCCGCGATGCGAACATCATTGAGGAAAGGCTCCGGGAAACCTTCCCCGCGCTCGGCGAGAAGGTTGATGGCCCATCCGGCGAACACTACAAGATCGATGCCAGCAAGGAGGAGATCTCCGGATTCATCGGCGGCAGCTTCCTCCGCAGTTCCGCCCTCGCGCTGGGCCTCGGCCTGCTTGCCATCATGCTCTACGTCACGATGCGTTTCGAGTTTGCCTATGCCTTGGGAGCCTTCGTCGCCCTGCTGCACGACTGCATCATCTCGGTCGGCATCGTGGTTTTGTTAGGACAAGAGCTTTCGATGATCCACGTTGGAGCCATCCTGACCATCGCCGGTTACTCCATCAACGACACCATCATCATCTTCGACCGGATTCGTGAGAACGTGAACACCCACACCGGCAGCCTGAAGGATCTCATGAACCACGCGATCAACGCCACCTTGTCCCGCACCATCCTGACATCGGGCGCGACCCTGGTTTCGGTGCTTTCCATGGCCGTCGTCGGTGGCGCCACGCTGCGGGATTTCTCCGCCGTGATTCTCGCCGGCATCTTCATCGGAACCTATTCCTCGATCTTCGTCGCCTCGCCCATCGTCCTCTGGTTCAGCCGGGGGAAACTGGCTAACACACCTAGCGACGGATTGGAAACACCGCTTCCAGCCCATTCGCTCCCGCCCGGGAACTGATGGCGGCGTCCCGTTGGTAAGCATCAATCAAAAAAGGCACTCCGTTTCCGGCGTGCCTTTTTTGATTGATGCCGACCGTTCATCCTCACTTGGGAGGAGGCGCATCCTCTTTGGAGATTTTGAGATCGCCATTGTGATCGAGCTTATTGAAGCGGTCTTCCTGATCATCCTCGGTAAGATCCTTGATGCCGGATCCCACCCTGAATTCCTCGAATGACAAGCTTCCGTCGGCATCCTGATCGAGCTTGCGGATCATCTTGATCAATCGCCCGGGATCCCCCTCTTCAGAGCGGTGGACTTCGGGTCCCTTCGGGCCTTTGTTAGGGCGAGGTTTCCCCTCGCCCTTCTTGAATGAAGGTTCCGGACGATCACGCGGGGTGATCAAGCCATCGCCATCGGTATCGAGATGATTGAAGACCTCTTTCATTTTCCCGGGAGGAAGCTTCTTGAAAAACTGGCCATGCCTGAACTCTTCAAGACTGATTCCACCACTCCTGTCCGCATCCAGTTCCCACAGGCGCTTCCTCGGCGGTGAATCGTGAGGTTTTGAAAACCGCATGAGTTCATTCCGGCTCAGGTTGCCGTCTTCATTCTTGTCGAGTCGTTTGAAAATGCCCTCACGCTTCTCCTCGGGAAGAACCTGGATCCGGGAAATCGCATGGAATTCCGCAACGGAAATGAAGCCGTCACGGTTCGTGTCGGCATTCTCCCAGGCCTCGGCAAACGGGCGCGGAGGCTCTCCAACTGGCCTTGATTTGTCACCGCGTGGCCCCTTCGGAGAATCCGGGGACTGGGCGAGACAGACCGCAGGAAGTAGCATTCCCGCAACAAGAACAGAAACAGGGATTGTTTTCATTGGCAATTGACGCTTTTTTAGCCGCGTTCCACAAAGCTGGCTCGCAAAGTAACTCCAATGCTTGGAAATAGTTTCGAGAATCCAGAAGGAATCCCATTTCCAACAGCCACTCCTCCCGTCATGCATATCCGAGACATCCTCGACAATCCGAAACCTTCGCTTTCGTTCGAATTCTTCCCACCCCGTTCGGCCACCGCGTGGGAGGAACTCTATCAAGCTATCCGCGAACTGGAACCGTTGCAGCCGACCTTTGTTTCAGTGACCTATGGAGCAGGTGGAGGCACCCGCGAGCTGACCCATGACCTGGTCGTCAGGATCAAGCAGACCACCTCCATCCCTCCGGTGCCCCATCTCACCTGCGTCGGCCACTCGGAGAAGGAAGTGGAGGAAATCCTCACCCGCTATGCGGAAGCGGGAGTGAAAAACATCCTTGCGCTGCGCGGTGATCCGCCGCGCGAGCGCCCGGACTACGATTGGACCGAGGGTGGTTTCCGCCATGCCTCGGACCTGGTGGCATTCATCCGCCAGTTCAACGCATCCGGGGCTCATCCTGACCCGCGTGGATTTGGAATCGGCGTGGCGGGCTTTCCCGAAGGGCATCCGGCAACCCCCAACCGGGTGGACGAACTCGACCACCTCAAGGCCAAGGTCGATGCCGGCGCCGACTACATCTGCACCCAATTGTTTTTCGACAACCATGATTTCTTCGATTTCCGCGACCGCTGCGACCTTGCGGGAATCCAGGTGCCGATCATCGCCGGAGTGATGCCCGTGACATCACTTCAGGGGATGAAACGCATGGCGGAACTCGCCGCGGGCGCAAGATACCCGGCGAAGCTCGTTAGAGCCCTCGGCCGAGCCAACGGCAGCCCTGCGGCGGTCGAGCGGGTCGGCATCCACTACGCGGCGGAGCAGTGCGCCGGCCTTCTCGACGAAGGGGTGGACGGCATCCATCTCTACACGCTCAACAAGAGCCACGCGACCCGGGAAATCTATCACAGCCTCGGTCTCGGTGCCGCGGTGTGACGTCAGCGTTTGCCTTGCTGATAGATATCCTTTGCCTGTTCGAGGGTGATCTCATAGAGCCCGCCCTCGATCGGGACCATCATCGGGATCCGGTTCAGCTTGGGATCGACGGGAAATTGCGCGGCGAGCCTTGGAGCGCGCACGAATGCATCAGGAGGCAAGGTGATCCTGAACATGCCCTCGTATCGCAATGTCCTGGAAAGGCGCTCGGACGACAGCGCCTGGAACCGGCGCATGCTCAGGTCTTGGTCCCGGTCAAACAACGAGCTGCCAGTGCCGGATTGATCCGTGTCCTTGTCCCGCTTGGCCTCCTCGGCAGCGCGGCGCAAGGTGAAATCAGTCTCGTGCTGTGATTCCAGGTCATCCGTCTGAAGTTCATCCAGATCAAAGAGGGGAGCTCCGCCGAATCCTGGTCCTTTCGAAGTGGCGGCCCTTGTTTCCTCGAGGGTCGGAAGCCTGACGCTCAACTTGCCATCGAGCGTGATCTGATCGTCTGAAACCAGTTTCACATCGGTCATTTCCATCCCTCCGCCGGCGGTTCTCAGGTGGAATGATCCTTCCCGGAAATCAATCCGGTGATAGTTGCGCGAATAGTCCACCACCGAAAGGGCTGATAGAAAGTGAAGCCTTTCACGCAACGAGATGACGTCCTGGGAATCCAGTGTCACGGCTCCGTCGAAAATGATTCCTTCCGACGAATTGGTGGAACCGGTCACCTGAAAATCACCTGAAATGGATCCTTCGACGAAGCTTCTGGCGGCTGGCGGCACGAGCGCGTTCATCGCGAGACTCCGGATCTTCAGCGTGCCATCGATCTGCGGGCGCGCGCCCCCGCTTACGGTCATCCCGGAAAAATCAACGGTCCCCTGCAAGCGCCGGAATTCGGCCTTCTCGAAAATCATGCCTTGCCGGTTGCAAACGATCTCAAGTTTTACGATTTCCAGCCTCTGAAGCCAGTTCTGGGAAAATGTTCCTCCCTTGAAGGCAAGTCGCAACTCGTCCTCACTCCTCTGGATTCTCAGGAAGCTGTTGGTGATGGATCCCCGCGTGTGCTCGGATTGATATCCGAGCCGGGGTGAGCCATCTGGATTCATGAGTGACGTATTTCCAGGCGCGATGGACAGCCCATATCCCCAGCGCAGGGTGGCATCCGTAATCTCGATCGTCTTCAGCTCGATATTTCCGAAGTTCCTGAAGAGCGTGTCGCCCATCATTGCTGCCGATTCATCATCATCCGCTCCGGCACGCAGGTCGATGTCGAGTCGCGAGATCGAGATGGCACCCGGGTTCCACTTTCCGGCGATTCCATCAAGGATTCCCATCTTGCAGCGGATGTTGCGCGCCTCCATCGCGCTGAAGAACGTTCCGTTGTCTCCCTTGCAAGCCAAGCCGTTGATTCCAAGTTCACCTTGGACCCGGGCGAGTCCTTGGACCTCGATTTCCGAGGCATTCAAGCCGGCCTTGAGCGAAGCCTTGAAGCCATCAATGAATCCTTCCGTCCCGGTGCGCCGGACCATATAGATGCCGAGGCCCAGCGCGACGATGAGCAGGAAAACCAGCAATCGAAATGTCAACCGCAGCAAGTGAAACATCACGGTCCCTCCACCTCCGCTCCCTGACATCGAGTAGCGGATCTGGAACCAGAATCCCTGGTTTGCAACCCACTGGCTCAAGCGGTCATTAAAATTTTGCGATTGCTCGGATTCCATAATTCTACTCGCCTTGCGGCGCGGCGAGTTAAACGTTCCATTGCTTGCGATGCGAGGGAAATTTGCCCTCGCACAGTTGCCAATCATGCCATACGACCCCGTCCGTGGAAATTACCGACTACAAAGTCCGCCTCGAGATCTTCGAGGGCCCTCTCGATCTCCTGCTTTACCTCATCAAGAAGGACGAGGTGGACATTCAATCCATTTCCATCGAGCGCATCACCCGCCAGTATCTCGACTACATCAACACCTTCAAGCTGCTCAACATCGACCTCGCCTCCGAGTTCATCGTCATGGCGGCCAACCTGATGTATTTGAAGAGCCGCACGCTTCTTCCCAAGGTCGATCAACCGCCCGAGGAAGATGCCGAGGACGACGATCCACGCTGGGAGCTCATCCGCCAACTCATCGAATACAAGAAATTCAAGGATGCCGCCGGATTCCTTTGCATCCGCGAGCAGGAACAGGAAGGCCGCTTTGCCCATCAACCGGATGCCGCGGAACTCCCCTCCGAGGAACCACCCGCCCTCGCGGAGGTTTCCATCTTCGATCTCATCCGCGCATTCCAGAACGTCCTCAAACGATTCGAGGAATCCCACGATTTCGGTGACATCATCGACGACCGCTTCACCGTATCCGACAAGATCGAGCTTCTTCTCAACCACTTCGCGCCCGGCGAGTCACGCCGCTTCGAAGCGCTTTTCCAGACGGCCACCACCAAGGCCGAGGTCATCGTCACTTTCCTCGCATTGCTTGAGCTGATGAAACTCAACCAGTTCGTCGTCCGCCAGAGCGATCTCCTCGGCGACATTGTCATCGAGCGGCGCAGCAATCAGTCCGTCGCGGCGCTCGAGGCCGCCGAAGTCGGCGCGGACCATGCCTGAACTCCCGGCGATCGCCAGCAGCCTCAGCTCAAACGGAAAACGATCCGCGCCTTGGTCAGGTCATACGGGGACATCTCCATTTTCACCTTGTCACCCACCACCAGGCGGATGAAGCGCTTGCGCATTTTGCCTGAAATGTGGGCCAGCACCTCGTGCCCGCTTTCCAGCTTCACCCGGAACATGGTTCCCGCGAGGACCGATGAGATTTCACCATCCACCTCCACGGCTTTTTCTTCTTCGCTCTTGGTGGAACGCTTGGGTGGACCGTAACGGTTGCGGTTGTTACGACGTCCGGATCTTTTTGGGCGAGGAGGCATGATGAATGATGATAACCAGGCAGGCGGAACGAAACTTCACGCCCTGCGCCGTCTCGGTATCCCATCCATTTCCTTCCAGCAATCCCAAAAAACGCGATCCCCCCCAATGCGGGAGCTTTTCTCCGTCACCGCACGCTTGCCAAGCCGCTGCCCACGCTTCACTTTCTCGCCGAGTCCACACTTACGTGGCTCGTCTAAAAACCGCACTCATTTTACCGTCATGCCCGAGATTACCGAAAAGGACCTTCCATCGAACCTGAAGCCCCTTTGGCTGAAAGCCCTTAGCGCCGTTCAAACCTCCAACCTGTCCTATGGTGTCAGCCTGCTTCAGGCCGTACTCAAGGACTCACCCGGATTCCTTGACGGCCGTAAAATGCT
>Ga0163144_10012591_pt1 | contig 17745 bp, 18 predicted proteins | sample OliLak19BULKMAT1_FD_123175 | JGI IMG/M metagenome (GOLD analysis project Ga0163144, IMG submission 123175) | Freshwater microbial mat bacterial communities from Lake Vanda, McMurdo Dry Valleys, Antarctica - Oligotrophic Lake LV.19.BULKMAT1 | ecosystem: Environmental > Aquatic > Freshwater >...
AATCTTCGTCTGCGCCGCCAGAAAATCGACCGCCGCCGTCCGCTCATCCGCCCGTGGAGTCCGGCTATACGCCAGCTTCCAAGCCCGGTCAAACAGCGCGTCCCGGCTCACGCCCTCGTCGTTCTGCAACCGCTCAGCAAAGCTCCGCGACCAGTCGTTCACCATCGCGCTATTCATCAGTTCCAGCGACTGGGCCGGCGACACCGTATTATTCCGCCGGGCGCAACTCTCGTGCGTATCCGGCATATCGAACGCCTCAAACATCGGGTACCGCGTATTCCGCCGCACAAACACATAAATCGAACGCCGATCCGCGTTCTCCCGCGTCTCGTTCTTCTTCCAACCGCCCCGCGTCTCCACCCCCGCCGGCAAAGGCGGAAACACGCTCGGCCCGTACAGCGCCGCGTTCAGCCGTCCACTCGTCGACAGCATCGAATCCCGAATCACTTCCCCTTCCAACCGCCGGCGCGGAAACCGCCACAAATATTTATTCTCCGGATCCACCTTCGCCGCCGACTCATTGAAGGCCGAAGATTGTTGCCAAACCGACGAAAGCATAATCGTCTTATGCAGCTTCTTCAAGCTCCATCCGCCTTCCACAAACTGCGCCGTCAAATGGTCCAGCAGCGGCAAATTCGTCGGCCGCTCTCCCATCAACCCTAAATCGCTCGGCGTGCCCGCAATGCCCGTGCCGAAGTGGTAATGCCAAACCCGGTTCACGATCACCCGCGTACTCAGCGGGTTCTTCGCATCAGCCAACCAGTTGGCCAACACGCTCCGCCGGCCCGTCGTCGACGAACCCGCCACCGTTGGGATCTGCGCGTCCGTCGGGTCCAAAATCGTCAAGAACCCAGGCGCAATCTCTTCCTGCGGATTGTCGTGGTTGCCACCCTTCAACAAGAACGTTTTCGGAGCCGCCGCCCCGTGGTCCACCATCGCCTGCGCCACCGGCTGCTCCGCCGGTTTCATCCCTTCGAAGTCCTTCAACGCCGACGCCAACTCCGCATAACGCTTCGCCTCGGCGCCCTTCAATTTAGCCGCCGCCTCTTTCTCGCCAAACGTCACCTGCGGCTTCACTTTCATGTACATCTGCCACTGGTACGGATTCCGTTTTTCCGGCGCCATCGCAATCACTTCCTGAATCTCTTCCGGAAACTTTTGCGCCTTATCCGCCGCCAACTTCTTCCCCGGTGCCTCGGTCAACGCCGCCATCTCCCCCCGAATCCCGCTCGTCTTGACGTCCCAGATGTCGTACTGCGCCTGCCAACCCTGCCTCTCTGCCGGACTCTGCAGCACGGCATGGTCTTCTATCCGCGTATTGGCAAAAAACGACTGCAGCCGATAGTAATCCTTGTGCAAAATCGGGTCGAACTTGTGGTCGTGGCACCGGGCGCAACCATAAGTCATTCCCAAAAACACGCTCCCCGTCGTATCCGTAATATCGTTCAGCAGCTCCTGCCGGCGCTGCATAATATTCGCCGCATTCGATTCGTCCGGAAAGTGCCGATTAAACCCCGTCGCCACCAGCGCTTCCGCATTTCCCGGGTACAACTCGTCCCCGGCAATCTGCTCTTTCACAAACCGATCGTACGGCTTATCCGTATTAAAACTCCGAATCACGTAGTCGCGATACCGCCATACATTCGGCCGCGTCTCGTCGCTCTTGAACCCTTCGCTGTCGGCGTACCGCGCCAAATCCAGCCAATGGCGCGCCCACCGCTCCCCATAGTGCGGCGAAGCCAACAACCGGTCCACCTGCTTCTCGAACGCGTTCGGCGAACCGTCGGTCAAAAACGCCTGCGTCTCTTCCTGGGTCGGCGGCAGCCCCGTCAACACTAACGACGCCCGCCGCAACAGCGTCACCCGGTCTGCCGCGCCGTTGGCCACAATTCCCTTATCTTTCAGCTTGCCTTGCACCAGCGCGTCGATGCTCGTCGGCGTTCCCGGCCGCTGCAGCGGCTGAAAAGCCCACCATTTCTTCTGCATCGGCGTAAAGTCTTTCTTCGCCGTCTCGGCCAACAAATAGATCGACATCCCGCCGACCAGCAATAATGTCCAAGCACGCAACAGCAATGGCGCCTCCCGGGGGCTTCCCAACTGCCTAGAGATTATCACAACCCTAAAACCCAAGCTACCCAATCCAATAGTACTAAGGTGATGAACTGATCCGCCCATGGGCAATTGGTACCGTCCGCCCATTGTTGGATCCCGCCCGCATCGCCAAACTAACGAGTAATGAACCCTGCCGTCAGCACAGGAGGGCGCTCTGCTCAGCGCACGTCCATCTACCTCCACCGCAGCGTCCGCTCCCTGCCCCTCACCCGCCCACGCCTCTGGACGGCCCTCGCCCTCGCCCTTGCCATCTTCCTCCTCTTCGCCGCCTACGCCGTCCCCATCATGCAAGCTCACTCCGACCTTGCCAACGTCCTCCTCCGCTGGGCCGGCATTCCCAACGAAGGCTGGCGCCCGGTGGCTATCTTCCCCGGCCTCGAACCCGGCTCCGGCCCTCTCGTCCCCATCCCCACATTCAATCAAGTTTCCGAAGGCGCCCGCTTCGCTCTCATCCTCAGCGTCGTCGCCCTCCTGATCGTCGCCCGGCGATTCTCCCTCTTCCGGAATCTCGCCAACTTCCTCATCGTGCTCCTCTTCGCCTCCGCCATCGCCAATGTCTTCTTCGATTCCTTCCAACTCCAATCCATCGTCTTCGGCCAAATCTGGCTCCGCCAGGAACTCCTCGTCTGGCTGCTCATGCCCTTCGTCAGCCTACTGCTCTTCATGCTGCCCCAGCCCAAAATCGCCGTCGGCGTTTCCTGGATGCTCTTCGCCCAGGTCTACGGCTTCCTTTTCTCCGTCCTCCGCTTCGTCTTTTGCCTCGGCGTCCTCCACTACACCGGCCTGCTCTTCATGCCGCTCCTCTGGTTCGCTTTTGGCACGTTGAGCGATCTGCTCTTCCTGCTCTTTTTCTATTCCATCTCCGTCTATCGCGCGTCCGGACATCTCTGGGGAGTCAGAAGCTCATGGCAATCACAGCTCTAATCATTTTTTCCTGGACCCTCATCGGCATCGCCATGATCGTGCTCTCGGCCTACGCCGTCCGCCACTACTACCTCGCCTACTCCCGTATGCGCATCGCCCATCCGCGCGAAACCAACGAACTCGTCGGCTTCGTCATGCCCCGCATCACGGTCTTCGTCCCCATGCACAATGAAGAGCGCGTTGCCCGTGACGTCCTCCAAGCTCTGGTCGATTGCGACTACGACTGGGAACTCCTCGAAGTCATCCCCGTCAATGACCGCTCCACCGACGGCACCCGCGCCATCGTCGACGATTTCGCCCGCCGCTACCCCTTCATCAAGCCCTACCATCGCTCCGAAGGCGTCGGCGGCAAACCCGCCGCTCTCGTCGAAGCCACCGTCAACGCCACCGGCGAAATCTACCTCATGTTCGACGCCGACTACGTCCCCGGCCGCGCCGTCCTCAAAATGCTCACCGCGCCCTTCCTCGACCCCGAAATCGGCGCCGTCATGGGCCGCGTCGTCCCCCACAACATCGGCGACAGCCTCCTCTCCGGCCTTCTCTCGCTCGAACGCTCCGCCGGCTACCAGTCCGTCCAACAAGCCCGCTTCAACCTCGGCTTCACCGCCCAGTTCGGCGGCACCGTCGGTGGCGTCCGCGCCGCCGCCCTCCGCGCCGTCGGCGGATGGAACCCCGAATCCCTCACCGAAGACACCGACCTTACCTTCGCCCTCCTCCTCAGCGGCTGGCGTACCGCCTATGTGAACCGCGCCGAATGCTACGAAGAGGTCCCGCAAGATTGGAACGTCCGCCGCCGCCAACTCAGCCGCTGGGTTACCGGCCACACCGAGTGTCTTCACAACTATTGGCCGGACCTCGTCCGTGCCCGCTTCCTCACCCGCGGAGAAAAGTGGGACGCCATCTTCCTCCTCGCCATGTACCTCACGGCCCCCATCATCGTCCTAGGCTGGCTGGCTTCGCTCGTCCTCTTCTTCGTCCCCGAAGCCCACGCCGTCCCCGTGCTCCCCTTCGCCATGCTCATCATCGGCTATCAACTTTTCTCCAACCAAGCCACTTTCCTCGAAATTGGCGTCGCCACGCTCCTCGATGGCACCCGCCTCCGGGCTCTCCTCATGCCCCTTAGCCTTTTGAACTTCTTCGCCAACACCGGTGCCATCTGCAACGCCCTCCGTAAGTTCTACTGGAACCGCTTCTGGGGCAGCGGCGGCGACGGCTGGTACAAAACCCACCGTACCCGCCCCGGCTCCGACGGTAAAGGCTTCGGTCTCAACCAAGCCCCCACCGGCGCTGCCCGCCAATCCCTCAATGGGCTCTACCACGCCAACAGCGAAGGAATGGGCGACTAACTCCATGCTCTTCCTCCTCTACTCCGTCCTCTTCCTCGCCCTCTTTTACGTCCATTTCTCCCTCGCCCACCGCGCCTGGATCACCATCCGCGGCAAACGCTCCTCCGAACTCGACATGTCCTACGTCCGCCTCGAAGACTACTTCGGCCAATCCTTCCGCCGAAAGCTCAAGACCTGGCTCTCGACGCTACCCGCCGCTTCCAACTCCACCGCCAACCTCCGCGTCTACCATCACGGTCAGGAACGCATCTTCGTCGCCCCTACCGTCCAATATCCCAGCGGCCGCGTCGAAAAAGAAATCCTCGTCGCCGAAGGCACCTTCGCCTGCGGCAACAACTGCGACTTCCGCCGCGAAGTCATGGTCCATGGCGATTGCTCGATCGGCGAAGGAACCTCTCTCCAAGCTATCGCCGCCGACGGCGCTCTCTCCCTCGGTGAAGCCGTCACCATCCGACGCTGGGTCGACGCCGCCGGCAAACTCACCATCGGTGCCGATACCGCCATCTCCTCCCGCGCCACCTCCCGCACCGCCATCGAGTTCCTCCCCGGCGCCTATGCCCAATCCCTCTTTGCTCCCGAAATCGCTACCGAGGGCCGTAACGACGACTCCCCCGAACTCTCCACCAAAATCGGTCCCGTCCTCCAAATCCCCCACCGCCCCGGCGACTCCCCCCAAGCCCAACATGGCTTCGATCCGCAAAAACTCTTCTCCATGGGCGGCGGCACCTACGCTTACGAAGGCGACCTCGACGTCACCACCCCCCTCCATCTCCGCGCCCCCCTCGTCGTCCGCGGCCACTTCTCCTGCGCCAAGGAAAGCCTCCTCGAAGCCGACATCAAAGCCCATCGCAACATCACCATCGGACCCGCCTCCGTCGTCAAGGGCAACCTCGTCTGCGACGGCAATATGCTCCTCAAACCCGACGTCTACTTCCAGTCCATCCTCCAAGCCGGCGGCACCATGCGCCTCTCCTTCGGCGTCCGCGGGCTCCGCGAAAAACTTCCCGTCGCCGCCCATGCCACCGGCGCGCTAACCCTCGAAAGCAACATCGTCATCAATGGCAAGGTCTCCTCGGCTCATCGTGTCATCGCGATCTCCACCCCCCTCGCCTGGCTCCAAACGAACTCTGCAAGAGCATAATCCCCATGAACTTTCGCATCGCCCTTTCCCTGCTCCTCCTCCCGGCTTCCGCCCTCGCCGAACAAAGCCCGTCGGCTCCCGGCGCCACCTTCGAACGGCCCAGCTACGAAAGCCCCCTCCCGGTCCTCGTCGAGATCGGTACCTATCACAACGCCGTCTCCAACGGCTACGGATACTGGCGCGGTGCCGACGCCACCGTCTGGATTCGCAAAAACCCCCGCTTCACCCCCGTCTTCCAATTCAACTCCCAAACCCGCCCCGGCGTTACCCAACAGTCCTTCAGCTTCTTCAGCTTCGCCAACTGGTCCAAACATTTCTACACTACCCAAGGCGCCAGTTACGCCCCCCAACGCAACGGCCTCTCCCTCTTCGCCAGCCGCCGCTTGGACGTCAAAGGCTTCTACAAACTCCCCGTCCTCGAACGCCGCCTCCTCCTCACCGCCGGCGTCTCCCAATTCAACTTCCAAGGCCCCGCCAAGGGCCAAATCTACAACGTCGGCTTCCTCTATTACCCCAAAAAGATGATGGTCGAAGGCAATTACTATATCAACCGCAACCAACCCGGCAATAAGATCGGCAACTCCGCCAGCATCGCGGTCCAATACGGACAGGAAGGAAAATACTGGGTCGGCACCGTCGTCGGCGGCGGCAAAGAAGTCTACACCTACATTGCCCAGTCACCTCTCGAAGTCAATCTCGATAGCGTCTCCACCCAAATCTTCGTCCGCAAATGGCTCAGCCGCCACTACGGCGTCTTCATGGCCTTCGACCAACAAACTAAGTTCGGTGCCTTTACCCGCGCCGGAGTAATCGGTCGCGTCTTCTTCGAGTTCTAGTACAAACGACCCCCAATGTCACGGTACGAAAAGTCGATTTGGGTCATTCGCCAATTCCTCACCCCGTGGCCCAATTAAGGAGTATGTTACTCAGACTTACTCTCCTCTCCGCCTTCGCCGTCGCCTCCCTCTCGGCCACCTCCTTCACCTTCGCTGATTTCAGCTCAGCCCCCGGCATCAACCTCATCTCGAACGCCAGCCTCACCTCTAATCTTCTCCGCCTCACCCCGGCCCTCGAAAACCAGAACGGTGCCGCTTGGTTCGCCAACGCGATCGACGTCCAAAACGGCTTCACTTCCGAATTCAGCTTCCGCATCACACAACGCGGCGGCTACAAACCCGACTGGGAACCTGGCGTCAATAACGATGGTGCCGACGGCTTCGCCTTCGTCATCCAAGGCCAGAGCGCTTCCGAACTCGGCCTCTACGCCAGCGGCATCGGCTACTACGGCATCCTCAATAGCCTCGCTATTGAATTCGACACCTGGGCCAACAAACCCAGCTACTGCGAACCCAACGGCAATCACGTCGCCTTCCAGAGCCTCGGCCCACTCGCCAACCGCCCCGAACACTGCGCCGGCACCGAGTTCGATGGCACCTTTACGAACCCCACCCTCGCCCTCGCCACCGTCGCCCCCGACCTCTCGAACGGCACCACCTACAACGCCCGCATCGTTTACAACCCCGGCCTGCTCCAACTCTATCTCACGGACTTCACGACGCCCATCCTCTCCGCCAACGTCAACCTCGGCACCCTGCTTAACCTCCAGGGCGGCCGCAACGCCTTCATCGGCTTCACCTCCTCCACCGGCGGCGCCTGGGAAAACCACGACATCGTCAGCTGGCAGTTCACGAACGTCCCCGAACCCGGCACCCTCGCCCTCATCGGCCTCGGACTCGTCGCCGGCGGACTGCTCCGCCGCCGTACCGCTTAGCGCGTGCCGGTCTGAATATTCACTAACTCGCTCTTCGTAGTTGCCTTCTGCGCCAACGTCTGCGGAGCCCGCCAGAAGTCAATCAACGAGGTCATGTGGACGCAAGAAACAGTGCAGTTCGGCGCGCAGCCCTTTTCTGTCAAAAACTCCCGCCGCATGTCCCCTTTCGTATAACCTAACAGCGGCACTCCCGGATATCCGCGCTGTTGCGAGCAGTAGTGCACCAGCCCGTCCTCGCAAATGTACATGTACCGCGCCCCAGCCCGGCAACGCCACTCGCTCGATTGGCCCTGCGCAATCCGGTCTTGAAACTTGCCGAATCGGGCAAAACTCCGCTTGGCCAGCACCTTGAACTCGCGGTACACCGACATCTCGGTCTCGCCCAACGCTTTCGCCTGCCCCTGCCCATCGTGGATAATCCCGACGGTCGTGCTGAAGCCCAGCTCCAAAGCCCGCTTGCCGATCTTCACCGCGTCGCTCGGAAACTTCACCCCGCCGCCCAGCACAGAATTGATGTTCACATGGAACAGCGCGTTCTCTTGCAGCAGTTGCAGCTTCTTATCGAGCACCTTCAAGCTCTTCTTCGAAACCTCGTCCGGCATCACGTTGTCGATACTGATCTGCAAATGGTCCAACCCGGCATCGTTCAAGCGTTGAATCCGCGCCGCCGTCAACAGATAACCGTTCGTAATCATCCCGGCGATAACCCCGTGATGATGAATCCGGTGGATGATTAAATCCAACTCCGGATGCAGCAACGGTTCCCCGCCGCTGATCATGATCAACGTCGTCCCCAGCTTCGCCAGGTGGTCCACCCGGTCCAGAATGATCGTCACGTCCACCGGCTTCGATGTGTCGTCGTACTCGTTGCAATACGTACAGGATAGGTTGCACCGGCGCATCGGAATAATATGCGCCTGTACGATATGATCGGTCGACCAAAGGCCTTTGCCGATCATCCGCAACTCACGCATCCGGCGGCCAATTGCCCTTACCGAGCGTCGAAAGCGAAAACCTGTACTGGACATAGAGACGTAATTTTCTATTAAAACACACGCCTTACGCAAAAGCACCGTTCTCGGCCCGAACGCGCCGAAAACGGTGCCGAATGGCAATCTCTAGGGTTTCGGCGGCTTCGATGGCTTCGGCGCCGGGGGCGTATTCGCCGGCGGAGTCTCCACCGCGTCGCCAAACGTAATCGTCGTCGTCGACCGGAACTGCTTGTAGTCCTCGTACTTCACCTGCATCTTCAGCCCCACCGGACCCGAAGCGAACTGCAAGGTGTCGTCCGCCTTCGTCAACACCGGAAACCAATACTTCCCGTCCACCTGCGCCCGCCATGTCTCAAACTTCGGAAACCGTTGATCATTGCCTTTTTTCAAGATTCCCGTCGCCCGTCCAAACGACTTTACGATCTGTAAGTCCTGATCATCCACCCAAACCTGGCCTTGAAAATACCGCTGCCCCGACTCCATCTTCTTCGGTTTCACAGCAAAAACGTAACAGTCTATCTCGTCCAACTTCTCTTTCGAAAGGTAGTCCACCTGATACTTCGGCAGGTCCTTCGTCGTCAGCACAAACGGCTGCACACTCCGCAAATCCTGCTCGTCTTCCGGCGACAACGACACCAGCACCAGCGAAGGCGAAGGTGCCCGCACAATCCGTTCCGTCCGCTTCCCCTCGGGCGAAAAAATGATATCCGACACGAGGTCAAACCGCCCCCGCGCCTGCCCGCCTCCCTCAAACTCTTGAATCTTAATCGTCTGCCGATAGGTATAGGTCTCCCGCGCCTTGGCGAACTCCGACTCTTTAGCCGCAAAGTTCGTGATCACCTTCTCGATCTCTTCCTTGGTCGGCTCCGCCGGGCTCGCCGCTAGAGGCAAGCAACTCGTCATCAACACTAACGGTAAAATTCGCATACCTTCTCCATGGATCGGACGCTTCGCGCCGCCCGCCCGTTACGACAGAATTCCCTTTGCAATCGTGATCCGCTGCATATTGCTCGTCCCTTCATAGATCCGGCCAATCTTTACATCACGATAATACTTTTCCACCGGCGAGTCTTTGGTAAACCCAATTCCCCCGAAAATCTCCACCGCCTGCGACGCAATCTCCTCCGCCACCGTCGACGCGTACAGCTTCGCCATCGCCGCCTCCGTCACAAAACTCCGCCCCGCCTCCCGCAGCCGCGCCGCGTTGTAAACCATCAGCCGTGCCCCCTCCAGCTTCATCGCCATCTCCGCCAACTGAAACTGCACCCCCTGAAACTCCGCAATCGGCTTGCCGAACTGCCGCCGCTGCTTGGCGTATGCCAACGCATGTTGATACGCCCCCCGCGCCAACCCCACCATCTGACCCCCAATCGCAATTCGGCCCTCGTTCAGCGTCTCAATCGCGATCTTGTAACCCTTCCCCACCTCGCCCACCACCGCCGACCTATGCACCCGCACCCCGTTCAATACCACCTCCGCCGTCGACGAAGCCCGAATCCCCATCTTGTCTTCTTTCTTGCCGATCTTCAGCCCCTCGCTCTCCCGCGGCACCAGGAAGCACGTGATCCCCTTGTATCCCGCCCCCGCGTCCACCGTCGCAAACACCAAAAACAGCCCTGCCTCGTGCGCACTGCTGATCCACAACTTCCGCCCGTCCAGAACGTAATCGCTCCCCTCCGCCCGCGCCGTCATCGCCAACCCAAACGCGTCCGACCCCGAACCCGCCTCCGACAACGCATACGCCCCCACCACGTTCTCATTCAGCTTCGGCAGCCATTTGGCCTGCTGCGCGTCGCTCCCAAAACGCAACAGCGCATTCACCACCAATGTGTTCTGCACGTCCACCATCACCGCCACCCCTGGGTCCACCGCCGCAATCTCCTCGACGCACAGCACCGACTGGAAAAACGTCCCCCCCGCCCCGCCGTACTCCTCCGGCACCTCCACCCCCATCAGCCCCATCTCAAAGAGACCCTTCTGAATCTTCGGGTCAAACGTCGAACTTTCGTCCATCGCTCGGACCCGAGGGGCGATTTGCTCCCGCGCAAACTGCCGCACCGAACTCTGCAGCAGAGCCTCTTCTTCGTTCAACACGGTCAGGGGGGCCATGCTCCAGTCTAACCCCGTCTTTAACCCTGTCTCGTCAATCGGCCTTCGTACGCCGCCGCCACTTCCCCAATCGGCCCGTCCATCACCAACTGCCCGTGGTCCAGCCACAGCGCTCGCTCACATAACAATTGCAGCGTCGGCGAAACGTGCGAAACACAAAGAATCGTCTTCCCCTGATTCCGGATCTCGAAAATCTTCTCCGTACACTTAGCCTGAAACTTCTGATCTCCGACCGCCAACACCTCATCGATAATCAAAATTTCCGGGTCCAAATTCACCGCCACCGAAAACGCCAAACGCAGCATCATCCCATTGGAGTAAGTCCGTAACGGCTCTTTGATAAAGTCGTCCAGCTCAGAAAACTCCACGATCGAATCGTACAAGTCGTGCGCCTGCTTCCGGCTGAATCCCAGCAGAGACGCGTTCAACAGGATGTTCTCCCGCCCCGTCAAATCCGGATGAAAACCACTTCCTAAATCCAACAGCGCCGCCGTCCGGCCCCGCACGTCCAACGTACCGCTCGAAGGAGGAACCAACTGCGTCACCAAACTCAGCAGAGTACTCTTCCCCGCCCCGTTCGCCCCAATCACCGCCACCGATTCCCCGTCGCGAATCGAAAAGCTCACGTCCTTCAAAGCAAAAAACTGCTCCGGATCTGTCTTGCCCAGAATGTCTTCCAGGTAATGACGCAGCAACTTCTGCCCGCCCGACCGATGGAAGGTCTTGTTGACGTTCTTAAGCTCGATAACTTTCATTTAGAGATAGTCGAAAAACTGCCGCTTCAAACGATGAAAGACATACAAACCGAGGACAAACACCAGCGTAGAGCTAAACGTAAGTTTTAGCAATAGCGTTGAGCTTGGTGCCGCGCCGTCAATCAAAATCGTCCGTAACGCCAGGATCAATGCCGACAATGGATTGAACTGGTACAAGTTCGCATAATGCTGCGGAACCGAGTGAATCGCATAAAAAACCGGCACCATCCAGAACAACAGCGTGCAAGCCGACTCCACCACATACCGCACGTCCCGAATATACACGTCCAGCGCCGAAGTCATTAGCGTCAACCCACAAACAAACAAAATCTCTAAACCCCACACCACCGGTAACCACAGCCAGTTCCAGTTCAACCCCCGGCCAAACACCAGCACCATCACGAGCAACAAACCAATCTGGATCCCCAAATGCACGCAAGTAGAAAGCACCGTGGCGATCGGCACAATCTCCCGCGGCACCGGCACGCGCTTGATCAGCCCCGCATTGTTCGCCACCGAAATCGTCCCGTTCTGCCAAGCCACCGTGAAAAAATTAAACGGCACCAACCCACACAAAACGAAAATCGGGAAGTTCGGAATCTGGTTATTCGGGAAGACCGCCGTAAAAACGAAGGTCAATGCGCCCATCATCACGAGCGGATTCAGCAGCGACCAAAAAACTCCCAGCGACATGTTGCGGTACCGGATCTTAAAGTCTTTTACGACCAGGTTCTGCAACAAAAATAAATAATCGCCTTTCCACATAAATAAGTATTTCACCCTACCGCTACGCCGGCGGACTTCCAATTGTACCCCACCATCTTAGGGTATTGAGCCCCAAAAGTGCCACGCCTACCCCCACCCATACCTTCCCCGGCACCCGCCCCGGGTCCACCGGTCGCTCCGGACGCACGAGTCCCCACCCCAACCACAGCAACACCCCAGCCATCACCAGCGGCGACAACGGGTGGTATCCCAACGCCTTCTCCCATTGCCCGTGCCCCAACGCCGCCATCGCCCGCGTCATCCCGCACAACGGACACACCAGCCCCGTCAAAAACCGAAACGGACAAATCATTAACCGCGGCCCTCCCTCCGGCGGATACGCCGCGCAGAATGCCAGCGCCGCCACCGGAGGCCCTACCGCCCATACTCGATCCTGCCATCTCACCGCGCTTGCTCGATCGTCCTTTGCTCAAACCCAAACACGTCCTGATACGCCGCCACCGTCGACGCATGGATCACCGGGAACGCCACCAGCACCCCCACGCAACAAGCCAGCACCCCGCCAACCATCACCAAAACCTGCAGCAACACAAAAACTATATACCCGCCCCAGTCCTTCTGTGCCGCCTCAAAACTCAACTGCATCGCCGGCCAAAAATCCATGCCTTTGTCCAAAATCAGCAGGAACGGAAATTGCAACGCCGCCACCACAAAAAACCCAGGAATTAAACACAGCGCAAAGCCAATACTGCCAAACACCGAAACCAAAATCCCCGCCACCATCGCCGGCACAAAATAGTTGAAGCCCTTGAAAACGTCACCCACCTCCGTCTTCCCCACAAACATCCGCCGCATCATCGCGTACTGAATTCCCAAAATCATCGGCCCCTGCAAAATCAGCGGAATCGACCCGCTCACCACCAGAAACAACGCGGCATGGATCACAAACGTCACCATGTCCAACTTCACCAGCTCCCAGCCCTGGCTAATCCATTTCGACCCCTGGGCCTTATCCATGCGGATCGTCGGCATCGCCACCGCCATCGGCTGCGGCGCCCCTGCCATCTCTTGCGGCGAACCGCACACCGGACAAAAAGGCGCCTGGGGCGCGACTTGAGAACCACATTTGGCACAGAACATAAGTTGGAAGCCTCGTTATATCCTAATCTCACTGATGCCTAACTGGAAGCTCCTCGCTCAAGCCCGCGGATTTGACCTCCCCGCCGAAGACCTCGAACGCCTCGTCCCCGTCCTCGATTCCCTCGACGCCGCCTTCGCTCCCCTACGCGAACTCGCCCCCCACGCCTCCGAGCCCGTCACCATCTACCGACTGGAACGTGCCAAATGACCATCCTCGAAGCCGCCGCCCAACTCCGCGCCAAAACCACCACCTCCCGCCAACTCACCGAAACCTGCCTCGCCCGCATCGACCTCCTCAACCCCCGCCTCAACGCCTTCCTCACCGTCACCCCCGACCACGCCCTCGCCCAAGCCGACCAAGCCGACCGCGAACTCGCCGCCGGCCAATCCCGCGGCCCCCTCCACGGCATCCCCATCGCCCTCAAAGACGTCTTCGAAACCAAAGGCATCCGCACCACCGCCGGCTCCCTGCTCTTTAAGGACCACATCCCCACCGCCGACTCCGCCGTCACCGAAAAACTCGCCGCCGCTGGTGCCGTCCTCCTCGGCAAAACCAACATGCACGAACTCGCCTACGGCGTCACCTCCTCCAACCCCCACTTCGGCCCCGTCCGTAATCCCTGGAACACCAACTGCATTCCCGGTGGCTCCTCCGGTGGCTCCGGCGCCGCCGTCGCCGCCGACCTGTGCTTCATGGCCATGGGCAGCGATACCGGCGGCTCCATCCGCATCCCCGCCGCCTTCTGCAACACCGTCGGCCTCAAGCCCACCTACGGCCGCGTTAGCCGCCGAGGCGTCCTCCCCCTCGACTTTTCCCTCGACCACATGGGCCCCCTCACCCGCTCCGTCCGCGACGCCGCCCTATGCCTCCAAGCCCTCGCCGGCCTCGACCCCCTCGACGATACCTCCAGCCCCGAACCTGTCCCCGAATCCGACAACGACTACCTCCCCCCCGCCCATGTCTCCCTCGCCGGCATCCGCATCGGCGTCCCCGAAAACTACTACTTCGACCAAGTCGACCCCGCTGTTCAAGCCTCAGTCCGCCGCATGGTCCAACTCGCCGCCGGCCTCGGCGCCAAGGTCGAAGTCATCCGCGTCCCCGACATCCCCGCCCTCAACTCGACCGCCCGCATCATCCTCCTCAGCGAAGCCTCCGCCACCATGGAACGCTTCCAACACCGCCGCCTCGAAATCGGCCCCGATGTCCGCTCCCTCCTCGACCAGGGCCGCTTCCTCGCCGCCACCGACTACGTCAACGCCCAGCGCGCCCGCCGCGTCTTCCGCGATCAGTTCCTCGAACTCTTCCGCCGCGTCGACGTCATCTTCACCCCCGCCACCCCCACCGCCGCCGCCCCCATCGGCCAAGCCACCGTCCGCATCGGCGACCTCGACGAGGACGTCCGCCTCGCTTCCACCCGCTTCGCCCGCGCCATCAACCTCCTCGGCTTCCCCGCCCTCTCCATGCCCTGCGGCTTCGACGCCAATCACATGCCCCTTGGCCTCCAAATCATCGCCGCCCCCTTCGAAGAGCGCCAGCTGTTAGCCGTCGCCGCCGCCCTCGAAGACGAAACCGACTTCCACCTGCAATCACCACCCCTCTAACCGTGCTCCTCCGTGCAACCGGGGAAGGCCGTCAAATGCACCCCTCCCCGGTACCCCAACCAATCCCGCTGCCCCTCCTCGCTCAATGCATAGGCCTCAATCGCCGCCCGCTTCGCCACGCCAAAAAACCGTTCCAACTCCGTCCCCGGTGCCAGCTCCTTAGCCGCCAACTCCCCCATCGGAACCTTCCCGCTTAACCAAGCTCCCACCCCCCGCTTCCAAGCCCCCGCCTCGCCCACCCCATGCGCCAGCCCCATGTCGATATACCGCATCACCCGCGCCCCCTTCGACCCCGGAACGATCAACTCCACAAACTCCTCCGCCGCGCCAAACTCTGCCGCCGTCAACGCCCGCGGCACATAGTCCACCGCCGCCAGCAGAGCCCCCAGCGATACAAACTCTCGCCGATCCAGCATTACAGCTCCCCCCGTCTCGCACGCGCCGCCAACTTCTCCGCCATCCGCCACGCCAGCGCCACGTTCGTCAACGTCGGGTTCTTCTCCGGATAAGCCGGAAACACGCTCCCATCTCCGATAAACAGATTCCCCACATCATGGCTCCGCCCCTCCAAATCGACCACGCTGGTTTTCTTATCCGTTCCCATCCGAGCCGTCCCCACCCAATGGTTCGAATCGATCACCAGATTCTCCCGCGTCGCCTTCCCCGGCGACGAATGCACCGTCCCCCCGCCCAACTTGATGATCTCCTCGCAGGTCGCAATCACGTCATCCGCCATCGCCAAATCCGAGTCGTCATAGTGCAAATGCACCCGCGGCAGCGGCATCCCCAACGCGTCTTTTTTCACCGGATCCAAGTCCACAAACTTGTTCTTCGATACAAGCAACATCCCCTGCATATTCATCCCCGCGTGGATCGTATTCCAGTCTTTCAACTGCGCCTTCATGCTCTCGCCAAACCCCGGCGCCCACTTGATCGACAGCTTCTTCGGATGCACCCCCGCCCCGCACTGTACCTGATAGGTCCCCTCAAATTTCTTCGATTTCTCCCGCCAATACATCCCCGACAGCATGCTGTGATAGTAGTCCCACCCGTCGTCGTTCGACGCATCCCGTCCCCGCACCTGCGGAAATAAACCCACCACCGTTAGCCCAAAGTGCGACGTTAGATTCCGCCCCACCTGCCCACTCGAATTCCCGATCCCCTGCGTCAGCAGCAACCGCGCCGTCTCCACCGTACTGCAAGCCAACACCAAAGCCTTGCACCGGATCTCCTCCCGGCTCCCGTCCGCCCTGACGATCTCCACCCCCTCCGCCCGCGCCCCGTCTTTGCTCATCAAAACCCGCACCACCGTCGACTGCAAAAACAGCGTCAATCGCCCCGTCTTCATCGCCATCGGAATCGGCGTATTCGCCGTCGTGAACTTCGAATCTACTTCGCAGCCCGCCATGCAATGCCCGCAAAAATGGCAAGTCGCCCGCGGCACCGCTCCGCCCTTGCTCGGCATCGCCTTCCGAATCGGCACAAACGCCGCTTCCCGGTGCTTGCCCCGCAGCTTTGCCACCCCCTTGCCTAACATCTTCTCGCTACACCGCATCGGCACGCCCGGTAAAAACTCCCCGTCTGGCATGTTCCATAACCCATCCCGAAACCCCGACACCCCCATCATCCGCTCCGCCCGCGCATAGTACGGTGCTACTTCGTCATACCCAATCGGCCACTGCGCAAAGTCTCCCGGCCCAAACCGCAGCGTATGCCCCGCCCAACACAACGACCGTCCCCCCAGCGCCTTCAACAACCCATGCCGAGGGTTATCCCCCACTCCCACAAAATGATCTTTCTCCTGGTAGTCGGTCACCTTCCACATCGGCGTCTTGAACCCCGCCGCCAACCGCTTCTCCCAGTCCTGATGCGCCGACCCATGGCCGTTGTAATCCTTGCCCGGAATCATCCGCCGGCCGGCCTCGACCAGCCCTACTTTCAGCCCCTGTTGACACAGCGCGTAGGTCGCAATCCCGCCCCCCGGCCCACTCCCCACCACGACGACATCCAAAATCTCTTTCGCCATATCCGATACTGTATCAATGCCTCCGCCCGACCGTTTCGTCGAGTTCTGCATCGAACAGTTTTCCCCGCTCGGCCGCATCACGTCCCGATACATGTTCGGCGGCTGGTGCCTCTACTGCGACGGCGATGTCTTCGCCTTAATCGCCGACGGAGCCGTCTATCTCAAAGGCGAGTCCCCCGGACGCGCCCCCTTCAAGCCCTTCCCCGATAAAGAGCTCACGATGAAATACTTCGCCGCGCCCCCCGAAATCTTCGAGGACTCGGACGCCATGCGCCATTGGTGCGGAAGGGCCATCGCGACCGCCCGCACCAAGCGCAAGAAGACCCCTAAATCCTCGGCGGAGCCGACTGCTCGGAAAACATAGCCAAATCACGAACATTCTTCTGCACCGCCACGCCACCGAAAAGCGCGAGCAGAAACGACATGGCATAGAAGCCCTTTTCGCTCGACGTCAACGTGGCATTCCACAAGCCGATCGTCAGCAGCAGCATACACAGGCCGACCGAAATCCAGCAAAGCCCAAAGTAGAGCGCCGAAACGCGAATCCCTTCCAATCGGTCCCGCACCGATTTCTGCAGCGACACCGCCGCAAACAATCCATACATTAAAATCGTGAAGTAATAGCCCTTCTCATTTAAGGGCATCTCCGCGTTCCAAAGCCCGATCGAGAACGAGCCCATACCCACCATCAATGCCAACCACGAAGCGCCAATAAACGCCGGTGTCGGTTTCTGTACCTGAAAACTCATGTTAGTCCTCCCGTGTATACTCTCACAAACTAAAGGCGCATTTACATCCCCGTTTCGCTCACGGTAAACTCGACCATGCTTTTCCGCGCCGTCCTCTTCATCGCCCCCGCCGCCCCCCTCGCCGCTCAAGATTCCTCCGCCGCCGCCGCCCGCCGCCTCTCCTCCCCCGCCCGCGTCCGCCTCAACAACCTACCGGTCCTCCTCCAATCCGCCCAAGTCTGGAACGACGGCGAAACCACCACCTGGTCCGGCCTCGTCGATACGCCCCTCCCCGGCAGCTTCACCCTCGCCATCACCGGCTCCCTCGTCAGCGGAGCCCTCACCACCGGCACCGGCCAAGCGTTTGAAATCT
>Ga0163144_10012592_pt1 | contig 17744 bp, 16 predicted proteins | sample OliLak19BULKMAT1_FD_123175 | JGI IMG/M metagenome (GOLD analysis project Ga0163144, IMG submission 123175) | Freshwater microbial mat bacterial communities from Lake Vanda, McMurdo Dry Valleys, Antarctica - Oligotrophic Lake LV.19.BULKMAT1 | ecosystem: Environmental > Aquatic > Freshwater >...
CGCTGCTTGGTGAGCACCTTGACCTGCAGCTCCCGCAGCTCCGCGTTCTGAGGGTCCTGCGCCGCCGCCAGGGCCAGCTCATTGGCGGCCGGTGTGTACTGCTTCTGCTCAAACAACTCCTTGGCGCGGTCCAGGTGACGGCGGGCGCGCTGGACCCGCTGCACCAGCGGATTGCGCCGCAGCCGCCGCTCTTCCGCTTCCTTCTGCCGCCGGGGATCCTGCATGTAATCCGGCAGCGGCGCGGGCTTGGCGGACGCGGCGGCGTCTTCGTGGCTGCGCTGGGCGTCGTATTCGGAGCGGCGCACGGGGTCACTGAGCAGCTCATAGGACTGCTTGAGCTGGCGGAACACGCGCTCCAGGCGCGGCTTGAAGCTGCCAAGCTGCTTTCTGAAGAACGTGTCCGGGTGGAACTCCTTGCTGCGCTCAAAGAACGCACCCTTGAGCTCGTCATGCGGGAAGCTCCGGCGAATGCCCAGGAGCTCATAATGGCGCAGGTTGATGGCGTGCCATTCCGCCTGGACAACCTTCAGGCGGAGTGCGGGCGTGAGGTCACAGGGCTCGGAGGCTTCCAGTTCTGAGAGGCGCTCTGGTGGGCCGTCCGTCACCGCGCCCGCTTCCGGGCCGGAGCGGCGCAGCGCGCCCAGGCTCATCAGGTGCTCCACCGCCATCAGCACCACGTCTTCCGGCAGCCCGGTGGACGCCATCACGTCCTGCAAGGACGTGCGCCCGACGACGCGGGAAAACACAAAGCCCTCATGCGCGCTCAGCGGCAGCCGCGTGACATCCACGTTGGGCACCAGCTCAAGAACATCTTTTTGGGGTGGGGTCGGCACTTGTGCTCCAGGGGATCCTGCCAACGGCGTTTCCCATATACCCGGTCCCGCCCGTCCAGAGCATTCTCCCGTCCACGCCGTTGGAACCAGCGCAGCCAATGACCCACTTGCCAGCCATGCGGATCCCATGCTGGAAGGCCGCCGTGACGTCCTTTCTCCGCCGCATCCTTGCGCGCTCCCCGGCGGTGCCGGCGCCTGAACAAGACCCGCCCCGTTGGGCGCAGGAGTTCCTGGATTCGCTGGCGAAAGAGCCCGCGCCGCCCGCGTGGCTGCCGGAACTTCTTGAGGCCATGACCAAGGCGGCCCGCAGCCACGCCCGCCTGGCCGCAAAAGTTGAAGATGTGGAGCGCAAGCTGGAAGGCGGTTTTGCCGAGCTGCGCGGCGTCCTGGAACCGCTGCAGCGCCAATCCCGCGTCAACACCAGCCCGCCGGAACCCGTCCTGGACGCCCTGGACGCCCTGGATGAAGCCGTGGAGCAGAGCGGCGGCTCCCTGGCGGAGGGACTGGGCGCGGTCCGGCTGCGCCTGGAGGCGTTTGTGGAATCCCAGGGGCTCAAGCGTCATGCCGCCACAGGCGTGGTGCCGGACGGCCGGCTGTTCAAAGTGGTTGGCTCGCTGGAGCGCGCTGGCTTCCCGGACGGCGCCATTGCCCGCGTGGTGCGGGCCGCCGTCACCCGCGGCGCGGACGTGGTGCGTGAAGGCGAAGTACTCACGAACAGGAGGCCGTCATGAGCGGCGTGTTTGGAATTGATCTTGGCACCACCAATTCAGTCATTGCGGAACTGGTGGATGGGCGCGCCGTACCCATTCCCGTGGACGGCAGCCCCATTGTCCCCTCTGTGGTCCTGTACGGGCCGGACGGGATTGTGGCCGGCCGCGCCGCGCGGAACCTGCAACTCCAGCATCCAACCTCCTCCGTCAAAAGCTCCAAGCGCCACATGGGCACCGCACACCGCTTTGACGTGGGCGGCCGCACCGTGTCCCCGGAAGAAGTCAGCGCGGAAGTCCTCAAAGCCCTCAAGCGCGGTGCGGAAGCACATACCGGGCGGCCCATCAAGGACGTGGTCATCACCGTCCCCGCATATTTTGATGACGCCCAGCGCCGCGCCACGCTGGCGGCGGGAGAGCTGGCCGGGTTTCACGTCCTGAGGCTCCTCAATGAGCCCACCAGCGCCGCGCTGGTGTACGAGCAGGTTCCCGGAGCCTCGGCTGACGTCCCGGAAAACCTGCTGGTCTATGACCTGGGCGGCGGCACCTTTGACGTCTCCGTGCTGGAGGTCTTTCAAGGCGTGCGCGAGGTGCGCGCCATTGCCGGCAATACCCACCTTGGCGGTGATGATTTTGATGAGCTCCTCACGCGGCGCTTCCTGGACACCCTGAAGATCCGCCACGGTGTGGACCTGCGCGAGGACCCCGTGGCCATGGCCCGCCTCAGCCGGCTGGCGGAAGACAGCAAGATCCAGCTCTCCACGCAGACCCAGATTGTGGTGCGCCAGGAATTCCTGGCCACCGTGGCTGGCCAGCCCATCCACCTGGAGCTCCCACTCACCCGGCGAGATCTTGAAGAGCTGCTGCTCCCCTTGCTGGAATCCACCGTTGAACTGGCCCGAAAAGCCGTGCGGGACGCGGGCCTCACGCCGCAGGACCTGAACCGCATCTGCCTGGTGGGAGGGTCCACCCGCGTTCCCCTGGTCCGCCAACTCCTGGAAGCCGCTTTCCCAGTGCCAGTGCATGAGGAAATTGACCCGGACCTTGCCGTGGGACTTGGCGCAGCAGTGCAGGCTGGACTGCTGCAGGGAGCCGCCGTCTCGCGCATCCTGGTGGATGTGGCCGCACACACGCTGGGCATCCGGACGCTGGATGGTGAAAGTGGCCTGCCCACCCACTTTGCGCCGGTCCTCCGCCGCAACACCGCGCTGCCCGCCACCCGCGCGGAAGAGTTCTACACCCTGGTGGATAACCAGGAAGACCTCACCGTGGAGGTCTTCCAGGGAGAGCACCCGGAAGCAGATGAGAACACGCGGATTGGCTCGTTTGACTTCCCCCTGCTCCCCTCCCGGGAAGGGTCACCCGTCCGCGTGGAATTTACGTATGACCTTAACGGCGTGGTCAAAGTGGGCGTGTCACAGCCCGGCACCGCCAACCAGAAGACCGTGGCGCTGAGCGTGGCGGACGCGGCCCGCAACGCCGCGGCACCCGGCGCGCACACTCCCTCAGCGGTGGAACGCAAGGCGCGCCGGCTGCTGGAAACGTTGCAGGGCGCGCCCAAAGCCCAACTGGAAGCGCTGCTGAGCCAATGCTCCGGGCCAGACCCCGAAGAAGCAGAAGCTGCCCTGTTGGACTTCTTCCTGGACCATGAAGATGCCGGAGGCGCCGGTGGCGCGGGATGACCGGGCGGAGAAGGCGCTGGAACGCGCGCGCGCTGACCTGGACAAGGGGCTCAAACGCCAGGACCTGGCGCTGGTGCTTGACGGCCTTGTGAAACTCCCCAGCGCTCAGCGGGCGCCGGTGCTTGCCCAGGCCGCACAGCTCCTTGCAGACCACGTGGCAGAACGGCACCGCGCCGGTGACTGGGCCGCACTGCGCGCGCTGGCAGCAAAAGCCGTGTTGGAGCCAGGCCTGACCGCCACGCTGCCCACCCCCCAGCAACGGGATGAGGTGCGCTGGAGTCTGCTGTGGGGTTGCCTGCGCTCGCCGGACCCGCCCCGTGCCGCCGCGCTGCTGGAGTTGCTGCAGCCCGCGTTGGCAGACGCGCCACGCCTCCAGGAGATTCTGGCAGCGCTGGCCATTCCCGGTGGGACCCTGCCGGAAGCGCTGGCCCGCCGGATTCCCGTTGCCACCGCGGATCCCCGCCTGGGCCAGCAGGTCATCAGAGCGCGCCTCCCGGAAACCCCGGCGCCGGTGACGGCACAAGCAGCACCTCACGCCGTCCTCACGTTGTGCGCGTCCAGTCCATTCCACGCGTTTGCCGCGGACGCCGCGCGGTGGCTGGACACCACGGACCCGGCGCTCCGAATCCCCCTGGCACACACCGCGGGCCGCCTTGCCGCACGTGAGCTGCTGCTCAGAATCCAGGCAAAGCACCAGAATCTGGCGGAGCCGGCACGCCTGCTGGCGCAGTGCGCACTCCATGATGAATCCCTGATTCCTGACGTGGTGACGGCGGTGCGGGCGGTGGCCTCGCTGCTGGCGGGCGGGCCGGTGACGGAGCTGGGACACCTCCAGGCGCTGTCTGCTTTGTGGCTGGCGCTGGTGCGGACGCCGCCATGGGATGCCCACGTGGTGGACCTCCTGGTGCCGCTGACCGCCACCACCGCCATGGCGCCTTTTCTGTATGCCGTGTCCTCGCAGGTGTTTGATCAATGTCCCCATCCCGCGCTCTGGGCCAAGGCGCTCCGGCTCTGGCACGCGGGCAATGAGGTGCGCTCCACCGTGGGCCCGGAACTGCTGCAGCGTTTCTCAGCCATCCGTGGCGGCATCACCGCGCTTGCGGACCACCTGGCGCACGCGCCCATGGAGACGCTGCGCGGCACGCTCATCCCCATGACGGACCTGATGCCCGTTCGGCAGATGGAGCAGCTCCTTGAAGCGCTGTGGGCCTGCGGCGGTGACGTTGTCCACACCGAACTGGCCAATGCCGTGCGCGCGCTGCGGGACCGTGTGTCCACGGAGGGCTTTGCACCCAAAGGCGGCTGGAAGTCCTTGGCGCAGCGGGATTGCTTCCAGGCGCTGGCGTTGGATGATGATGAAGACGCTCCGCCTGACCTGGATGACATCACCGATTGGATGGCGCTGGGGCTGACCAGGGCACACATCCAGGAAGCCATGGCCTTGGCTGACGCGGTGCGCTTTGGGGAGCTTGAGGTTCCCGCTGAGCTGCAGATGCGGGCACGGTGGACGGAACGGCTGGCCCCCCTGAACGCGGAATGGCTCCTGGATGCCGTGGAGGACGCTGCGGACGGCGTGGCCGCATTGGCATTGGTGGACCGTTTTCTGGCCGGCCGGAAGAGCGCCACCGCGTATGTGACGGGGTTTGCGGCGCTGGACCAGGGCGGTTTTGTCCCCCAGCGCAACCACGTGATGGAGCGGATGCTGGTGTTGCACGGCCATGACCTGAACCTCCTGAGCAGGCTCCTGCAGAGCGCCGTGCTGGATGGCGGTGACCTCTACGAGCAGCGGCGTCTGGCAGAAGCCGTCCTCCAGGGCGTGGAACGGCTGCCCGCTCCCCTCTCTCCAGCGCTGAAGCGGGCCGTTGCGCTGGCCCGCCGCGTGCTGCCCAAACCCAAGAAGCCCAAGGCGCCCCCCAAGCCCAAGAAGCCTCCCAAGGGCCAGCAAGTACTTCCGCTGGGCGCATCACCGCCCACCGAGCCTGCCCCCAAGCGCCGTGGCCGTCCCAAGAAGAAGGCGCCCACGCAGCAAGGCACGCCATGAGCAGCCCCTTCTCCGTCCTGGAACTCCAGCCAACGCTGGATGCCGCCGCCGTGAAGCGCGCGTATTACAAACAGCTAGGGTTGCATCCGCCACATTCGGACCCGGAGGGTTTCCGGATCCTGAGGGCGGCGTATGAGGCGCTCAGTGCGCCCGGCGCGCTGGCTGCAGCGTATCTGAACGCCCCCTTCAACCTGGCTCCGGCTCTGGCGGCCTATGAAGAAACCCTTGGCGCCGCGCTGGCCACCGCACGCGCGGAGGCGGCCCAGACCGCCACCCGCTCCGCTGCGGGAACTGCCGCGGTGGAGACACTCTCCGCCATGACGCTGCAGCAGGCCCGGGACACACTGGATGGCGCCGGCGTGACACCGCCCAGCCAGTGAGGACGTGGCAGGGAGGCCCTGCGTTCACCTGTACGGCGTCAGGGTTGACCTCCAGCCGGTCAGGGTTGACCTCCAGGCGGTCAGGGTTGACCTATGACCTGCCATCCGTTGACCCTTGACACGCCTTGGTCCATGCCTTGAACCTGGGGGTCAACCCATGGGGAGGTCAGCATGGCAGTCAAAAAGAAGGCCAAGAAAGCGTCCAGCGCCAAAAAAGCCAAGGTGCCAACCGCGGTCCAGCTTGCCGGGTTCCTGGAGCTGAAGCTCACCAAGGAGCTGACCCCCAAGCAGGTGTCCGGCCTGCGCAAAGCCCTGCCCGGCTATGCATCCCTGTTGGACAACGCGGCGGACACGCTGGGGGACGGGTCGCTGACGCTGAAGGACGTGAGCGCGGAGTCACTGCGCGCAACACAGACAACGCGCGCGGACCTCCTGGCGCGTGAGCAGGTGCTCTACCGCGTGTGGCGCAGCGCATACCACCAGCGCCTCCAGGCAGATGATGAGGCCATGGGCGCGCTCCAGAAGATTGCCCGGCGCGTGGATGCACTGTCCGAGGATGAGCCGGACCTCCTGGATGAATGGAAGTTCCTCACGGACTTCTTCAAGACCTTCCACCGCAAGGCAGGCGCCGCGGTTGCAGAAGACCAGGCACCACCCGAGAAGTGACCCGGTAGCGGTTGAAAGCGCGTCCTGAGGAGTTGGCGCCGCCGCGTCCCCGCTGCTACCAGCGCGGGCATGTCCTTCCGTATCTCGGCATTCATCGTCGTCAGCATGATCGTCGTCGGGTGCGCTACCGGGCCCAGCACACATTCGGTCAAGAGCCTGCAGCTCAAGCCGCCTTCATTGATGATTGCGCGCAAGAGTCCGCGCACGCTGTTCATTGTGCTGGACCCGGCGCGGGTTCCAGAAACCGCGGGACCGCTCAAGTGGGACCTGGGCACCCCGCACATCACTGACCTCCACGAATTTGTCCGCCGTGACCTGGTCACTGCCATGGCCAACTACTTTGAAAGGGTTGAAGTGGTGGCGCCGGGTTTTGCCTTTCCAGTGCAGCCGCACGTGGTGGCGGACGTGAAGGTGGATGGCGCCCGTCCGTTGGTTGTGGGTCAGTTTGCGCTGGCAGAATTCACGTGGGGTTTTGCACTGCGCCCGTCAGAAGCGGACGATTACCTGTTCTCCTACGCCGGCACCTCACGCAGTGAAGTGTCCCGCTCTGCCAACGCCATGATCCAGTCACTGCTGGAAAATGCGATCACGGATTTTGTGAAGGCGTTCACCGAGAAGGAAGTCCACCAGAAACTCCTGCAGCTTCCGTCCCATGCCGCTCCGGTGCCGGGTCAGGCCATCTGACGTCGCCTACGCGTTCTTTTGTGCGCGTGCTACGCCCTCGGCCACCCCCGAGGTCACCGATGCGCCACTTTCCCATCGCCACGCTCGTCTTGTTTGCCGGCTGCACTTCCGCCGGAACGTCAGACGGGTCCGGCTCGTCGAGTGGCGTGGTTGGCACCACCAGCAGCGCTGTCTCCGCAACGTCCGCAACCAGCGGCACGTCGTCGGCAACCAGCGGCATGTCGTCCGCAACCAGCGGCACGTCGTCCGCAACCAGCGGCATGTCGTCCGCAACCAGCGCCACGTCCGCTGCAACGTCGGCCATGCTGGTCGGCAGCTCAAGTTCGGGCGCCACAATCAGCTCCACCTCAGGCGCCTCAAGCGCTGCGCCCGTCTCATCCGGGAGCCCAAGCAGCGCAGGACCAGGCTCCAGCAGCGTGCCCAATCCCTGCCCACCGGGCAGCCCTGACAACGACAGCGACGGCGTCTGTGATGCCGTGGACCAATGTCCCGCTGCGGATGACAGGCTGGACGCAGACCTGGACGGCATTCCGGACGCGTGTGACTGCGCAGCCGCCACGTGTGGTGCAAATGCGTTGTGCGCCACGGTTCCACGCGCACCACCGGCATGCGTCTGCGTTCCCCCGTTTGAAGGCGATGGCCGCGTCTGCACCACGCCCTACCCGCTCTGGTCGCAGTGGTCCGGCCGTCCCACCGTGCCCGGAATGGACGTGTTGGTATCCGCCGCTGAAACCATCATTCTTGACGAGGACGTGGTCCTTGGAACGCTGACCATTGATGGGACGCTGATTGTGTTGGACCGGCCGGAGGCGGCACTGACCGCGGGCGCCATCATGATGCCAACGGGTGGAATGTTGGCGGCCGGCGCCGCGGGGTTCCCGTACCGCGGCCATCTGCGCATCACGCTTGCTGGGACCGGGACCCGTGAGATTCTGGTTGAGGGAGCAAGCACATTGGAGCTGTTGGGCCTGGTGGAGGGGGCGCCCTGGACAAAGCTGGCTGCACACGCCAGCGCGGGGGCGGGCACGCTCACCGTGGTGGACCCGCTGGTGGCCGCGCCGGGCGCACGTATTGCTGTCACCCCGTCTGATTTTCACGTGTATGACACCAATGACCCGCTCCAGGCGCTCCTGAACAACGGGCCAGTCACGTCCACGGAGCTCTTCACGTTGCCGGCCGGGGTCAATGGTAACACTCTCACCCTTGATGGCGTTCTTGCCGGGCCGCGCTGGGGACTTGTCCAGAACCTCCCAGGGGGCATCCTGCTTGATGAGCGCGCCGAGGTTGCGCTGCTCACCCGCCACATCACCATTGAAGGCGCGGATGATGCGGAATGGACCATTGGCCGGCGCGGTGCGGTGGTGCGGAGCACGGGTGGAGCCTGGCTGCATCTTGACGGCGTTGAAATGCGCCGCGTGGGCCGGGCAGGTTCTGCCACGGGCTATCCCATCCAGGTTGCCATGGCTGCGGAGATTGCGCGTTGTGCCATCTGGGAGAGTGTCCGCGGGTGCATGTTCCTGGGATCAGCGGGAGCAACGCCCATCACGGACAACGTGTGTGTGGGCGTGGAGGGACACGGGATTGTGTTGCCGCCGGCCACCGCCGGAAAGCTGCTGCGCGGAAACCTGGTCAGCGCAGTCCACAACGTCCGGCCGGAGGATGTGGTTGCGGGAGAGGACCACCAGGTTCCCGGCGTGGGCGGCGGTGCCTCGGCGTACTTCTCGCAGGAGCCCCAGACACTCTTTGAAGGCAACGTGGCGTCTGACGCGGACGGACACGGGTTCTGGCTGAGCCCGGCTTCACAGGTTCCCATGGCCCCGTTTGACAACAACACCGCGCACTCCAACGGACTGAACGCTGTGGTGCTGGCCACGTTTGGCGCGCCGCTGATTGGCGGTGGGTATGCGCCTTTCTCTGCCGGTGCAGCCGTTCCCGTGGTCCTTCGCGGGATCAACGCATTCAAGAACAGGGGTGGGCTCCGCCTGTTCGCACGCCTTCCCGTCGTCGAGAATTCCGTGTTTTCGGACAGCGGTTCAGAGCACATTGAGCGGCTCGCCGGGCGTGGCATCCCGGGAAGTGTGCTGCGGAGCTCCGTGTTTGTGGGGCGCAGCGGCAACGCCGCCACGCCGGCAGACAGTGCTGCGGCCATTGGCAACAGTGTGTTCCACAGCGTTGAGGACAACACCTTCATCGGATTCCCCGGCCCACCGTTTGGTGTGGTGTCCCAGGCTGGTGTCACGTGGCCGCATGTGGACCGTTATCTTGCGCGCTTTGTCCGCAACACCCTCATTGACAGCGTGGTGGCCTTCAGGCCGCCGGTGCGCATGCCCGGGCTGTTGCAGGGACCGGCGTTTGACCCCGCGGGTCTCGTCACTGGGCGGCCGGGAAGTTATTGGGTCATTGATGAACCGTTTATGAAAGACAGTAGCTGCACGCCGGTTCTTGTTGGGCAGTACAACAACAACGTGGCGTGTGACGGCCCCTACGGTGTGCTGCGTGCGCCGCTGGTCACCGGCGCCAACCCTTCCCCGTTTCTTGGATTGCGGCGGATTGATCTTGAGGATCCGGAATGGGCTTCCACACTCTCTGGGACTTTCCAGGACTACATTCTTGAACAGGCCAACGGGCCGGAAGCGTACGACGCAGCGTTTGTCGTCGCCAATCCGGCGACGTCTGCGTACCGCGTGATGATTCCCGGCGCGGAGACAACGGGTGAGGGTGTCACGTCCATCAATTTCCAGTGGTCCATGGACAACGTCCGCTATCCCGCCAGCGGCGGCATTCTGCTCATCATGCCGTTCACGCCGTCCGCCAGCTTCACGGTCCAACCGAGCTACGCCTATCCTGGCGCCGCTGCGTCCATGCCTGCGGTGCCCATGTCCTCAAGGGCAAGTGTGCTCTCACCCACGGACCCTGGGATCTGGCACTTTGACGGCTCGTTTCTCTACATGAAGCTCTACAGCTGGGGTCTGTGCCAGACAGACGTGGCGTGCGCGTCCGCACCAGAATGGCAGCGGCAGGGCAGTGACACGTACGAAGTGGAGATCACCGTCAACTGAGGCGCGTTTGACGCTGTGATGCGGCGCGCCCGCGCAGCACCAGGAAGACCAGCAACAACGGGGACCAACCGGTGGCCGCGGCACAACCTGGCATGGGGCCACCATCAGCCTCACCGCGGTCCTGGACGACCAGCGTTGCCACCACCAGGTTGGTCACCCGTCCGCCGGGCATCACGCCACGCACGGCCAGCTTCAATTCCTCACCGCCACGGACGCTGGGCATGCCATCCACGTCACGGGTGGTCACAACATCAGGGAACGCCCGATTCCACGTGCGCTCCAGTGTTGGCGGTGGACCATCATCCGACCCAGGGTCCGGTGCCTCTGCGGGAAGGAGCCAGAGATCAAACTCAAACCCTGGAGGCGGCTCCTTGAGTCCGTTGAACGTGACACGGACGTAGGCGCTCAGCGCGCGCTCTCCGTACTCCATCGCTCGAGCATCACCGCGGAGCACCAGCGGCCCAAAGGTCACGGGCCTGGGTGCGCTGCAGCCCACCACCTCGGTCACCTCAGACGCGCTCACCAGGGCGAGCGTTGGCGGCGCCTCCACTGCATCCATGACGGTAAGCGTCCGGGTGGGCCCATCTGGCTTCCAAGAGAACTGCCATTCGCCCGGCGTCAGCTCCGCGTCCGGCTGGACAAGAACGTCCACGCGTCCAGCAATCCGCCCCACAAGCTCGCGGACTTCATGCGCTGACACACGCAGTTCTGCCCCGTCTTCCAACGTGCGGGTGAAGGCTGGCTGGAGCACACTGACGTCGTCAGGCTTTCCCGGGGCAGCAAACTCGCAACGTGTGGCGCAGACGGCCACGGCGCCACGGCGCGGCCGGTGGGGATCATCTGGACAAGCCGCAGCCTCCGTGAGCGCCGCAGCAACGCTCCACAGGAGAACAAGCGCAACTGACCGGCGGGTTGTCATGCTGCGCTTGTTGGACACACCGGCCCAATAGTCAACTCTCGCGATCTCCCCGCGATGGGAGGTTTCACCTCGTGGCCGCCCAGGCCACCCCCCGAAAACCACCCGGCGCGGGCCCCAGAGGCTGTTGACAATCAACCCGCGCAAAGACCTTTCCGAGGCCCCCTCGCCGCACGCTCCCGCCATGACCACCAGGTTCATCCTGTCTTCATCTGGCGCTTGTGCTGACGGGCATCACGCTCAAGCAATACCACTTCAACGGCCGCTGAAGCAGTTCACGCCGCCACGGGGCGAAGCTGGCCGGCCATACGCTGGAGCTCCCCGTCCGTGGCGGCCTTCAGCACCATGGAAAATCCAAAGGACACAACCAGCAGCAGGAGTGCGGTGCTGGCATCACCGGAGATGAAGAGTAATACCGCAGCCCACGCCAACCCGGACGCCACCACTGCCAGCAGGAACCGTCCACCCGCACGCAACAACCCGGACGGCGTCAGCAGCAGCAGGAACGCGGACGCTGCCGCAGTCCACGGCACATCCAACGGTGTCACCGCATGACGGCACAGCCGCCAGCCGCCCGCCGCCATCCGGGCCACGCCACCCAGCAGGAGCATCCGCAGGGCCCCTGCCCCGTCATCCGCAAGCAGCGCTGAGACGCTGGCAAACAGCGCCAGCGCCCAGCCAACCCGGGCCAGCTCCTCAAGGACGGCAGTGAGCAGCGCAACCACCGCCGCCCCCGCAGAATGTGGAACCGGCGCGGTGTCCAAAGAACGCGCACCCGCCGCCACACACCAGAACAACGCCGCGGACGCAAGGGAGCCCGCGGCAACGTCCTCACCCGCCCGAACGCCCACGATGGCCACTGCCGCGGTCAACACACCCAGCAGGTGCGCCAGCGCTCCAAGCAGGCTGGCCATCAGGCGGATCACGGGCATGACGTCACACAATCCTCAGGATCACACACTTGAGGTATTCGCTTTCCGGAAAGCCCAGACGGACCGGATGGTCTGCGCCTGCACCGCGCCGCATCAGCACCAGTGCATCCCGCTGCGCATCCGCCGCCGCATCCCGCAACATGTCTTCAAACAGCACCGGCGTCACCGCGTGGCTGCAACTGCACGTCACCAGGATGCCTCCGCGCCTGAGCATCTTCATGGCGCGCAGGTTCAGCTCCTTGTAGCCGCGGTATGCGGCGTCCAGGTGCTGCTTGCTCTTGGCAAACGCCGGCGGGTCCACCACAATGGTGTCATACATTTCATTGCCAGCCTGCCGGGCGCGCAGCAAATCGAAAGCGTTTTCCGTCGTCGCCCGGACGTTGGTGAGGCCATTGAGGCGGGCGTTCTCCGTGATGCGCTCACAAGCGGAAGCGCTGGAGTCCACCGCTTCAACCTCAGCGCAGTTGCGGGCAAGCTGCAGCGCAAATCCGCCGTCACCGCTGAAACAATCCAGGCCCCGGCCAAACGCCAGGCGGCCGGCCAGCACGTGGTTCTCCCGCTGATCCAGAAAGGTCCCGGTCTTCTGGCCTTCCATCAGGTCCACGCGCAGCTTGATGTCACCTTCAAGGAATTCCACGGCGGTGTTGGTGCCAAGCACCACACGTTTCTCCAGCGGAAGCCCTTCCTTGGCGCGAACTGGGACGTCATTGCGCAGCACCAGCGTCTTGGGCTGCCCAAGGTCCACCAGCGCGGCCAGGATCTGTTCCTGCAGCACGTGGGTTCCCTGGCTGAGCACCTGCACGGCCAGCGCGTCTCCCATGCGGTCCACCACCAGGCCGGGAAGGCCGTCGGACTCGCCGTGCACCCAGCGGAAAGCGGAGGGCAACGCCCCACCCATCCGCCGCCTGACCTCCAGCGCTTCCTGCAGCCGCCGGCGCACAAACGCGGCGTCCAGCGGCTCCACCACGCGGCTGGCCAGGCGCGCAGCAATGATGCTCTGAGTTGACGAGAAAGCAGTTCCCAGTGGCGGAGATTTGCGGCGTCCGTCCGGCTGGACCACCACCGGTTCACCCATCTCCAGGGCGTCACTGGTCACCACGTCACTGCGGTAGATCCACGGGTGCCCGGCCTGCAGGCGGGCAGCAGCGCGCGGTCCAATGGTGATGCTCTTCAACGTGGCCTCATCCGTGACGGCGCTTGCGCAAATGGCCGCGTGCACGCACGTTCCGGGGCACCATGGCCAACCCGGACGCCGCAGACAAGCCCCAACCCCCCGCACTGACGGGAGCCGCACCGCCGGCCATTGAGGTGAAGCGCCTGTTCAAGTCCTACGGCGGCCAACCCATCCTCCGAGGGATTGACCTGGTGGTTCCCGTTGGCACCACCACGGTGATCCTGGGTGGATCCGGCCAGGGCAAGAGCGTGCTCATGAAGCACCTCATTGCGCTGGAGAAGCCGGACAGCGGGCAGATTCTGATCAACGGCAAGGACATCGTCGTCATGGACACGGTGCAGCTCAACAACGTGCGCAATGAATTTGGGATGGTCTTCCAGAACGCCGCGCTGTTTGACTCCATGACCGTGTTTGACAACGTGGCGTTCCCGCTGCGTGAACACACCAGGATGACGGAGAAGGAGATTGCGCAGCGCGTGAATGAAACGCTGGACCTCTTCACGCTGGACAAGAAGGCGTACACCAAGTTTCCCGCGCAGATCTCCGGCGGTATGCGCAAGCGCGTGGGCCTGGCGCGCGCGGTGATCCGCCAGCCCAAGATTGTCCTCTATGATGAGCCCACCACCGGCCTGGATCCCCTCACCACGGAAGCGGTGGATGAGATGATCCTCCACGCCAAAACCAGCCTGAAGGTGACCAGTGTGGTCATCAGCCATGACATTGGCAGCGCCTTCAAGATTGCTGACAATCTGGCGTTTCTGCACCAGGGGCAGATCCTGGAGGTGGGACCCCCGTCCCAGTTCCGGGAATCCAAGCTTCCGGACGTCCAGCGCTTCCTGTCCATGTGGTTCAGCAAGAACTGAGGCGTGAGTGCAGGCGGAGACGGACCTTGAGTCCCCGCCTGCCGCGCATCTAGATTGCGGCGCCTTTCGTCGGGCGCATGAGGTTGGATTGACCCTCCCAACGGTTGCCACCGTGGCTGAGAAAACCGGCCAGAGCCTGTCCTTGCGGGCCACCATCTGGCCCAGGGGCCAGGCGGCGGACCCGGGTGTTGTTGAGGTGAAAGATGCCTCAGCCAAGGCCCCGCCCGTCATCAGCATGCTCATTGAATCCAAAGTGCGGGACGGCGGCGGCTTCAAGGCGCTGGTCCACGGCTACGGCTGCTCCGTGGGTGAGGAAGTGGAGCTCTGGGAAAAACACGGGCTCATTGTGGTTGGGCTGGGCAGCTGCGTGGTCATCCTGGATGCGCACTCGGGCGCGGTGCGCCAGCGCATTCCCACCGGCGGGTACTTCAACAGCCTGTGTGTTCCGGATGACGGCCGGGATGTCTTTGTGTGCGGAGATGAGCACGTCATCCGGGTGGTCCCGCCCGGCGCGGTAGGCTGGCAGAAGCAGCTTGGCGTGGACGGTGTCGTTGTCCACCGGGCGGTGGGGCCTACGGTGTTTGTGAGCGCGCAGCGCCGGGTGGGTGGTCCGTGGGTGGACTTCCTGCTGGACCGCACCACTGGCGCCGTGGTGGAGGCACCGGAAGGTGACGACGATCAGGACGCCCCGCCACCCAAGACCGCGGTCAAAGCGCAGGGTGCGCAGCAGAATGTGAAGTCAGACAAGACCAAGAACGTCCAACGGGACACAGACGCGCCGGATGACGATGATGATGACGCCGCCGTGCGGATGGTGAGGGATGATGAAACGGATCCGGATGATGAATGAGCGCACGCTGAAATGCTGCGCCCTGGTGTTGGCCGGCGTGCTGGCAGCGTCTCCCGCCATGGCCGCCAGTGTGTTCCTCAACGGCACCAAGATTGACGGCGTCACGGGACAGAAGTTTGAGAACGTCACCGTGGAGCTGGATGCGGTGGGCAACGTGCTTATCACCGCCAAGGGTTACCAGGTGCAGGTGCAGCAGACCGCGCCACCGCCGCCGGTTGCCCAGCCGGTCCCCGCGCCGGTTGCCCAGCCGCAACCTGTGGCCGCGCTGCCGGGGCACCTCACCCGCCGCTACTGGATGGTGACGGAGATGAACGCGCCCGGCATGTCCCAGTATGAAGTGGACATCTTCATCAACAGCGTCTGGGTCCGCAAAGTGAGTGATGAGGGAGACCAGCAGGTTTTTGAAGTCACGCGCTACCTGCGCCCCGGACGCAACGTGGTGCACTTCACGGCCACCAAGACGGCAGGCACCCAGCGGCGTTCCGCGCAGCCCACCCACCATTTCAAGGTGGTCTTTGGCGAAGGCAACGTGGGCGGTGACAACGTCATGATTGACAACCCACTGTTGGAGTACCGCCGCAACGCCGCGGAGACCCAGAACTTCAATGATGACTTTGTCATCACTGCGCGCTGAATGATCCGTATTCCGGCATTGATGGGCCTGTTGGGCATGATCGCGCTGGGTTCGTGCACGGCGGGGCGCAAGGCGGTCTCAGAGCAGGACCAGCAACGGGCCAAGGACCATCTTGACCTCTGCACCGCGGCGCTGGGCGCGGCGGACTACCGGCAGGCCCTGGGCGAGTGCCAGCACGCAGAAGGTCTCAACCCGGATGACCCGGACGTCCAGCACGCGCTGGGCCTCACCTACTTTGCCGGTTTTGGACGCCTGACCGAGGCGCGCGCGCACCTGGAGCGCGCCGTGACGCTGCGTGAGAAGTTCAGTGATGCGGAGAACGCGCTGGGCAGCGTGTTGATGGCCCAGGGTCACTATGACCTGGCCATTCCGTACCTTGAGCGCGCCAAGAGCAACCTGCTGTGGGGGATGCCGCACCTTGCAGAGCAGAACCTGGGCTGGGCGCTCTACAAAACCGGCAAGACGGATGAGGGCATCAACCACCTCAAGAGCGCCATCAACATGAAACCTGAGCTGTGCGGCGCGTATGACTATTTGGGCGTCATCTACTCAGACCAGGGCAAGGACGCGGAGACCATCCACTGGCTGGAGCGTTACTTCCAGGTCTGTGACAATGACAAATTGCGGAAGTTCCTTCCGCCCGGACAGCTCCCTTCCAACCACTACCGGCTGGGTATGGCCTACGTGAAGACTGGCAACCGTGACGGCGCACGTGCCCAGCTCCAGGCGTGTGTGGAGCGCTTTGCCGCAGACGCCGCCGCGGCCACCTGCAAGAAGAGCCTGCAGCTCATGGAGTGAGATGCCCCGCCATGACGCCGTCATTGTAGCGGTGCATCCCAGCGGAGAATCCACGCTGGTGGTGGATCTGCTGACCCGTGACGCCGGAAGAATGGGCTGCGTGGCGCGTGGGGCCCGGCGCAGCAAACACCGGTTTGCCGGCGGCCTGGACGTGCTGATGCGCGTGGACGTGGATGAGGAACCGCCGCGCAAAGGTGAGCTGCATGAGCTGCGGGAGGCCGTGGTCACCCAGGATTTCCAGGGCCTGCGCAGAGACCCCCTGGCGCTGGGGCGGGCCGCCTACATCGCGGAGCTCTCGGCCGCGCTGACGCCGCGCAACCAGGAAAGCCTGCAGACCTTTGAACTGCTGCTGGAAGCCCTACGGCTTCTGTCGTCGGAAACGTGCGGTCCGGCGTTGTTGCGCTGGGTGGAGGCGCACGTGCTGATGATGACCGGTGAGCTCTCACCTCCGGATTGCTGCGCGGCGTGCGGGACGCCACTCAACCGAGTGGTGCGCGTGACGGATGACAGCCCCGGGCACCTGTTCTGCCTGGATTGTTCACCCGCCAATTCCTACGCACTTCCGCCGTCAGAAGCGGCGCTGCTGGTGGATTGCACCCACTGGTCCATGCAGCAGGCGGCACGCGCCACCGTGACGGAGATGACCAGTGTGGCCGTGGGCAGGCGTCTGGCGCCGCTGGTGCGCCACGCGGTGGGACATCCGCTCAAGAGCAAGCGGTTCCTGGCCCAGCTCCAGCGGTTTGGCCACGGCGCCGCATCCACGTAAACAGGGGGCATGCGTCTCCTCCTCCCGCTGCTGCTCTGCGTTTCCTGCGCCACCGCCCGCTCCACCGCACCCCAGGGCGCGCCGTCCGGGTTGACGGACAAAGACGCCATGGCGCGCCTTCCCGCCGTCACCTTCAAGATGGGCAGCAACAACGGTGAGACGGATGAGATGCCGCCGCATGACGTGGTGCTCAAGAGCTACCTGCTGGACCGCACGGAAATCACCAATGAGGACTACCAGGCGTGTGTGGACGCCAATGTGTGCACGCCCTCACAGGGGTCCACGGATGCCAACCTCAACAAGGGCCGCCAGCCCGCCGTGGGTGTGACGTGGACGGATGCCAACCGCTACTGTGAATGGGTTGGCAAACGTCTCCCCACAGAAGCCGAATTTGAACGCGCCACCCGCGGCACCAGCAACCGCATGTACGCGTTTGAGGGCAAGGCCGTGGAAAAGAGCAACCTGCGCGGCGCGGATGACGGGTTTGAACACACCGCGCCGGTGGGGAGTTTTCCGTTGGGCCAGAGCAAAGAAGCACCGGTGCTGGACCTCACCGGCAACGCCGCGGAGTGGGTGAGTGATTGGTATGACCCCACGTATTACTCTACCCAGGCAGAGTGGACGGACCCCGTGGGCCCCAACATCATCAGCGGGGAGAAAGTGGTCCGCGGCGGCAGCTACAAGGACCCGGATGGCAGCGCGCGCGCCTCCGCCAGAGGGCGCCTGGAAAAGAACCTGGCCTCCACATCCATTGGTTTC
>Ga0163144_10012593_pt1 | contig 17742 bp, 17 predicted proteins | sample OliLak19BULKMAT1_FD_123175 | JGI IMG/M metagenome (GOLD analysis project Ga0163144, IMG submission 123175) | Freshwater microbial mat bacterial communities from Lake Vanda, McMurdo Dry Valleys, Antarctica - Oligotrophic Lake LV.19.BULKMAT1 | ecosystem: Environmental > Aquatic > Freshwater >...
CCGTTGTTGTGGCTCAGCCATGCCGCGGTCGTGGTGATGCTCGTTTCCAGCGTCGCTTCCGCGTTCGAAGGGTTTGCCATCACTTCGCAGAATCCGCTCAATCTCGTGCTAGCCGGCTTTTTCGGCGAGGCCATGGTCTTCTACTTCCTGGCCATGATTCTGCATCGTCAAGACGAAGCCGTCTACGGAGTTGCGGCGATGTTGGCGGCGGCGGTTTGGCAGTTGCTTACCTACATGGGCATGTCTCTGGAAGCCTATATCCTGACGTTCGCCGCCCTGGGGTTGGCGATGCTGATCGGTTATCGCCTGGATTTCGGCGGCAAGCTCGAACGTGGGCCGTGGGCCAAGGGATTGTTCCAAAGCGCCAACACGTTTCTATCCATCGCCTTGATCGTCGCGGTGTTTTTCGGCCTGGCTCGCTTGATCGACGGCCGAATCACGAATTCCCTTGCCGGACTTTATGCAGCGCTCTCGGTCGTCTGCCTGATTGCGTTGGTGCTCCTCTCACAGCGCGTTTGGCGGCGCTGGTATCTGGCCATGAGCTTGAGTCAGGCCCTCTTCTGTTTCCTTGCCCTGGTGGCACTCACGGAACTGACCGGCTTGCAGAAGTTGGAACTGTTTTGCGTGTTCGCGGGACTGGTGCTTTTGATAATGGGCCATGTCGGCTGGTATCGCGAACGGGAGCGGGAGAATGATCTGGTCACGCTCGAACTGCTCTTCGGCAGCATGCTCGTCTGTTTCCCGCTCGCCATCGCTACCTTGGCGGATCGATGGAAGGATCACTTCCTGTGGGCCAACGAGTTCGGATTCTTGGCGGCAGCCGTGGTGCTCTTGGTCAGCGGGGTCTTCCTCCGGCTTCGGTCGACGACGATTGTCGGAGCGATTTTCTGCGCGATCTATTTCGTCACGCTGCTCATCTTCGTGCCCTGGAGCCGGCTCAACACAATCGCGCTTTTCATCACCATCGGCGGCGGCGCCATCTTCCTGCTCGGCCTGATATTGAGCCTTTTCCGTGAACGTCTCGTCACGCTGGCCGAGCGGATCAAGCGGCGGGAAGGGGTGTTTCAGGTATTATCGTGGCGATAAGAGGAGTGATGGCGAGCCCCAGCATGTTGGGTGATATGACCAGTGGTTGCGGAATACGCATTCACACGGTATCCTTGTTCATAATTCGACAACGACACCGAACTCGGATGATCCGCTTGTCAGATGCAAATGAGGAGCCGTATGCCGTCCCCCGATTTCGATGCCACACAGGATTTTGTTCCCAATTCGACCGCAAGCACGGCCGCGAGCGAAAATGCGAACACCGGCGCTCCGCAGTCCGGTCTAGCGAGCACTTCCGGCGATACGACCCGACCCGACGACGCGCCTTCGGCCACCCCTGCCGGTCGCGCATTGCCAAACTTGCCAGGATACCGAATAGAGCGAGAAATAGGCCGAGGCGGGATGGGCGTCGTATATCTTGCGCGACATCTCGCATTGGATCGCGTCGTTGCCCTTAAGCTGACTCGAGGCGGCGCGGATGCAAGCGACGAGTCGCTGGAACGCTTTCGGGTCGAGGCGCAAGCGGTCGCGCAATTGCAGCATCCCAATATCATTCAAATCTTTGAAGTGAATGAACACGACGGCTCGCCCTATTGCGCGTTGGAATTTGTTGCGGGCGGCAACTTGGCGCATAAGATCCATGGAAAGTCGCAACCTCCCGCGGAGGCTGCCGCCCTTTTGGAGACCTTGGCCCGGGCAATACACCATGCTCATCAGAAGAGGATCGTTCATCGCGATCTGAAACCCGCCAATATCCTCATGGACGTGGACGGCGCGCCCAAAATAACGGACTTTGGCCTCGCCAAGCGCATCGAGGACTTCGATGCCGGCCTGACCCGCACCGGCGCCGTCATGGGCACGCCGGCGTACATGGCTCCTGAACAGGCCGCCGGTGATTTGCAACAAATCGGCCCGCACACGGATGTCTATGCCCTCGGAGTCATTCTTTTTGAACTGCTCACAGGAGCTTTGCCCTTCAAGGACAAATCCGCGGCGGCGGTTATCCATATGGTGCAGCACGCCGATGTCCCGCCCCCGTCTCGCAGCGTGGCCGGCATTCCGCGCGATCTGGAAACGATCTGTCTGAAATGTTTGGCCAAGGAACCGGGACAACGCTATTCCTCCGCGCTCGCTCTGGCGCAAGACATCGAACGGTTTCGCGCGGGCGAACCCATTATCGCCAGGCGCGAAGGAGTCCTTCGTAAGACGTGGCGGCTGGTTCGGAAACGCGGACTCGTCGCGGTGTTCCTTCTGACAATCCTACTCGCCGTCGGCATTAGCGCCACGGTCGCCCTTCGCGCCTCCCGCATCCGCCAAGCCTCCGCGCTCTCGCGAGAGTTCGACATTCAACTAAAAGCCAATGAATGGCCGGCGGATCACGCGGATCGGCTCGAAGGCCTCGTCGAGCAAATCGGTGAATTCGACGGACCCGCCGCGGAAGAATCGCGGCGCCGTCTTATGGACCAAGCAGCCAAGCGTGTAGGCAACGTACTTGCCCGACCACGAGTGGGCGCCGCCGACATGCCCGAGCTTGAGCAGACGATCGCCTGGATCGCCCAACGTGAGCCAAGTCTGGGGACGCGTCTTCGCGCGGAAGTCGTCGCCCGTATCCGCGAATGGCAAGTAGTGCGGGAGTTTTCGGCGCCGTTTCCCGCGCTGCCGCCAATCTTTTCTCCGGCCGAAGTGCAAGTCGAAACCACCGGATTGCGACGACTACGAGCAAATCCACCGATCCATCCGACTTCGCTGCCCTCGCGTGCGATTCACCCCTGAGCAACTTTCTCAAATCGTGCCGATTTCCGTTCGAGAAGAGCTCGGCAAAGCGGATAAACATCGCAGAATCAATTTCTTTTTTTTCGATGCCAAACGAATTCCAGATCTCGACGCGCGCCTGCGTCTGGCAGAATTCCTCCAACTCGACGAAAAAACCCAATTGATGGATGACCTGGGGGTTTGCCTGGCCCTCAATCGCGACTATGCGAAGTCAGCCGAGTTCGAGGAACGAAGTCTGAACAATGAGTTCGCGGGGTACTATCCCGCGCCCAAGGGCATGCACCGGCACCAAAGTATCTTTTACGAAATACGTTGGTGGTGCTGGTCCCAACGCTCTCTCGGCAGGGCCGAACAGGGCGCCGCGGGCGTGGAAGACTGGATTCGAAAGGGAGCCGCCAAATGCGCGCTTGTGGACGCCGATCCGACGAAACAAGGCGACCTCGTTTCGTTTCGCCTGGAACAAGCGCGTTGCTTCGCGGCCGCCGGAGCGTGGGACAAAGCGGAGTGGGCGATCGACACTTGCCTCCGAGATTACCCTCGACCCATTACGGCATTCACGTTCTACACGCAGCCATACTTGCTCAAGGGCTTCTTGCTGGCCCGCAAGGGCGATGACGCCGGCGCCCGCGAGTTCTGGACGAAGGGCCTGTATCCGGCGTACCTCAAACAATTGCCGGTTGGAGTCACGCCTGATTCTCCCTTCGAAAAGGCCGGCTGGGCGCTCGTGGATTATTGGATCATGGCGTCATTGACAAACAATCTCTCCGACGAAACGGCAAAGAAGATATCCAAGTCACTCATGTCCGGCGCCGCCGCCGACACGTTGGTGGCTCAGGCAGTGCCGGTGATTTCACTTTCGCCGGCCACGATGCGCAACGTGTGGCACACGAAAAGGAGCCGCGAGTTGGCGCGCGACCTCGCATTTTTGAGCCTGGAGCCCAAGGATCATTTTGCATCACTTATGTGCGTCGCGCTTTATCAGGAATTTCGTGAATCTTTGTACGCCGACAAGCCCTCCGCGGACGAAGAAGAAGCCTGCTGGCGGACGGTCCACGACGGATTCAATGCGCTAAACGCGGGGAAGATCGGCAAAGCCCAGGCATTGCAGCTCGCCTTCGCATGGAAGGGCACTTCGGGATTCTTTGGTTGGTCCGGCGTGGCGCCCGAGCTCGCTCCCGAGCTGCGCCGCCCCATTGCGTATTTGCTCGGCGTCCGATACCTGCGACTCGAACGCCCCGCGGAAGCCGCCGGCATGTTTCGCACGGCGATGGCGGACGCGCCACCCGACGTTCTCATCAGCAGGCTCGCCCGCGCGGAATTGGATCGACTGGGCAAAAAGTAGGCGTTACAACCGACTAGCCTTCCCCGGCCTTTGCGGGTTTTTCGTCGTCCTGTCCGCGTAGCTTGCGGCGGGCGCGGGTAAGAATGGGACCGATGCTATTGACGGGGATGTTCAATTCGGTGCTGATTTCTTCGTACGATCTGCCTTCCATGAAATAAAGCTTTACGACCGCGCGGTCCTTACTCGGCAATTTCGCGAGCAGGCCGTTCACTTCCTCAAGCGTTTCCAGTCCGCCTTCCTGATTTTTTCGCGCCGGCTGTTCTTCCAGCACGGGCTGACCGTTTCCCTTGGGCTGGACGGATTGCGCCTGCATTCGGCGGGCCATTTCGTTGACGCAGGTGCGTCGGGCGATCACGGTTAGGTACGAGGCTAGGCTGCTGTCGCCCCGAAAATGCCGAATTACCGCGTAGTCCTTCTCGACGATCTCGAGCAAGACCTGCGCCGCGAGATCCTCGGTGTCTTCGGGCGAAAGCGGGTAACTGCGGGCATCCGCGGTGTGCTGGATGACGTGGTAAACCAGGCCAAGGAAACGATCGACAAAGTCGTTCCAGGCGCCCGGCTCGTGATGGAGGCATCGTTTAAGCAGTTCCCGATCGCGAGGCGTCAGAGCCACGTCATCTCCCCGTGGGCATTCAAATGCGTTTACTCATTGTACCCCGCTCCTTGAATCCAAGGAAGTCCCCGGCGGCAAATTACCTTCGACCTCTTCACCTCCGCGCCGCCAGGATCGGCAAAGTTTCCGTGTTTTTCCACCGACTTTTGTTTCTCTATCCCCTTTCACGGTCGATATATTGATGGGGTCGTTCTCTTCGCGTTTCTCGATCCGGTTGAGCGCCCGGCCGCGGCACCTTGGATGGTTTCGCGAAATTGCCTGTCTTTCGTGGTGTACTTGAAGGAAAATAAATGAGCGATCCCTGGTTTCAGTCGCAGTTCGCGGAACGTATCGGCGGGGCCGGTTACGGTAAGGGAACCGAAATCTACAAATTCGAAAAGATCAAACGGGCCAAGCGCGCGGTGCTCGCCGCTCACCCCGAACGCCAGCTGCTCGACTTCGGCATCGGCGAAAATGACGAAATGGCCGATCCGCTCGTCCGCGACGTCATGAAAAAGGAAGTCGACAAGCTCGAAAACCGGGGCTACGCCGACAACGGCATTTCCGCTTTCAAGGAATCCGCCGCCAACTTCATGAAGAAGACGTTTGGCGTCACGCTCGACGCCGAAACCGAAGTCAACCACGCCATCGGCAGCAAGCCCGCGCTGGCGATGCTCCCCGCCTGTTTCATCAACCCGGGCGACGTGACCCTCATGACCGTCCCGGGCTATCCGGTCGCGGGGACGCATACCAAGTATTACGGCGGCGAAGTCCACAATTTGCCGCTTCTCGAGCAAAACGGCTTTTTGCCCGACCTCGCCTCCATCCCCGCGGACATTAAGAAGCGAGCCAAGCTCCTCGTCATCAACTACCCCAACAGCCCGACTGGCGCGGTGGCGACGCGCGACTTCTATCGCCAGGTCATAGACTTCGCCCATACCAACAAAGTCGTCGTCGTTCAGGACGCGGCACACATGCTGCTGACTTACGACGGCCCGCCGCTCAGTTTTCTGCAGGTCGACGGCGCCAAAGACGTCGGGGTCGAGATCCACTCGATGTCCAAGGGCTTCAACATGATCGGCTGGCGCATGGCGTTCGTCGCCGGGCATCCGAAGATCGTGCAGGCCTTTGCCGACGTAAAGGACAACAGCGACAGCGGCCAATTCATGGCCATCCAACAAGCCGCCAAGGCGGCGCTGGATCATCCAGAGATAGGAGACCGCATCCGCGAGAAATACCGCCGCCGCCTCCAAAAGCTTGTGGCCGCCCTCAACAAGGTCGGCTTCCAGGCGAAGATGCCGGGCGGCACGTATTTCCTTTATTGCAAGGCCCCCAAGGCTTGCGGCGACAAGACCTTCGCCAACGGCGAGGAAGCGTCGCAGTTTCTGATCCAGGAACAGTCCGTGATTTGCGTGCCCTGGGACAACGCCGGCGCTTACCTCCGCTTCTCCGTCACCTACGTGGCGAAGGACGAGAAGGAGGAGGATGCCATCATGAATGAAACCGTCAACCGTTTGAGCCGATTGAGTTTTCGATTTTGATCCACCCAACCAATCGGGCGGCGCGCCGCCCGGCTGGTAGTCTTTATCGAGGAAGCCCTCATGGACGAGGCCTCAAGCCCCCTGCGACGGATCGCCCTGGCCGCCATGCTGCCGATCGCGGCGCTCGCGGTCATCCCGCTGGTGCTGGCGCTTGCCTTGGCCATTTATCTTCGCGCCTTTGCTTGCGCCGTTTGGTGTCTCCTCGGTTCTCTTATTCGGATTCGCCCTCGTTCCGCCGCGCTGCCCGCACCGCATTTCGCCGAACGTGCAGTACGGACCCGAATTCAAGATGCCAAGCGATCCAACCCGTAGGACAGGCTTCCAGCCTGTCCGATTCGTTCCAATTCGAAAACCGGACAGGCTGGAAGCCTGTCCTACGGCGCTTGAAACTTTTTCGCCGCGGACTACGAATGAAGCAGACGGTTTACATTTCGCGAGGATCATTATGCGCGTTTTTATCACGGGCGGAACGGGATTGGTCGGTAGTCGCTTGATGCGGGCGCTGCATGAACGCGGCGATCAAGCTATTGTCCTCACGCGCAGTCCGGGAGCCGCCAAGGCGAAATTCGGCGATTTGTGCGAAGTCGTCGCCGGCGATCCGATGCAGGCGGGCCCATGGATGGAGGCGCTCAAAAATTCGGACGCCGTCGTCAACCTGGTCGGCGAGGGCGTCTTCAATCGCCGCTGGACGGCGTCATTCAAACAATCGCTCTATGCAAGCCGCGTTCAATCCACGGAAAATGTCGTGAAGGCGATCCAGCGCTGCGCCGACGGCGGGCCGGACGTTCTCGTCAACGCATCGGCCATCGGCTATTACGGCCCGCATGGCGACGAGGAACTGACGGAATCGAGCGCGGCCGGCGACGATTTCCTCGCCAAGCTCTGCGTCGATTGGGAAAATGCGGCCAAACCCGTTATCAAGCAAGGCGTCCGTTTGGCCTTTCTACGTGTCGGCGTCGTTCTCGATCGCGAAGGCGGCGCACTCGCCAAGATGCTTACACCCTTCAAAATGTTCGTCGGCGGAACGATCGGCTCAGGCAAACAGTATGTAAGTTGGATTCATCACGACGACATGGTCGGCCTAATTCTGTTCGCACTCGACAACCCACAAGCCGAAGGTCCTTTCAACGCGACCGCCCCCACTCCGCATACGAACAAACATTTCTCCAAGGCTCTCGGCAAGGCGCTCCACCGGCCCAGCTTCGTTTGGACGCCCGGGTTCATGTTGCGACTCGCGCTGGGAGAAGTGGCCAATGTCGTCACCAAGGGACAACGGGTGTTGCCGAAGAAAGCGCTCGATTTGGGATACCGGTTCAAATTCGACCAGCTCGACGCGGCACTGGCCGACTTGTTCGCGCCGAAGCAAGAGCCCGTCCCAACCGCGACAAACTGATCCGACGTTCCCCGTTTCGCGTTCGCGACATCCAAGCCACGACATTATTTTTTAAGTTTGTTGAGGAGGAGCGAGCGCGAAACGGGGATAGGTCATTCCCATTCGACGCCGGGTTCGCCTTCGCGCACCTCGCCAATGACGTAGGTCGGCACGCGATCCTCCATGAGGCGGCGCTGGATGCTCTCGGCATAGTAACGGCTTACGATCATGACGAAGCCGATGCCGTTGTTGAAGACGGTGTCCATCTCCGCTTGCTCGATTTCGCCCGCTTGTTGAAGCCAAGGAAAGATCGGCGGCAACGGCCAGCTTCCGCGTTTCAAGAAGACGCGCCGGCCGGCATGCAAAACACGGGGGATATTCCCCGGCAGTCCCTCGCCGGTGATGTTCGCCAAACCGCGCACGACCCGCTTCTTCACTGGATAGTGCATGAGGATATTCTTCACGGGGCGAACATAGAGACGCGTCGGCTCCAGAAGTTCCTCTCCGAGCGTGCGGCCAAGTTCGGGGATAAAGTCGGTCGCCTTTTTCTTGGCGTGTTCGAACGCGATTTTCCTGGCGAGGCTGTAGCCGTTGGAATGCAGCCCCGAACTTGCCAGGCCCAGCACGATGTCGCCCACTTGGATCGCTTTGCCGTTGACGATGCGGTCGCGTTCGACGACGCCGACGCAGAAGCCGGCCATGTCGTAATCGTCGCCGTGATAGACGTCGGGAAGAATCGCCGTCTCGCCGCCAACGAGGGCGCAGTCCGATTCCATGCACCCGTCGCTGATGCCTTTGACGAGATTGCGAATGAGCGTCGGATCATCCTTGGGCAGGGCAATGTAGTCGAGGAAGAGCAGGGGTTCGCCGCCGGTGCAAATGCAATCGTTGACGCACATGCCGACCAGATCGATGCCGACCGTGTCGTGCTTGTTCATCATGGCGGCCACCTTGAGCTTGGTCCCCACGCCGTCCGTGGAGGTAACAAGCACCGGCCGTCGATAATTCTTGGCGAAAAGACGAAGGTTGTAATCGAGGCTGAAGAGGCTGGCGAAAAAGCCGCCCTTTTTGCCCGCCTTGCCTTTGGGATCGCTTTGGTCGAGGACGCGGGGCGTGTGCGTGCGTTTGAGCAGCGGTCCGATGGCGGCGAGACTCTGGCCATAAAGATCGAGGTCGAGCCCGGCGTCGCGATAAGTCAACTTACCCATAGCGTCTCAAAGGGTGCGGCATGATGCAATGGGTATTATTGTAGTGGCCCGCCCCGCTTGCGGCTTAGCGCGCCCGATGTTAGTTCGTCCCCTCTTTGAGCAAGTCTTTCACTTCGTCGGGATGGCGATCGAAATACCAGGTGAGACCGGAGAAAAAGAGCTGCAGCTGCCCCAGGCCGTCTTCGGCCATGCGTCCTGCGGACGGTCCCATCATGCGCAGGAGCATGTGGGCGGTCTTGCTGTCGGTGTGCATGAACAAGTCCGCTTGGTGATGCAAGGCGGCCGACCCGTCGGGCATCTTCGCTTCGTAGTGCCGCAAAACGACGACGGCTTTGACGGGCACCATTGGCAAAAGAGCGCCGGGCTTCACTTTGCCCTCGGCGAGCCAAATACGCATGGTCGTGCTTTTGAGGGCGGCCTCCCAAACGACCTCGCTGCCCAGTTCGTCGCTCCAACTGAACTTGCCTTCGTTTTTGGGGCTGATGTCGACGCATTTGGCCCCGAGCTTGCGCCAGGCCCCGACCGCCCGATGCGGGTTGTCGAGCAGCCAAAGGTATTGGCCGGGTTTGCCGTGGAAAACTTCCGCCGGTCCGCGTGCCGAAAAGCTGGTCTTGTCGAGCACCGTTTTGGTGAAATCGCGATGGCGCGCTTCGAGCGATGCCATGGGCAGATCTCGACTTGGCGCAACATCTTTGGCTTTTGCCGGGCTAACCGGGCTTGTCGCGCCGCCCCAAACAGCCTGGGTCAGCATGCAAGTCCAGACAAGAAATACAGTCCGCGTCATCGGCGCCCCCCTCCGGGATCATCAGGATAAGATGACCCCATTTACATCGAAAACCAACGATGCCTTACATGAGGGATTTTCCGATTCTTACGAGCCGGACGCGTGAGCGACGGGACGGATTTGGTGCACAAACCCTTCGCTTACTTACGCTTCCGGCTCGTAATTCGTGAAGTTTGCAATTCACGAAGCTGCTCTTGCACGCGGCATACAACTTTGCCATAGTCCCCGCGCCAAGAACCTCGTTGACGAGGGAACCAGACCATGCGCCGCTTTCTGCCGGGAAAAAAAGTTTGCCTATCCGTCCTAGGTCTCCTGGGACTCTTGCTTGGGTTGGCGGTTTGGAACAAATCCAGCCTGCTCAGTTGGCACTACGTGAGGCAACTGGCTAGTGCCGACGAGTCAAATCGCGAAGCCAGCGTGCGGCGCGTCGTTGACCTCGGCGAGCCATGCGTCGCCGGGTTGCTTCAGCACATGGCTGCCGGGTCTGCAAACGCGCGCGGCAACGTCGCGATGGCACTTACAGGCATCGCCGCCCAATGGGGACCGGACGATGCCCGCACGGAGTCGTTTTTCGACGCGATCAAACACACTTTTTCTCGTTGCGACGAAGAGGGCAAGTCCGCGCTTTTGCATGTCGTCCTGACAATCGTCGAAGCGCAGCCAGCCAAGGAAATGCTGCCGGCCTCGCTCGCCAAATGGAGCGTGGAAATGCTCGCTCAAGCGGCGGGCGACGAGGGGCTGCTTTTGGTCAATCTCCGCTTGGCCGCCGGGTTTCTCCAGCGCGTGCCGCCGGGACAGGGCGCCTTGTTATGCCGCAACCTCGCTCACGCGGGCCTCAAGCATGCCGACGCTCCCATTCGGCTCGCCGCCGTTCAAGTCGTCTTGCAACCGCCCTTCAAGAACGATGCCGAATTGCTCGCGAAAATCGTTCCCCTGCTCAAGGATTCCGATGCCAGCTTGCGAAAGGCGGCGATTCTCGCGCTTGCGGGAGCGCGTGAACTCATCAGCGACGACAGTCTGCTTTCATTGCTCCATGACCCCGATTTCGAGGTGCGGCAGGTGTGCGAACTTGCCTTGCGCAGTCGGGGCCTCCAGGACAACCACATTCTGCTCGGCCGGTTGATCAGTGATCGCGATCCCTCCGCGCGTTTGCTGGTGCTCGATCATTTGCACCGTTCCCCGGATCTCGAGCCCGGCGTTTGGCTGCAACGCCTCAGCACCGACCCCGCCGCCGCGGTCCGCGCCGCCGCCATTCGCGCCGCGGCCACACAAAAACAGGTCGATCTTCGCCCCCGTTTGCACGAGATGGCCCGCGAAGATCCCAGCCTGACCGTGCGACAACTGGCGGGCTTTTATTTGACACGCGGCTTGAATCGATTCGCCGTGGACTAAGCGACTGTTGCGAATGGATTACGTGATCTCCCCACGCCCACCGGAAAGCCCACGGAAGGCCTTCCGTGGGCTTTCTTAGCGCCGCGGTATCAGCACATTAAAGCGCAGCACATACTCCTGGCTGTCCGCGCGATTGGTTGAACTAGGCATCTGCGCCAGCGTTCGGCCATCGGGACCGATGACCCAGGCGCCGCTGGCGAAGTTGGAGGGGGCGTCTTTGCCGGGCGGATCGAACTTCGGGTTGAAGCGTCCCGCGTGATTGTGGAGGGCGGCAAACACTTTCATTTCCGCGATCCAACCTTTGGGGCCGCCCCACGCCGAACGGAATTTGTACCAACCCGCGATGGTGCCGCCGGTTGTGTTGGCGTGCGGACCGTAAATGATCTGGGCCCCGTTATCGACGAGTGTTTGCAGATTCTTGCGGTCGGTTCCGTCGGCGCAGATCGCGATGCCCATCTTCACGCCCTTGACCTCGAAGACATTGTGCTCGGTCCCAACCTCGCAAAATCCCGCTTCCGCCGTGAGCCAGATCTTGCGATGCACCGCGATGATGCGCCCCTGGGGATCGATGACAATCTGCACGTTCCAGCGCTTTCCATCCTTGTCGACGATGGCCAGACCGACGCTGATGAAAACGTGTTTCTCGATCGCTTTCTTTTGCAGCGATTTGACCTCCGGCCCATCAAGGATGAGCCAGGTCATGTTCTTGGAGAATTGGTAGCCGTTGAGGGAAAGCTCGGGGAAGCCGATAAAGTCCGCGCCGTCGTCCGCGAGCTTGTCGATGAAGTAGAAATGGCGTTTGAGGTTGGCTTCAATGTTGCCGCGATTCTGCTTCGCATCCGAGCCGGCAGAGGTAAGGCACTTGATATTCACCAACGCGAGGTGAAGTTGCTCATCGCTTTTTTCGCCGGATCGGACAACCGACGGCGAATGGGTCATCAGGAAGAGAAAGGCGGCGAAAGCGAACAGGCTGAGGTGGATGCGATTCATTTTAGGTCCCTTGCGGCTGGTTCTATGTGAGCGCCAGATCCCGGAAGCCCGGCGACTCAGCTATAACGTTATCGATTTTCGCGTAGCGGACGAAGAAATGCAAGAAGGCGTTGGCGCTGCCATCGTCGTGCGGATGCGTATCCTTTCCTTTACTCTTCGCCCCGCAAAAAGGAATGCACCATGCCGAAGCTCACCGTGGACGGGATTGGCGATTTCGACGTCGTTTCTGGAAAACGGCTCGTTCTCGCGCTGACCGATGACGCCAAGACCGATCAACTCCATGCGTGCGGCGGCAATGCCCGTTGCACGACGTGCCGCGTCGAGTTCGTCGCCGGCGAACCCGAAAAGATGACGCAAGCCGAGAAGAAAATCCTCGCCGCGCGTGAATTGTCCGGCATCCGCCTGAGTTGCCAAATCTTGTGCGATCACGACATGACGGTGCGGCTTATCAGCCGGCTCGAAGGCAGCGGACGACAAGACGCGGGCAAACGCCCCACCGACGAAATCGCGCCACAACCGGTGGAATGGACCGTGAAATAAGTTAGCGTGAAGCGCGAGCGCGTGAATTCACTCGCTCGCGCGTCGTGCTAACAAGGGCTTATCCCTGGACGACCGAATTCTTGAGCGTGCCCAGGCCGTCGATTTCCACTTCGACCACATCGCCGGGCTTCAAGAACAAGGGCGGCTTCTTGGCGAACCCCACGCCGGGCGGCGTGCCGGTGAAAATCAGGTCGCCGGGTTCGATCGTGAATACTTGCGAAATGTACGCCAGCACCTCTTGCACGCTGAAAATCAGCTGATTGGTGCTGGAATCCTGCATCGTCTCGCCATTGAGTCTGAGGCGAATACCGAGGTTTTGGGGATCGGGGATTTCGTCCTTGGTCACCAGATACGGACCCACAGGGGCGAAGGTGTCAAACGTCTTGCCGATCATCCACTGCTTGCCGTCTTTCTTGAGTTGCCAATCGCGCGCGGAAACGTCGTGCCCCACCGCGTAGCCGGCGACGAAATCCAACGCGTCTTCTTTTGGTATGTTGCGGCCTCGCTTGCCGACCACGATGACCAACTCCGCTTCATAGTCGACTTCTTGGCTGACGGGCGGCAGGACGATGGCATCGCCGTGGCCGATGAGCGAGGTGGGGTATTTGCTGAAGAGGATCGGTTCCTTGGGGATTGGCGCCCCGCTCTCGGCCGCGTGGTCTTTGTAATTCAAACCGACGCAGACGATCTTGCGCGGATCGGGAATGGGCGAGTAAAATTTCGCGGTCTCGGCGGGATACTTGATCGCCTCGGGACGTTTGGCGACTTGCGCGATAAATTCGAGATATTCCGGTCCGCCGTCGAGAATCGCGCGCAGGCTCGGGGGCAGCTGCACTTCGGTGGCGTGCAAGTCGATAAAGGCGTCGCCGCTTAGAACCGCGGCTCGCGGTCCCGCCCAGGTGTGAATCGTTGCCAATCGCATGAAACGTCCCCTCGAAATTCGTTTTCACGATATTGTGCGAAGGGACGGGCAATTGTCGAGGCATGTTGGCGCGATGAGCGTCTTGACTCGCCGGCGCGCCGTGCTATCGAATTCTTGCAATCGAGTCAGATCGATCCGCGGGTACCAGGCGGCGGTCCTCGTTCGGTTCGAGGGACAATGGCTCGACGTGGCGCACCTCGCGGTATTTGCCTCGGGCACAATTCCAGACGAAGCGCCAGTGAAAAATCGCACCAATCAAAACGGCCACATGAAAAACTTCGTGAGCATGGACGACGCCTGACACCACAATGGGCCAACCAAACGCTTCCAACACGGCGCCGATGCTGTAGGCGACACCGCCGTAAACGACCAGCTTTACGGTTCGTACGCCGTAGGTTTGTGCCAATAAGTACGCCGAGACGGTGCCGAACCAGCCCAGCGTAAGATACGCGGTCAACGTCACCCATTCGGGCAGATCGTGATAAAAAACGGTCTTGAGCGCGATGCCCGTCGCGGCCGCGGACCAGATCAAAAGAAGCGGCGCCCAGCGGCGCCATCCGCGAAAGAGCAGCCCATGCGCCGGCGTGAACGTGCCCGCGATCAAGACAAAGATCGCGCTGTGGTCGAGCCGGCCCATGACATTGCGCGCTGCGCCGTCGCGCACCATCATGTGATAGACGCCGCTCATCGAAAAGAGAAACACGCAGGCGAACGCGTAAACGCCCAGAAACGCATAGCGGGCGACACTCCCGCGTCCCTGCCGCAACAGCACAACACCCAACACCAGAAAAAGCACAGCCCCAAAGAGATGGCTAATCGCGCTGGCCGGCTCGTAAAATCCCGAGAGCGGATAGAGTTTCATCATTCCTTGCGTGCCGCCTGAGGCAAGTTCGTGGGCGGATTGCGTTTCAATAATCAGCGAGCTTTCCTTCTTTTTATCGCAGCCGCCGATTCGAGACGACCCCAACCGGCGGGCAATTTCCGCGAACTTTTGGGTGCTTCCCGGAGATCCCGAAAGCCCCAGGACGGCCGTCCTGGGGCTTTTGAAGATCACTGATTCAATGAAACGATTTCGCTGCCGTTGATCGAGCACATCGCGCGGTAGGTGGCGATTGGAATGTTATCCGTGGCGATAAAACGCACGGAAGCGTCCGCAAGCGCGAAGTTCATCCCGCCTGTGTGTTTGCTGCGGAAGGAATATACGTTCGGCCAATCGCCGGACCCGTAAGTAACGCCGCTTATCTGAACCGCGTTGGGTCCGATGCCGCACGTCGCGCAGGAGGTATTGGCGTAGGGCCAGGCGGTATGGATGTCCATATCGGCGATCGCCTCGCCGATCATGAAAGTGTTGCTGGTGCCATCGCTGGGACAGATCAAAACGGGGATGGTCGTGCCGATGGCCGCGATGACCGCGGCATTGGCATCCAAGTTCGTCGTCTCACTGACATTGGCTTGCTTGTAAAGCGGTTCTTGCTCGAAGTAGGGCAAAATGCGGGCAATCCAACTCCAGCGGGGGGCATTGGCGCCGCAGCAGCTTTGCCCGGTGTTCGTGAACGTGCGCGACCCGTTGTAATGGAAATGAAATTCAGAAGTCCGCCGGTAGCCGCGAAAACGGCGACCGCTCATTTCTCCAAGCGAATATCGAAATGATCCGGTTTGGGCGATTCCACGACTTCGATCCTGAGTAACGGTTTGGACGGGTCCGCGTATTTTCGGTTGATGAGCGACTTGGGAGTGGCCGATGCGTTCTTGGGATCGATTTCCTCCGATGCCTCGACCAACACGATGTATTTTCCGAGCGGGGCGCCCTTCTTTTTGCTGGTAAAGAGGGTGGATGTCCCATCGGCGGAAATCTCGCCGTACGGCTCGGCGGCGGTTTTCTCGCCCGCGGCCGTATCGGCGCGAAATGATACGTTGCCCCGGTGCAACGGCGTTCCCGCGACGGTGACTTTACCGCTTACCGGAATGAGTTTTTGGCCGTCCCCGGAACCGCATCCGGAAAGTAAGAGCAACAGGATCAAACCAATCGCGATCGCCGGCATTCGGCGTTCTCGGAAAACTTGTGACATGAGACCGACCAGTTCTGGAATTCAAATAATGGAAATGTAATAGACTGGAAGCTAATCGCGAAAACTCGCCTAGTCAATAGCCTTGTTCGAGGATTTTTGTATTGCGAGTAACGTACGGCCCTCGCTCCATTTCGCGAAACAACCATGGTAGGGCAGGACTGGCCGGACGCTGCTTTCAAGGACAAGCCATCGAAGCCAAAAAAAATCAATGTACCCGCCGCACACTTTCCCTGGGTTCAGATCCTCAAATCACCCCGCGGGGAAACGTGCTATGGTTGATACACGGACTTTCGGGAAGGAAGGTACACCACGATGGCGCATATTCTCATCATTGACGATGATCGGCTGCTTCGCAACATGCTGCGGCGCGTACTCGAACCGCAAACGCACACCGTTTTTGACGCCGAAGACGGGGAAGCCGGGCTGCGACAATTGCGAAATACCGCCGTCGACATCGTACTTTGCGACATAGTCATGCCCAACAAGGAAGGTCTGGAGACGATCCGTGAGATCCGTCAGATTCAGCCAAGCCTCCCGGTCATCGCCATGAGCGGCGGCGGCATTATCGACCCGCTCCCCCTCGCGAAACGGTTGGGCGCGAGCCAGGTGATGTATAAACCGTTTTCAGCCCAGGAGTTGATTAGCGTTGTGGAATCCTGGGTGGGGCGCCCGCGTGCATGATTTCGTCCACAGCGGCCCTCGAACAGGGCGGAAACAAATCCGACACAACGCCAATCCACGAGTCGTCTTTTCCCGAGGAATGGGATTTGCCGTTTGGAACGGATTGACGCAAGGGAATCGTAGATTTTCAACCGGAGAATCGTGAACCCCACTTGTTGCCAGCCCCTCGTTCCTTTATACAATTTTGGAGACACCACTCCCCGATAGCTCAATGGTAGAGCGAGCGGCTGTTAACCGCTAGGTTCTAGGTTCGAGTCCTAGTCGGGGAGCTTTTTGGACGGTTATGCGAACCAAACCGTCCTGGGTTAACAACAGCGGAGCCGTTCTCGCTTGCGGGGATGGCTCCGTTTGTCGTTTCCGGGCCTGGAGTTGAGTCGTCTGGCCCGTGATCGCCGCCGAAATCGAAACCCCGGTCGGGACGCACTTCCGGGAACAGCCGCATGGCGTAGGAGCCGGTACGGGTGTCCGGGTCGATGAGGCCGAGTTCGACGACTTCGATGTAATGCTGAAGGATTTGCATCCGCTCTTCCGGCGTCGCCGATCCCAGCAATTCGCCGATGTCCTGCCAGGTCTCCAGGAAGGAACGGGCATCATCGCTGACACGCTCGACGGGAGCCTGACGTTTGGCGATGTCGGCCAGATTCTTCTTGATCTGCCCCTCTTCGTCTTCCAGCCGTTCCAGTTCTGACTGAACGCTGGCAAGTCCCCTCGCCCCGAGACTCTTGAGCACTTCGACCAACCGGCCGGTATCGGCATGAACTTGGGCCAGACGACGGCGGGCAAGATCTTCCTGTTCACGAAGCCGATCCGCCTCGCCGCCAAGGCACGAAAGGGCAACTTGCACGATGCGGTCCCTCGCTTCGACCATTCGGCCAATCTCGGAAATCCGGCCGAGGATGGCGTCTTCCAGGGCTTCCGCCGGAATCCGGGAAGACTGGCAGGAGTATTTGCCGCCCTCATGCTGCTGGCGGGTGCAGACGTAGTAGTAGTTCACGTCGGTGCGGCCGTGGGCTGACGCCCCGACCATGTGTGCCCCACACTGGCAGCGAAGCAAGCCGGACAGCGGGTACACCCGGCCCTTCGGCTTTTTCAGGTTCATGCGGCGAACGAGCATCTTGCCGATCTGGAGTTACACGCGGTCGAATTGCTGCTGAGGGATGATCGCCTCGTGGCAGTTCTCTTTGATTGACTCGCCCCAATGGATATGGCCGAGATAGATCGGGTTGCGAAGGATGCCGATCACCTTCTGCTTGGTGAAGAGATTGCCTCCCCGCAACTTGTCGGCACGGGTGCGGTATTGGGGAGGGCGAATGCCGAGTTCGTTCAGACGGCGCGTGACGGCACCGGCGGCGCCGAGTTCCTCGAACAGGTCGAACATGCGGCGGACAATGACCGCACCTTCCGGGTCGATCTCCAGCTTGCCAAGATCATCCTTCATGGAGCGGTAGCCAAGCACATGCCCGCCGTTCCACAGGCCGCGATCCGCCCG
>Ga0163144_10012594_pt1 | contig 17740 bp, 17 predicted proteins | sample OliLak19BULKMAT1_FD_123175 | JGI IMG/M metagenome (GOLD analysis project Ga0163144, IMG submission 123175) | Freshwater microbial mat bacterial communities from Lake Vanda, McMurdo Dry Valleys, Antarctica - Oligotrophic Lake LV.19.BULKMAT1 | ecosystem: Environmental > Aquatic > Freshwater >...
GACTATGTGGTGGTTATGCCATGGAACCTGAGCAAAGAAATTAGCGAACAGCTTAGCTACATACGCGGCTGGGGTGGGCAGTTTGTGCGCTTTATCCCCAAGGTAGAGGTCTGGTAGAGGTCTAGTGCAGGTCTGGTAGAGGTCTGGTACAGGTCTGGCAAGCGTAGGTAAAGTTGCCTGCTATTTATTTTCAAAAGGGAGTGTGCTGGCAAGGTACACTCCCTTTTTTATGTTGATTTTAAAAGCATTAGACATAAAAAAGCCCGCAGCAAGCGGGCTTTTGAGGATATATATAAACGGGATAGGTTTAAACTATCTCTTCTTCTTCTACTAATAGTGCCTTTTCAATTTCTTCCATAGTGGGCAGGTCTTCTAACACACGGAAACGATTGATGTTGAAACCTAAATACGGGGCCTCTCCGGGTAATTCTTTAAGAAAGAAAAAGTAGGTGCCAGCAAAATCTTTGCCCAGTTTTTCTACCGTGTAGATCGTATTCTTTTCTAACCAGCGGGAGCTCGGAAACTCATTGGGGCGGTTGCTGTCGTCTATACAAAGCACTTTATCAAAGTTCATACCTAGGGAAGCTGTAACACCCCACACACCTGGCGTGGGTGTTTGTTTCTGTAGGGGAAGGTAAAAATACGAAAATAACACGGGTTTTGCAAGGGGTATTTTTAGGGGCTTTGGGCAAACAATAACAATGGGTGTGCCTTAGCCTTACCAGAAAAAAAAGTATGCCAGCTCGTTTGCACCTACACTATAAACTAATATACAGGGACAGCTAAGGCTGCAAAATTAAGAATGGGGCAAAAAATAGGCTATCTTATCCCAGCTTGCCAAAAGCACGATTGCATCTAGGTAACAAACTGAGACTAAAGTAGGGTGTAAGAAACTGGGCCCAGAGAGCGGGTGGGTGCGTTGTCCATCTAGAAATCTAAATAACTTCCCGAGCCATATCAATACAATGGTGATCAGAATTAAAACAGGGTCTTTTTCTCATCAAAGATAGATTGGCCAATCTAATAGACTTTAAAATTATGGGGTCTTTTAAAATTGAGAGAACTTGATCTAGTCCAAAATAGATATGCAATATTTGATCATGCCCCATAGCTTTGTACGGGTGGGCATGTACATAGCCTTTGTGAGAGTTTGTTAAATAGTATTCTGCCGCCAGTAGTGTTTCTCCAAATGGGGTGTAAGCTGTATGAAGTGCACAAAATAAACCATTATTGTGAGTTGGGACGCTTTTGCGGATAGTTAATTTATTTTAATTTTTCTACCCCCTCTCCACCCACACGCCATCTTCTTTTATAATCTCTATAAGGGCATCTACGGCCTGGGCGGTGGGCACAGCTTTTTGCACCACGGTTTGGCCGCGGTATAAGGCTATTTTGTCTATGCCCACGCCCACGTAGCCATAGTCTGCATCTGCCATCTCTCCCGGGCCGTTTACAATGCAGCCCATAATGCCGATTTTAACGCCTTTTAGGTGCTCTGTGCGGGCGCGTATACGGGCTGTGGTTTCTTGCAAATCAAACAAGGTGCGGCCGCAGCTGGGGCAGCTTATATATTCTGTTTTACTAATGCGGGTGCGGGTGGCTTGCAATATGCCAAAGCCAAGGCTGCACATAAATCGGCTACCGATATGCAATGATTTGTCGGTGTCTTGGTCATCTTCTGCTACTATAAAAACGCCGTCTCCGAGTCCGTCTAGTAACAGGGAGCCTAGGTCTGTACTTGCATATAATTGTAGGGCTAGCTGCCGGTCTGCGGCCGCATTGGGTATGCCCGGGGTGCCAGCAACACCGGCACCATCTGGGCTGTATGCCCGGGCCAGTACTACGGGTACATGGCAGCCTTGGTTCATGAGCTCAACAATAAAGCGGCGCTGCTCGGCCATGCCGTGGGGGTTGTAGGTATCCAGCACGAGCACAACGGTGGTGTCGGTTTTGAGCTTGGTTATAAACGTATCTGTAAGCTCTAGCCAGGTGCAATACACAAAATTGAGTGTGGCGTGGCGTTCGTCTACCCCTAGATACTGGGCGGCCGTGAGCCACGGATAATGGCGGGGCTTATCTTGCTGGCTTTGCCACAGCGCGTAGTACTGCACCACGCCTAGCGTGCCGGGAATCTCAAAGTCTACCCTGTGCCCGCCGGTAAAAATATAGTCGGCGGCTTGGTCTGTTATGGTCCACTTATCTAGCGGTACAGAATATTGCAAGCCCCACCCAAACAAACTGGCTGGGGTTACTTTGTCTAGCGCAGTTAAATCTGCCAGCACGCGGGGTACCTGTTGCCCGCCAAAATTGCCCACCTGATGGGTGTGGCGGCGGGTATAATGGTAAGGGTTAATGGGGTAGCTTGCGGGCTCAGATATTTCTGGGTCTGCCTGGCGGGCGGGCTGCTCATAGCGCATGGCTAGGGCCTTGGCCACGGGCGCCTCGTACTCTGGCTCTTCTGTAAGGCTTACGCGTATGGTATCGCCCAATCCATCTTCTAGCAAGGCACCAATGCCAACGGCAGATTTCACCCGGCCATCCTCGCCCTCGCCGGCTTCTGTAACCCCAAGGTGTAGCGGATACGGCTGCAAACCCTCTTGGTCTAGTTTGGCCACCAACAGACGGTAGGCTTGCACCATCACCTTTGGGTTGCTGGCCTTCATAGAAATCACTATATCGTAATAGCGCTCATCTTCACAAATGCGCAAAAACTCTAACGCAGACTCTACCATACCTAGCGGAGTATCGCCGTAGCGGCTAAGAATACGATCAGACAGCGACCCGTGGTTGGTACCTATGCGCATGGCGGTGCCATGGTCTTTACAAATTTTTACTAGTGGAGTAAACTTGGCTCTAATACGGTCAAGCTCGGCACCGTAGCTGGCATCGGTGTATTCTATGTAGTCAAACTTCTTTTTATCGGCGTAGTTGCCTGGGTTTACGCGCACTTTTTCAACTATACGGGCGGCAAGTTCGGCGGCATTGGGTGTAAAATGGATATCAGCCACCAAGGGGGTATCGTAGCCACGTGCACGCAAACCCTTTTTAATCTCGGCCAAGTTTTGGGCTTCTTTAAGGCTGGGGGCAGTAATGCGCACAATCTCGCAGCCGGCCTCAATCATCCGGATGCTTTGGGCAATGCTGCCCTCTGTATCCATGGTATCTATGGTGGTCATACTCTGGATACGGATGGGGTTTGCCCCCCCAATACCCACGGGGCCCACCATCACCTCGCGCGTGGTGCGGCGGCGGTACTGCGTAAGAGAAGCGGCATAGCGCAGTAGGGCATCTTTATCAGAAAGGGCAGACATGTTGTAAAGGTAAACATAGAGAAAGGGGTATAGGTTTCTCGCACCGTATTTTGGATTACACACTTAAATTATCAGCTTTATACTACTATTTTAAGGCTTTGTAAACTACAGGCTTTTAATAGAAGTGCGCAGCTACAAACCAGAGGTCTGGGTGGCTGGTGCTAAAGCTTGTTAATCGTTTTTTACTTAAGTGGTGAGCAAGTCATACCTTTATTTCTAAATTTATTAACTAATGGAAGTTTGGATTGTATGTGAATGGTGGATGCCAGGCGGGACTGGTGAAAAGTTTTATCCCTTTAATTTAGATAAAAAGTTAATTAAAATCCTTAAAAAAGAGGGGCACAACCCTGCCATAAAATCTGGTGATATTATTGCCATCCGGGAGGCACAAGTGTGGGAAAATAAGATAAAATATATCATGAAGGCCATGCATGACCCTAATGATAACGGTAAGGAAATTTCATTTCAAGTTAGTAATATTAAAAAGCTAGATCTAAAAATCCATAGTAACAGTAAGGATTTGGTGACTAAAGCGAATACAGGCGATTCAAAGTTGATTATTGAAAAATTTGAACCCCTTATTTCTAATTAACACCCAAAGAACAACTACTTGTTTATTTAATTCTCTAATTACTTAATGCAAAAAACCGCTCCCAGATATTCTCTAAGGAGCGGCTTTATATACCTTACCTATACAAGCGCCTACTTAAACGCTGGTATGCCCGTAATCTCTGCCCCTAAAATGAGCAGGTGTATATCGTGGGTGCCCTCATAGGTGAGCACAGACTCTAGGTTGGCCATGTGGCGCATAATGGGGTACTCACCAGTAATGCCCATGCCGCCGTGTATCTGGCGCGCCTCACGTGCTATAACAATGGCCGTTTCTACGGCGTTGCGCTTTGCCATAGAAATTTGCGCGGTGGTGGCGCGGCCCTCGTTCATAAGCTGGCCCACGCGCAGATTTAAAAACTGTGCCTTGGTTATCTCGGTAAGCATCTCAGCTAGTTTCTTTTGTGTAAGCTGGAAGCTGGCAATAGGTTTATCAAACTGGATGCGCTCTGCAGCATAGCGGCGGGCACTGTCATAACAGTCCATAGCGGCCCCAATAGCACCCCAGGCTATACCAAAACGGGCAGAGTCTAGGCACAACATAGGGGCCCCCAGCCCAGATTTGCCCGTAAGCAAATTTTCTTTGGGCACTTTTACATTATCAAACACAAGCTCACCCGTGCAGCTGGCACGCAGGCTCCATTTATTGTGGGTCTCTGGGGTGGTAAAGCCATCCATGCCGCGCTCTACTACTAGGCCATGAATACGGCCCTCTTCGCTTTTTGCCCAAACTACAGCTAGGTCTGCTTTGGGAGAGTTAGAAATCCACATTTTGGCGCCATTAAGCAGGTAATGGGTGCCCATATCTTTAAAGTTGGTGGTCATGCCACTTGGGTTGCTGCCGTGGTCGGGCTCTGTGAGGCCAAAACAGCCCAACAAATCGCCGCTGGCTAGGCCTGGCAGCCAGCGCATGCGCTGCTGCTCATTACCAAACTTATAAATGGGGTACATAACCAGCGAGGACTGCACAGATACGGTGCTACGCATGCCACTATCGCCCCGCTCAATCTCTTGCATTATAAGGCCATAACTAATGTAATCCATACCGCCGCCGCCGTATTTCATGGGTATGGTGGGCCCAAATGCGCCTATCTCACCAAATTTCTTTACCAAATAATCTGGAAAATATGCTTTCTGGCAGGCATCTTCTATAATGGGCGATATCTCTTTCTTTACAAAATCACGTACAGACTGCCGTATTAGCTTGTGTTCCTCGGTTAAAAGGTCATCTAAAAGCAAAAAATCAGGAGATTCAAATGCGTCTGTTTTGGTGCTGCGGGTAAGCAGAACCTCTTCTAAAGTGTCTGTATGCATGGGGTGTGGTAGTGCTCTAGTAAACAATACAAATGTAGCCAAAACGGTGGCACATAGGCTATTGCTCTGCCATGGCTTGCACAGGAGAAATTTTGCCTGCGCGCCAGGCGGGTATTAGCAGGGCTAAGCCTAAACTGCCCAGTAAAGCTAGGTTCATATAGATAAGGTTGGCAATGTTCCAGCCTATGGGCACATGGTCTACGTAGTAGTTCTCTTGGTCTAGCGGAAGCAGATGGGTTGCCTGCTGCAGCAAACAAAAGGCTATGCCCGCCACATTGCCCCAGAAGATACCCACCCCCGCAAGGCGCAGGCCCAGCAACCAGAAAATGCGGCGCAAGGTACCTGGCGTAGCACCAAGGGCCATTAGCAGCCCTATGGCCCGCATTTTCTCTAGCAAAAAAATGAGCAGCGTACCTGCCGTATTAAAACAGGCTACCACACAAATAAGCACCAACATAATCTGCACATTACGGCCTATTACATCTAGCCAATCAAAAATTTGTACTTGCAGCTCTGTGGCGGGTACGGCTTGCTGGTCAAAGGGCAGGAAAGTACGGATTTTTTCTAAGGTGGCAGGCAAAATAGTGTAATCTTTTACAAAAACTTCAAAGCCATTGTACATAGTATCTCCCACCCCGGCCAGGTTTTGGAGTCTAGAGGCTGTAGTAAGAGCGATGGCATCGTCATATTCTTCTAAGCCCGTGCGGTAAATGCCGCAAACATATCCCTTTCTGATTTTTGGTGGCTCTTGCAAAAAGTATAAAACAGTGGTGCTGTCTACACCTAATTGTAACCGGTTTGCCAGTTTTTCAGAAATACACAGCGGTAGCGTGTTTGCATCTACCCTTGCCTTACCGGGCATGGTGCCCGCTACCAAATTTTTTAGAAAAGCGGCGGTATCTACACGGTTATCAAGGCCTTTTAAAAGCAGGCCCTCTGCCTGCATGGTGCCTCTGGCAAGGGCAGGTTTGTATACAAAACCTTGGATATGCCGCACGCCGGGCACCTTACCAGTTAGGGCTTGTTGGTATAGCTTTCCGTTGCTTGATACCCAGTCTGTTTGGTCTCGTACGGCCGTAATTTTTTGCACCACAGCGTGGCCTGCAAAGCTAAAAATGCGCTCCCGCACCTCTACCCTAAACCCCTCTAGTATACAGAATGCACATACCATTAGGCCCGCACCTAGGGCGGCGCTGGTTTGCGCAAGCCTGCCCACTGCCCTAGTAAACTGGGCTCCCTGTTGTACAGAGAGTTTGCGGGCTATAAATAAAGAGCTACCAGCCACAAGTAAAGGGGTGATTTTTTTTGGAACCAATGGTGCAAAAACGCGGTTTTTTCTAAAGTATATTTGCAAGCACTAAGTGGTACAAACAAACAGCCCAAAAGGGATTGTTTATTTGCCCAAAATGCAAGCCTGTTAGTGTCAACCAATTTATTATTGCCTTTTGTGATTACCGGAATCTATTGTCGGCTACAAAAGTACACCTTGGTTACATGGTGCACCTTTTTGTTTGCTCTTTTGGGTGCTTGCTTACAGGCACCACACGTACAGGCCCAATCAGATAAAACTGCTTTTGTCTTTTACAGCAAAGGCAGGCAGGTGGCATTGGCAAAAAAATACAGTCTGGCCCTAGATTTTTACGATCAGGCCATTAAACTAAAACCAACATATTACGAGGCCTTGCGTGATAGAGGCGCCATCCGGGCCGAGCTCGGCTTTTACAAAGAGGCTATTGCTGATTTTTCTGCCGCACTAGATGCAAACCCAAAAGATAGTGCCCTTTACAACAACCGGGGTGCGGCCTATTTTGCAGCTGGTAAACCGCGCCATGCCCTGCGCGATTTTAAGAACTGTATTCGCTACCAGCCAGATTCTGGCATGCCCCACATTAACCTAGCTACTGCTGCAAGTAAAATTGGAAGAGAAGGCCTAGCCCTACAACATTACAGGCTGGCTATAGACAAAGACCCTAAAAACAGGCATGGGTATCATGGGTATGCCAATAGCCTTGTGCATTTGCGGTTACTAAACGAGGCTATACCTTTTTACGATAAGGCCCTTGCCTTAAACCCATCAGACCCAGCCGTGCATTTTAATAGGGCCTATGCCCTGCACCTTATGGAGCGCCAAGCAGAAGCTGTAGAAGAAGTAACACACGCCTTGGCACTAAAGCGAAACTATGCCGAGGCATTCTTTTTGCGCGGCAAATGTCTTTTGGCCCTAAAAGAAGGTACTGGCGCTTGTAAAGACTGGGTGCAAGCAGCAAAACTGGGCAATAAAGACGCCCAAAAGGCCCTGGCAAAGCATTGCAAGGCTTAGTACTACCCACGTAACAACTGCTCAATATTAGTAAGGCGGCCTTCTATACCTGCCAGCCAGGCCGGTAGCGGCGCCCATTTATTGGCTATTACCCAGGCAGAACTCCAGATTTCTTGCGGCTCTTCTGTAATGGGGGTTTGTGTATCTGCAACTTGCCAGCCGATGCCTTTTGGCTGGGGCATTGCTTTAGCTACCCACACACGGCTTTTGGTAACTAGCACATAGGTTTGGTCGTCGGCAGGGGTTATGGTTGCCCAGTTGCGCACAAAACCAGCCACATGGATATGGCCCGGGCTGGTTTCAAAAGCGCGATACGGTAACCCAGGTTGTAAAAACGGTAGTGATAGCACGGGCAAGCCTCCAATAAAGCTTACCTGTACGTATTGTGTAGGGTACAAAGGCAAAACTGCGTAAGAAACCAGACTTGCTACCGCATTGCCTGCAGTATCTAAGGTAAGGGTTACAGAGGTTGCAATAGTCTGCGGGTTTTGTGCCTCTGTTTTAGGTTGCCCAAACGCCTGTGTAAATGCGTGCGGTGCAGATGATACAGGCAACTTTGCAACTGGTGCCGCAAAAGAGTTAGCAGGTTTACGGCCCCGCCCAACAGGATTTTGGTGCCCCTCTGGCACTAAACGCTTGTTTAAAATATCAGCTATAGAATGGCCTGTAAGCTTAGATAGTTGTTCTAGTACATCGTAGCGGGGGGTTGCACGTGCTTCTTCATAGGCTCCAACTAAGCTACGTTTTATGCCTAGGGCATCGGCCATAGATTGCTGAGAATGACCCAGTGAATGCCTTAAATACTGAAAATTAGACCCTACAAAGCTCATACTAAATTGCAATGCCTATCAATGACAATGCTATCCACAAAGGTAGAGTGCCGCATTAGTAATTTAGTATTTAGTTAGTAAGGTAAGCAAACGTTAATCTGTACTTAGCCCCCTGATTATAGCATAAAGGCAATTTTTTATTACATAACATTAGCTACTTGGTTGCCGCTACCTTTGGAACGGTGCTGCCCCCTACCCCATTTTTAAGGTCAGAAACGTGCGTAAGCTCATTTTTTGTACCACAGACCAATCTATTTCTCTAGGGCCAGCGTAATCGGCCTTTCTATTAGCCCATGCACCCACGCTCTTATTCTTGGTTATTGATGCTGGGTGCTATTGTGGGCCTTTTATGCTGGAGCAGCTGCAAGCGCACCCGATATACCTGCGCAGCCTACACAAGCGCATTTGTCTTGGATTTACCCACCTACAAGCGCAGCGCAGCCCAAGACTCTATGGAGAAAGGTGCTGATACCAACCTAGATGTAGATATCGTGGCTGTGCTTGCAGATCGTATACGGCGGGTGCCAGCTATAAAGTATGAGTTTGATGGCGACTCTACGCCAATTTTCCCGCCAAGCGGTGTTATAAAAACCAATGTGCTGCTTATAAAGAAAATATCTCGCAGGCGTAAGGATAAATTAATGGCTAGTGTGCCTATGATTACGGTGTTCCCATCATCGCCAGATAGTACAGATAAAGAAGCCGATTCTGGCACCAAAAGGCAGGGCCTACCTACTAAAGAAACTGAAAGAAGCGAGGAGGCAGAACCTGAAGCTATCCCTAAAAAAGACCCGCCCGAAGAACCTAAAAACTAGGTTTAGACCGCCTAAAAGTTACCGGTAATCAAACGGGCACATAATTTCATATATAGTGTAGCTTAGAGTTACCCCCGCGTAAGTGTACCAGTCGTTTGTAAACTTCCAGCCTGTTTGCCAGCCCCGGCTATCTGTATTGCTCACGCCATCTAAGTAGTCTGTAAAGGTTTTACGCGCTACAAACTCTGCGCCAAAGTTCCAATTCTTGTTAATCCGGTACTTATACCCAAAGCCCAGCGGTATCATCGGCTGAAACTCTGTTACGGCTTTTTCTTTACTATCTGGCTGAAACCAGAAAAATCCAACTCCACCAAACAGGTACGGCGTGCCCCGTAACCGCTTTTGAGAGGGATCTCTAAAGTTATAAAAATTATACTCTAACCCCATACCCACCTCTATTATCTGTGTACTAAAGCTATTGGGCTGCAGGTTAGCTATGTAAACATCTGCTGAGTTCCTGCCTTGGGCTGTGAGGCTAGTATACATACCCTGGAACCGCAAGGCCGTAGCATGGCTTAGGTTGTTCTTTACAAAACCTGTAACCCCAGGTTTTGTGTATATCGGGTTAAATGAAGGGGCTAAATCTCCCTTATATACAGACCCGCCAACGCCGCCGCCATACTCCCAGCGCTGGGCAAACGCATATAAACTAGGCAGGCAAAATGCTAGCAAAGCTGCACAAACCAACCGAGTGGCAAAAAAATGAGAGAGGTTAAACAGCATTAAGGCAAATCCACTAAGCACGAGTAAAGGGGGTTATAATCCCTATGCTGCTGCATGTACTAGGCCTGAAACGCAAAAAGGCGGCAGTGTAGTACATCTGCCGCCTTTTTTTAACGGAATTTTGGTGTCCGAGCGCGGAACTCAAGAATATAGTGTGCCGTTAGGGTGGTTACGGTGTAACCATCATTGGGCTTTAGGCCACGCGGTGAGCCAGTATCTACTACTTTCTCGTCAAGACCGGTTTGTTCGTTTCTTTTGAGAACATCTTTAACTCCGTATCCTTTTATGCGGCGCACATCTGTGGCAATACCGTTGCCATTTAAATACGTACCATCTGGCTGGAGTAGCTCATAGTTAGGAGGCAATTTATCATCAAACTGGCGCACCTCGTCTGAAGAGCCACCAGAGCGTAAGCCGCTTTTATTACTCATTACATACCAAAGCCTGTCTTGAGAGTTGTTAACAGGATCAGGGTAGTATTTTGCTCCATCTTTATCGTTAACATAGTTACTGCTCACATCATCTAGATAATCTGTGAATGTGAAACGCCAACCAAACTCTAGGCCAATATCAAGTTTATCAGCAACGCGGTACCGTACGCCCATACCTAATAGTAAGGCGGGTTGTATTAAGCCATACTTCTTTTTGTAACCTTCAAAACCCTGGCCTTCTGTGCTTAGTGGGCGTAAAGGAGTCCAAGTGCCTTCTCCGGGCAAGCCCACGCCCTTGGGCACGTATCCTTTAGGGTTGTGGTAAAAGATAGAAAGACCTAAAAAACCATATGCATTGAAGAAATCGCGGCGTAGATAACCCCTATCTGTAGGAAAAATATCCCCGATGGCAACTGCGCCTGCCTCTACTATGTCATTTCTAAAGTTAAGGTTACGCCTGTAGCGGCCCTCACCCTCCGGTGTGCCTCTGTTAGCGTTAAAATCATCACCCTTAAGGCGTGCCCACGAGGCACTAGCGCGCCAGCTGAAGTTTGCATTTATACGTTTGCTGTAAAATGCGCCTAAATAAGTGCGTGTAAGCGCTATGCTGGTAGAGAATCTTCTGGAGCGAGGGGCAAGGTCTCCGTAATAGTTAGAGGCCCCCACAAAGGCACCAACTGAGGCATATTGTTTGCTTTTACCAAAATTTCTTTTTACAGTAAATTTTGACATTTCCCTAGATTTTGCCCTCATGGCGCCACGCGCGGCACGGCGTGTATTCTGGCCCACAACCTGATGTGTGGTAGCGCAGAACGCTAAAAAGCAAAGGAACAAGACGTATAATTTTTTCATCGAAGGCCTGAGGATAGGGCACGCTGGAGCGGCATTATACAGATACAAAGATAACTGTAGAGCCATAACAGTATAGTTAAGTAATTATGATTTTGCTTAAAAAAAGGAAATAACTTGATTTAGTTCCTTAAATCTGCCCCCCAGTACAGTTTGTTACGCAAGGTATCCATAAAATCGTCTTGGGGCAAGCGCAAAAGTTTAGCTTCAAATCTTTCTTTACGAACAGTAAAGCTGGTGTCCATCTCTATGGCTCTAGAGCGCGTATCCAAGGTTAAAAGAGCTTTTTTACCCCTGCCTTCTACTGTGCAGGTAATAACAGAGGTGTCTGGTATCACTAGTGGGCGCACGTTTAGGTTGTGTGGCGATACCGGAGTGAGTATAAAACTTTCTGAATGGGGCAAAACTATTGGCCCCCCACAACTAAGGGAGTAACCCGTGCTGCCTGTTGGGGTTGATATTATGAGGCCATCGGCCCAGTAGCTGTTTAGATATTTACCATTTATAAACGTGTGCACCGTAATCATAGAGCTGTTGTCTCGTTTCATGATGGCTACCTCATTAAGGGCAAAGTTGCGCCCCTCAAACATGCCCTTATCGTCTACTAAATGCACCAGCGAGCGATGTTCTAGGGTATAATCTCCAGATTTTAGGCGCTGCACCAGGTCTTCTAAGCCGCCGTAGCTAATACTGGCTAAAAAGCCTAAGCGGCCCGTATGCACACCTGCAACAGGTACGCCATGCTCGGCAGAAAAAGAAACAGCCTCTAAAATTGTGCCGTCTCCGCCTATGCTACATACAAAGTCTGTTTCTGCCGGCAGGCCCATTTCTGGCAAAAAAACAACATTGGGGGGTAGCTGCATGCCTGCACGTGCCAGAAGCTCAGCCAGTTTGTCTGATACGTTCCAATGAATTTTGGCACGCTCTAGCAGCTGAATTAACTGTATGGCCGAGTCTAAGGTTTGCCCCTTGTTTGGCCTCGCATAGATGGCTACTCGCATCTGGCTATAGTAAAATTAGCTTTATACACCTTGTTGGCGAAGGTACAAGAGGTAACATGCCCTTACCAAACCCGTTTAAAATTATAGTGTAACCACTACTCTGCAGCCACTAGCGCAACAGGGTGATAAATTACACGGCGCACGCAAACCAAGTGGTTGCGCCAGTACCCAGGTTTGTGTAAATCTGTATGAATTACTCCCTGCCCTGTGGCCGAGTGGATGATTTGAAGACGGCCTTCTTTATTGGTAGCCACTAGGCCTGCATGGTAAATCTGTGTGTTGCGCCCTTTGCGCTTACGTCCAAAAAAAACCAAGTCTGCAGGTGCCGCATCAGCAATTGGGATACGTACACCCATCTGGCTTTGGGCGCGGCTGCAGTTAGCAAGTTTTATGCCAAACTGCCAGAAAACGTACCCAGTAAAGCCAGAACAATCAAACCCAGTACTAGGTTGCTTGCCTCCTGCCCTGTATCGTTTGCCAAGCAGGCCGGCGGCGTATGCCACAATATCCTGCCTAAACTCCTGTATTTGAGCTGCATACAATTCTGACTCTATAGTATTTTCTATAAAAGAAGACGACGAAAAAACCTGGCTCGCTGTGCCCCTTGCAGTGTTGTATGGCCTGCGGGCTGTTGTTTTAGTCTTTGCCCTCTGCTTGTCTTTTGCACGTGTGTTTGTTGCATGCACTACACCTGGGCCAAGCACACAGGCTAGGCAAACTACAAACAGAGCTAAAAGCCTGTATGCCGGCACTGGTATGGCTCTGCCAGCTTTTAAAGAGGCTAGGTACAGCCTATATATGGTTGTAAAACACTGCATTGCTTGGCAGGGCAGTGGGCCAACAACAACTAGCAACCCTTTCCACCCTAAAAAAACAGGGACACCTGTTTAAAGGACAAAGTTACCATTGTCGCAACAAAAAAGCCTGAAAGTTGGCAAAATGCCACCTGTAGTATGTGTTTAATAATAACTATCTAAAGTTGTCCACATTTTATCCACACAAAAGCCTAGTTATCCACTACCTACTTTTGCGTGCCTGATTTTGCAGACGCTGGTGGCAGCGATGGCTCTTGCTCTTCTACTATGGCGGCAACATCGCCCCGTAATTTTTTTGCGTAGGTTACCAATATTTCTGGGCCTGTTATAACATTAAAAATAAAGGTGCGCTCTTTGCCCTCTAGCCATAGATATAAAGTATCGGTGGGTATGTCTGGAGGGCCGGCAGATGGCGTAGGCAGGGCCATCAGCTTAGTTGCTTTAGCATCTAAGAGTAGGTTTTTAATGAGAATATCGGGTAGTACATACTCATATGTGCCGGTTATTGGGGTAAAACGCCGCCCAGTATACACCAGCTTGCCCGGTCTATAAAAAGCAGCAACATACTGCGGTATTTTGCCCATACCGGGCCCTGTAGCCAAGCGACAAATTAATTTAGGCGCTGCAACAGGGGGTGGAAGCGGTTTTTGCTTGCCTCTACGCCTTTGTGCAAGAGCCTCTGGAACTGCCATAAGTAGGCATACCAAAAGAAAAACGGGGATGACAACACCTCTGCGCATATTTGTGCGTTAATATAGCAAGTGGGCGGGTTATTGTGCCCTGCAAGGTTTTTGCCCATGTTTTCTCATCTCTTATTAGTAGTACCCGTATGGCATCTGAAGAACCCAACCAAATGGCTAAACGCTCTAACATGGGTTGGATACTGGCCCTTTTTATACTGCTGGCTGGCAATATTGCCCAAGGGCTGTATATATATACCTTAACAGCTAGAAACGAGCAGCAATTATCCATTACGCAGACACGGTCTCAAGAGCTGGAGCAAGCTACCTCATCTTTAGACTCTTTACAAACAGAGCTTTATGTAAAGCTAGAGCAGGTGCGCAAACTGGGCGGAGACACCACAGCCTTGGCACTTGCCAAGCGTGAGCTGGCAGCTGACCTAAAAGAAGCCCAAGGCTTACGCACAGCAGATAGAACAAAACTGGCCGGCTTGCGCAACAAAGTAGATGCCTATGGCCAGCTGTTAACTAGTAAGGATAAGGAAATAACCCAGTTACGATCAGAAAGAGACCGCCTCTTTGCTTACAACAAAGAGCTGCGTACAGACATTACAAAGCGAGATGATTCTCTGGCTCAAGAGGTAAAACGCGGCCAAGAGCTTGCATCTAAAGTTGCTATTGCATCTGTACTAAAGGTAGAGGGGTTGCATATCTCATACTTAGATAAAAACGGGAACGAGCGTGAAGACGAGGTAATCCGGGCCAAAAAACTAGATAAGTTTAAAGTAACCTTTTATATAGCAGATAACAAGGTGGCCCAGATGGGCGCAAAAGATGTGTATTTCCGCGGTATAGATGATGGCAACACCCCCATAACAGATGCCCAAGGCCAAGGTGGCAATTTGCTAACCGCCGACGGTATAGAACTGCCCTACACCCTGCGCCAAACCTTTATTTTTGACAACCAGCATCCCCGCATTACTTTTATTACTGGCACAAACAAACCCGCAAACCCAGGCACGTACCGGTTTGAGATCTGGTCTGACGGATATAAAATAGGTGAAACCCAGGCCGTAGTGCGGTAATGGCGGCCACTATGCACGCATGACTGTTTGTCTACTAGGGTAAGGCCGCTATATTTGTATAGGAAAAGGCTGTAGCTGTTTTTTGTCTACGTCTGTTTACGTTTTTGTTTCATGAAAAGAGTTATTGTTGCAGTTGCTGTTCTTTCTGGGCTTATGCTAGGTGCTTGCGGGCGCTATAGCAATCTTACCCCCGAGGCCAACAATGAAGAAATGAAAGACAACCCAACCGTATACGGCAACGTAGGAGAGGCTGCCAAACAGTCTCTTAACAAATACGAAACAGACCCCAATGCCGCTGAAAATGCAGCCGTTGCTAAAGCGCAACTCTTTGGCCAAAGTGCCAAAACACAAGGCGGTGCCGGGGCAACTACTATGGTTATAGATACTGCTGCTGCACTTAAATCAACTGCCGAGTAGCTTTTAGACCTATTTTTCCTTGCGTCTGTTTGGGCAGAATGGCTGCCCTGTGTATATTTGCACCCTCAAAAACATACTCCTTCTTAGCTCAGTTGGTTAGAGCACCTGACTGTTAATCAGGGGGTCCTTGGTTCAAGCCCAAGAGAAGGAGCCAAAAACACGAAGCCGCCCAAAAGGGTGGCTTTTTTGTTGGCATACAGTGTAATAAGAGCCTATATACGTTTTATTTTAATACGGTTTGGTAGTCTGCACTCAGGCAGGGAGAGAGCGCCGCTAGGGCAGGGCACCTAGTTGCTTACTTTTGAATGTCTATTTACACATTTAAGTAACATATGAAAACGCACCTCGGTAGCGCGCTTTTTGCTGTAGCCATCATACTATCAACTCTCATACTTGGGGGCGCGTACAAGAACCGGAACAAGGCCAGCAATTCAATACAGGTTACTGGATTGGGCACCAAAGATTTTGTGTCAGATTTAATCGTGTGGAACGGCTCTTTTGTGCGCAAGAGCATGGTTTTAAAAGAGGCCTACGCAGAACTGGACAGAGACCGGGAAGACATCAAAAAATATCTAGTAGTGAAAGGAATAAACGACAGCCAGATTGTATTCTCTGCAGTAAGCATAGACAAAGATTTTAACGATGTATACAACAACGCCGGCAACAGAATAAGCTCTGCATTTGCGGGGTACCGGCTCACGCAAAATATCCAGATAGAATCTAAAGAAGTTAACAAGATAGAAGATATCTCGCGGCAGGTGAGTGAGTTAATTAACGCTGGTATAGAGTTTTACTCTACTGCGCCCCAGTATTATTACACAAAACTGGCAGCCCTTAAAATAGAAATGATAGCCAATGCCACCAAAGATGCAAACATGAGAGCAAGCAAAATTGCCAAGAATGCAGGCAGCACCGTAGGGCAGTTAAAGAATGCAAACATGGGCGTTTTCCAGATTGTAGCCCAAAACTCATCTGAAGAATATTTGTACGGAGGCTCTTTTAACACAGACTCTAAACGGAAAACAGCCAGCATTACCGTAAAGCTGGAGTACGAGACCGAGTAAACCCCCAAGCACCTTTTAGGCCTAAAAGCCCGCTTTGCACTCGTTTAAAACTTTGCCAGAGCCCTGCAAGAAAAGCAATACATGCATATATTAGATTAACAACCTACATACAATGGAGACAACCACTACACAGTGCAGAATTTGCAAAGCCAGCAACCTTAAAATGGTCTATAACCACAACGGGTTTAGTGTCTTAGAGTGCCCAGTACGTAAATATGGCATTGTAAACCCAATACCTGATGTAGCCCAACTGGTGGCCTTATACAATAGCCCAGAATACTTTGCAACGCACATGCATTACAACTTTAGGGCGCTAACCTCTGTTCAGATTCAAGAACAAATAAAAAAGGCGGGCCAGCTGCACACAACAATTCTTGGCAGACATATAGATGCGGTAAAGTCTGTTTTAGAAATTGGGCCAGGTGGTGGTTTTGCCCTAGCTTTTTTTAAGAACCTAGGTAAAGAAGTAAAAGGGGTAGAAACCTCTGCATCTTCTTCGGTTTTTATGAGAGAAAAACTGGGCTTGTCTGTAGACAATGCCATGCTAGAAGATTATAGTGACCCAACCCAGTACGATCTAGTGTTTCTAAACCACGTTCTTGAACATTTTTTGGATCCGCAGGCCGCAATGCGTAAACTAGCATCGCTTGTAAGCCCAAGTGGGCTATTGTATATACGGGTGCCCAACCATAATAGTTACGACAGACGCGCCATGGGTAATGCGTGGCCTGCGTATGCACCTTTTCATATAAGCTATTTTTCAGACGCGTCTTTAAAGAAGTTGTATGAGCAAAATGGGTTTGATGTTTTGGTAACACAAAGCTTTCTTTCAGACCAGTTTTTGATAGGCTGGCCAGCCCAAGTGCGCCATGTAGCCAAGAAAATTATAGCCCTTGCAGGTTTACAAAGAAATTTCTCTGGTAGGACTATATCCATTGTTGGGCGCAAGCGCAGCTAGAGCCAGAAAGGTATCTTTGTAGCCCCTAGTTTATGGCCCAGCCCTCTGCCTCCGCGTTTGTAGTATCGGCACGTAAGTATCGCCCCAGCACTTTTGCTACTGTGGTGGGCCAGGGGCATATTACCAGTACACTTAAAAACGCCATTGCTAAAGACCATGTGGCTCAGGCATTTCTGTTTTGCGGGCCACGCGGTGTAGGCAAAACAACGTGCGCCCGTATTCTTGCCAAGGCTCTAAATTGTACTAACCGGGGCGCAGATGCAGAGCCGTGTAATGCCTGCGACAGTTGCCGCAGTTTTAATCAAGGGGCCAGTTTTAACATAACCGAGCTAGATGCCGCCTCTAACAACTCTGTAGATGATATACGGGGCTTGGTAGAGCAGGTGCGGTTTCCGCCTGTAAACGGCAAGTATAAGGTCTATATCATAGACGAGGTGCATATGCTTTCTACGGCGGCTTTTAATGCGTTTTTGAAAACGCTAGAAGAGCCCCCCTCGTATGCCATTTTTATACTGGCC
>Ga0163144_10012595_pt1 | contig 17739 bp, 11 predicted proteins | sample OliLak19BULKMAT1_FD_123175 | JGI IMG/M metagenome (GOLD analysis project Ga0163144, IMG submission 123175) | Freshwater microbial mat bacterial communities from Lake Vanda, McMurdo Dry Valleys, Antarctica - Oligotrophic Lake LV.19.BULKMAT1 | ecosystem: Environmental > Aquatic > Freshwater >...
GCAATATCTTCATCCATGCCATCAATATTTGTAAAAGTATGATGGAGGATATTGTGCTGCACTTTCCAGTTGAACACAGTAGTGCCAAGCAAAAAAATAGTACTTCCCAGCAATTGATTCAGCCAGCCTTTTTTGGAGAAGGAGCCGTGCACAGCATCGTGCATTACGGACATTCCCGTGCCCGCCATTCCAATGCCCATTACAATAGCCAGCGGAAATATCATCCATCCTGCCATTGGAACAGTAAGCATTAAAATGAAAGGAGCCAGATATACAGAAAGCATCACTGCAGATTTTAAAACCATCTTCCAGTTTCCTTTGGTGGAAATACCTTTTTCTTGAAAATAATTATTCACATTCTTCTTCAAGGTAGCCATGAACTGAGTTCTATCTCTTTCAAACCTTATAATTTTCATAAAATTGGTGGTTAGTGCTAAAGTTGTGTATAGATACGAAAAATTCTCCGAAGGAAATAGATTCAGGATAGATATTTATTCACAGCTTGAAATTTAAGCAGACTTTACTACTTCATAAATGCAAATTTAGCCTGCAAAGAGGAAAAAATATAACTTTACGTTCTAATTTTACTGAAATTATGTTCGAGAATTTAAGCGATAAAATTGACCGTGCCTTTAAGATCCTGAAAGGGCAAGGTAAGATCACGGAAGTGAATGTGAGCGAAACGCTCAAGGAAATCCGCAAGGCATTGCTGGATGCGGACGTGAACTACAAAGTTGCAAAAACCTTCACAGACAATGTGAAAGAGAAGGCGATGGGGCAGAATGTGCTTACCAGCATTTCTCCGGGTCAGCTGATGACAAAAATTACCCGCGATGAACTTGCCGAATTGATGGGAGGCAAGAATGCCGAGTTGAAAATGTCCGGAAATCCAACCATTATTCTGATGAGCGGGTTGCAGGGATCCGGTAAAACAACTTTTTCAGGGAAGCTGGCTAATTTTTTGAAAACTAAAAAAGGAAAAAATCCTTTGCTGGTTGCTTGCGATATTTATCGTCCTGCGGCAATAGATCAGCTAAAAGTGTTGGGTGAGCAGATCGGGGTAGCTGTATTTGCCCCAACCCTAAAGGGAGAAAATGACAATAGCACCCTTCATGGCGGGGGGCAAGACCTTGTTGTTTCTATTGCGAAGCAAGGAATTCAATTTGCAAAAGAGAATAATCATTCGGTAGTGATCATAGATACTGCAGGCCGTTTGGCGGTTGATGAGCAAATGATGAATGAGATTGCTGCCGTGAAGAAAGCAATTTCTCCCGATGAGATATTGTTTGTAGTGGATGCAATGACCGGGCAGGATGCTGTGAATACTGCTAAAGCATTTAACGAAAAGCTGGATTTTACCGGAGTGGTGCTTACCAAGCTGGATGGCGATACACGTGGTGGTGCGGCAATCTCTATTAAAAGTGTGGTAAACAAACCTATTAAGTTTGTTGGAACAGGCGAGAAGATGGATGCCATTGATGTTTTTCATCCGGATCGTATGGCCGATAGGATTCTGGGAATGGGGGATGTGGTAACGCTGGTGGAACGCGCACAGGAACAATTCAGCGAGGAAGAAGCTAAAAAATTAAATAAAAAAATTTCTCAGAATAAGTTTGACTTCAATGATTTCCTTGGGCAACTGCAGCAGATAAAAAAGATGGGAAATATGAAAGACCTGATGGGTATGATTCCGGGAGTGGGCAAAGCAATAAAGGATGTGGACATCAACGATGATGCTTTTAAAGGAATTGAGGCAATTATTCATTCCATGACTCCTTCGGAAAGAACCAGTCCGGAAATTATAAATGGCAGCAGGCGTCAGCGTATTTCAAAAGGCAGCGGGCGGGACATAAGCGAAGTGAACAAGCTCATGAAGCAGTTTGAAGATATGCGCAAGATGATGAAGATGATGGGCAATAAGGATCAGATGAAAAAGATGATGAGTAATATGCAGAACATGCAGAATATGCAACGTCCAAGATGATGTAGTTGGCTGTTAATCCCCCTTAATAAAGGGGGACAAAAGGGGGTTGTTCTTTTGGGATATTTTCTAATGCATGGCATAAAATTGGTGCTTCATGGTTGTTAATTCCCCTTAATAAAAGGGACAAAAGGGTTGTTCTTTTTAAAGATGCGATGCTAAGAAAGAGTGTTATTGGCTCTTAATCCCCCTTGGTGGGGGGGGCAACCGTAGGTTGGGAGCGGAGCTCGAGGGGGGTGTTAAACTTGCGTTACTATCATAGAAAATGAAAATTTATTACGATCCAAATCTCAAGCAATTATCAAGAGACCTTCGTAACAACAGCACCTTATCTGAAGTATTGTTGTGGAAACAATTAAAAGGAAGACGAATGATGGGTTACCAGTTTATGCGTCAAAAGCCAATTGAGAAATATATAGTTGATTTTTATTGCAGCAAATTAAAATTTGTCATTGAAGTAGATGGAAATAGCCATAACGAAAAAGCAGAAGAGGATTCGAAAAGACAAAAAGAAATTGAAAAACTCGGAATCATATTCTTAAGATTAGATGATAAGTTAATTAAAACCCGGATTCACCATATAGTGCGGGTGATAGAAGATTTTATTGAAGAATTGGAAAAGGAACTTCTAATACAAACAACCCCCTAGCCCCCCCCCCTTTATTAAGGGGGAATGCGCTTCGTAATAAACTATGACAATAATTGATGGTAAAAAGGTTTCTGAAGAAATTCAGAACGAGATAGGAGAGGAAGTAAAGAGGATAAAGTTCTCTGGCGGTAAAACTCCGCATCTTGCAGCAATTTTAGTAGGCAATGATGGTGCTAGCGAAACATATGTAGGCGGAAAAGTAAAAGCTTGCGAGAAAGTGGGTTTTAGATCTACCTTAGTGCGTTTACCTGCTACAGTTTCTGAAGATGACCTTTTAAAAAAAATTGCAGAGCTAAATAATGATAAAGACATTGATGGATTTATCGTTCAGCTGCCATTGCCTAAGCACATTTCTGATCAAAAAGTAATTGAAGCCATTTCGCCTGAAAAGGATGTGGATGGATTCCATCCGGCAAATGTTGGAAGAATGGCGCTTAGTATTCCTACCTATTTTCCTGCAACCCCGTATGGTGTTTTACAGTTAATAGAGCGGTACAAAATAGAAACCGCGGGAAAGCATTGTGTGGTGATCGGCAGAAGTCACATTGTTGGTTCTCCTATGAGCATTCTGATGGCACGAAATATGTATCCCGGAAACTGTACCGTTACCCTCACTCACAGCAAAACAAAAAATCTGAAAGAGGTGTGTTTGAATGCGGATATTTTAATCGTAGCACTCGGCAAAGCGGAATTCTTGACTGCTGATCATGTGAAGCAAGGTGCGGTGGTGATCGATGTAGGAATAACGCGTGTTAAATCCGATAAAACAAAATCAGGCTGGAAATTATTGGGTGATGTAAAATACGATGAGGTGGCTCCTAAATGTTCTTTCATAACTCCAGTTCCGGGTGGAGTAGGTCCAATGACGATCACTTCTTTGTTAATGAATACGCTGAAAGCTAGTAAAAGGGAAGTGTATTAGATCTGTATTCCGATCACAAGGATATCATCCACTTGTTCAAAATTGCCCTGCCATTGTTTTAATTTTTCGTCCAGGAATTTTTCCTGCTCCAGAAAAGGTATATGCTGAATCGAAAGAAGGAGGTCTTTCATATTCTTGGTCATCATTTTTTTCCCTTTGTCCCCTCCAAATTGATCTGCAAAGCCATCTGTGGAAAGATAAATGGAATCCCCTTTTTGAAGTTGTATTTCATGCGTGGCAAATTTCTGCTCCAATTCGGTGTAACCGCCAATGGCTGATTTAGTGGGCTTATATTCTGTGAGTTTTCCTTCTCGGATCAGCCACAGGGCGCGGTTAGCTCCTGCGTATTTTAACTTAACGTCCGGGCTTTCCTCTGTACCGGCAGGGAGCTCAAAACAGCATAAAGCAATATCCATTCCATCCCGGGATGTGGAGCCGCTTTCGTTTTGACGCAGCGTTGTCTTTACTCCTTTGTTCAGGTGAGAAAGAATGTCGGAAGGGTCTGTGAGGTTACTTGCTATCGCTTCATTCAGTTTTTCCACCCCAATCATACTCATGAGTGCGCCCGGCACTCCATGCCCGGTGCAATCCACTGCTGCCATCATGCCATATCCATTCTTTGCAGCGAACCAGTAAAAATCACCGCTCACCACACTTTTGGGTTTATATAATCCAAAACTTTTTGGAAATACTTTCAGGATATCTTCTGCGGAAGGTAAAATTGAACGCTGAATTAATCTTGCATAATTAATACTGTCTGTCACCTCCTTGTTTATCTCTTCAATTTTTAATTTCTGCAGCTGCACTTCTTCTTTTTGCTTGCTGATGATCACATTCGCCCTTTTCTTAGCTACATAACTTCTGTATGCAATAAAGAGCAGGATCAGGGCAATGATAAATCCTGCGATCAGGATGTTTTGTATCATTTTTTGATGATGTTCTTTCTCTTCGCTGATTGCTCTGCGCTTTTCTTCATCTGTTTTCATTTGCGCCACTTTTTTTTCAAAATCTATTTGTGCTTCTGCGCGCACACTTTTTTCCAGTCGTTCCCGGTTATTAATACTGTCCTTGGCATTCGCATACATCTTGTAAAACTCGTACGAAGTCTGTATGTTTCCAGTCATTTCATACGCTTCACTCAGCCAGCCGCCAACATATTTTATCGCCACCCAGGATTTAGTTTGAGCCGATGCTTGCTTTGCTTCCGCAGCATATTTATCCAGCAGGTTTATTTTTTTATTCAAAGCATACATATATGCCAGGTCGCATGCTGCATACGCAATGGATGTAGTACTTTTCATTTCATGGGCAAGGGTATATGCTTTTGCATAGTATTCAATTGCTTTTTCATTTTTTTTCGTATAGTAATATACATCGCCAATACTTTTATTGGCAAGCTCCATACCATCCAGATCCTTCTTTTTTGTATAGATATCAAGCGCTTTTAGTAAAAAGGCCAGATCTTCATCCCACTTCTCTTTACGAACGTATACATTGGCAATGTTAATATAGGATTGGGCAAGCTTAAGGCTGTCTTTTTGCTTTTCTGCCACCTTCATTGAAACATTGTAGTAATATTCTGCAGAGTCAGTGTTAAAAGAATTGCTTACGATATAATAAAAGCCCAGCAAATTATATACAAAAAAACGCAGGTCATCATCTGCCAATTTATCGGAGGCAAGTTTTGCTTTTCGGTAATAGCCAATGGCCTGGTCGTAATAGCCTTTTCGGAAAAACGCTTTTCCCAGCCGTGCAGTAACATGAGCTTTTAACGTCTCATCTGAAATATAAGTAGCTGCATTCATTGCCTGTTGCGCATAGAAGATGGTAAGGTCAGCATCATCCATTTTATTATAAGCTTCGGCAATTTGTTTGTAAGACTTCACCAGGCGAATCGTATCCATGATCTGCTGGCTTATTTCAGCGGCCTTAAATGAATAGGTAAGTGCGGAATCAGTATGCAGTTCCTGTAACCGTCCGCCTTTTGCCAGCAGAGAGTCAATTTTAACGGTTTCCTTTTGAGCGCTGACAGAAAAACTGAGTAAACTAAAAAGATAAACTATGTAATTTCTATATCCCATGGCAGGAGCATAAATGTAGGAAATTAACTTTATCAAAAAGTAAAATGCTAACTTTACAGCATATGGCGCAGGTGCTCGAAAAAGTGATACTGTCAGACGATAAGTTGAAAGGAAAATTACTTCCGCTGATGGAGGAATTTTATACCATTCAGGGCGAAGGTTTTCATACAGGCAAACCTGCCTACTTTGTCCGGATAGGAGGATGCGATGTGGGCTGCCACTGGTGCGATGTGAAAGAAAGCTGGGATGCAAGTATTCATCCTCTCACCCATGCTGATCAGATCGCTGAGAATGCTTCTAAATTCCCTGCAAAGGCTGTGGTAGTTACAGGAGGAGAACCCTGTATGAGCGAGTTATCCTATCTTACCACTCAGTTAAAGAAAAAGGGAATTCAAACATTCCTGGAAACTTCGGGAGCTTATAAAATTACAGGTGACTGGGATTGGGTATGTCTTGCTCCCAAGAAAAATATGCCTGTTTTACAGGAAAATTATTCAAAAGCGAGTGAGTTGAAGGTGATCATCCATAACAAAGATGATTTTAGATTTGCTGAAGAAAATGCACAGAAAATGGCTGATGGGAAATGTTTAATGGATAATGGGCAACAACCATTAACCCTCAACCCTCAACCCTCAACCATTTCATTGTATCTTCAACCCGAATGGAGCAAACGCAATGAAATGATTCCTTTGATCGTTGAATATGTACAGCAGAACCCTAAATGGATGATCTCTTTACAAACGCATAAATACATTGGAATTCCTTAGGAACAATAATTGATTATACCTACCTCATGAAGCCGGTATTGAAGATCCTTGCATTTTTTTGTTTACTCTCCTGCATTTCCTTATTCTCTTTTTCGCAGGAGTATTACACCACCACCAATAGAAAAGCGTTGAAGCTTTTTGAGGAAGCCCGTCAATTTTATTCGCTTAATGACAGGGCAAAAGCGAAGCAATTTCTGCTTGAAGCACTTGAAAAGGATGAGAAATTTGTAGAGGCACATACCATGCTCGGATATATTTATGGGGATATGGGCCAGACAGAAAAAGCGATCACGGAAATAAAAAGAGCGATTGAAATAAATCCTATCACGCTTCCCGAAAACTTTTTTACGTTGGCCCAGTTTCAGATCGGACTTGGTTATTACAAGGAGGCCAAAGCGAATTATTCCAATTTTTTAAAGATGGCTTCTGTAAATAAAGAGATGAATAAATCTGCTGAATTAGGTATTGTAAATTGTGATTTTGCAATTAATGCAATGGAGCATCCGGTGCCCTTTAATCCGATCAATGCCGGGCCGGGACTTAACTCGAAATACGATGAATATTTTCCCTCCGTGACCGCTGATGAGCAAATGTTTTTATTTACACGGAGACTGCCTGCTACAGAGAGTCAATCGGGCTGGCAGGAGGATTTTTATGTCAGCAATAAGGTAAACGGTAAATGGGCGGATGCATATGGAATTGGCCCTAAGATAAATTCCCAGAGCAATGAAGGTGCTCCCTGCCTTTCTCAGGATGGAGAAATACTTTTCTTTGTTGCTTGTGAAGGAGATTTTGGGTACGGTGCCGGCAGGCAGGGATTTGGCAGCTGCGATATTTTTTATTCTTTCAAAAATGGAAACGACTGGACTAAACCTCAAAACCTGGGAGCACCGGTGTGTACAAAATGGTGGGAAACACAGCCCTCATTTTCTTCTGATGGGAAGACATTGTATTTTATTCGCGGTTCAATGAATTCACTTGGGAAAAGAGAAACAGATATTTGCACGTCCACTCTCAGAGAAGGAGGAAAATGGAGCGCTCCTGTAAAATTGAACAGCAATATTAATACATCGGCCAGCGAGGAATCTGTTTTTATTCATCCGGACAACCAAACACTGTATTTTTCTTCAGCAGGGCATCCGGGTATGGGAGGGCTGGATATTTTTATGTCGCGCAGGAAAGCAAATGGAGAGTGGGGCGAGGCGATAAACCTGGGTTATCCTATCAATACATTCAGCGATGAAAATAGTTTGCTTGTATCCCGCGATGGAAAGCTCGCCTATTTTGCTTCGGATCGCCAGGGTGGCCAAGGCGGATTGGATATTTATAGTTTTGAGTTGTATGAAACCGCGCAGCCCGGCAAAACAATTTACGTAAAAGGAAAAGTATTTGATGCCGTTACAAAAGCGCCCCTGTCAGCCGACATAGATGTGGTGGACCTGAAAACAGGCAGCTCAGTAATGAAATCAGTATCCAATAAGAAAGGTGAATTCCTAATCTGTCTTCCTGTAAATATAAATTATGCGTTCAATACCTCTAGGCCAGGCTATCTTTTTTATTCGCAGAACTATTCTTTGGTAGAGAACAAAGACTATCAGCCCATAGCTGTCAATATTCCACTTTCTCCTATCACCAAAGATTCTAGTGTTATTCTCCGGAATGTTTTTTTTGAAACGAATAAATTTGATCTGAAAGAAGAATCGAAAAGCGAGCTCAATAAACTGGTGGATTTCCTTACCAAGAACCCAACTCTTAAAATTGAGCTTAGCGGGCACACGGATAATATGGGAGATAAAAAATTAAATCAGGTTCTTTCCGAGAATCGTGCAAGATCCGTTTCGGAATATCTTGCCGCAAACTCCATAGCCAAAGAGCGCCTGACGTATAAGGGGTATGGGGATACCAGGCCCGTTGTAGCCAATGATACGGAGGAGCATCGTCAGATGAACAGAAGAACTGAATTTAAAGTAAAGTAATCTTATCTTTGTGGTATCGGCCGGAAAGGGATGACAATGTCAATTCCTTTTGAGCATTAATTAATGAGAAGACAAATCCTAATATTTTTTTTTCTTTTAGCTATCGGCTGTAGTGCAAAGTCGATGCGGTTTACTGAGCAGCAGCAGGATATTGCTATCCGGCTTTTTATAAGCAACAATATTTCTTCCGTAAATTTTTTTCAGGCTTCGGGTGATTATAGTATTTACGGTGATAGCGTTAAGCTGTTTGATGCAGATCCCATATCGATCATTACCATTTCACTTTCCGGGGATTCTGTTTTCTTGCAAATGCCCAAGTATGAACAAAAATTTCGTTCTCTCCGGTTCGTACCCAAGAGTATTGCCTGCAGTTATAAATTAAAATCGCTCCAGCCGGATTATAAAGCAAGAACCTACGATGATGAGCTGATCATTACCGCCCAGGTAAAAACATTGAGGCTGATCAATAAAGTACATATTGAAAAATATGTTGCCGGAGTAGTGCAGTGGGAAGTTGGGTTGAATAATCCCCAGGAATTCAACAAAGTAAAAACCATCGTGTGCAGAACCTACGCATTGGGTAACTGGCGAAGGCACGAACACGAAGGATTTCAATTATGCGATGAAGTTCATTGCCAGGTTTTTAAAGGAAAAACCTTCAGTCAGAATATTCACAATGCAGCTTTGGAAACCTCCCAATACATACTCGTGGATGACAGCGCAAGGATCATTACCTCCGCTTTTCATTCTAACTGCGGTGGGCAAACTATGAATTCGGAAGATGTATGGTCGAAATCTGTTTCTTCGCTCCGTTCGATCCAGGATACTTTTTGTACCCGCAAAACAAATGCTATTTGGGAAAAAAAGATCCCGAAGGATCTGTGGTTGGATTATGTGGGAACAAAATACGGTTACCCGGTAAGGGATTCTGCATTTGCAAAAAAAGTATTGAATTATAACCAGCCCATGCGTCAGGTCTATCTTCTGAATGACAACTATTTCATTCCTTTAAAATTCGTCAGGGAAGATATGAAGCTGAAATCCACATTTTTTACAATAAGAGAAGAAGGAGATAACGTAATTTTTTGCGGAAAAGGCTTTGGGCATGGAGTGGGCCTATGCCAGGAAGGAGCCATGAGAATGGCTGAAAAAGGATATTCATATACCAAGATAATCAACCATTATTATACAAATATTCACCTGCTCCGGTTCTCCCAAATTGATTTCTTTAAAACAGAGTAAACTATTCGTTATCTGTCAGTTATAATATTTTTTTATATTTGCATACTCAGCGGGAATACCTATTATGAGGCAAATTATATATCTGATCTTACTCTTTTCTTTTCTTTCAGTTTATTCCTTTGCCCAGGAACAAAGAGCATATGGTGAGTTTTCCCCAAATGCAATTAAAAAAACAGAGGAAAAGCTACTTAAGTCTGCCCGTAAGGAGGTGGATTATGGAAATTACGACCAGGCGGCAGAAAAATATTCCGAACTGCTGAGGCTGGACTCCACAAATCCAATGTATAATTTTGAAAAGGCCCAAACACTTTACAATAGTTACCGACAGACCGAGTCTATAAAGCACTATGAAAATGCGATCCGTTTCTCAAAAGATACGCTCGATGAAGGTTATTATTTTCTTGCTACCGCTTATCATTTAGATGCACAATTTGACCAGGCTCAGAAAAACTACAGAATGTATCTGAAAATGCTTGAGATCCACGGCTCAGAACTAATGATTGAGGAGCAGGATGAATTGAAGGTCGAGATAAACCATAAAATTGAAATGTGCGATAACGGCAAGGTGATCTACAATGCACCGCTTGCTGACAAATTCATATTGAATGGAAAAAGCACTCCTTTCCGGATCCAGGAGGCAGGACCGGAAGTGAATAGTGAATACGATGAATATGGTGCGGTGTTATCGTTCAATGATTCAGTTATCTTTTTTACATCTAGACGCGAAGGCTCGGTTGGAGGAAAGATCGATTTTGACGATAAGTACTTTGAAGATATTTATACTTCTAAGCTGGGACCTAAAGGCTGGAAAAAATCTGTGAACATGGGTTCTCCGGTCAATACATCAAAGCATGAAGCGATGATCAGTACTTCTCCGGATGGTAAGAAAGTATATTTCTACAGAGGTGTTAAGCAGGGAACATTTTATTACAGCGATCTTGTGGGAAATGCCTGGACGACACCCAAAGTGCTTTTTGAGGATGCGAACATGAACACTACTTCCTGGGAAACAAGCTTTTTTGGATTTACAGTTTCGGGTAGCGAATTATATGTGGTCAGTGATCGTGATAGCGGAATAGGCAAAAGGGATATTTACGTGTCTAAAAAACTGGCCAATGGCGGTTGGGGCTCATTAGAAAACTTAGGCGCTCCTATCAATACCAAATACGAAGAAGATGCACCGTTCATTACTCCTGATGGAAAGACAATGTATTTTGCCTCCAAGGGTCACAATAGCATGGGGGGATTTGATATTTTCAAATCTGAAAAAGTTGGCGATAAGTGGTCTGAACCAGTAAATATGGGCCGGCCTTTTAATACCCCGGGCGAGGACATTTATTTCGTTCTTTCAAATAAAGGAGACTGTGCTTATTATTCTTCTTCTTCCCAGGTAGCCGATGGTACCAAGGATATGGATATTTATAAGGTTGATTTCTGTGATGAGATCCCGGAAATACTTCTTGCAGGGGCTTCTTTTGGTATAACAAACGGATCTCTTTCTGTGGTTGAAAAACAAAGCGGACAAAAGGTAGGGGACTATACTATTGAAAATGGAAAATATTCTGCTCGCCTGAAGCATGGTAAGGATTACCGTTTCACGTTCAATATTCCAAGTGTAAATCCTGTTTCAGCGGATATTTCCATCCCCCAGCAATGCAAGGTGTATGATGTTTACCAGGAGCTGGAGTATACGCAGGCATCTCTTACTATTAAGAACGCATTTTTTGATATTAAGAAAGAAGCAAGCGGTAATTATTCTGAGTATTTAAGCAAGATCAATAAAAATGAAACTCCATTGTACCGCGAAATTGTAATACCTACCTCTGTTATCTTAGCAACTGCAGATACTAAAACTGTTACTCCAACTGCAGATACTAAGACTGTAACCACAGCAAGCACAAAAACTACTACACCAACTGCAGATACTAAGACTGTAACTACAGCAAGTACTAAAACTACTACACCAACTGCAGATACTAAGACTGTAACTACAGCAAGTACTAAAACTACTACACCAACTGCAGATACTAAGACTGTAACTACAACAGCAAGCACAAAGACTACTACACCAACAGCAGATACTAAAACTGTAACTACCGCAAGTACAAAAACTACTATACCGACCGCAGATACTAAGACTGTAACAACAGCAAGCACTAAAACTACAACCCCACCTGCAGATACTAAAACCGTAACTACAACAACTACTACTACAAGTACAACCACAACCGGTACTATAACTACAATTTCGGTTAGTAATATATTATTTGATTACGATCAAGCTACTATGCGTGGGGAGTTTAGTTCAGAATTAGACAAGGTAGTTGACTTTTTAAAGACTGCTAAGAATGCAAAAATCGAGATCTCGGGATATGCCGATGGCAAAGGATCGGATGAATATAACCTGGCTCTTTCCAAGCGCAGGGCAAGTGCTGTAGCCACTTACCTGGCTTCTAAGGGTGCAAGTAAAAGCAGGATCAAAACAATAGGTTACGGTGAAACTAAGCCCCTTGCTCCCAATGAGAACCCCGATGGCTCCGATAATCCTGAAGGCCGGGCTAAGAACCGCAGGACGGAGATCGTTGTGATCCAGTAGTGATGAAGATCGTTTTCTTAATTATTATCTTTCTTTCTTATTCTTTCCTTTCGGCTCAACAGGTATGGTATTTCGGTAATGGAGCCGGCCTGGATTTTTCTTCAGGTGCTCCTAAGCCAATTCAGAACGGAGGGCTTTTTACGCTCGAAGGGTGTGCATCGGCATCGGATGAAAAGGGAAAGCTGTTGTTTTATACCGATGGCATTACGGTATGGAATAGCTCTCATAAGGAGTTGAAAAATGGAATCGGTTTGAATGGATCTCAATCGTCCACCCAGGCAGCGCTGATCGTACCTCAACCTGGCAAACTAGGAGTGTATGTTCTTTTTACAACAGATGAAAAAGGAGGGAGCAAAGGATTATGCTATTCAGTGATTCACATGACTTCGGGCTCGGGGGTAGTGGTGCAAAAGAATATTCCGTTGCTTAGCCCGGTCGCAGAAAAACTTACTGTTGTTCGGAATGATGGAGGTGGTTTTTGGCTGATAGCTCATCAATGGAATTCCAATTCCTTTTATGTATATCCTGTGACTGCGGAAGGTGTAGGGAGGCCGGTTATTTCTTCTGTAGGTACCGCACATGCTGAAACAGGTGCTGGCGCTAACAAGGAGGCAATAGGCGCTTTGTGTGCGTCTTCGGATGGCAATAAAATAGCGTCTGTTATTTGTTACCGTAGTCAGAATAACCTGGAGTTGTTTGATGTAAATAGATCAACCGGAAAAATCTCCAATCCTTCGGCAGTTACACTGAACGGTTTTCCTTACGGGTTGTGCTTTTCACCGGATAATTCAAAGTTGTATGTTTCATTTCTAAAAGGAAAATCCGGTATTGCGCAATTTGATGTGAATGACGGATCTGTTCTTGAAGTTGCTGTCAACGAAAAAGAAAATTCATTCGGAAGTCTGAAGGCAGGCCCGGATAATAAAATTTATGCGGCACGTACAGGAAATTTTTTGGATGTGATCGAATCGCCCAATGAAAAGGGTAACACTTGTAGGTATAAAAAAAATGCTGTGGATCTTTCGCCAGCCAGCTGTAATTATGGCCTTCCGAATGTTTGGCTGCCTGCCATGTCATCGGCTTTGATAGCTCCGGTTTTAACCAATAGCAATTGTGATAAGGTGATTGAAAAACCATTTTCAAGGAAGGGACAGATGACGATGACAGAAATATCTGTTTGTGAAAGCACATATCTGCTGAATGCCAAAAATCCGGGGGCAAATTATAAATGGTCTACACTGGCTACTACACAGCAGGTAACCATTGATACTTCTGGAAAATACAAGGTCTCAGTTTCAAAGAATGGCTGCACCATTACGGATAGTATTAAAATTGATTTCAGAAAAGAAGCTGCTGTTTTCCGGCACCTTTCAAAATTTAATCCCGAAAGTGCTTTTCTTAACATTGAATTTTACTACCAAATAGAGGAAGTGAGAGATTTTAAACTGACAGTGTTTGATGCAAAAAAGAAAAGGACTTTATTTGAAACAAAAAATCCTAAAGTGAAGTGGAATGGTAAAAATTCCAAAGGAGAGATTGTCACGGCAGGAGAATACTTCTGGGAGGTAAAGTATACTCCCAATTGCCCTAAGGAAAGCAAGCCAGTTGTGAAGGAAGGTGTAGTGGTTGTGGAAAGAAATAAAAAATAACATATCAGACCTATAAGCCGGTTTCTGTTTCCGGGTTTTAACGCCCGGATCCCTATCATTTATCTATGCTGCCTACCAGTGAGTTTTCCATTGAAGGAAGACGAGCAATCGTTCACTATCCTGACACTATGGTCAGGATGCCGACATTTATCGTCAGCATTCGGCATTGCAACTCCTGAGGTTTACCATAATGGGGCAATTACTTACCCCACCCGTGAGCTCTTACCTCACGCTTTCACCCTTACCCAGACGGAACCGCCTGGGCGGTTTTGTTTCTGCGGCATGAAGGCGTTGCGGCCTCCATCAAGGCATAATCGCCTTGACTTTCTTGTACTGACGTTTGCCATCAGTAACCCCGAAACTAAATCGGAGCAGGATGCTCTCTGTTGTCCGGACTTTCCTATCAGACTGTAACGTCTGATCGATAGAGCGGTCTGATATGTTAAAGAACTTGGTAGTACGAAGATAATGAAAAGGATAAGTACCCTAAATCTTTGGGTTACAATAGGTGTACGACAAATCTGACATCTCTTCTGTGCTCTCTGTGGGTCTGACGACTCTGATGAGTATCAGACTCCGTCAGAGCTGTCTCTTTGTGCCCTCTGTGGTTAACGGCTGTTAAATACAGGAACCACAGAGCGCACAGAGGCAATACACACAGAGTACACAAAGGCAGCCAATTGATCCCATTGTTAAATTTGTTGTACACCCGGTTATAAGATCTCTACCGTCAAAGCGCCATACCCATACTTTCTCATTGGGGCATCGTAATGCCGAATGCGGTCATAATCACGCAAGGCATGGATTATTTCTTCCCTCAGCGTTCCTTTTCCTACTCCATGAATGAAGATCACTTTTTTAACCCGGTGTGCTATGGCAGCATCCATGCATTTCCGGAAATAGTTCAATTGGAACAATAGTTTTTCGTAATCGCTTTTTTGCTGATAAGTATCTATTAGTTCGTGGAGATGGAGATCCACTTCCCATGCTTCGTCAAGTTGCAGCTTGGGCGGTTTTATCGTTTGTTCTTCTTTTTGATCCAGCCATTTCTTACTCATGCCGGAATCCATCTTGTAATCGGATTTATTAGCAAGCCCGACCAAGGCATCTATAGAATAGGAAACTTCAAATCCGTCTTCATTCATTACCAGCACGCGATGATTGCTGATGATGTTCGTGATCACACCGCTTCCTTTTTCATTCAGGAAAGAAACTTTATCGCCAATTTTGAAGTTCATGTATTAGCCCGAAGGGACTTCTTTGGAGCAAATATATTGAATAACGTTATCTTTGTAATTGAAATCACACTAATGAGAAATCTCTTTCTGATATTTGTTTTTTTTAGCTGCTCCTGCGCGCGTGATGTTCCTGTTCCCAATCCGATGGCGTATAAAACCAAACATGTTTTTATCGTGGTAATGGATGGAGCACGCTATTCCGAGACCTGGGGGAAATCGGATAAAGTGTATATCCCAAATATCAAACAATTGGCTTCGCAAGGTGTGATGTGTACGAGCTTTTTCAATGATGGATTAACGCTTACCAATCCCGGGCATACAGCAATCACCACGGGGAATTACCAGGTAATTGATAATGGAGGTCAGGAGACCCCCGCAAGTCCATCCTTTTTTCAATATTATCGTTCACAATATTCAAAAGCTGCTACTGACGCCTGGGTGATTTCAAGTAAGGACAAGCTAGAAGTACTTTCAGATTGCCTCGATCCAGAGTGGGCAGGTAAGCACAAACCCCGTACGGATTGCGGTGTGAATGGGCTTAATACCGGCTATAGGGAGGATTCAGCAACATACCACCATTTGATTGATACGATAACCAAATATCATCCGCATATGGTCATCGTTAATTTTAAACAGCCCGATGCTGCCGGACATGCAAATAACTGGCCGGATTATATTAAAGGAACGCAAAAGACAGATGAGTACATAGGTGCTCTATGGCGGTTTTTACAGAAGGACAGCCTTTATGCAGGTACAACTAACATGTTTGTAACCAATGATCACGGCAGGCATTTAGATGGCGTATATGACGGGTTTGTTTCGCACGGATGTAATTGCGAAGGCTGCAGGCAAATTTTTCTGCTGGGAATTGGGCCGGATCTTAAAACGAATTACATCGAAACGGAGCATTATTCGCTTATTGATATTCCTTCCACTATCTGTAAGCTGATGGGCATCAATATGCCAGATACGCAAGGCAAAGTGATGACAACGATCCTGAAGTAAAACAATCTTAATACCATTACTGATTATATATTAGTCCATAACATTTGGTATAATGCCGATCAAGTACAAATTATAATTGGACTAAAAGATATGAGGCATCGGTATAAAATATGCGGCTGTGATATTGCAAATTGCCAACTGCGCATTGCCAACTTATTGTTAGATCTCTTCAACATAAGCCCCTGAATCTGGTACCGAATAGAAATCAATTTTCAGCTCAGCGCATTCCTCTTTCCATTTTTTGATCTTCCATTCTTTATTAGAAGAATCAAAGATTATCTTTTTGAAATTATACAGTTTTTTTAAATCCTGTATTTTGATCTTGGCGTTTTTGGAGAGTATGATCAGGTCTACGTTGAGCTTTTCATGAAGGGGTGATTTTGTTTTTGGAAGAGCGTTTATGATCGCAATTCTTTTACTGTCAAATTGGATAAAATTCTTGCGGATAGAAACATTTGAATTGTAAAACGCAGCAAGATTTTTATTCTCGATCAATTCCTCGTGTATAACATCCCGTTCCCACCAGTTGTGCCTCACATGAAAAAGCATTTTTCCGGGAGTGTGGATAAGAATTGAATCAGCGAGAAGAACATTTTGGCTTCCATGGATGAAATCGTATGCGGATATTTTAGGGATATTATAGATGACAATAGCTTTCTGTTTCCGGATGGCGCGGGCCTCCATCGTTTGCAAGGAGAGCAATACTATCGTGGTGGCCATGGAAGCAACAAGATACCGGAAGTACTTCTTGTAAATAAATATCAGTAAGAAAACAATAAGTAAATAAATGACCCATGTTTCTAAAATACTTGTAGACACTCCTTCAATGAGGGCTCCGGGAGTTTGATCTACAACACGCACGGATTCATTCAGGAACCACACCAAGCCTGAAAATAGCTTGCCGCAGGTAATTCCGATGGCAGAAATTTTACCAAGAACAAACATTAATAACCCATATCCCAGGATGATGGTTGAGAGAGGGATAACCAGCAAATTGGAGAATAAAAAATAATTGGGGAACTGGTGGAAGTAGAGCAACGCAAGCGGAAATGTTGCAAGTTGTGCAGCAATGGAAACAGAAGTGATTAGCCATATTTGATTCATCAGCCAGCTTTTTGGCTGCCATTTTTCATACAGCCAGGGTTGGATGGCTACGATGCCCAGTACTGCGAGGTAGGAAAGCTGAAAGCCTACTTCCATAATCAGGTAGGGGTTGTACATTAAAAGCGCAAAGCAGGATACGGCCAGCGTGTTAAAGATGTTTGTGTTGTATTTCCAGGTCTGTGCAATCACAATAAAGCTGAACATGGCAGCGGAGCGTAAAACAGAAGGGGAGAGACCTGTAAGCGTTGCATAAAACCATAGAATAAATAAGAGCAGGAGCATTTTTATAAATTTTCCCTGCTTGAATTTATCCAGGAAGAATAATAAATAATTAAAGATGATGTAAATTATACCGACATGCAATCCGGAAACCGAAAGCACATGTAATGCTCCGCTGCTTGCATAGGCACTGATGATGTCCTGATCCAGTTTGTCGGTATAGCCAAGTACCAAGGCGGAGCCAACGGCATATTCATCGCCTGTAATGCCGTTCTCTGTGTAAATATTCAGCAAATACTCGCGAAGAGAA
>Ga0163144_10012598_pt1 | contig 17737 bp, 13 predicted proteins | sample OliLak19BULKMAT1_FD_123175 | JGI IMG/M metagenome (GOLD analysis project Ga0163144, IMG submission 123175) | Freshwater microbial mat bacterial communities from Lake Vanda, McMurdo Dry Valleys, Antarctica - Oligotrophic Lake LV.19.BULKMAT1 | ecosystem: Environmental > Aquatic > Freshwater >...
CAAGGGTCACGTCTGGATCCATCGCCTGCACGCGTGGCCGAACATCCTGCTGGGCGTTGCGCTCTTCTGGTCGGCCGAGTGGATGGGTTTCAACGGCTGGTCATGGGTGGTCTGGGGCATCTTTGTTCGCGGCGTCGTGGTCTTCCATGCGACGTGGATGGTGAACAGCATCGGCCACACCTGGGGCTACCGAAACTTTGAGACGACCGACGATTCACGCAACAACGCTCTGGTGGCCATCGTGGCGTTCGGTGAGGGTTGGCACAACAACCACCACGCCTGCCAGCGCTCCGCCAAGCACGGCCAGAAGTGGTGGGAAATCGACACCACTTGGATGATGATCTGGCTGATGAGCCGGGTCGGGCTGGCGTGGGATATCCAGGGATTCAAGACGCCGCGGAGGTAACCCGCCGTGACGAGCCCGCGGGCCCCGAGCGTGAGTGCATCGGGGCTCCGTGAAAAATCGGGTGACCCTCGGTTCCGGGCGCGTCGCTCGATGATTACGCGGCCGCGCCGCGACCGGGCAGCATGTGCTATTCCTTTGCCGGTTCCGGCCGCGGCGTGATCTTGAGGCGGACGATGCGGTTGGCGACGTCGACCTTGAGCCCGGCGGGCACGTCGGGGAAGACGGCGTCCTTCTGGGTGATGGCGCGTTCCAGTTCTTCGAAGCTGAGGGGCACCGCGGCGACGATGGGGGTGGCGCGTTCCTCCAACTGGCGGACGAGGTCGGCGGGGCCGGAGATGACGACGTCGGCGAGGAAGCGGTCTTGCTCGGGGACTTCCACGATCCAGCGGTTGATCTCGGCGGGCGAGATTCGCAGGGCGACGGGCATGTTCGCGATGAGCATCTCGCGCGAGCGGGGCCGGACCCCGAATGAGATGTCGACGGTCTGGGGGCGGACCTGCAGGAAGATGGGGCGGGCGGCGGGTTCGGCGATGCGGACGCGCACGGCGTTGAGGGTTTCTTTGCGGCCCGGCTGGACGCGCGCGGAAGTGGCCGCGTCGATGTTGGCGGTCGCTTTCACGTCCTCCGCGAGCGAATCGGCGGCGGTTTTATTGAGCACGACATCCACCTCGGCGGGCCGGACCTCGGGCAGGCCGTCGAACTGCCCATCGGCGAGGAAGGCTTCGACCCGCATGCGGCGGGTAACGAGTTCATCGACGACGACGCGGACGGTTTCGGGCTCGACGCGTTGGATGGTGACGCCGGAACCCGCCAGGCGCGGGTGGGTGCGGAGGACCTCGCGGAGCGGGGCGTCGAACTCTCCGGAACGTTCCTTGAACGCGGGGAGGTCGGGGGTGATCGCGAGCGGCTCGCGTTCGATGGCCGACTTGACGCGGTCAACGGCGGCGGCGGACCCCTCAAGGTAGATGGTGACGGTGCGATCGGTCGCGGAGACGAGGCCGTTCTCGCCGGCCACGGTAGCGCCGACGAGCGCGAGCGCACGGTTGGCGGTGGGGGAAGCGCTGAGGACCAGTTGGGTGGTGATTTCGTCGGGCTGGAGGGTCTCGGACTCCGCGAAGACCCAGATGAGGATGGTCACCACGGTGACGAGCAGGACGGTCTTGAACGTGTTCCACATGGGTTGAACCTCATGAAAAGCGAGCAGTAGAAATCGATCACGGGGGGTTGGGCCAAGGGTCTCACGCTTTGGAGCGGCGTGGAGGATTTGCCCCGTTGTCCGCACCGCCGCGGTCGCCGGGCCCGCGCTCGGTGAGTTCGACGCCCGCGAGGGTTTCGCCGGAGGCCTGATCGTGCATCCCGTCGCCGCCCAAGTCGCGTTCGGCGGCGGTCAGCGGTTCGTCCGGGGGCGTGTCGTGTCGTGCGGGTCGTTTGGAGACGCGGGCGAGCCGCAAGGAGAGTTCGGCGCGGAGTTCGGCCGGGCTCAGAGGGTCGCTGAGGCGGCCCCACTCGGCAATACGGATTCGGCCGGTTTCTTCGCTGATGACGACGACGAGGGCGTCGCACTCCTTGCTGAGGCCGACGGCCGCCCGGTGACGCGAGCCCAGGCCGGGATCGGGCATGTCCGAAGGCTCGGCGAGGGGGAGTTGGACGCCCGCGGCATGAATGACCTTCCCCTTCAGGATCACCGCGAGATCGTGCAGCGCGGAGCCCGGGAAAAAGATCGTTTTGAGGAGCCGGGCCGAGAGGCCGGCATCGAGCACGGTGCCGCCCTCGATCACCCCCGCGAGCCCGATCTGCCGCTCGATGACGATCAAGGCGCCGAACTTGGCCTTGCTGAGGAAGGCGGCGGCTTCTGAGAGTTCGTCGACGATGAAGACGATGTCCTTGGGCGTGCTGCGGAAGAAAGGGGCTTCGCCAAGGCGGACCAAGGCCCGCCGGAGTTCCGGCTGGAAGATGATGAGCATCCCGACGGCGACGAGCGTCAGGAGCCGGTCGTAGAGAAGGGTTACCCGCTGGAACGTGAGGGCCTGCCCAAGGACCCTGGCCAGAATCGCGAGGACCACCATGATGACCAGGACGCCCTTGAGGGCTCCGGCCGCGCGGGTTCCTTGCACGAACCGGACGACTAAATAGACAACCACCCAGATGAGCGACAATTCGATCGCCAGCACCACGGGCGGGTACGACGGCAGCCGCTCAAAGAGCCCTTGGATTCGGTCGATTGAGAACACGGCGAAAAAGAACTCCGGGCAAGGAAAACAGGCGATGACAAGCGCCGCGAGAGTTTATCCGCTGCGCGGGACGCCGCGCCGGGACGAGGGGCGATTGTGAGGGACGTGGCATTGGGGATGGGGCATTCGGGCATTCGTGCTCGGGGCTCGGGGCGAGGCATCGCGGATAATCGGGGCTAGCGTTCCAAAGGATGCCGTACACCGTGACCGATTTTCGTGAGACGCCGAACCCAAACGCGCTGAAGTGCGTGCTCGACAAAGCGCCGACGCCGGTCGGGGATGGGTCTCTTGGAGGCGCGGAGATACCCCGGTTGTCCCGCAGTTATCGCAGTGCCGGGGAGGCGGCGGGCGACCCGGTCGCGGCGGCGCTCTTCCGGGTGGTGGGGGTATCGGGCATCTTGATTCATCACGAGGGATGGATCACGGTGAGCAAAGCCAACGGCTACGCCTGGGGGCCAATCAAGGCGGGGGTGACCGATGTGTTGCGGGCGGCATCGTGAGCCGGGTGAATGAGGCCGGGGAGGGGAGCGGGCTGCGAACGCGAAGCCCATCGGGTCGGGATCGCGCGATCGTCGGACGGTTGACCGCGTGGTTTGCGGTGTCGGCAAGGCCACTCCTGTGGCGGACCCAGCCGCGGGACGCGTATCGCTCGCTGGTGAGCGAGTTCATGCTTCAGCAGACTCAGGTGTCGCGGGTTCTCGAAAAGTTCGGGCCGTTTATCGTTCGCTTCCCGACGATCGGGGCGTTAGCCGCTGCGACCGAGGACGACGTCCTGGCGGCGTGGTCGGGGCTCGGGTATTACCGCCGGGCCCGTCTGCTGCACGCGGCGGCCCGGGGCATCGTTGCGGATTTTGAGGGAACCGTGCCGCGGGATACGCCCGCGTTGATGACGATCCCCGGGATCGGGCGGTACACGGCGGGGGCGATCTCGTCGATTGTCTTTGGCAGGAACGCGCCGATCGTGGACGGCAATGTCACGAGGGTCTTGCTGCGGCTGGACGGGGTGATGGCGCGGCACGGCTCGAAGGAGGCCGCCGACTACGCATGGCCGCGGGCCGAGACGCTTGCGGGAGCGGCCCACGGGTTGGGGGTGATTGCTGCGTTCAATGAAGGGCTGATGGAGTTGGGAGCGACGGTGTGCACGCCTCGGAACCCGGCCTGCGGCGTGTGCCCGCTGCGGGCCCACTGCCGTGCCCGGAAGTGGGGAACACAGGAGGAGATTCCGTTGCCCAAGAAGGCGCCGGCCCGGCTGGCCGTGGTGCATACCGCGCTGCTGGTGAAGGATGAAGGCGAGCGGGTGTTGCTGGAGAAGCGCAGCGCTACGGGGATGTGGTCGAACATGTGGCAGGCGCCGACGCTGGAAGGGCCGAAGCCGGCGGGCCGCGCGGCGGTTCTAGCGCACTTGGGGGTGGAGGTGGGGGCGGGGGTGCGGCTGAGGCGGGTGGCGGATTTCGTGCACACGACAAGCCACCGGGAGATTCGGTTTATTGTGCTCCGAGTGCGGTCGGACACTCGACCATCACCCCCGAATCGGTGTCGCTGGTTTGGGCGGGCGGAATCGGCGACCCTCGCGCTTTCCAATCCGCACCGGGCGATCGTGGCGCTTGGCTGGGGCGCGGACTGAGGCGGACGCGGATGGTGACGGGTGTGCCGGATGAAGCGCCGATGCCGCACCGAAAAAATGAAAACGCAAGACAAACGTTCACCCCGATCGACTTGCGGAACGCTCGGACGTAATCATTCCATCTACGGGTTGGTGCGTGTGATTGAGGACGATTTGATGCCCTTTGAGATTACTGTTGATAGCGAAAGACGAATCGCCGTGGTGACGCACCGAGGTCCCTCCAGCCGCGAAGAGTGCGTGCGGGTGCTTTCGATCCTTGGCGGGGATTCGCGCGTCGGTCCTGAGTTCGGCATTCTGATCGATGTGAGGCAGATGGAGTATGAGCCGTCGTTCGAGGATCTGCGGAGCTTGGGCGGGCTGATGGCGAGTCGGCTGAAGAACCGCATCGCGTTTGTGACGGCGACGCCGCTCCAGTTCGGATTGGCCCGGCAGTCGGGCATCTTCAGCGAGTTGGCGGGGGGCCGGGCCGATGTGTTCTACGAGTATCCACAGGCGGTGCGGTGGCTCACCGGCGAGCCGGACGGCGATCGTCGGACCGGCGCGTGATGATGCGCGGGCCTTAGGCGCGGGCTCTAGGCGAGAGCGGCGGAGAACAAGCGCTGGAAATGGTGAACGCCGCGTTCACGAGTCGGCGAGAAACGTCCGCCGGGGTAGAGCGAGGCGGCGGTCCCGCGCTGCACCGATTCGACCACGGCTTCGTCCTCGCGCTCGACACGATCGAGGCCGCTCCCAGCACCGGCATCGAGCTTGCTCTCATCGCTGACGTAGGAGAGGAAACTGACGCGGGTACGGTCGGGCGCGAGCGGCCTCACGATGTTGATCGAGAGCCCCCATGGATAGAAGTTGAACATCATGTTGGGGAAGACCCACCAGTAATACGCGGCGACGCGGCGGCCGAAATCGGGCGAGGATTCGGGCGGCGTGAAGGCGGGCTCGCCGGGCTTGGCGATCGCCAGTTGAAGGTTGCACCAAGGGAAGAGCTCGGTGGAGTATGCGCCGTAATCGATAGCTTCGTTGAGGGAGGGATGAACAAAGGGGATGTGGAAGCCCTCGAGATAGTTTTCGATGTAGAGAGCCCAGTTGGCCCGCACCAGGTAGTCGCGCGAGCGCGAAGGATCAAACCGCAACTCCGGGAGGGGCAGCCACGCCAATCGGTCGCGCATCGGGGCGAGCAGTTCATGGAGATCGACGTTGGGACGGAGCGACGCGAAGTAGAGGGCGTCGTGCCAGGCCGCCAAGGAGACTTTCCGCAGGTTGTCGTCCTCGGACGGGAAATCGTTCGCGGCTTCGAACTCGGGCATGTGCCGGAAGGTTCCGTCGAGATCGAAGCGACGGCCGTGGTATCGACAGACCAGAGATTTCTCGATGCCGGGGTGTTCACACAAGATGGTGCCGCGGTGGGTGCACACGTTCGAGAGGGCGCGGACGACGTCGTCCCTGCCGCGAGTCAGGAGGATGGGTTCATCGAGGAAGCCTTCGAGCAGGGTGAGGGGGAGGCATTGCCCGGGGACACTGATAGCGCGAGCGTCGGCGACGAACTGCCAGGAGGGTCGGAAGACACGCTCTTTCGCGAGCGAGAAGACTTCGGGATCGCTGTAGATTCGCCCCGGCAGCGTGCGGGCGCGGGTGATGTCCGGATCGATGACGAGGTCTTGCGGGCGCATGTGGTGGATGGTAACGACGGCGGCGTGGGGCGTTGCGAGGGCACCATGCGAAAAGCCCCGCGGGGAGCATTCGCCCGCGTGGGGTCCGGGGGTTCGGGAAGACATCCGTGGCCGGGGGGCGTCAGCGGCGGCGCAGGCCGGAGCGGGGGTGGTGACCCACTGGCGCCTGGTGCTTTTCGATTTCGCCGTTGGCGTTGAGGCTGTAGAGGCTCATCACACGAATAACGTCAGAGGTTGGGGGAACCCGTCGCGGGTAATAGCACGTTTCAGAGTATCCTACGGGACTACTTTGACCACGCTTAACTGTTCGGCGAGCATCTCCCAGACCGTGGCGATGTCGTTATCGGCCATGCGAACACAGCCCATCGACTTCTGCGAGCCAATGGAGATGGGGTCGATGGTGCCGTGGAGCCCGAACCCGGTGTACACCGCGGACGTGCCCTGGCCTTCCCAGCCGAGCCAGAATTCTCCGATGGGATTCTTGGGATCATCGGCCTCGAACTTTTCGCCCGTTTTCGGGTTGGTCCAATGCGGATTGATGAGTTTGCTGTTCTTCTTGACCGTGAACGTGCCGACGGGGGTGCCGTTCTCGGCGCCGAGGCCGACGGGGAACGAGCGGATATAGAGCCAGTCGGCCGGTTCGTCGGGCGAACCCCAAAAGAGGTCGAGGCGGTAGTCGCTCTTGTGGACCACCGCATGAAACGGGCCGCGTACCAGTTTCAGTTTTTGCCCGATCTTGAGGGCGTTGGGGTTGGTGATGTTGTTGACACGCTGAATAAGGCGGTTGTGGGTCGCGAGGTCGCGGCGCTTGGCGATACGTTCCAACGCATCTCCGGAAGCGACGGTGTAGGACTCTGAGATGGAGTCGCCGGGCGTCACTTTGGCGGAGAAGACGAGATCTTGGTTGAGTCGGGCCGCTTTGTCGCGCAGGGCCGACGCATCGGACTTGGAAATATCGGGGCTGACGAGGGCTCGGCTGTACGCGACGCGAGCCTCAAGCGGCTTGCTGGCGGCCAACGCCCGATCGCCGAACTCGATGAGCGATCGGACTTGATTTGTGGACGTGGTGGCCGGCAACGAGCCGCCATCGGCGGCGGGAGAACCCGCCGGGGTGTTCGCGGGTGGCACCGCCGCCAAAGCGGGGGCCGACGGGTCCTTCGTGACGTCGATGGGCTTGGGTTTGGGGTCGGCGGCGGCGGCTGCGGCGGGCGTGGCGGGTACGGCGGCCGCGCCCGGTGGTGGGGCGGTCTTGGCGGCGGCGGCGATGTCGACCGCATTGCCCAAGACGCCGTCGGACCGGGTCGGCTTGGGAATGAGATTGACGGGCGGCGTGGTTGGCGGTGACTGCGGAGAAGGGTTCGCGGCGGCGCGGTCATTGACGGATTCGGTCCCGACCAAAGGCGGTGCTGCGGCCGATCCCCCGTCTGTGGTCGAGGGATTGGTTTTGTTGAGGAGCGCGGGGAGGTATTGCACGGCCGCGAAGACGATGCCCAAGCCGACGACCACCGCGCCGATGGTCAGGGCGATCTTCTTGTTGTTGTTCCCGGCCTTTCGGTTGGACCGGCTCATGACCGGGCGGCTGGTTTCGGCGGTACGTTCCATCTGAGAGGGGAGAGCCATGGCCGTTTTTCTTCCGTGAGTGGGGCGTGGGGGTAGCGTGACAAATTAGAGCGAGAACAGAGAGAGCGGGAACACAGACGAATCCGTGACGACCGCATCCAGCGGAACGTCATGCGACTCCATCGGCACTTTGTCGATTAACTGTTCATCGATGGCGATGCCAACCTTGAACGCCCGCAGGCCGGGCGTCGCGAGAAAGCGATCATAGAACCCGCCGCCCCTTCCGAGCCGGTGCGCGGATCGATCGAAGGCCAGTCCGGGCACGAGGACCAGGTCGAGCATCTCGATCGGGACCGTCCGCCAGCCGGGGGGCGGCTGGCGGAGCGAGGGGCCGCACGAAAAGAGTTCGCGGAAGTCGGTCGTCCCGAGTTCCGACCGATCCGGGGCTACCGGCCACATGTGACGGGTTTGGAGGTCACATCTGGGCGCGCAAATGGTGGTGCCCTGGTGCGCGAGGATGGTGGCCACTGTCGAGAGCGTTGGTTCGCCAGGGAGCGGAAGGAAGAGCATGCAGGCTTGGGCGACGGCAAACCGGGGTAAACCAACCACTCGTTCGCAGGCGGCGATGCTGCCGGCGGACCATCGGGCGTCGGAAACGGTGCGGAGTGTTTCTCGCATCGCCGCGCGGAGGGAGGGCTTGGGTTCCGGGAGCGGGTTCACCCGCGACCCCGGGCCTTGCGGGCCGCTTCCAGGGCCGACGCCATCACCTTTTCATGGCCGTGGTCGGTGGGGCGGTAGTACGACTTCTCGACGCCGAGGTAATCCTGAACGCCGATAATGCCGAGCCGCTCGTCCTTGACGCCGTCCGAGTGGGCGTAGCGGTAGGCATCGCCGCCCGTTGAGCCCGCGCTCTTTGTGATGGCTTTGCGAACGTTGCCATCCTTGATGTGCATCGGCACCGGGATGGTGCGACCTTCCCGGACGTCGGCGATAGCCTCGTCGATGGCGACGTAGGCCGCGTTGCTTTTGGGGGCGAGCGCGAGGTAGGTCGTGCATTGGGCGAGCGTGATGCGGGCCTCGGGCATGCCCAATCGCTCGGTCAGTTCCCAGGCGGCCTGGGCGACCATGATGCCGCGGGGATCGGCGTTCCCGATGTCTTCGCTGGCGAGGATGGCGAGGCGGCGGGCGATAAACCTTGGGTCTTCGCCGGCTTCGAGCATGTGGGCGAGCCAATAGAGGGCGGCGTCGGGGTCGCTGCCGCGAACGCTCTTGATGAAGGCGGAGATGGTGTCGTAGTGCTGATCGCCGGAACCGTCATAGACGGCGGCCTTTTGCTGGATGGAATCCTGAGCGGCCTGGGCGTCGATGACGAGAGTTTCGTCGGCCGCGGCGGACGAACTGAGCACGGCGACTTCGAGCGCGGTGAGGGCCTTGCGGGCGTCACCGTCGCTCTTGAGGGCCCAGATGTGCAGGGCGTCGTCGGTGACGTTGAGGGCGCGGCGTCCGTAGCCGCGATCAGGATCGGCGATTGCGCGGCGGAGGACGGCGATAATCTCGGATTCCGAGAGAACTTCGAGCCGGAAGAGGGTGCTGCGGCTGACGAGGGCGCTGTTGACGGCGAAAAGCGGATTCTCGGTGGTGGCTCCGACCAGGGTGATGTGGCCCTTCTCGACATCGCCCAGAAGGATGTCCTGCTGGCTCTTGCTGAAGCGGTGGATCTCGTCCAGGAAGAGGATGGTGCGTTGCCGGGACGTTTCGAGGCGGGTGACGGCGGCGTCCACGATCTCGCGGATCCGTTTGACGCCCGCAGAGGCGGCGTTCTCCTGCTCGAAGTGGCGCTTGGTGCAGGAGGCGATGAGTTCAGCGAGTGTGGTTTTGCCGGTGCCCGGCGGCCCGTGGAGGATCAGCGAGGTGATGGTGTCGGCCTTCAGCATGCGCCGCAGGAGTTTGCCTTCGCCCAGGATGTGCGACTGGCCCGCGACCTCGTCGAGCGTGTGGGGGCGCATGCGAACCGCGAGCGGTTGGACGCTCTGGCGGTTCTTGTCGCGCTGGGCGGACCAGAGGTCGGGCATGAGCCGGAATGGTACGGGAGGCTCGCTGGTGGCCGGATCATGCTGGTGATCGCGCCGCCAACGATCTTCGGCGAAATGGCCCCTTCTGCGGTCCGTCAACCGGCGTAGGCTCCCGACCGATAGAGTCGCCCCTTGACCCAAATTCGCGGTTCCGCACGCGACCGCTGGTGGAAAGAATCTCCATGGACTTCCGCATCATCTCCATCGGCTGCCTCTCCGCCCATCCGTTGTGGGGCGAAAAGTCCGCGCAGCGGGCCGGGCATTCCACGACCACGCTCATCACTTCGGGCGACGCCACGATCATCGTCGATCCGGGGTCTTCGCCGCAGGCGCTCGCACCGCGACTGCTCGAACGGGCCAATCTTCGGCCGCGGGATATCACGCACGTGTTCCTCACGCGTTTCGCCCCGGAAGTCCGGCGCGGCATCACGCTCTTTGAGGACGCCGAATGGCTGATCCACGAGGTGGAGCGGGAGTCGGTGGGGGTTCCGATCGCCGCGGCCTTGCGCGAGATGGCCGCGCGTGACGACGGCCCCGTCGACGGCTCGCTCAAAGAGACTCTTGAAGACGAGGTGGCGGTGCTTTCGCGCTGCAAGGCGGCCCCGGACTCGCTGGCGAAGCATGTCGATCTGTTCCCGATGCCGGGCGTGACGCCGGGGCTGTGCGGGCTTCTGCTGGAGGGGACGCGTCACACGATCCTGCTGTGCGGCGACGCGATACCGACATGGGAGCATCTGAGCGAGGGCAAAGTGTTGCAGACCGCCGCCGACGTGGACGCGGCCCGTTCGAGTTTCGCGGAGGCGGTGGAGATCGCTGATGTGCTGATTCTGGGGCGAGACAACGTGGTGGTGAACCCGACGAAGCGGCCGTTCTGAAGGGTCGGGATCGGCGGGGTTCAGGCGAGTCGAGCCAGAATCGCCTCTCGCACCGTCTTGGCATCGGCCTTCCCGCCCGCGAGTTTCATGACCTCGCCGACCAACCGGCCCGCCGCGGCGATTTTTCCGGCTTTGACATCCTCTACAACCTTCGGATTGGCGGCAGAGACTTCCGCTATCCACCGGTCCAAGGCCGCGTCGTCCTTGACAATGAGCAGGTTTCGATCGGCGGCCATCGCCTCGGCACCCGTACCCGGGTGATCGCACAGGCCCGCGAACAACTCTTCCAGCGCGTGGTTGCCGATGCGGCCCGATTCTCTCAGGGCGACGAGTTCCGCAATCGACTCGGGCGTCACACCGAGTTCGTGAACCGCTCCGCCCCGTTCGTTTGCGCGTTTCTGGGCCGCCCCAAGGAGGAGGTTGGCAACGACCTTGCCGGCCCGGCCGTGTTCAAGGCCGCGAGCGACGAGGGCCGCGGTGGACGCTTCGAAAAAAAGGCACGGACCCCGCTCCTCCGAAAGGGCCGCTGCCTCTTTCACGGCCAGCCCGAAATCGGCCGTGTAGCGACGGCACCGCGCGAGTGGCAGCTCAAGAAGCGATGCCGCGATCTCGGCTTTCCAATTGTCGTCGACCGCGACCGGAGGCAAGTCGGGGTCGGGGAAGTATCGATAGTCGTGGGCATCCTCTTTTTCGCGCTGGATGAAGGTGCGTTCGGTGGTGTCATCCCAGCCGCGGGTGGTCTTGGCGCCCGGCCCCATCTCGCGGCGGTCTGCAAGAAAGCGCCCGGGTTGCTCGCGGATCTCAAACTCGATGGCCCCTCGGAGTGATCGAAAACTGTTCAGGTTCTTGACCTCGACGATCGGGGTCCGGGCCTTGCGGCCGTCGGCGAGCCCGAGTTCAAGATTGATGTTGGGCTCGAAGCGGATGTGACCGCGCTGCATCACCCCCAGCGAGGCATCAAGAAAGCGGGCGATGTTCCGCAGCGTGCGGGCGAACATGACGCACTGGTCGGCGGAAACGAAGTCGGGAGCGGTGACGACCTCGAGGAGGGGGGTTCCAGCCCGGTTGTAATCCGCCAGGGAATCACCTTCCGCTCCGCCGCCCTCGTCATGCGTGAGTTTGCCCGCGTCCTCTTCCAGGTGGGCGCGGATCACCCGGACCCGGGTGGGGGGTGCCGAAAAATCTGGAAAGCCCGCGGCGTCGGCGGCTGGAACATCCACAAACCCCTCTTCACAGAGCGGGAGTTGGAGCTGGCTGATCTGGTAGGCCTTCGGCAAGTCGGGATAGAAGTAGTTCTTGCGGTCCCACACGCTCGGAGAATTGATCCGGCAGTTGAGCGCGAGGCCGACGAGCACAGACAACTCGACGGCCCGGCGGTTCATCACCGGCAGAGCCCCCGGCAACCCCAGCACGGTCGGATCAATGTACGTGTTCGGCTCGGCATCCTCCTGACCGGCGAAGGCCGGTGAAAGGGCCCGGCTGAACATCTTGGTGCGGGTGGCCAGTTCGATGTGAACTTCCATCCCGATAATGGGCGTGCTGGAAATGATCATTTTGTCGCTTTACCCCGGTGTTGTGTTCGACGCCGAACGAAGCCCGCACCCGCACGGCGGCGTCGCCGCCGAAGGTTGTGGGTGCGGGCCAAAGGAGAGGTCGGTGAGGGATCCTCTTCCGTTGTCAGCACCCGCCGTCCCACGAGTTGAAGAACGCGATGATGTCGTCGCTGTCGGTGTCGCAATCGCCGTCGGCGTCGCCGCTGGATTGGCCGTTGTCCCACGCGCCAAAGAATCCGACGACGTCGTCGGAATCGGTATCGGCGTCCGAATCAAAGTCTCCGATGCAACCCGAGGGTGCGCAGGGTCGGGGCATCAGTTTGTAGATGGTGTCGTCGCTGCCCAGCACATACACCTCGCCCAGCCCATCGCGGCAGACGGCCACGGGCATCGGCGGGGCGCTCGAGCGGGTGAGGTCGGAGGTAACTTCTGTCTGTTGGGTGACGACGCCGCCCACCTGCCGGATCGTCCAATAGCGGGCGGAGCAGTAGTCGGTGTAGAAGTACACGCCGTCGAGCTCGGGGAACTGCCCGCCTCGATAGACGGCGCCGCCGCTGATGGAGCACCCGTCGGTATGGCTGTACGCGAAGGTGGGCGCGGTCAACCCGGGTGCGAAACAGGTGCAACCGCCGTAGGGGGTGCAATCGGGGCCTTCCATGCAGCGCCAGCCGTAGTTTTGGCCTCCGGGTGAGGCGGCGGGCTGAAACTCAACCTCCTCCCACGCCTCCTGGCCCACGTCGGCGATCCAAAGATCGCCGGTGATGAGATCCAGATCGCAGCGCCAGGGATTTCGGAGGCCGTAGGACCATATTTCGGCATCGTTGGCGGTGCCAATGAACGGATTGCTCGGAGGAATGCGGTAATTGCGGTTGGGATCGGCGGGGAAATCATCGCCGCCCGCAACATCCAGCCGCAGGACTTTCCCGGAGAAGACCTGGCCGGTCGTGGTCTGGGAGTTGTTGAGGGGATCGGGAGTCGCCGCGGTGCCGTCGTCACCAAGGGAGAGATAGAGGAAACCGTTGGTTGGCGAGAATGCCATCCACCCGCCGTTGTGACCAACGCCGTGGGGCGTGACGAGCACGATCTCCTGGCTTGCGAGGGGCGCGGTGAGCGTGCCCGGGGTGAGGCGGAAGCGGGCGAGAACGTTGGCGTTGTCGGGCTGGCGGTTGTAGAAAGCGTAGAAAACGCCCGAGGAATCGAAGTCGTCGGGAAATGCCGCGGAGAGGAGGCCGCCATCGCCTTGGAGCCTTCTGACAGAGCGCAGATCGAGGACGGTTCCGCCATTGGTGGCGGTGAGAATCGGGTCTCCGGTTTGGCCGTCCAAGGCGCGGATGAGCCCGTTGCGATCAACACCGAAGAGACGGGAGCCGTCGCCCCGGACGGAAACTACTTGAACACAATTACTCACGGCCGTGCTGAACGGGCGGAGCTCGGCGCGGACGGTCTGAGCCATCGCGACGGGAGCGGTGGCGATGAGGGCCACCATGAGGGCGAGGGTCAAACGTCCCGGGTGTTGATCGATGGGCATGCAGACGGCCTTCCTCAATGGGTAAAAACGCAGTGTGCCCGGAAGGGGCCGGAATGTCAATAGAAATTTGTGTCCAATAACATAGGACTCGTGCAAGCGATACGTGGGCCACGGGTTAAGGGCCGCGTCCCGTTGCGGGCGGGTGGTTCACGGACCAAACCCGCTTCGCAGCTGGCGGGGTTGGTGGCACGGGCCCCCCCAGTCGAAGGAACTTTGCGGTGGGTCGCTCGCGGTCGGCAGGAACCTTGATCCCATTTCGAGAAGCGATAGACAATGTCGTCGAATTTGGTGTCTCCGTGGACCGCTAAGAAACCATAACAACGCCGGACATCTACTGGCGACTTGCACTGATCAGTTGAGGAACAACCCCCAACCGCGCTCGGCCTCGCCCGAATGGTGCTCTAATCCGGACAAGAAGGGAGGACTCTCTCGACCCTTGTGGGCTGCTCGAAAGTGGCGATTTTCTTGACCGTCACCGCCTCGTCCATCAGAATCATCGAAAGTGGGCAATTGGTGCTTGCGTAGCGCCGCAAATTGTGATAACTTATGGTCGTCTTCAGCGGCTCGCGAGCAGTGAGCGTTGTTGCGTCAAAAGGTATCTGGCGGGGTTGCCGCCTCACACACGCAGGGGGTTACATGCATCTCAGTACGTCAAGTTGGGTCCGATCATTCCGCGCTGCTGCGCTCGGTCTCGCGACCGTGCTCGCGCTGGTGGCGGCGGTGCCGTCCGCCATCGCTCAGAACTCGCTGCCCGTTTCGAGCGCGGGCGGAGAGGACGAGGTCGGCGTTTTGTGGGTCGGCGAGCCCGCGATCGTGGAAACGGTCGATCAGATCATGGCCCGGCAGGCGCTTCAGCCGCCGGTCGGCGCGATGCACGGCACGGGCAAGCCGGATCGCTTTCAGCCCAAGCGATCGCTGCTGCCGCAAGATCCGGATTCACCGGAAGTTTCGAGTTGGCCGCCCGGGGCTCCGTATCCGCTTGAAGAGTTCGGCGAGCGGGCTCCGCAAACCATCGGCACCGATTTCCTGGCGGTTGACGACGGCGAGTCGGGGTTTTATCCGCCCGACACCCACGGCGACGTCAGTCCCACCCAGATCCTGATCACTCTGAACGGGAGAATCAAGGTGTTTACGAAGGCGGGCACCGCGGGCCCCCTGAACGCCGACTTCTCGGTCTTCTTCAACTCGGTTCGCAACGGTTCCACGGTCGTCGATCCGCGCGTGGTCTTCGACAAGATCAGCAATCGCTGGTTTGTGTGCGGGATCACCGTCAGCACACCCAACCGCGTCGTTCTGGCCGTCAGCAGCGGTCCCACCATCACGGGCGCAGCCAGTTTCTCGTTCTTCCAGTTCCAGCAGGACCTTGTGGGCACGACCCCCAATGCCGACACCGGCGACTTCGCGGATTACCCATCGCTGGGGGTCGATGCCAACTGTGTGACCATTGGCGTCAACATGTTCGCACCCTCGTTCAACGGCTCGACCGGTTTCGTCATCCGCAAAAGCAGCCTGCTGACCGGCACGCTGAACGCCTTCGCGTTCCGCCAAATGTGCGCCGCCGCGGGCCCGGGCCCGTTCGCCCCGCGGGGCGTCGTCAACGACGATCCGGCCGCGACCCAGGGCTACTTCATCGGCTCCGACAACACCGCCTTCGGTCGTCTGGTGCTCCGCCGCATCTCGACTCCCGGTGCCACGCCGACGCTTGGCGCAAATATCAATCTGACGGTCCCCACCACCGTTGATCCGCAGTTGGTTCCCGCCCAAGGCAGCGGAACCGGAATCGAGCCGACGAACGACCGCCTGTTCGAGGCCCGCATCCGTCGCAATCGCATCGCCAATGTCCGCTCCCTGTGGACGGCCCACGCCATCGAGGTGAATTCATCGGGCGTGGCGAGCGCCACCGGAAACCGCAACGGTGCCCGTTGGTACGAAATCCGCAACTTCACGGGTACGCCCACGCTCACCCAGTCGGGCACGCTCTTTGACAACGCGGCCAGCGCCGCCGACCACTACATCTATCCCACCGTCGCCATGACCGGCCAGGGCCACATGGCGTTGGGCGCCAGCGTCGGCGCCACCGGCCGCTTCATGTCCGCCGCGACCGCGGGCCGGCTTCGAACCGACACCCTCGGAGCGATCCAAGCCCCGGTCATCACCGAGGCGGGCACCGCCGCGTACAACCAAGTCTTCGCCGGCCGCAACCGCTGGGGCGATTATTCATCGACGATCGTCGACATGGCCGACGACCAGACCATGTGGACCATCCAGGAGTATTGCAACGGCGTCGATTCATGGGCGGTTCGCACCACGCAACTCCGGGCACCGCGTCCGGCGGCACCGACCTCGGCCTCACCGGCCTCGTTGGCGCAGGGCTCTGCCAACGTCAACGTCGTCATCACCGGCACCAGCGCATCGGGGACGGCCTTCTATGACACCGACTCTGGTTACAACCGCATCGCGGCGTTGGTAAGTGGTTCTGGCGTGACCGTCAACAGCGTCACCTTCAACTCGGAAACCCAGGTGACGCTGAACGTGAGCGTGACGGGCGGGGCCGCTGCGGGTGCTCGCAACGTCACCATCACGAATCCCGACGGCCAGGTCGCGACCGGCAACGGCATCGTCACCATCACCGGCGGTTGCACCCCGCCCTCCATCACCACCGGCCCCTCCGCCGCCACCCGCTGCGTCGGAACCAGCGTGACCTTCAGCGTGGTCGCCGCGGGAACCGGCCCCCTTACCTTCCAGTGGCGGCGCAACTCGACCGACATCCCGGGCGCCACGGCGGCCTCATACACCGATGCCAGCGTGGCGATCGCTGACGCCGGCACCTACGACGTCGTTGTGACCAACGCTTGCGGCAGTTCCACCAGCGCCGGCGCCCTTCTCACGGTCCAGACTGGCGTCGTTATCAACACCCAGCCGGCGCCGCTCGTGCGCTGCACCGGCACCTCCGCGACATTCAGCGTGAACGCCGGCGGCAGCACGCCCATCAACTTCCAGTGGCGCCGCAACGGCACCAACATCCCGGGCGGCATCGGCTCTTCGCTCATCATCAACCCGGTCGTCGCCGGGAGCGTCGGGACCTATGACGTCATCGTCAGCAATGCCTGCTCCAGCGTCACGTCCACCGCCGTGGCCCTCACGGTCAACTCCGGCATCACCATCACCGACCAGCCCGACCTCGCCAACCGCTGCGTCGGCACGTCGGTGAGTTTCACGGTCGTCGCCTCGGGCACCGCCCCGATCACCTTCCAGTGGCGGCGTAACTCGGTCAACATCGCCGGTGCCACTTCGGCGACCTACGCCGACGCCTCGGTCTCCGTCGGCGATGCCGGCACGTACGACGTAGTCGTCACGAACACCTGTGGCTCGGTGACCTCCAACGGGGCTCTGCTCACCGTTTCCAGCGCGCCCACCATCACCACTCAGCCGTCCAGCGTCACGACGTGCCTCGGGGGCAACGTCTCCTTCTCGGTAGTCGCGGCCGGTAACGGGCTCACGTACCAGTGGCTCTTCAATGCCGCCAACATCCCCGGGGCCACCACCCCGACCCTCAACATCAATAACGTCACCGCCGCGAATCAGGGCACCTACACGGTTCGCGTCACCAACGCCTGCGGCTCCGTCCTATCTGTCGGCCGCTTCATCTTCTTGTGCCCCGGCGATTGGGATTGCGACGGCGACACCGATTCCGACGACATCGTCGGCTTCTTCAACGATTGGGAAGCCGGCAACGGCGATTCCGACGGCGACGAGGATTCGGATTCCGACGACGTCGCCTTCTTCTTCACTCGCTGGGAAGCGGGCTGCTGAGCTGCGGGCCGTCCTGCATCGATATTGATCGGCCGCGGCGGGGACATCCCCGCCGCGGCTTTTTTGTAGTGCAATCAGGTCCGGTCGCGGTGCAAACGCCGTCAACCCGGCGGTGGATATCCGACCGCCCTGCGGCGATTCCGAACAGTCTCGGCCGGGATCATTCACAACGCCGAAGTTTTGACGCTGGCTCCGCTGGAGCGACTGGGCGCTCCGGGCATGAGCTTCAACTTGAAAGGGACGATTGCTCACACGCCCGGTGATGCCGCACAGAATCTTAATAATCACAATCTGGAAATTGCCGGGGGGGGGGGGGAAAATTTCTTTTTGATTTGGGATCACAATAAAGGGTGCCCTGGTTTCCAAGATTCCCTTTCCGGCCCTCCCCCCCCCTCACCCCCCCCCCCGTTC
>Ga0163144_10012600_pt1 | contig 17735 bp, 15 predicted proteins | sample OliLak19BULKMAT1_FD_123175 | JGI IMG/M metagenome (GOLD analysis project Ga0163144, IMG submission 123175) | Freshwater microbial mat bacterial communities from Lake Vanda, McMurdo Dry Valleys, Antarctica - Oligotrophic Lake LV.19.BULKMAT1 | ecosystem: Environmental > Aquatic > Freshwater >...
TTAATACTGGATTCGACAGACTGCCGAAAGGGATTTTAATGGCAACCATTATTTACGGATTAGTTATAGTGTATATGTACTTATTTTAGAACGAAATATTTTTTAAATCTCTGCATCATAGTCAAAAATCATTGCGATTTAAATTTATAATAAGCTAGCTAACAAATGAAATATTACATAATATGTGGTGAAGCTTCTGGTGATTTACACGGAGCCAATTTAATAAAGGCTATCCGTTTGATTGATTATGAAGCTGAATTCAGAGTTTGGGGAGGTGACTTGATGGAAAAGGAAGGTGTTGTAAATGTTAATCATATCAAAGAACGTGCTTTTATGGGATTTGTAGAGGTAATGAAAAACCTTCCAACAATTAAACAACTCATCAAGTTTGCCAAAGATGACATTACAGAATATAAGCCAGACAGACTTCTGTTTATTGACTATCCCGGTTTTAATCTCAGAATTGCAGAGTGGGCTCATCAAAATGGATTTGAAACCCACTATTATATCTCCCCAAAAGTTTGGGCTTGGAATACAAAACGTGCCTTAAAAATAAAAATCAACATTGACCATCTCTATGTTATTTTACCTTTCGAAGTAGATTTCTACAAACAATATGACTATCCGGTTCACTACGTTGGAAATCCATTAATGGATGCAATTGAAAAATTCGAAATTGACATTGACTTTAAAACCAAAAACAATTTTGATGACAAACCTATAATTGCCTTACTGCCTGGAAGTCGCAAACAGGAAATTGACAACATTTTGCCAGTTCTGCTTAAAGGTACATTAGGTTTTAAGGAGAAATACACCCTAGCCTTGGCGGTTGCTCCTAATTTCGATACAAATTATTTTAACAAATTCGAAAATATTAAAAACTTAAAACTTGTTGTTGATAACACTTACAATCTATTGAAAGTGAGCGAAGCCGCCATTGTAACTTCAGGCACCGCTACCTTAGAAACAGCACTGCTCAACGTTCCTCAAGTTGTTTGTTATAAAACCAGTTGGCTAAATTACAGAATCGCCAAAATGGTTATAAAGGTAAAATTTATTTCTTTAGTTAACCTGATTATGGGTAAGGAAATTGTGAAAGAATTAATACAGAATGACTGCAATCCTTCGGCTTTGCAATTAGAATTAGGCAAACTTCTTATTGAACCAGACCGTACAAATATGCTTAAGAATTATGAAAAACTCGGAAAAATTGTTGGCTCAGGTGGCGCATCAGAGCGGGTTGCTGGCTTGGTGGTTAAGAATGATTAGGTTGGTAGGGTTTGATTGCAGAAATCACCCATGCGTGAAAACTAACAATTGATCAGTTACAACATTTTATTTAAAATTGACTGGCGTTGAAAGCCATTTATAAACCATGCCTTAGTTTTATCATTTTTTCAGATTGAATCCATTTAAAAAAGTTAACCCACAATTTTTTACCACTTAATTTTCAGCCATTTAACCCAAAAGTTAAGCTATTGTTAAAATAATAGTTAGTGTTAATAATACACATTCAGAAAAAAAGTTATTTTTGCTTTATAAATTAGTTGCCCATGGACAAAAATTACTTGATTAAAACTATCATTTTCCTCTGTTTGGCCTTGTTTTTACCTGACATAATTTATGCTCAAACGGCTACTATCACTGGAAAAATCACAGATGCCACGTCAGTTAGTATTCCTGGAGTTACAATTAAAGTTCCTGCGACAAATTATGGTACTATTTCTGATGGGAATGGTGAGTATAAACTTTTATTGCCAGCGGGAAATTATAACATTGAGTATTCCTATCTTGGTTATTTAACGATTAGTAAAAAAGTGACACTTACTACCGGACAAACATTGGTAATTAACAATGTTCTTCAAGAAGATGATAAGGTTTTGGATGAAGTTGTGGCGGTTGGCTATGGAACAAAATTGAAACGGGAGGTTACAGGTTCGCAAATCACACTCAAAGGGAAAGAAATTACTGATATGCCAGCCCAGAGTTTTGAAGGCGGGATTCAGGGAAAAGCCGCAGGGGTTCAGGTAATTACTGGCAGCGGGATGGCAGGTTCTGCATCCTTAATTAGAGTAAGAGGGGTTGCTTCCTTGAGCGCAAGTGGAGATCCTCTTTATGTAGTTGATGGTATTCCCATAACACAAGATTACTTTTTAAATGGCAATTCAGGAGGTTTTAATAACAATCCATTATCGACCATTAATCCAAATGACATAGAGGATATTCAAATTTTAAAGGATGCAGCGGCAACCTCCATTTATGGCTCAAGAGGCGCGAATGGTGTCATTTTAATTACCACAAAAAGAGCCAATAAAAAAGGACTCAACTTCGATTTTACAGTCAGAGTTGGGATGGCAGCGCCTACTGTAAAACCTCGAATGCTGAACAATAAAGAATGGTTGCAACTATATCAAGAAGCTTATGAAAATGATGGAGGCACGGGCAGAGCTGTTTTACCAAACAATATTTCATGGGAAGAAGCGCAAAATACCAACACCAATTGGATTGATGAAACCATGGGTGTTGGATTCAAACAAATGTATAGTTTAGGAACTTCTTACCAAAAAAAGAAGATTTCTGTTTATGGAACTTTAAGCTGGGATGATAACGGAAGCTATGTAATTGGCAACAAATATACACGAACAAGCGCGCGTGTTAATATAGATTACAGAGCAACAAAAAATCTGACTATTGCACTTTCTTCATCCTATAGTAATGGGATCAACACCCGCGTGGATGCCGCTTGGAGCGGTGGTTTTGGAGCTGCTATGAGCACTGCCTTACCGATTTATTCAATCTATGATAGCACAGGACAGTATCGCAATGATGTGGCCAACCCTGTTGGGGTAAGAGAACAGAAAGACTGGAAAACACTCGAAAATAGAACCATTAATAATATTCGATTGAATTATATAGTCAATAGTAAGTTAAATTTTACTGGTTCGGGTTCTATTGACTACATGAATTTTAAAGAAGATAGGTTTGAAACAGGAAGGTTAATAAAGAAGGATGTTATTGGTCAAACTAATTTATTTGAGAAAAAAGTAATGAACTACAACTATAACTTGATTGCTAATTACACTATTTTCACTAATAAACTTCATGAATTTAAAGCATTAGCAGGAAGCGAATATCAAAGGTTTACAACCGATGCAGAATCATTTTATGCTTCTAATATTTCAGGTGCAGGAAATAAAATTGGTTATACTGAAATTAAAGATTCAGCCAATTCTAAAACAGGAAAACATGAAGTATTTCAAACCGTTCAGGACGCATTTAACAGTTATTTTTTAAGGCTGGATTATAACTACAAGAAGAAATACTATGCACAGGTAACGGCTCGTACCGATGGTTCGTCTCGTTTTGGACCGAACAAACGCTATGGCCTTTTTCCCGCAGTTTCCGTTGGCTGGATTCTTACAGAAGAGGATTTTATGAAGAAATTTAAAAAGGTAAATTATTTAAAACTTCGTACTGGAATTGGCCTAACAGGTAATGCAAATTTTGCAAGCAATAGATGGTATCAGGGCTGGACTCCACGTTATACCATTAACAATAAGGGCGATACGGTTTATAGTACCCTTTATAACGGTAAACCAATGTCCTCTACAAGCTATAATGAAAATCCTAATCTTCAATGGGAGAATAGCCGTGTTTGGGATATATCCATGGAATTTGGTTTGCTGAAGAATAGAATTACTGGCGAACTATCATATTACAACAAAAATACTTCTGATGTATTAACTGAACTCTCGGTTCCTCGTTCTACGGGATTTGGCACTTATTTTGGCAATGCAGGTGCCATCCTAAATCAAGGAATTGAGTTCAGCATTAAAGCAACGATTATTAATAAAAAACGTTTCTCATGGACTACTGATTTTAACATCGCTAGAAATTATAACAAAGTATTAAATCTTGGAATTTACAGTCAGGAAGCTATTACAGGAGGAACCAATGACACGAGGGTTGTTACAGGTGCTCCGGTTGGTACCAACTATTTGGTACGCTTCAGCCATGTTGACAAGCAAACTGGTAAGCCTGTTTATCTTGATAACAATGGCAACGAAACCTACACTTGGAATACAGATTATCGTGTAAATTCTGGTTCGGTGTTGCCAAAGGCAGTTGGAGGACTCACCAATGATTTTAGATTTGGAAACTGGAATTTGAATCTTTTTCTGGTTTACAAAATTGGTGGCAATATTTACAACTCGTCTCAAAAACGCCAGGATGGTGTTATGAACGATATCGGTGGTGGCTATTGGAATCGCACCACTGAATCTTTTGATCGTTGGCAAAAACCTGGAGATGATGCAAGTTTACCTAAACTTTCCTTAGTTCCTGAAACCTATGGACTTTCGGACGCATGGAATAACAATACCACAAGATTCCTTTATGATGGAAGTTATTTAAGATTACGAAATCTTACTCTTGGTTACAATTTACCAAAAAAATGGTTTGATAACAAAATCAACAGTTGTCGTGTAACATTCAACGCAACCAATATTCTTACTTTTTCCAATGTAGTGGATATTGACCCCGAAATTGCCCGTGATTTTGAAAATGCTTCTGATCGTAATATGAGCTCCAACATCGTATGGCTTACAGCACCACAGGAAAAAACTTACAGTCTCACAATTAATTTAACTTTTTAATACCATGAGAAAAACTATCAATTACTTACTCTTTTTAGTTGTAATAAGTGCTATTTTCTCGTGTGCGAAACTTGAATTTACACCAGAAAACTCTGTTTCGGCAGAAGATGTTTTTAAAACCAAGGAGGATTTTAGGGCGGTTTTAAATTCTACATATGACAAATTTGCCAATCAAATGAACGGAAATATTCAGAATATGAGTGAATTACTTGCCGACGATATTGACCCAGTAAATTTATCAACTGAATATGGTGTGGTTTATAAAAGAGCTACTTTTAAATTCAGAACTGGTGATTGTTTAGATCTATACACGGCCATTTACCATTGTAATAAAGTCATTGAGGAACTCAAAGTGGTTGATGTTGGTTTTGCCGATGCAGAAAAGGCTGAAGTGGATGCAGAAGCAAGATTTGTCAGGGCTTGGTGCCATTGGGAGATGGTGAAATTATACGCTCAACCTTATGGATTTACTTCCGACAATTCTCATCCAGGAATTCCAATACGAATCGATAGTGATTATAAAGTGGTGAATAGAGTTTCGGTTAAACTCGTTTACGATTTTTTAATTTCTGAACTTACAACCGCAGAAACCAAGTTATTGGATATAAATTCGTTTTACGCAACTAAATGGAGTGCGAAAGCTTTGTTGGCAAAGGTTTATTTTCAGATGCATGATTATTCCAATGCACTTACTTATTCTGACGACGTCATCAAAAATGGTGGATTCCGACTTTCAGATAGCGTAAATAGGATTGACCCTGCTTCTGCTGTTGAGTATATTTTTGCTATCTCAAGTACCATGGGAAATAATAAGTCAAATGGTATGACTGGCAATTATAGAAGTGATGCTAATCCCAATCCTTCCTTTAGAGCTGTGGCTAAATTGGCCTTAATGTCCGTTGGAAGCACATCTGACAAACGTGCAAGTTTATTCAAGAAAAACAACCCTGGAAAACCTTCTGAGGCTTATGTTTTTACAAAATACAATAAAGATGTATTCAACATTCCGCTGCTCCACCTTACTGATATGGTACTTATTCGCTCAGAATGTTATGCCATTAAAGGTGATAACCAGAAGGCTTACGATGATTTAATGCTTCTAAGAAAACGAGCTTATGGTGCAGGAAATCGTACTTTTGATTTCAATATCAGTACTTTGCAAGATTCTATAAATTATGAACGCAGAATTGAATTGGTAACAGAAGGTGATAGAATACAACAATTAAAACGTTTAGGATCAGAAGGTAAAAGTATTATAATACGAAATGCCCCATGGAATTGTCCGGGAATGATATTACAATTTCCTAACACTTTCACCACCGATGGGTTTATTTTTAATGAAGAGGGTGGTTGTAACTAATAGATTAATTAAGAAGAACTCATGAAAAAGATAATGATAATTGTTGCAGGACTTTCCATTTTAGGCTCCTGTAAAAAAGACAGACCGGAATTGCCGCCTCCATCTAGTAAAATAATAGGAATTCAGGATGATTGGATTTTATCCAAAGTAATTCAAGTGGATGAAATAACTCAAAAGGAATTGGACGTGAGCTCTGTTTACAAAGGACGCGATCCAATGAAAATAAATTTCAAAATAACGGGAACAGACACACTCTATTCAGTTATTCCAGGCTCATCAGCCAACTACCTTGGCACTTCTGGAAAATGGAAATTCGATGATAATACTTATCCTACCAAGGTGATTATTACGCACGATGGGAATGATAGCTATTTGCCCCTCCTCAGAACCATTAGAGAAGGAGACCCGACCTTAGAATTTAAATACACCAAAGTTTGCAGAGGCAGAAATGTTGTGAGTTATAATTATATTTTTAGTCGTTCTTAAATCAAAAACAGTGATGAACAAAATCTTACTTACTTTTATAATTATTGCTTCTTCGATACTTGGAAAGGCACAAAAGGCTTATTTAGCAGAAGTTGGTTCCTTGGTTCCAATGGAGAATTTTATGCCGGATAAGCCTTGTAAAATTGTAGTTAATTTAAACCTCACCATAAACGAGTTCGGCATGATTGATATCGCAAAAACTGAAGATATGTATATGTGGACTTGGAGTCCTTATGAATTTCCATTAGGCAATCCAAAGGCCAATGGAGATGTTGATCCCATGTGGAAAAACTCCAATCCTTTGCTTAAAATGACCAAGGAGGCAGAGGGAATCTACTCATATATACTTACACCTACAGAATTTTATGAAGTAAAATCAGATAAAGTATATGCCAATGATATTAAACTTTTGGTAAAACCTAAAGATGGTGGTGGATTTGGAGCACCGGATAAAAAAACTGAAGACCTTATTATTGAAATCGACCCTCCGGTTACTGTGGTTAAGTTATCTTGTTTTCCCGAAGGGGCTGGACCAAAAAAGGATACAATTCTCATGAGTGATGCCGACCCCTTTTCAATAATATATGACCATAAGGCTGAAACAAAATCATCCTTGGATACAGTCAACGATTTTTACTTATTTCCAAAAGCAAAAGGAACAGATGGAATAGAATACAAATTGGCTGCTAATGCTAAACAAGTTGTAAATTTCCCAGAACTAAGAATGGTGCGTGATGCCAATGATGTCTTTACAGGAACCATGATCCCTGAAAAAATATTTATCATGCCGGCTGGCGTTAAAGTTCTGGAAATGACCTTCCAAATTGTAAAACCTTACCTTGTAAACAGTGATGATTCTGTAGATGAGATATTGAAATATACTTACAAGGATTCTAATTGTGATTAGCCTTACTCCTATTCTAATATCTATTGTAGTTGGCTTAAGCCGCCTGCAATAGATACTAGAAAACAGGAAACTACATCGGAAACACATCCATAAACCTTGCAATATGAAACCCTTTTCCCAAAACAATTATTGACTCCTTACTTTCAGGATTAAGCAAAGGATTGGTATGATTGAAATGGATAAAGTAAATTTTTGCTTTTTCAGTTTTCTGTAAATCCTTAAACATTTGCATACTTTCAATCACAAAAGGATGTGGAATTTCAGAAATATTTCTGCTTTTTATTTCATTTTCATTAAAAAATGTACCATCTATAAAAGCGTAATCAACATTTTTAATTTCTTTTATAATGTCCCTCTCCCACTTAGTCCATTTATCAATATCTGGAATAAACAACGCTTTTTTATTTGGGCCTTCTATCAGATAGCCAACTGTTTCTGAAAACTCATCGCGGTGTGGGACCTTAAAAGGAGTTACTTTTACATTTGAAGAAAGATGAATCGAAATTGAATCATGTACTGCCTGAATGCTAATGTTTTTAAGCTTCACCAACTGACTCCAAGGCCCATTTTGTTCCAAAAAGGCCTTCATCCTAGGCATGGCATAAACGAAAACAATATTTGAGTTGATGGCTTCCTTACCCAAATACATTAAACCAGCATAATGTCCAATGTGAGCGTGGGTTAGGAGAATACCGTCAGACAATTCAGTTTTACTAAATTGTTTTAACAGCTTCAATTGTCTTGGCATATCTGGCGTTGCTTCAAAAAGCCATGATTTCATATTTTGAGAATCAACCAAACCTAATGAAACAACCATTCTGGTTTTATCGGGGTTCGAAAACAAATTTTTACAACAAGGTTTTGTACAACCAATATGAGGAGAACCGCCATCTTGTATGGTACCTAAAATTACAAGGGAAGACTGAGTAGGATGATATTCTGTATTCTCATGCTTATTTTTATTCGAGGTTTTGTGAGTGCAAGCAAACCCTAAAACCACAAAAAGGAGATAAATACTTTTCATATTTCAAGTTTACTTATATAATCATCACACCATGTTTTCCTGTAAATGGAACAGAAATAAAAAACTCGTTTGCAATACTTCCGGGAACAAACTCGTATTTTTTTTCGAATATTTTATTTCCAATATAAAAACTTAACCAAAAACGGTTACTTAAATGAAATATTTCCTCAACAATGGTTTCAAAAGGAATAGCACAGCGGGGTTTTACAGTTTTCATATAGTGTCGAAAGGTAGCGGTCTGCAATGATTTGCTATAATTATCATGTCCAAAACCAGTAGCATTTATTATTACGTTTTCGAGTCGGTCATCACTTAAATTAATCAGATAAACTTTCCAGTCATTTACTGCCTCTGATTCTTTAACCACTGCAATTCCTATATCCTTTACTAAAAGGTGTTGAATATCCTTTAACATCTCCGCAAAGTTAAGTTTTTACTCAAAAAGATTTTCCACTTTAAGATGGATTGATTAAAAAGTGCTGTTTAAAACAATAATCGAAATTATAGAAATATTTTATTTGCCTTAAATGGTTCTTTATTTGTGAAACCTCCAAAATACTAACTAATTTTAAACCCAATTTCAGAAAATGATTCGCCTGATTCTTGCCTCCCTTGAAAGTCTTGTCTATCCGCTAATACTGGTACTCGCCATGTGGGTTACCTTTCTATTTAACATCAACTACAATTTACACTTAGAAAATTTCGGACTACAGCCACATCTCAAACACGGACTCATCGGAATCCTTTTAATGCCATTATTGCATGAAAATCTGGAGCATATTTTTTCCAATTCGATTCCAATTCTTGTGGCTGGTGGATTTTTATTTTATTATTTTAAAAATTATGCTTGGTTAATTATTGGAAGTATTTGGATTGGAGGAGGTACAATATTATGGTTCATCGGCGAATCCGGCACCAACCATGTTGGTGCAAGCGGTTTAGTTTATGGATTGGTGTTTTTCCTTTTAGTTTCCGGCGTTATACGAGGCCACAGACAATTGGCAGCGGTTGCCCTGCTTATGGTTTTTTTATATGGAAGTTTGATGTGGGGATTATTTCCTGAATATGTGAGACTGCTCAGAGAAAATATTTCTTGGGAAGGGCATCTGGGCGGAGCAATTGTTGGAACCCTCATGGCCATCATCTTAATTAAAAGAGGACCAAAGGTAGAAAAAGTAGAAATGTATAATGATGAAGTAGACGATTCAGATGAATATCCATACTGGTTGGATGAAAAGGAACAGGAAGAGCAATTACACCGAGATGAGAACGAAGAAAATAAGGACGAAAATTCTCCAAATGAAACCAATATTAAATACAGATATATTCCTAAAAGTGCAAATCCTTGGGAAAAAGATGATGGATAAACAGGGTTTACTAATTTTAATTGCCTTGGTCTTCCTACAAGTTCAAACCGCATTAGCTTGGGGGTTTACAGCCCATAAACTGATAAATAATACGGCTGTATTTACATTACCTCCTGAGCTTTTCAAGTTTTACAAAGCCAATATTCAGGAGATAACCGACAAAGCTGTACACGCCGATATGCGACGCTATGCCTTTGCTGACGAGGCTTGCAAGCACTTTTTGGATGCAGATCATTACGAGAAATCCTACCCTATCGACACAATACCTCCTCACTGGAAGGATGCAATTTTAAAATACACCCTTGATACGCTAAACACTTACGGTATTGTTCCTTGGCAACTTCAAATGATAAAATATCAACTGACCAAAGCCTTCGAAGAAAAAAATATTTCACGTATAATTAAGCTTAGTGCGGATTTAGGGCACTATGCTGCCGATTTGCATGTACCCCTTCACTCAACACAAAATTATAACGGTCAACTCACAGGTCAGGAGGGAATTCACGGTTTGTGGGAATCGCGCGTGTTTGAAATATTTCAAGCCGACTATGATTTTTTTACAGGCAGAGCAGTATATATTTCGAATTTGAATGAAACCATCTGGCAGAGATTTTCACAAAGTTTTGCAGCACTCGACAGTGTCTTACTTTTTGAAAGGTTGGCTTCAGCTAAATATCCCAACAAATATATCATGCAAAACAAAGGAACCGTTACCATGAAAGTTTACAATGAAACATTTTGCACCTATTATCATACCCTCTTAAATGGTATGGTTGAACGCAGGGCAAGGGCTGCAATTAATTTGGTTGGCTCGCTTTGGTTTACCTGTTGGGTAGATGCAGGACAACCTGATTTATCAAAAATTAAAGAAGAACCCCAAAAAGAAAGCGATAAAGAGGAACAATCTTTTTTACAATCTCTCTTTAGTTTAGGTAAAATGATTGGAAGAAAAGAGGATTAGGTTTACATTTCTGTATGAGAACGCACACAAAATCAGGAATTAATGTAGTGGTCTTGCTTTTTTTATTAAATTTAATATTTTACTTTTGCAGCCCTTCGGATTTTGGAGACCCGAGGACTTAAAAAAACATTATAAAAAATGGCAACAAAAATCAGATTACAAAGACAAGGACGTAAACGTCGTCCTTTGTTCCACATTGTGGTGGCGGACAGCAGAGCTCCTAGGGATGGAAAGTATATCGAAAGACTTGGATTGTATAATCCAAACACAAACCCAGCAACCATTGATCTTGATTTTGAAAGATCATTGCATTGGTTGCAAGTAGGTGCTCAACCTTCCGATACTGCAAAAGCAATTTTATCCTACAAAGGCGTGCTTCACAAAGATCACCTTATTAATGGTGTAAAAAAAGGCGCACATACCCTTGAGCAAGCCGAAGAAAAATTCACACAATGGTTGGAAACAAAAGAAAGTAAAATCACAGGTAAGGTAGATTCATTGAATTCTGCCCGTGAAGCTGCGGCGAAAGCTAACCTTGAAAGAGAAACCAAGATGAAAGAAGCAATGGCTGCTAAAGTTTTGGCAAAAAATTCACCACTTGCCGAAGAAGTAGAAATTAACTCAACAGAGGCAACCGAATCAGAACAAACTACCAACGAAGCTGAATTAACTGAGGGTAATGAAGAAGTAACTCCGGTTGCTGAATCGACACCGGAAGTTGAAGCCGAGGTAACCGAAACTACCGAAGAAGCTACACCGGAAGTTGTAGCCGAGGTAACCGAAACTACTGAAGAAGCTACACCGGAAGTTGTAGCCGAAGCAACTGAAACAACTGAAGAAGCTTCACCGGAAGTTGCAGCCGAAGCAACTGAAACAACTGAAGAAGCTACACCGGAAGTTGTAGCCGAAGCACCAGAAGTTGCGGAAGAAGCTGCACCAGAAAAAGAAGCTTAATTTTATGTTATTTTGACAAACCTTGTTTACCTTGGGTTTATAAAAAAAACACACGGATTTAAAGGTGTAGTTAAAATACATGTTGAAAATTCAGATCTAAAAATCAATCAAAAGGAGCCGTTTATGTTGGAAATCAACAAAAAAACGGTTCCTTTTTTTATTGAGCAACTTTCTAAGTCCGACAAAGAATGTCAAGTTAAATTTGAAGATATCAACTCTTTAGATGAAGCTGAGGAAATTGTTGGACTATCAGTCTTTATTGAGAGCAATCAAAAAACCTCCGAGGAAGTTTTCCTTAGCAATTCTACCGTTGGATTTAAAATTATTGATAAAAAGCTTGGACCCATTGGGGAAGTAATCGAACATATCGAAAAACCGGGTCAGGATATGCTTGAGATTTCCTTTAATAACAAGTCCTTTTTTATACCTTATGTAGATGAAATAATTTTCGATTGCAACGAAGATGAACAAATATTATATACCGACCTTCCTGAAGGTCTAATCAACATCAACGACTAATGTTACAAATTGATATTATATCTGTAATGCCTGAACTTATCAGAAGTCCTCTAGAACATTCTATTTTAAAACGGGGAAAAGATAAGGGCTTAATCAATATTAATGTGATAGACCTAAGACAGTATGGCCTTGGTAAAAACAAACAAGTTGATGATTACCAATTTGGTGGAGGTGCAGGCATGGTAATGCGAATTGAGCCAATTTATAATTGTATCAAGGATTTGAAAGAAAAACGAGACTACAATGAAGTCATTTTTCTTACTCCAGATGGTGAAATTTTTGAACAAAAAACTGCCAACAAACTTTCATTATGTACCAATCTAATTTTACTATGTGGCCACTATAAAGGAATTGACGAAAGAATTAGAGAACACTTAATAACAAGGGAAATTTCGATAGGCGATTTTGTACTTACAGGTGGTGAATTGCCGGCTGTGATTCTTGCAGATGCAATTTGCAGATTGGTCCCAGGTGTAATAAGCGATGAAGAATCAGCGTTGTCTGATAGTTTTCAAGATGACCTCCTTGCGCCTCCTCTTTATACGAGACCATCGGAATTTGAAGGGTGGAAAGTTCCTGACATACTGCTTTCTGGAAATTTTAAAGAAATAACAAAATGGCGGGAAGAGAAAGCTGAAGAAAGAACCATTAGCAAACGACCTGATCTTAATTTTAATTAAATTTCCAATTGAAGATATATCCAACTTGAGTTAGAAAAAAAATCACATTTCAGCTATTTTCAAATACCAAAAAACTTTACCTAACATATTATGTCATTAAACCTTTCAAGACCCCTTGTTTTCTTTGATCTAGAAACCACTGGTATTAGTACATCTAAAGACCGTATCATCGAAATATACTTGATAAAATTAATGCCGGATGGAAGTGAAAATCACTTGCACGAATTTTATAATCCCGGTATTCCAATTCCCGAAGAAGCAACTGCAATTCATGGTATAACTAATGAAGATGTAAAAGATAAACCCAAATTTATGGACAAAGCCCATCAACTTGTTTCCTTTTTTGAAAACACAGATTTTGCAGGTTTTAATTCAAATAAATTTGATGTTCCATTGCTTGTAGAGGAATTTTACCGCGCTGGTGTTGAGTTTGACCTTGAGAACAGAAAATTTGTTGACGCCATGCGAATATTTCATGCCAAGGAACCTCGCAACTTGGCCGCAGCTTTTAAATTTTACTGTAACCTAGATCTTGAAAATGCCCATTCTGCAAAGTACGACACCATTGCTACCTTTGAAATATTAAAAGCTCAACTTGAAAGATATACCGACCTTGATAATACAGTTGAAGGACTGCATAAAATGTCGTTACAAAATGATCAAGTTGACTTAGCTGGTAGAATTATTTACAATGAAAAGAAACAAGAGGTATTTAATTTTGGAAAGCATAAAGGAAAACTGGTTAAGGAGGTATTTAAAAAAGAGCCTTCCTACTACGATTGGATGGTTCAAAGTGATTTCCCTGCCAATACAAAAAATGTACTTACCAAAATCAGGTTGAGCATGCTAGGGGAAAATTGATAAAATTTTATTTTAATTATTTTTTAAAAAATTCAAATCATCCTAGTCAACCAATACAATGCAAAAAAATATCAACATTTCTGAACTACTCACGTTAGATTCGGTTTCAGATTTTATTACACAAAACCAAATCATCACAATTGACGCGAACGCGTTGAATGAGATTAATAAATGTCACGATTATCTTTTAAGTAAAATCGCAATACCAAATTCCGTTTATTACGGAATTAATACAGGCTTTGGATCCCTTTGCAATACGCAAATCAGTGAAGTTGATCTGAACAAACTACAGGAAAATCTGCTCATGTCGCATGCGTGCGGAATGGGTGAAGCAGTGAATGAGGAAGTTGTAAGACTCATGCTGCTTTTCAAAATAAAATCTTTGAGTCTTGGCTATAGCGGCGTAAGGAGTGAAACCGTTCAAAGACTTGCTGATTTTATAAATTTAGGCTTACTACCATTCGTTTATAAACAGGGCTCTTTGGGAGCTTCTGGCGACCTAGCTCCACTGGCACATTTAACATTGCCTCTCATTGGAAAGGGAAAAATTAATAATAAACCTGCCAAGGAGGTTTTAGCCCAGAACAATCTTAAACCAATTATTCTTGGCCCAAAAGAAGGTTTAGCGCTCATAAATGGCACACAGTTTATGACAGCTTACGGTATTCATTGTTTGATCTTGGCCAAAAAGATAAGCCGCATGAGTGATAAAATAGCTGCCATGAGTCTTGAGGCATTTGATTGCAGTTTGGAGCCGTTTAGTCCACAAATTCATGCGATTCGTAAACAGAAAGGACAAATAGAAACCGCCAAAAATATTTTGAACTTATTGGCTGATAGCAAACTCATGAATGCAGATAAAATTCATGTACAAGATCCTTACTCCTTTAGATGCATCCCTCAAGTACATGGTGCAACACTTGAAGTGATAGAACAGTTTGAGAAAATATTTGTTAACGAAATCAATGCCGTTACCGACAATCCCAATATTTTTGTTGAGGAGGATTTGATCCTCTCCGGAGGCAATTTTCATGGGCAAATACTAGCACTCCATGCCGATTTTCTTGCCATTGGAATTGCAGAATTAGCCAGTATATCGGAACGAAGAATCTATAAGTTAATTTCAGGGGAACGCGGTCTGCCGGTCTTTTTAACACCAAATCCAGGACTTCACTCTGGTTTTATGATTACCCAATATACCGCAGCATCCATTGTAAGCCTCAATAAACAACTATGCTCACCTGCTTCTGTGGATAGTATAGTTAGCAGCAATGGGCAAGAAGACCATGTGAGCATGGGGGCAAACGCTGTTTTGAAGTTAATCAGAATTGTTGAGAATGTGAGAAAAGTGCTAGCGATAGAACTCTTTGTTGCTTGTCAAGCTTTGGAATTTAGGAATGTTATGCATAGTTCTAAGGCTTCACAACTGCTGTTTAAGACAGTTAGAGAAAAGATTCCGTTTATAGCTGAGGACACTGAAATGTCTGATTTTATGCAAATTGCTGAAGGAATTATTGAGGCTGAAGAAAATTAGACTCAAAACCTTCAATCACTCACATTGCCATTTTATTGTTTCATAATTAACTGCGAAAACTTACCAGTAAGAAGAAGGCTATAAATACCACTTGGACAATTCTTCATATCAACGGTTATTTCATTAACTGAAATAAATTCACATCCCACATCCATCACTTGACCAATATTATTAATTAATTGAATCTGAGGTTCAATATTTTTGAATGCTACATTTATGAATCTTTGAGTTGGGTTCGGATATACTGCCTTATTCTTTATCTTGCTGATGGTATTAATATCAACAAATCGAATAGTGTTAAAATTCCAAGATGACGAATCAATTTTCTCTATTTGATTACCGGCAGAATCAACGAAAAAGCCTTTTTCTATTTCAATTGAAATTCGACTTCCGTAATTAAAATTGCTCATCAAGCTAAAGGAGGAAGAATGATTGTTTAGAATTACCTGCGCATCTTCTGAAGGTAAAGTTTCTTTCAGGTTATTATTATCATAGATATTAAGTTTTTTCCCTATTCCTCTATAAATTTTTTCATCAAATATTAAACTAAGTACTGTATTAATTGATACATTTAATGCACTTCTATCAGGAAGAAATGCAATCGGTTTAGGTGCCATTGTATCTGGTTTAAATATTTCACATGAATAACTGTATGATTTTTTCTCTATTGGCCCTGATGGTGTTAGACTTTTACCATTAAAGGCAATGAAAGAATCGCTATAGTAAGTACACCTAAAAAGGCTGTTCGCCCCAGTTTCACCATCGGTCATAATTTTGTCACCACCTGCTACTGGATTAATGTATTCCCACACCACTTTTCTATTGTTGTCTATTTCAAACAATTTTCCAGGAAATCCACTGCAAACTAATGTATTGCCATTCCTCAAGCGGTTGGCGCCCGCGAAAACAGGAGAAAAGAAACTTTCTGGTACAGAATCCTTATAGATCCATTTTTGACCAATCGGTCCATAAGGTATATTGGGTAGATAATTACCCGGGCTAATAATAGCAGGCTTAATAATATCAACTGACGAATATGCAGGTACACGACTAAGACCATTATTAAAAATCATAATATCTCCTCCATCCTTATATCCTTTTGGAATCCAATTAGCATTATGCTGATAATATAGTTTTTGATTTGATTTTGAACCTTTACCGTACGCAATCGGGTTTCCCCATCGATAAAGTAGATCGCCCCCTTTGTTAGATCGGCCTCCATAATGGCTGGCTGCTTCTGCTGTTGTAGTGCCGTGGTCAATAATCCAAATTTCACTGGTATTATGACAACTTAAGAGAATCTGGTCAAGTTCCTTGTTATAGTCAATTGAATTAAAATGTATCCAATCAGGTTGCTGAAGTGGAGCAAAATTTATATTCATGAGTTCAGGATGGTTACTAATGGTATCGTAATCAGGTTTGGAGATGCTTTCATCCTGTATTAGATGATCCCAAAGATTCCAACGCCAAACTACCTGTGCACTGTTTTTACCAACAGGCTTAATTTCTATTATGCTTTCACTCCAGAGTTTTGAACCACCAATGCTTCCTTTAGATCGCCCTTTAGCAAGGGCCTCGTTTTCTGGAATTCCGTGCCAAGATATCACTAAAATATTGCCATTCTCCATTGGGTAAATATCATGGTGTTGCGCCAAGGAGTCGTTTGAAAGCAAATATGTCCATACTGCATTACCATTCCAATCCAATATCTCAATAATTCCACCCTTGCCACCTTGATTAAAGAAGGTATCTTGAGCAATACCAGTTCGCAATAAATTACCATTTGGTAAAAGATAAACTGAAAATCCCGGATTATAATTGCTTTTCCAACTATGCACCTGTCTTCCACACATATCAATGAGATAGGTTGTTTTGCAAATCATCGGGGTAAAAAGTATATAGCCATTTTCAGTACTACCATTTAACTTTTGGGTAACCCCCAAAGTTTTCTGCTGACCAAATGCTAATGAACAATAAAACGTCAAGGCCATCAAAAGAGAATAGTTGATTTTTTGAGTTAAGTATTTAAAAATTAATGAACTAAAACGAGGTGTTGGGAATTTAGAATTGGTTTTAAAAAACATAATTTAGTGCTATTGTAATAAAAAAAAATATCATTGATTTTACCCCCAAAACTAAATTAAATTTTTAATTTTCGAGAGACTAATTAAATTAAACACACCAATATGACTCAATCTATACTAACTGACAATTATGGCCGACCTGTGTTTAATACCGCGCATTCATAAAACTCCTGGTTGAGAAAGGCTTATTATTCTTAGTAAATATGATTCATAAAAACATACCTAATTCTACTTTAACACATTACTTTTTTTCCGATAATGTCTATTGATATCGCTCTGTCGCTGTCGGTGTCTGATGGCCATTTTTTCTTCAAAAGGCAATGGTTTTTGTTCTTGTATAAAA
>Ga0163144_10012601_pt1 | contig 17735 bp, 16 predicted proteins | sample OliLak19BULKMAT1_FD_123175 | JGI IMG/M metagenome (GOLD analysis project Ga0163144, IMG submission 123175) | Freshwater microbial mat bacterial communities from Lake Vanda, McMurdo Dry Valleys, Antarctica - Oligotrophic Lake LV.19.BULKMAT1 | ecosystem: Environmental > Aquatic > Freshwater >...
CATCGACGCGGCCTCACCCGAGAACAGCTATCGCAACAGCATCACGTGCATCAACACGCGCTACAACCGCCGCGCGTTCAACGACGGCTATCACATCGGTCATCACCTGCGCGCGGCGATGCACTGGACCGAGATGCCGGTGGAGTTTCAGAAGAACGTCGCGAAGTACGCAGCCGAGCGGTCGATCGTCTTCGAGGGAATCGACTTCTTCCAGGTGTGGGGAATGTTGATGCTGCGCCAGCACCGTCGGCTCGCCGGGCGGATGGTCTCGCTCGACGGCAACGAGCGCAGCGTCGAAGAGAAGGTCGCGTTCTTGCGCGAGCGCCTGCGTCCGATCCGACGTGAAGTGGCGAGCCCGGCGACGAACGTAGCCGCCGCGGCCTGACGCACGACGCGCAGCGTACGGGCTCAGGCGATCAGATCGGGTGCGGCTGAGGCGTGTGGCGCGCGCGGCAGACGTCGATGGTGAGGCGCACGTCTTCACCGGGCGCGACGCGGATCGTGCGCCGCGTTTCCCCGCACGATGCTTTGAGCCGCAACGAGTGTGTGCCCGCGTCGAGGTAGTGCCCGATGAGCGGCGCGTAGCCGAGCACGCGGCCGTCGAGGCGCACTTCGGTGGTGCCGGGCTGCGCGGTGATCGACAGGCGCGCCCGCGGCGACGCGCGCGGATCGGGCGGTGGCGGTCGATGCCAGTGCGGCGGGCAGGCGAGCGCGACCGCCGTCGACACGATCAGCGCGGCGCTGAGCACCGCTGTGAACACGAGGCCGGCGAGCGGGACACGGCGCATGAGAGCCTCCACGGAGCGGGCATCGGACTGCGGGGATGCGCCTCAGCTTGGGTCGAGACGCTAGCGTGGTCTGCCGCGCGGCGATAGGGCGGGGTACGCTCGGCGAGATGGACCCGTCAGAAGGCGCGCTCTGGGCAGGGCGGTTCACGCTCGAGCGCGCCATCTTCGAAGGCGGCATGGGGACGGTCTGGCGCGCGCGTGACGCGTCGAGCGGCGCGACGGTCGCGCTGAAGCTGATGTTGCTGCGCGGAGAGAGCGCGCGGCAGCGCTTCGAGCGCGAGGCGCGCGTGCTCGCGAGCCTCGCGCACCCGCACATCGTCGCGCATGTCGCGCATGGCAGCGACGCGGACGATCAGCCGTATCTCGCGATGGAGTGGATCGAGGGCGAAGACCTCGACCAGCGCTTCGAGCGTGGACCGCTGTCGCTCGTCGACACGCTGGAGCTCGCGCGCTTGCTCGCCGAGGCGCTCGGCTTCGCGCACCTGCGCGGCGTCGTACACCGCGATCTCAAGCCGGCGAACGTGCTGCTGCCGGGCGGCCAGATCGCAGGCGCGAAGCTCTCCGACTTCGGCGTGGCGCGCTGGCGAACGGCGGCGCCGGTCTCGCTGATGACGCAGCTCGGCATGATCATCGGCACGCCGGGCTACATGGCGCCGGAGCAAGCGCGCGGCGCCGATCAGGTCGATGGGCGCGCGGATCTGTTCTCGCTCGGCTGCCTGCTCTACGAGGCGCTCAGCGGCGTGCAGGCGTTCACCGGCGACAGTTTGGTCGCGGTGCTCGCGAAGGTGCTCGTCGACGAGCCGCGGCCGCTCGGCACGCTGCGCCGCGATGCGCCGCCCGCGCTGATCGCGCTCATCGCAGACCTGATGGCGAAGGAGCCGAACGCCCGGCCGCGTGACGCACACGTCGTGCTCGAGCGCGTCGCGGCGATTCGCAGCGAGCTCGACCCGACGCGCGCCATCGATCTGAGCGAGCTCGAGCGCGGACGCGCTGCGCTGGCGCGTGCGCCGCTTGCGCCGAGCAGCCTGACGCCGACGGAGCAGCGCCTCGCCGCCGTGGTCATCGTGCAGCCGAGCGGCGGCGAGCTGCTGCCCGATCGCACGATCGACGACGCCATCACGGCCGGCAGTGAGAGCGCAGAAGCGCGACGCGCGTTGATGCAGCGCCTCGCGAGAGTCGCCGCGCCCTTCGCAGGACGCTTCGAGGCGCTGGCGCACGGAGCCGTCTTGCTGGTCTTGACGGGCGGCGGCGAGGCGCGTGATCTCGCTGCGCGAGCCGCGCACGCTGCGCTCGCGATGGCGCACGAGGCGCGCGGACACCGAACGACCACGACGCTCGCGCTCGGTCGCGCGCGCCTCGATGGTGGGTGGCCGGAGGGCGAGGTCATCGACGACGCTGCGAGGCTCGCGCGGGCGCCGAGCGACGACGGCGTGGTCATCACCGATCGCGCGACGGCGGCGCTGCTCGGCTCGCGTTTCGAGCTCGACGACGACCGCGCGGCGGATCGCGTGGTGCTGCGACGCTGCGCGGAGCTCGGCGACGCGCGCACGGTGCTCGGCCGCGCGACGCCGCACGTCGGTCGCGCGCAAGAGCTGGCGCTGCTCGACGCGACGCTGCGCGAGTGCGTCGACGAGCCGGTCGCGCGCGTCGTCGTCGTGCGCGCGGCGGCGGGCTTCGGCAAGTCACGGCTGCGGCGCGAGTGGCTGCAGACGCTCGCCGATCGCGAGCCGCCGATCGTCCTGTTCGCGGCTGGTGCCGACGAACTGCGTCAGGGCGCGTCGCTCGGGCACATCGCGGAGGCACTGCGTCGCGCCGCGGGGCTGCTCGACGGTGAGCCGCTCGACCAAGCGCGCGAGAAGATCCGCGCGCGTATCGCGCTGCGCGTCGATGGCGCGGAGGTCGCGCGGCTGAGCGCGTTTCTCGGCGAGCTCGCCGGCGTGCCGTTCGACGACGCGCTGCACCCGGGGCTCGCCGCCGCTCGCGCCGATGCCGCGCTGATGGCCGACTTGGTACGCGAGGCGTTCGTCGATCTGCTGTTCTACGAGACGCGATCGCAGCCGGTCGTCTTGGTGCTCGAAGACCTGCACTGGGCGGACGCTGGCACGGTGCAGCTGCTCGATGATGCGCTTCACGCGCTGATGGACGCGCCGCTGTTCGTGCTGGCGCTCGCGCGTCCGGAGGTCGATGCGCGCTTCCCCGCGCTCTTCGCCGCGCGTGAGCCGCGGGTCATCGAGCTCGCGGGGCTCGGCAAGCGCGCGTCCGAGAAGCTGGTGCGTGACGTGCTCGGTGCGGGCGCCGAGCCGCGCGATATCGAGCGTGTGGTCACGCTCGCGGCGGGCAATCCGTTCCACCTCGAGGAGCTGGTGCGCGCGGTCGCCGAAGGTCGCGGCGAGTCGCTGCCGATGAGCGTGCTGGCAAGCGTGCAAGCGCGGCTCGAGGAGCTCGATCCCGAGCAGCGCCGGACGCTGCGCGCCGCGAGCGTGTTCGGCGAGGTGTTCTGGTCAGGCGGTGTCGCGCGGCTCCTCGGCGCGACGGACACCGGCGACACCGAGCGCATCTTGCGCGAGCTCGCCGGGCGCGAGCTGCTCGTCTCACGCATCGACAGCCGCTTTCCCGGCGAGACCGAGCACGCGTTCCGTCACGCGCTGGTGCGCGAGGCCGCGTACGCCATGTCGACGCCGCAAGATCGCGCGCTCGGGCACGCGCTCGCGGCCGCGTGGCTCGAAGAGCGCGGCGAGACCAACGAGCTGGTGGTCGCCGAGCACACCGAGCGTGGTGGCGATCCGCAGCGCGCCGCCGCGGCCTTCGTGCGCGCAGCGCGGCGCGCGCTGTTCGCCAACGATCTCGACGGCGCAGCGCAGCTCGTCGATCGCGGCCTCGTGCACGTCGATGACGATGCGACGCGCGGCAGTCTGCTCCTCCTGCGTGCAGAGATTCTGCGCACGCGCGCGGAGAACGCGACCGCGCGCGCCGCGGCGCGAGAAGCGCTGACGCTGCTCCAGGGCGGCGGCGAGGAGTGGTTTCAGGCGATGCGCGAGCTCGTGCTGACCTCGTCGCGCCTCGGCGACATCGACGGGCTCGCGGCGCTCGTCGATCGCTTGGTCGCGCACTTCGCGCCCGCGTCCGCCGGCGCCGCCGCGATGCAGACGATCGCGACGGCCGGCGCGCAGCTGCTCCTCGCGGGGCGCACCGAGCTCTCCGAGCGGCTGCTCGCGCTGCTCCCCGCGGAGGCTGCGCTGAGCGAGCCGCGCACCGCTGGAACCGTCGCACGCGCTCGGGCGCTCCGGGCGCTGTTCGCTGGGGACCTCGCCGGCTTCGTCGCTGGTGCTGAGCGCAGCGTCGCCGCCTATCGGCTCGCCGGCGACTCGCGCAACGTCGACGCGTCGTCGCAATACCTCGCCTATGGCTACGACAAGCTCGGCGCCTACGCGGAGGCGGAAAAGCGCCTGCGCGAGGCGCTCGCGACCGTCGAGCGACGTGGGCGCAGCGAGCTCGCAGCGGCCGTGCAGCAGAACCTCGCGCACGCGCTCCACGGGCTCGGTCGCTTCGAGGAGGCGCGTGAGCTCGCCGTGCGCAGCCTCGAGACGGCGCTGCGGCAGGGCGATGCGCGCGTCGCTACCGGCGCGCGGATCTATCTCGCGCTCACGCTCTCGGCGCTCGGCGCGCACGCGGACGCCGCGACTCACGCGCTCGACGCGACCGCGTCGGCGACGACGGATGCGCTGAACGCGTATGCGCACGGCGTGCTCGCCCGCGTGCAGCTGGCGGCTGGCGAGCTCGAAGATGCACGCACCAGCGGCGAGCAAGCGCTCGGCTTGCTCGAGCGCGCGAAGCTGATGGATGAAGGCGAGGCGCTGGTGCGGCTGGCGGTCGCCGAAGCGCGCCACGCGACAGGCGATCTGAGCGGCGCGCGGGCCGCGATCTTGGTCGCGCGCACGCGGCTGATGGCGAGCGCGAGCAGCATCGCCGACGCGAGCTGGCGAGCGCGTTTTCTCGAGCACGTCGCCGAACATCAACGAACGCTCGAGCTGGCAACCGCCTGGGAGTAGTCGCGCGCGTCAGGCGAATTGACCGAGCGATTTCGCATCGACGGAATACGCGACTGCCCTACCCTCGACGCGTGCGCCGGACCCTCCGACTCTTCTGTCTTTTCGCGCTGCTGGTGACCGCCACCGTCGCCCACGCCGACATCGCCGAGCAGCGTCGTCGATTGCCGCCGCCGCCGGAGAACGGCTGCACCGATCCGATCGCTGGCGACTGGCAGTCACAATTTTGGACGCGCGGCTCGTGGCTGGTGCGCACGCTGCGCCTCCGGCGCGTGACCCCCGGAGCGCCGCAGCTCAACGGCGTCGAGCTCGTCGAAGCTTGGTACGGGCCGCACACCGTCGAGAGCCGGCCGACGTGTGCGCCCGGCTCGTCGATCGGCTGGTACCTCGGCGAGAGCACGCTGAGCGGGTCCTTCGATGGCGCGCGCATCGACGTGCAGGCCGCGCCGTTTCAGCTGCGTTCGATTCTGTGCGGTGCGTTCAGCTCCTACTCGCCCGATCACTTCCGCGGCACGCTCGAGAGCGCCGGTACGGAGCTGCACACGCGCAACGACGACGGCCGCAATCCGGAGACGACCGTCGTGTTCCGGCGCGTCAGCTGCGTCGATGGCAGCACCGCGCCGTCCCCGCCGCCGCCGCCGACTCCCTTCGTTGCGCCGCCTCCGCCGCGTGCAGAAGAAGGTTGCGCGAGCTACCTGCCGGGACGCTGAGCGGCCGCGCATCGGCGATGACGACGACCGTGGTTACCGAGTCCCACAGCTATCTGCAGCTCGCCGCCGCGTTTTGTCGCGGTCGCCTCGCACTCGCGCTCGATACGACTGACGCCGACGCCGTGGCTGCTGGCGTGCGCGCGGGATTACGGCTGCACAAGTTCAAGCGCAACGCCGAGCTACCGCGCGTCCGTCGCGTGCTCGGCGCGGTCGCGGCGTTCGCGCCTGCGTCGCTGCTCGATGTCGGCAGCGGACGCGGCACGTTCCTCTGGCCGCTGCTCGACGCGTTCTCTGCGCTCACCGTAATCGCGATCGACCAGAGCGCGCAGCGCGCGTCCGACCTCGCGTGTGTCGGCCGCGGCGGACACGCGCCGCTCCGCGCAGCACGCATGGATGCGACGCGCCTCGCGCTCGCCAGCCGAAGCCTCGACGGCGTGACGGCGCTCGAGGTCCTCGAGCACCTGCGCGAGCCACTTCACGCGGTGCGCGAGCTCGTGCGCATCGCGCAGCGCTTCGTGCTCGTCACGGTGCCCGCGCACGCCGACGACAACCCCGAGCACCTGCACCTGCTCACGCCGGAGCGACTGCGCACGATGTTCGAAGCGGCGGCCGTCGACGAGCGACGCGCGCTGCGCCTGCGCTTTGACGCCATACGCGATCACACCATGGCGGTGGCGACGTTCAGCGACGGACCAGCAGTATGAGCGAGCTGCGCAAATACCCGCGAACGCAGCACCTCGAGGGGTCGCGACTGCAGCCGGGCGATCACGACCTCGCCGCCGTTCCGTTCGCTGCGATCGCGGGCGAACACCTCGTCGTCGAGGAGAAGGTCGACGGCGCCAACGCGGCGATCTCGTTCGCGCGGTCGCCTCACGACACGCGCCCGACACCTCGGCTGCAGAGCCGCGGACACTTCCTTACTGGCGGTCCACGCGAGCGCCACTTCGAGCTACTCAAGCGCTGGGCGGCGGGCCACGCCGAGGCGCTGCACGCCGCGCTCGGGACGCGCTACGTGATGTACGGCGAGTGGCTCTACGCAAAGCACACGATCTTCTACGACGCGCTGCCGCATTACTTTCTCGAGTTCGACGTGCTCGACTCGGACACCGGCGACTTCCTGTCGACGCCGCGACGACTCGCGCTGCTCGCTCACTCGCCAGTCGTCTCGGTGCCGGTGCTGCGCGAGGGGCGCGTCGATTCCCTCGCGACGCTGACTGCGCTGATCGTTCCGTCGCGCTTCAAGACGGAGCGCTGGCCCGAGCAGCTCGCCGCGCAGGCCACGCGTGCGGGTGTCGCGGCTGACCGCGCTCGTGCGGAGACCGATCCGAGCGCGCTCGGCGAAGGCCTCTACGTGAAGACCGAGGCGAACGGCGTCGTGACCGGTCGCTACAAGTTCGTGCGCGCCGCGTTCCTTCAGTCGGTCGCGGAGAGCGGCTCACACTGGCTCAGCCGACCGATCGTGCCGAATCTCCTTGGCGACGGCGTCGACCTATTCGGCGCGCGCGCCACGGAGCCGACATGAGCCCGCTCGGCACGCTGCCGATCCCGACGGCGCCGCACTTCGCGCTCGACTGGGCTGCGCTCGACGCGCGCTTCGAGTGGATCCGTGCGATGGCGGGCTGCGCGCAAGACCCGGTGTGGCACGCCGAGGGCGACGTGTGGATCCACACGCGCATGGTCTGCGAGGCGCTGCTCGAGACGGCCGAGTGGCGCGCGCTCGACGCCGAAGACCGTGCGATAGCCTTCGCCGCCGCGCTGCTCCATGACGTCGCGAAGCCGGAGGTGACGCGCGTCGTCGATGGTCGCATCACCAGCCGCGGTCACTCGGGTCGCGGCGAGAACGTCGCGCGCGTGCTGCTCGCGGAGCTCGGCGCCGATCTCTCTACGCGCGAGGAGGTCGTGCGCATCATCGAGTCGCATCAGCTGCCGTTCTTCGCCATCGATCAGGCGAGCCCCGCGGCGCGGCTGCATCGGCTCGCCGAGGTCGCGCGGCCCTCGCTCGTCGCGCTCGTCGCAGAGGCTGACGCGCGCGGACGCGTGGCCGTCGACCAAGCGCGGCTGCTCGATCAGATCGATCTGTTCCGCGAGCTCGCGCGCGACGAGGGCGTCCTGCGCGGCGCGCGGCCGTTCGCGTCGACGCTGGCGCGCTACACGTATTTTCATCGCCCCGAGACGCATCGCGACTATGTGCCGCACGACGAGACGTGGGGAGAGGTCGTCGTCCTCTCGGGCCTGCCTGCGAGCGGGAAGGACACGTGGATCCGCGAGCGCGCGGGTGGCCTACCGGTGGTGTCGCTCGATGCCCTTCGCGAAGAGCTCGAGGTCGCGCCCGACGAGACGCAGGGTCGCGTCATCTCCGCGGCGAAGGAGCAAGCGCGCCAACATCTGCGCGCGCACCAGCCGTTCGTATGGAACGCGACGAACCTGAGCCGCCAGCACCGCGCGCCGCTCATCGCGCTGATCGCGGACTACGGCGCGCAGGTAAACCTCGTCTATCGCGAGGTGCCGCCGGACGAGCAACGCGCGCGGAACCGCTCGCGCGAGCGGCAAGTGCCGAGCGATGTACTCACGAAGATGCGCACGCGCTGGCAGGTACCGGACCGCACCGAGGCGCACCGCGTCAGCTGGAACGACGGCGCGGCTGGACCGCGGGACGCTGAGACATCGGCGAGGTGACGGCAGCCTGACGTGCGCCTCACCGTTCGACCAGAAGCCGCCCTGACTCAGCCGCCCGGCACCAAGAAGCACTCGTCGATGCAGTTCGCGGTGATCTCCGAGCAGCTCTTGTCCTCGATGCAGCGGGCGCAGTCCGTGACGCGGCCATCGTTCGTGGAGCTGTCGTCGGCATAGTTATCGACGCTGCTCGCGCAGTCGTCGACGTCGAGCGTCGATGTGTAGCACTCCTTACGTCGCTCACAGATGGCGACCGAGTCGCTGGTGCAGCCGCTGGTCACGGTGAGCAGCGCGAGCAGCGCTGCGAGTCGCACACTGGTGGTCCTCATCGACTTCGTCGTCATCGAGCTCTCCTCGCGTACGCGCCGCTGACGCGGTGCGTCGGCGTCGAGCGTAGGCGCAAGCCGCTCGCTCGTCGAACGCGAATCGGCGTCACAGGCAGGTGATGTGCAAGCCCCAGCTGTTGAGCACGCCGACGTCCGTGCTCGAGACATCGGCGACGCGCATGGACCAGGTGCCGGCGACGGACACGCCAGCGAAGCTGAAGAGCAATTCGTACGGAGTCAGCGTCGTCGGGTATGTGCCAACGATGTTGTCGGCCGCGGCGCCGGTGTTCTGGTGGAGAGTCACGAGCGTCCCGCCGGGGCTGGTGAGCGTGACCACGAGGTCACCGATGTACGTGTGCGTGAGGTTGATGTCGACGGTCAGCGACGCGACGGTGCAGCCGGTCGCTGCCGTGCCGGTGATCGAGAGGTTGCTCGTCACCCCGGTCGCACTCGAATCCGGAATCGATAGGAACGGGCTCGTGGTGCGATCGATCGTGCCGCCGCCGGTGCGAGAGCAAAAGCTCGGAGAGCCTGCCGTGCAGGCCCAGCCGACCTCGACCGCGCAGAACGCGCTGCAGCCGTCGCCGCCGGACGCGTCTCCGTCGTCGCACGCCTCGTCCGCGAAGGGGTTCAGCGTGCCATCCCCACACGTCGCCAGCGTGCAATCGCTGTCGCAGCTGGATGAAGCGCCGCCGCCGGCGTCGCACGACTCGCCAGCGAACGAGTTGACCGTGAAGTCGCCGCAGCGCGTGAAGCTGCAGTCCACATCACAAGTGATCGAGCCGGACGGTCCCGAGTCGCAGTCTTCTCCCGCGCTCACGCTGGAGTCGCCACACGACGGCGGGATCTCGGTCTGGCAGTCCGCGGTGCAGCCATCGCCAGACGCGGTGTTGCCGTCGTCGCAGCTCTCCTCGCGGAGCGCGTTGATCGTGCGGTCGCCGCAGAGCGCGAACGTGCAGTCGCTGTCGCAGCTCTCGCTGGGGCCGACGCGGTCGCACTCCTCGCCTTCGTCGATGTTGCCATCGCCGCAGGAAGCGCTCACGCCACCGTCTGGAGTGGGTCCGCCGCCATCGGGGAGCGGGCCGAGGTCGACGTCCGACAGGTTTCCGTCGGTCGTCCCAGCGTCACTCATCGGGGTCACCGCTCCGTTGCCGCGCCGACGTCCCCCGTCGTCACAGCCGACGATGAAGAGCGCTGCGGCGAACAGCGAGATACCGACCAGGAAAGAACGACGCACCGAGCCACGCATGAAGCACCTCTGTTGACGTCGTACGTCGCCGCGGCGCGAAGCTCCCCTTCGCCTGCGCAATGCGAAGCTCGCCCTCCGCAGGTGCGGCGTGGACGTCCGCTCCGTGGATGCGGCGAGGCGCGCAGCGTGTCAGACCTGCGCCCGTGTCGTCGCCAACGCCTCCCACAGCCTCCCAATCCACACTTCCGCCGAGCGATCTCGAGGAGGCCGCGCGGCTCCTGCGTGCCGGCGAGCTCGTCGGATTTCCTACGGAGACCGTCTACGGACTCGGCGCCGATGCGCGCAGCGAAGCGGCGCTGCGGCGCGTTTTCGCGGTGAAGGGCCGCCCCGGCGACCACCCGCTCATCCTGCACTTTGCCGACGCGGAGAGCGCGCTTGCAGCCGCGAGCGATGTGCCGCCGATCGCGCGCACGCTCGCCGACGCGCTCTGGCCGGGACCGCTCACGCTCGTATTGCGGCGCGCGGCGTGGGTTCCGGATCTCGTCACTGGCGGACAGGACACCGTCGGCGTGCGCGTTCCCTCACATCCAGTGGCGCGTGCGCTCGTCACCGAGCTCGGCGGACCGATCGCAGCGCCGAGCGCGAATCGCTTCGGCGCCGTCAGCCCGACCACCGCTGCGCATGTACGCGCGGACCTCGGCGAGGATGTCGCGCTGGTGCTCGACGGCGGTCCCGCGGCGATCGGCCTCGAGTCGACCATCGTTGACCTGACCTGTGATCCGCCAGTGGTACTGCGCGAAGGCGGCGTGCCGCGCGAGCAGCTCGCCGCGCTCCTCGCGCTGGCGCCAGTCGGTGCGACCGCGAGCGTCAACCGCGCGCCGGGCTCGCTGCCGTCGCACTACGCGCCACGCGCAAAGGTCGTGCTCGTCGGCAAAGATGCGCTGCGGACGGAGCACGAGCGCCTCGCCGACGAAGGCGCGCGTGTCGTCGTCATCGAGGCGCCAGCAGACGACGATGCGCTGAGCGCGCTCGCGCACGACCTCTACGCGCGACTTCGCGCAGCCGACGCAGCGAACACCGATGTCGTGCTCGCCGTACTCCCGCCCGAGCGCGGCCTCGGCGCTGCGATCGCCGATCGACTGCGCCGCGCCGCCGCGCCGCGCTGAGCGCCGCACTCCCAACGGCCGAGGTCAGAACACCGGCGTGACGCCCGACGCGTCGTTCACGATCCGCGCGACCGTCGCGAACAGCTCGTCGCCGGTGCCTTTGTCGTCGAGCCACTGACCGCTCGCTTCGTCGTGCGAGAAGTGCCAGGCGCGCTGCCCACCCGCGAGCCAGATCTGTCGCACCGGCCGCTGCGTGTTGACGATGCACTTCTTGCCACTGGCAAACACGATCGTGACGACGTCACCGGCGACGTCGAGGTCGGCGTGCTCGACGTCGATGTCCTCGAACGCGCGGGCGAGCTTGTCGAAGATTTCGTGAGCGAGGCGGAGGTACTGCTGTTCGTCGAGCATGTCCTCCCGTTTCTAGAACTCCTCGCGCGACTGCACAAGCCCCGTCGGTCGTGCGCCTGCGCGTGATCGACGGGCTGCGCGAGGCTGCTAGCCTGGCGCGGTGCGCATCACGGTCCTCGCGAGTGGCAGCGGCGGCAACGTCACGCTGGTCGAGACCGGCACCACGCGCATCCTCGTCGACGCCGGGCTCAACGCGCGCGAACTCGGCGTGCGTCTCGCGTCGATCGAGCCGGCAGCAGCCTCGCCGCTCGAGCGCGCAGCGCCGCGGAAGATCGACGCCATCGTCCTCACCCACGCCCATGGCGATCACATCGCTCACGCCGGCGCGTACGCACAGCGCTTCGACGCGCCGGTCTATCTGACCGAGGCGACGGCGCGCTCGCTGCGGATGCCGTCAGGGGTGCGCACGCGCGTGTTCGGCGCGAAGTCGGCGTTCGACATCGGCGATCTCGAGCTGCGACCGCTGCCGGTGCCGCACGACGCGCCGCAGATCGCGCTGGTGTTCGCGCACGACGGACAGGCTGTTGGCCTCGTCACCGATCTCGGCGCCGTACCGGATTCGCTCGCGGATCACCTGCGCGGCTGCGGCACGGTGCTGATGGAGTCGAATCACGATCGCGCCCTGCTCGCGGCCGGTCCGTACCCCGACTTTCTCAAGCGACGCATCGCGAGCGGCGTTGGGCACCTCGAAAATCGGCAGTGTGCGGAGCTGCTGCGCGCGCTCTCGCCAGCGACGCGCCACGTCGTGCTGATGCACCTGTCGAAGACGAACAACTCCGCGGCCCTCGCCCGCGAGATCGCGGAGGACGCCGTGCGCGGCCGGACCGTTCTCGTACACGTCGCCGAGCAAGACACGCCGGTGCGCGTACCCATCGAGGCAGCGCCGCCCGTGGTGCGAAAGGCGACCCAGCTGGCGCTCTTCTGAGCGCCGGAAGCGCCGGCCGCGCTGCTCGCCCAGCAAGACACGCCGACACATTTTTTGACCCGACTCCCCACCTTGCCGCACAACCGTGCCGAGTACGGAGGAGCCTTTGTCCATTTCGAGCGGCATGCGCGTCACCGACGCCGTCAACTTCTTTCGTCAGCGCGGCGAGCTGCGCGGCTCGGTCCAGATCGTGCGCACGCGATCGCCCGACCGACTGCGCTGGCGCTCGGCCGTATCGTTCGTCACCGCCGCGGCGGCGCCGCTGCTCGGGCGCGATCGGCTGCGCGTCGAAGAGCCGGTGCGCGAGGTGGTGCTCGACCTGCCCGACGCCACGCTGCGCCGCGAGGTCGTGCTCGACGCGCGCAAGGTCGGGCTCGATCTCGATCGCGGCGAGGTGCTCCCGCATCACACCGTCGGCGATCTCGGCCGGCTGACGTTCGTCACCGGCACCGATGTCGCGCAGCTGCGCCGCTACGTGCGCCTATCCGACGACTTCTTCGCGCCGATCGATACGGCGGGTGCGGCGGTCGTCGCCCGCGCGCTCAGCGAGTTTCACCGCGTGCGCGCGCATCGACTGCTGCTGCAGCTGCCGGACCCCGACGCGCGCCAGCCGCGCCAGCGCCACGAGGTGTTCATGGCGGAGCGCGCCGAGACCGAGTCGGAGGCGAGCGATCGCTGGGCCGCGCTCGCGAAGTCGCTGGTCATCGGCAGCGTGTAGGCGCCGCCAGCCGCGCCCCTACAAAAGGCTGGCGCGCGTCACGGCCCAGCCGGACTGAAGATGAACGTCAGTTCAGAGTGATCGCGCCGAGCGTGCCTACGGGTGCATCGCCGCCCGACGAGACGGCGAAGTACGTTCCGACTGCGCCGCCCACGAGGACGACCGCGAGCAGCGTCCAGAACCACCACTTCGATGTAACGCTGCCGCCTTCATCGGCGGGCTCCGCAGGTTCTCGAGTGTTGGTGTTCCAGCCGCCCGCTTCTGGATTCGCGTTGGCGCGATTCGCGACCTCGGTCGGTCCTGGAGCGCGCGCCGCAGGCACTGACGCGACCAGCGGCTCGGCCTCGGAGCCGAGACGCGCGAGCGACGCCAGCGACGGCGCGACCGCCTCGATGTAGTAGTCGATCGACAGCGCGAGAGACGGGTCACCGGCGAGCGGCATCCGCGCGCGCGCGATGCCCGCGTCGAGCGCCATGACGACGCGGGTGAAGCGCGTCTCGCCCTCGTGCCGATAAGCGAGGCGCACCTCCTCGACGGCATCGGCACCAACAGCCATGCGCACCATGACCACCGGCGCCTCGCGCTGACGCAGGTCGAGCGGCGCTTGCTCGAGGCGCACCGCGACGCTCGTCGGATGTGCGTCACGCGCCCGCGCGAACGCCGACTGCACGCGCGGGCTCGCGTCCGCATCGGAGAGCCGGTGTTGCGGATCACGGCGATACAGCTCTTGCAGCGTCGCCCGCGCTGCGTCTTCTGCGCGCGTCGCGATCTGCACGATGGCGACCGTTTCGAGCGCGGCGTTGCGCTGCCGCGCCGCGAGATCCGTGCGCCGCAGAAAGCGCTGGGCGCTGGCGAGCGCCTCGTCGTAGCGCGCGAAGTTCACGCTCTCGCGCAGCTGCGCGATCACGGCGTCCGCATCACCGGTATCGGGTGACGTCGCAGCAGCGGCCGCCTGCGCGTGCGCGCCGCTCACATCGACGAGCAGGAACAGCGCCGCAAAGAACGCGGAGATCAGCAGCGGGAACCGCAGCGGGAACCGCAGCTTGCGCATGACGAGCACGGGCATGACGAGCGCGGGCATGACGAGCGCGGGCATGACGAGGGGGCGCATCGATTCCTCCGGCCTCACGAGACCGCGTCCACGATAGCGCGGAACGCGCTCACCACGTCAGCGAGCAACAGCTTGCCGCGCGCGCGTGCGTCTGCGACGGGCTCTCCGTCGCCAATCGGCACGCGCAGATCGAAGTAATATTTGATCTTCGGCTCGGTGCCGCTCGGCCGAAGCATCACCCGGTGCCCGCCTTCGAGCTCGAGCGCGAGCACGTCACCCGGCGGCAGCGCGAGCGGCTCGACGGTCCCGTCCGCGGCGGTACGCGTCGCCTTCGCGAGGTCGACGATGTGCGACACGCTGAGGCCGGCGAGCGCCGTGGGCGGCGTCGCGCGCACCGCCGCCATGATGCGACGGATGTGCGCTGCGCCATCCGCTCCAGGCTTCGTCACCGAGATCTGCTCGCTCAGCGCCAGCGCGTAGCGACGCGCCATCACCTCGAGCTCGTCGAGCAGCGACTTGCCCTGCGCGCGATAGAACGACGCCATATCGGCGGCGATGGCTGCGCCGGAGACGCCGTCCTTGTCGCGGACCAGCGTGCCGACGGTGTAGCCGAGCGCCTCTTCGTAGCCCATCACGAAGCGGTAGTTGCCCGTCGCCTCGAGCTCCATCGCGCGGTTGGCGATCCACTTGAAGCCAGTGAGCACTTGCTCCCAGTGCGCGCCGTGGGCTGCCGCGATCGCGCCGAGCATCGGTGAGCTGACGATCGAGCACGAGACCAGCCGTTGCAGCTCTTTTGGGCCGCGATCTTCGCAGAGCGTGTAGTGCGCGAGCAGCTGTCCGACTTCGTTGCCGGTGAGCTGCTGATAGCCGCCGCCCGGCTTCCGCACTGCGAGCGCGAGTCGGTCGGCGTCGGGATCATTGGCGATGACGAGCTCCGCGTTCTTCGCCGCGGCGAGCGCGAGCACGAGATCCATCGCGCCCTTCTCTTCCGGATTCGGGAACGCGACCGTCGGGAACGCGCCGTCGGGCTCGGCTTGCGCCGCGACGGTGTACACGTTGGTGAAGCCCGCCTCGCTCATCGCCGCGCGGAACAGTCGCTCGCCGACACCGTGCAGCGCGGTGTACGCGACGACCAGATCGCGCGGCGTCTCCGGGTGCAGCGCGAGAGCGCGCACGCCATCGAGATAGCGGCGCTCGACGTCGGGACCAAGCACGACGAGCTTGCCACTCTCCTCCGCGCCGCTGCGCGTCACGCGCGGAATCGACGCGACGCTGCCGACGGCGGCGATCTCGGCGGCGATGCCCTGATCGACCGGCGGCACGATCTGCGCGCCGTTGCCCCAGTAGACCTTGTACCCGTTGTACTGCGGCGGATTGTGGCTCGCGGTCACCATCACGCCGGCCGCGGCGTTGCGATCTTTCACGGCGAAGGCGACCAGCGGCGTCGGCACGACGTGCTCGAAGATCAGCGCGCGCAGGCCGAAGCCCGCGACGATCTCCGCGACGTCGCGGGCGAACTCCACGCTCATGCGTCGACCGTCGTAGCCGATCGCCACGCCGCGCTCGCGCGCGTCCGGCGTCGTCGCGAGCAGGTGCGCGCAGAGGCCAGCCGTCGCGCGCGCGACGACGACGCGATTCATCCGATTGGGGCCAGGTCCAAGGATGCCGCGCAGCCCGGCGGTGCCGAACTCGAGCGCGCCGGTGAACGCGTCGGTGAGCGTGTCGAGGTCGCCGGCCTCCGCGAGGCGGCCGAGCTCAGCGCGGGTCGCGGGATCGGGGTCATCGGAGAGCCAGGCGTCGCAGCGCTGGCGGAGCTCGGTCGGGAGGGCGATCATCGTGCCTCGTATATCCCGACTAGAGGCGGAGGCCAACGGCACTTGCACGCGCTGCGCTGGCGACACAGAAGAGTTGCGTGTCCGAGCAGCCGAAGAATGCAACGCGCGTCGACGTCGTCGCCCTCGTCGGCGGTCTTGATGCGATGCGCGTGATCCTGCGCGACTTCTACGATCGGCTATTCGTCGACCTGATCGTCGGCTTCTTCTTCGCAGGCCGGGACAAGGAGCGGCTGGTCGAACATCAGCTGCACTTCACCGCGCGCGCGCTCGGCGCAGACGTCGTCTACACCGGGCGCTCGATGCCCGACGCGCACGCCGGCCTGCCGCCGATCCTGCAAGGGCACTTCGATCGTCGGCACAAGCTGCTCGGCGATGTCCTGCGCGCGCACGCCGTGCCCGAAGCGGCACGTGATGCGTGGCTCGACTACGACCGCTCGTTCCGGCGCGCAGTGCTCGGCGCGAAGGCGTCGCTGCGTAAGCCCGTCGACTGAGTCGTATCGCTCCGCCCGCGCACCGCGCACCACCACCGTGATCGCATGTCGGCGCGTCGCGGTGTAGAACCGCGCGCATGTCCGACGCCGTCCTCTACGCCGTACACGAACGTGTCGCGGTCATCACGCTCAACCGCCCCGACAACCGCAACAGCATGACCAGCGAGCTGCTCGACGGCTTCGCGACGGCAGCCAAGCGCGCCGCCGTGGACCGTGACGTGCGCTGCGTCGTCGTGACCGGCGCCGGCAAGTTCTTCAGCGCCGGCGCCGACTTCAAGTCACAGATCCAGCGCGACGACGACGGCCCCGCGAAGCTGCCGCACGAGCGCTCGTTCGCGATGTACGAGCCGTTCCTCGAGCTGGTCAACGTGGAGGTCCCGGTGATCGGCGCGCTCAACGGGCACACCGTTGGCGGCGGCTTCGGGCTCTCGTTGGTGTGCGACATCCGGCTCGCCGCGAAGGACGCGAAATACGGCGCGAACTTCTGTCGACTCGGTCTCGCGCCGGGCATGTCGATCACCTACACGCTGCCGCGCATCGTCGGTCCGCAGCGCGCGGCGGAGCTGCTCTTCACCGGTCGGCTGTTCGACGGCGACGAGGCCGTGGCGCTCGGCTACGCGGCGCGGTCATTCGCAGCGGCCGAGGTGCTCAGTGAGTCGCTGGCGATGGCGCGCGCGATCGCCGCGAACGCGCCGCACGCGGTCCGCCAGACGAAGGTCCTGCTGCGCCGCGCGCTAGGCTTCGACCCGCGCGCGCACGCCGCCCTCGAGGCCTACGCACAAGCCGAGACCGTCGCCACGGAAGACGCGCGTGAGGGAATCGCCGCGCTGCTCGACAAGCGCGAGCCGACCTTCACTGGCCGCTGACTGACGCGCCGCTGACTGACGCGCCGCCGAAGACCACGCCGAGCTCGAGCCCGAGCGCGAGCGGCTCGGCGCCCCCCGCGCCGATGACGAGCGCGACGCGCCACGCGCTGTGACGCGCGCGTAACACGACGCCGAGTCGCCCGCGGAACGCCACGCCCACGCCGAGACCAGAGCGCAGCTCGAGCCCAGCGAGCGACGACACGACGGCGCTCGCGCGGCGCGTCGCGTCGATGCGCGCACCGAGAAACGCGGAAGCGCCGTCGTCGACGCCGGCACCACCGTCGATGCTCGCGCGGAGCGCGTAGCGCGCGTCGTACCAGCTCAGCCCAAGTGCGCCGCGCACGACGAGCTCCGTCGCGCCTGCGTCGAGCACCTGCAGGCCGAGCAGCGCGGGCGTCACGTCGACCCCGATCTGTGCACCGAGCTGCACGCGATCGAGCACGGCGCCGGTCCCCACCGCGACGCCGACACGACCTAGCCCAATGCGCCCCGCGCCTGCGCCAACGTCGTCGACGAGCCAGCTCGATCGCGCTTCCGTAGAGAGCCCGACGAAGAGCGCTGGGACCGGCGCCCAGCGGCCCTCCACCGCGAGCCCTGCGG
>Ga0163144_10012602_pt1 | contig 17732 bp, 11 predicted proteins | sample OliLak19BULKMAT1_FD_123175 | JGI IMG/M metagenome (GOLD analysis project Ga0163144, IMG submission 123175) | Freshwater microbial mat bacterial communities from Lake Vanda, McMurdo Dry Valleys, Antarctica - Oligotrophic Lake LV.19.BULKMAT1 | ecosystem: Environmental > Aquatic > Freshwater >...
ACTTACGCGGACTGAATTGGGGTTTTCCTGATACGTGACGCGAAAATATCAGGGAATTTCTGAAGGCGGATTATGAGTTACTGTCGCCAACGTCTGCCAACCAAAACGAAAGACAACTCTGGAATATAACGGGGTTAGGTGCTTCGTCAACGGCGCCGTCGTCATCCTGCAAGTCGAAGTCCTGCTAAGCCGTATGCAGTAATTCTCGCTTGTTCCGCGAACTTGTTTCGCATTGATAAGTCCAATTCATGTTGTTTGACGAAGAATGCTACATGATTCTGTTTCCCCCCATAACTCACTGGGAAGGACGTAATCATGTTGAAGCATCCCAGTCGATCATCGACCATTCATTCTCCACGACCGAATTCGCCGCATTCGCATTCGGCTCATCCCGGTGGTGGTGCCCAGACATACTTTGACTTCGAGCAGCCCGCAGCTTCTCCCGGTGGCACGCTACTCCATGTCAATGATGATCTCCGTACACGTGTCGCGCTCCGGTTCGCGGCCCTCTTGGAATCCGATCCCACGGCGGCGTTGAATAATGCCGCGCTCTCCCAATTGGCCCGCGAGATTCTGGGGAGCTCCGTGGGGCATGCCCGCGACACCTATGATGCGGCAGAAGCGGGGTTCAACATCTATTTGCAACGCGTCGGACTCGACCTCAGCAACACGCCGGCGGCAATCGATAAACTTCTGGCAGAACAATCGCGGCTGCCGCTGCAGAATCGACGCGACCAGCACCAGATTGAGTTTCAACAATTCAGTACACCACCCCCCGAAGCATTGTTGGTCGTCAAGGCGGCGGCGTTGTGTGAAGGGATGACCGTGCTGGAACCGAGCGCCGGGACGGGGAACATTGCGGTGCTGGCGCGAATGTCAGGTGCCCAAATCGAGACCAACGAAATTGATCCCCGCCGCATGAACCTCTTATCGCTACAAGGCTTCACACCAACGGCGTACGATGCGGAACGGCTCAACAACCTCATTCCACCCGACAAGAGTTATCATGCAGTCGTGATGAATCCTCCCTTCTCGGCGACCGGCGGAAGGGTCAGCGGACATAACACCGCATTTGGCGCCCGTCATCTGGAACAGGCACTCCTGCGTCTGAAACTGGGAGGCCGACTCGTGGCCATCGTGGGTTGCGGTATGGCCTTGGAACGGCCCGCGTTTCGGAGTTGGTGGGAAGCGATAGGGCAAAAGTATCTGGTCCGGGCGAATATCGGTTTGGACGGCAGCCACTATGCCAAGTTCGGCACGACATATGATCATCAGATTGTTGTGATTGATCGCGTTCCACCTACTTCCCAGGACTCGGCTATCATTACCGGGAATGGGTTGTCTATCCACGCGGCGTGGGAGTTACTTGAAGATTTAGCAGAGGAGGATATCTATGGGCGAATTCGCGAACAGGATCGGAGAGCAAGCAGCAATGGCGCTTCGACTGATATATCAGCGGGAAGTTACACCGGGAATGGACCCCAGTATGGAGTTGATAGGATTGCTGCTGGAGGATGGGGCCGGCGGAGTTCTTTCCCCACCGGCCAATCCGATCACGACCGAACAGTGGTTGACCTGGAACCAGTTGAGCCTGGAACAGCCGGAGGAACTGACCCAAACCTTGAGCAGCGTGATAGAGACCGAGCAACAGAGCCTCCCCTCGACGGTGGAAGCGATGCGAACGTGGGCCGCGAGTCTGCTGCTGAACACGCTCGACCAGATGGAAATGCTGTAGGTCAACTCGAAACGTCGCTTAAGCCACAAACGGTGGACATCGAGGCGGGGACGGTCTTTGCCGCGTACCGGGTTCAGAAAGCAATCGTGCATGGCGCGCTGCCGCATCCGGCGAATGTGGTCGAGAGTACCGCGATGGCGTGCGTCGAGCCGCCTGATGTTACCTTTCACCACCATCTCCCCGCTGACATTATTGCCGAAGGGCGGATATCCAACCTCCAATTGGAAGATGTGATCTACGCCGGCCAGGCGACGAGTGTAATACTCCCCGACGGCTCGCGTAAAGGGCATTGGAACGGCGATGGCACAGGTATTGGCAAGGGCCGGGAAATTTACGCCTGCATCTACAACGAATGGGAGCAAGGACGACGCAAGCATGTTCATTTGTCTGCGTCACATCAACTCTGTACCGATGCGCAACGCGACCGTGACGCCATTGGCTTACCGCTCCGGATCATTCATCAAGCAGAGTTTAAGTCCCAGGAAGTAATTTTGGCCGACTCGGGCGTCGTATTTACCACCTACTCGATGTTGAGTACGGATTTCGGGGGCGAGCGACAACGGTTCAAGCAACTTCTGGATTGGCTCGGACCAGATTTTGATGGCGTCATCGCCTTTGATGAGGCACATCTCATGAAAAACGCGGCCGTTTCGCCGCATGGGGGGAAGACCTCGGTGGACCATGGCACCCTCAGAGGGAACATGGGTATCACGTTGCAACGGTTGTTTCCCCAGGCGCGGGTGCGCTATTTTAGCGCGACCGGGGCAACGGAAGCTCGGCACATGGCTCCTTATGAACGGCTGGGTCTCTGGGGAGCCGGAGCGCCGTTTGCGGATTTCCCGGCCTTTTTAGTGGCGATGGAACGAGGAGGTGTCGCCGCGATGGAAATGCTTTGCCGCGATCTAAAAAGTGTGGGGACGTATCTTTCCCGCACGATTAGTTACGGACCAACTCGTGGACCTGATAGCCAGATCATTCCCCAGAGTGCCGTGGAGTATGAGCCCCTTTTGCATCGTTTATCAGAGCCAGAACGACGGCAGTATGACGAAATCGCCGACTTATGGTCGGAATTGTTAGTTGCTTTTGAAACGGCCGAGCAAACGGCGTGCGAAGGACGGAACGGCAATCGCTACGCTCAGTTTTACTCGGCCCAGCAACGGTTTTTTCTGCAACTGATGATGGCATACACGCTTCCCGATGTGATTCCGGCGATTGAGCAGGATCTTATTCAGGGTCGTTCGGTCGTTCTCAGTCTCTTTAACACGGGGGAAGCGCAAGCTGATAGGAAGGTTCGCGAGGCCCGCGCGCAAGGTATGGAACTCTCGGAACTTGACGCCACCCCGCGCGAGATGATTGTGCAATTGATTGAAAAACAATTCCCGCTCTTTCAGTACCGCGAAGAGACGGACCTTGTCACGGGCCATGTGGTTCGCGTCCGCGTCTTGGATGCGGCCGGCAATCCCGAAATCAACCGCGAAAACCAACGTCGGCAGCAAGAGTTGCTCGACAAAGTCGCCGATTTGGATTTTCCGCAAAACCCGCTCGATGCGCTGATCTCCCATTTTGGGGTCGGCAATGTCGCCGAAATCGGCGGCCGCACCCATCGCTTTGAAAAAAACCAATATGTCCGCCGCAAACTGAATGGCGTTTCGCCGCGTGAACTGAATGCCTATGAGACGCGTCTCTTCCAGCAGGGGGAGAAGCGAATCGCCGTCATCTCCGGAGCCGGGTCGACCGGGATTAGCGTTCATGCGGATGTAAACGCCAAAAACCAAGACCGCCGCGTGTTTTATGCTTATCAATTGTCCTGGTCGGCCGATCAGCAGATGCAAGCCTTTGGGCGCGTCCATCGCTCGAATCAAAGTTCGGCCCCCGTCATTCGGCTGATACTCTTGGATTTGGCCGGTCAGAAACGATTGGTGAATGCCGTTTCCAAACGCTTGGCCGCGCTCGGTGCCTTAACGAAGGGTGAACGGCATTCGCTCTCTAGCGATCTCTTTCGGCCGGAAGATGTCACCGATGAGTATGGTAAGGCGGCCCTCGCTCGGTTGTATCGACAAATTGCCCTGGGATATTTTCAAAAGCTGGGACTCGGTCTCACTGTTTTGGATCGGATGGGTGTTCTCAATAAGGAAAAAACGGCCGTCCGCGAGAGTTACGCCAGTAACGTCGAGCAGTTTTTGAATCGGATCATGGTGCTTCATGTCGAAATGCAAAATCAGATTTTTGAGATGTTTCATGAGCGGTACGTCGAAGCCATCGAAGCGGCCAAACGGCAAAGCGCCTTCGATTTTGGGATAGAAGAGATTCGGGCCCACAATCTGAGGCAAATTGCGGAATCGGAAACACTCTTTGTGGACCCAGGTTCAGGTGCAAGGACCATGCTCCATGAATTGGAGGGGGAAGTCGATGTGGTGCGGCATGATTTTGCATCGGCTCAGGCTAATGCCAAGCTTGGCTTTCAGCGTAACTACCAAAGCCAGCGCATTTATGCCGTTTCAGAATACGGGGATGCGCTGCAATCTGAAGTCTATCTTTTGCCAGTGAAGGGTACCCGCAGAATTTTGGAAGCAGACGAGCTGGAGCAAAAATATGAAGTCGTGGAGATTTCAGCGGCCCGCGATTGGTGGGAGGCCGAGTATGCTCGGACTCCGGCCACGGAGCCGAGGCGATTTCATATTCTAAGCGGTGCCATTTTTCCGATTTACGATAAGATCATGGGTTCGTCGGGAATCCAAAGCGTTAAAATCTCGCGGGCCGTCCTGGCCGATGGTCGGGCGCTTGTCGGTTTGAATTTGAGTCCCGCCGATGTCCCTCAAGTCAAGCAACGCTTGGGGATCGGAACGCCGCTGGGTGAAGCATCTGCCGCGGAAATCTGGGAATTGCTCATCAGTGATTCAATCATTGAACTCGACAATGGTTGGCGATTGACCACTGCTAATATCGCGGGGGATGAGGTACTTGAATTGGTCCTCAACGGCACGGCTGCCAATCGCAAGGAACTTCTTGGTTATGGTTTTTCGGAAGAGATTATCCGCTACAAAAGAAGGTGGTCTGTCCTTTTCGACGAGGCTTCCGAAGTTCTGTCAAAGCTATTAGCACATCGGAGGCCTATTAAGGATTTAACGGCAGCGGCAGAATCCCCGTGAATAGTGAGGTCGGGAGCGTGTGCAGGCCAACCTCGGGTATAACCTGGACATTAAAAGAGGCCCAGTTGGGTTTCAGCAGGCATTTCACAAACAGGCTGCTGCATTTTTGCCGCTTGTTCCGCTTGGCAGGCGAGGCAAAGTTCTTGCAGCCGCCGCGCTTCTGCATCGGTCAACTCGCGGAGGAAATATTCTTCTCCGTAGTACCATGCCAAGAGGTACGGCGCTGTTTCGCCTTCCTCGCAACAACACTCTTCGTCGATCACATGCGCCGGGCGGATGTCCAGGACGCTGCACAGATATCTGCATCCACTTGGACCACGCGGCCGACTGGCATTTCAAAATCGTCGCGCTCGGCCCATTCGTCCGACCAACTTCCGCGTAGACCTTGCGAATATAATTGCTCGCAGGCCCGTAGTTTTCCGGCTGCTGTCAGAAGCGAATCATTGGCAACATCATTTTTTGACAAAGTTGGCAACACCTCCGTTGGCTTCGTCTCTTCGCTAGATGATGACGCAACTGGTGGCGCTATTGTTGCCCCAGTCAACTCGGCCATTGCAATCTGCTTCGCCTGCCATTCCACTTCGCAACGGAGATCATCCACCGCCGCGACGAGCACTTTGACCTACTCCAAGAGCGAGCCAACGGCCATCAGCAAATCATCGAACGTAACTCGTTCCCGCCGCATCGTCATAGCGCACCTCCTGGGTCTTCCGAAACCACACCCGATTCATGCCAGGTTTTGTTTGCGATCATCTTGGCTTCCTTTCTAGATAGTCCTAAAAACTGTGAAAAAACCGTGCTGCACACGCCACCCCCTCCCAGGACTACCGCGTGCGGCGGACTAGGAGATGGTCAGCGAATACGAACTACCCAAATCGAAATAGTCAAAGAACTGATCGTTTGCCCTACGGCAAAACGGTTGCGTTAAGAAAATAGCACAGAATAAATTCTTAAGGAAAATACGAGTGCAGATCGTCTTGGTAATGCCGTTAAAAATCCGGTCCCCAATTGCCAAGGGCTCACAATTGCTGTAACTTCGCCGTTATGGTCGCTCGGTTCAGTAGTTTCACAAAACCAAGATTCCTCGGTGCATCCCTGCTAGGTTCCCTTGTGGTCGGCGTCGCTTCGCTGACGACCTCTTTGTCAGAGCAAATCGCCATCTTGGGCGTACTGATCTCCATCCTCGTGGGACTTGTGCTAACATGGCTCGATGAGCAAGCTCAGTTAGAGGATTTCCGGGCCGAGTTGAGCGTTCAGGAACGGATCGCGTCCGCCCTCGCGGACGATCCCGCACTGGGGCGAGTATTTCGTAAAATCAGTCAGGCGTTTTTGCTATTAAGCAAGCAACGGGAGCCAGTGCTGCGATCCACGGCCGCCACGAAACTCTTATCCATGTCGGGAGAACTTGATCAAATGGCGCGGGGCATTATCACCTTTAACGATTCCGAAGCGTGGCGGACCGCTTATCAAGAATTGCTGCTCAGCGAGACGCTGCGACTCTATCGTTCGGCAGCCTGGGTTAAGTGCGAAACTTATTGGCAAGATCCGCCCGGCTGGCAAAGCTTGCGTGATAATTATGACGCCATCAACCGCGGCGTGATTGTCGAGCGAATTTTTATTCTTCCCTCAATGCTGTGGCCAGTCGAGCAACGCTTACCCTCCGAAACCGTCTTACCGTGGATCACCGACCAGCATAACCACGGCGTCTGGGTCATGCTCTGTCGTGAATCGGACGTCTATTCCGAGCCGGACTTGCCGCAGGATTTCGGGATCTACGGAGATCTGGCAGTGGGGACGCAAATCCTCGACCAAGAGTGTCGCACGCGCGAGTTTATCATGGACTTTAGTTCGGAAGCCGTCCAACTAGCGAATGATCGTTGGCAGCGGCTCAAACTTTTTACTACTTCCTTGCGAAGTCTGCTAGACAACTGGTCGGATGACAGCTAATATAGTGTACGTCAGTGCATCTATATGGCTTCTTCTGCACCCACCGTTAAATGCCTGCACCTGTTTACCTCGATACCGCGAGGCTGGGCAGAATCTCGCCCACGGCGCTGGCGATCCAGACGGACTATCTACGATTTACCGCGGCGAGGGGTTGTTCCGCCGCCTTGTTAGAGTTGCTTAGTCATGGCGGCGACAACTGGCCCGTCCGGCTGCAACGCCAATATCCCCAGCTTGCCAATTGGTGCGGTATTAGTTCAATGAAACAGCGATTGCGCGCAATTGCCGGTGCGGACGAGCAATCGTCTGTCCTTTTGGCCAGTCGTACAAGCAATTTGATGAAGCTCGCAGCCTATTTGCTAATCAGGAATAGCGAGACGGTGGTGACGGTCGATTTGGGTTGGCCACACTACATCAGAATATTATCGCAAATAGCCAGCAAGTTTGGTCGCCAAGTGATCGTCGTCCCCCTGCGTGAGCCGGTCCAGGGTGGGTTAGATGTTGAATCACTAATCAAGAATCTGCTTGGCGTGTTATCGAAACTGCACGCCCCCAGCTTGTTCTTGCCGGCCATCAGCCATGATGGCGTCCGGTTGCCGATACGACAAATTGTGCGCGCAATCAAGGCCACCACCGAACTCCGTTTTTTTGTGGTCGATGGTGCCCAGCATTTGGCGCACGGCGACAGTCCATTAACGGAGATGGATTGTGATTTTTATTTTGCCGGCACGCACAAATGGCTTCGCAGTCTCTACCCTTTGGGTGTTGCCTTCTATAGGAATCGCCGGTCCACAGTGTTGATTGAAACGACGATGGCGGAACTTGCTTCCGCCGGCATCTTGGATGATCCGCTCACTCGATTCACAGCAGAACTCGAAACAGGCTTGCAAGAAAACGCATCGGAAACGGTCAACCTTTCCGCGTTATTCTCCGCTTACGGGGCGGCAGGGGATACAACTTTATCCAGCCTCCGCGGTCTAACATTTGCCAGCCAATTGCAAAATGCCGAGTGGGTTGACGGAGTGGTACGTGAATCTGGTTGGCGGCCCATCCGCTTGGCACCGGAGCTATCTTCTGGGATTCTGCTGTTGCAGCCGCCCGGGAGTTTGGTTGTGGAGGAGGGGGATTTCCGGAAGGAGTTAGAACGGCGTGGAATAGTCGCCACCACCTATCAGAACGGTCAAGTCCGCTTATCCATGCCCTCGCAACCATTGAGCACTTTCGCACTTTCCACGATCCGATCTGCTCTGCGTAATCCTCCCCAAAATTTGGATTCATGTTTAGGATAGTAGCGCGGTAATCTGCCTCTCTTCCGAACATTGGTCAGATACAAAATGAACTTACATTATCTGTGGGATAGCGTGTTGTATGTAATCGAGCGCGCGCGCGAAAGAGTGTGTGTTCGACGCAGTGGGAACGCGCGCGCTGCGACAAGAACGCGCCGTGCCCGTGTTGAAAACGATCAAGGAGTGGGTCGAAGCGGAAGGGGAAATCGTCCTGCCGCGGAGTCCGCTGGCGACGGCGATCGGCCACGTGCAGAACCTGTGGGCCGCGCTAAACGTCTACTTCACGCAGGGACAACAACGTAGCCGAGCGGGCCATAATGCGGGTGGCATTGGCCGTAAGTACGACCGGGCACTCGCGCCAGCGGGTCGGCCTGCAACGATGCGGCGGCGCAGAATCATGTGTAGATTTGGAGCCTGATCGCCACTTGCTATCGGCACCGGTTATATTCTGAGTGCGATCCGCAGCGGTCTCTCACCAGTGCACTGGCCAAGATCGGGCAACTTCCCCCGCGACGCCATGGGCCAAATCCTGACCGCCAGTATCCGAACGACTTGGGCTTCTGATAAATCGTTCTCGTACTAGCCAATATGCCTGCATCATTTTTGAAGACGTTCGCTTAAACCTGATACAAAGGCCAAAAGTGAAGAGTACTAAAACCAGCAAGGAAACGCTACTTGGCTCAGGCACCATCATGCCAGTCGCCGTTAGGTCAAAGTCGGCGAAACGAAAAACACCAATTCCTTGAAACGATGGTTTTCGGGCATTCAAACCAAAGAAAATCCTGCTCGCTCCCGGCGAAAAGTCGGGATTCGTCGGCCCGGGTCCAGTTTGCTTGATAAATTGGTCGATGGTAAAGCTGTCGGACAGTCCTTGGCGAATCCCGAATGAGGATGGTTCCTGATGACGGTTGGGAACGTAGATGGTGCCGGCTTGATAAAGTAACGGCGCGAATTCAATGCCGCTATTAATGATAAACGAAGCACTGTATTGAACGGACTCGATTCTGCCTAACGTCAAGGCGTCCCAGCCGATTTGGTTGTTATAGATCGCGACATCAAAGGTAAAATCTTGAATTGGAATAGCTGGACTGACTGTTACCCGTAACGCTTGACTGTTGACGATCAAATCACGAGCCAGGGAAGCATTCGCTGCTACGTTACTACCGCGGTAAGGAGCAGCTGCCCATCTTGAGGGCAGCATATCCGGATCGGTCACTCTGAGAGAAGTCATTCCGGCTTCAACGTTCATGGGTAAGCAGATTGATAAGTAACCTATTAGTAAAAGAATTGCCGCGCGAAGCATGACACAGTTCCTTTCCTTGCTGAAGCTATAGGCAGAAGTCGCAAGTAATGCTGTTGGTTCAGAAGATCAGTAGGGGTTTGCATCTCGTTAACCAATCAAGCATTCTACCTGACCCCCGGAGAGCGGTACAGAGTGAGGACGGAAGAACACTCTGCGGTAGGAGCCATGATAACACTACCTCTCCCCAAAAAGAAGTTGACAACGGCAAGCGCACAATGTCACTCTCGGGAGCGAAAACACTTGTGTACCATTACGCTATAGGACGGTGAACATGAAAAAAACTTGGGGGAAGTCTGCTGCTTGGATTCTTGGAGCGATAACCTTGCTGAATTGGACTTCGACGCCAGCCTTTTCGGAAGAAACTACGGGCCGGATCGAATGGACTTGTGAAGGTGATGAAACTCTTAGCGGCACGTTGCCATTGTCCCCACAATTTTTCGACAATCGCTTGATATATTCTGGATTCCAGTCCGTGCCAAGTCGCGGCGGAGTTCCCAACTATCTCTTCGCGGGTGCGACTGTCACGAGGCGACCTTCAGGGCGTTCAATCTGGGGAGTCGGCATTTGCTCTCTGGGCTTTGCCATCAAGGATTCGAGGGGGTTCGGGGGTAACACTCGCCTGGAGGCGGATATTTCCGGTGGACCGGGGTGCGTCTTAACGGTTGCCAACGGAGTGCCATTCAAACTCTACGGCCTTCACGCATTAGATCGGCCGGTGGACCAAAATCCTCAATTTATCTGCACGGTGAAATTGTTCCTACCGAGGTATGAAAAATAAAGCCACCCGGGAATATGGTCGTGGTACAGCAAGACCCAACCTTCGCGGCTGAACTGACCAGCCTCCCATTGTCGCAAGGTATGGTATTGCGTTGAGGTCAGAGTCAGCCACGTGGGGCACGTGGGGTCGCTAAGTGTGTATTCGATAAGTCTTTTGCAATGCGTCGGCTTCCCTCCTGCGGTACGTCCGTCGAAACCACCGCTGTCGGGGGTTCGCCTCCGCCGCCCGCCCTCGCGGATGAATCCACCAGCCATTACACGCTGATCACGATCACGACGATTGCGAATAATCTTGCTAACCGCGTTTGCGAATCGGGTTTGGAATACCGCTTGTTTTTTGCGGTCGCTTCATATTTGGTGTGCTTTTCACCATGTCGCGACAAACGTTTTGCGGCAACGATCGTCGCTTCAATGCCGATGGTGTATTCATTATTAAGAACAGGTATCAACCACCTCGCTTGGAAAATATCCCAGGTATGTGCAGCAATTCCAGCCATTGCAAATGGACAGTTAGCTCAACACGAAATCAACTCTTCAATAGGAGTAACGCTGAAATCTTTCAGGCATTAATAACTTCTTCAGAAAACAAGTCGTTTTGTTGTAAAAATCTTCGCCTTTACCCGCGTTCTAAATCAATGCACGCTGGGAGTTTCAGGAAAGCCTAATCATATCTGAATAATTACTTAGCCGACGGTGAAATAAATTCGCTGCGCACACGCCGTGATCGCATGCTTGCACGGAAAAGTTTCCCAAAACTGACTCCTTTCTTATTGACTCGACAGCAGCTTGAAAAAAGGAATAAACCCTTGTTGGGCAGCTATAACTGCCAATCGCCGCAAGTTCGTGAATTCGCATATTTTGCCCAGCTTTTATTTGCAAGAGCGAGCCGTTTTCGAGAGTGAAAGTAGGTAGCAGCCGCATTTGTTCTGATTTGCTTGCGGCACGACATACAAGACGATTTCAGAAAAATAAAGCTGAGAGCTACTTCATTTTACAATCGCCGTGGACTTAAAATAATATGCAAATATTTTAAGTGCTGATGGATTAAGGATTTATCCCGTCTCTCGCTCAAAAACTTTTTTGACAAGCCGAATTCAGTCGCTACATTGAGCGAACTTTTCCTTTCTGAGAGTGAGCCGCAGGGGCGAAAGAAGCTCATTCAAATTTGCGGATAGCGAAGCGATTCTTGGGCAAGATCAAATCCTCTGGTTCCGCCGAGGGTGCAGTTTCTCGCAGTTTGCGGTCGGTTCAAGTTCACAAGCGCGTAGCTTCAACGGAAGTTGTCGCCGTGGCTATGTCCGTGTCTACTCATTACCAAACATTCCGTAGAAGCCACTCATTCCCTAAGGGATTTTTGCCATGCGTACGCTCCAATCATTTTGGGGTCGACTGGTTTCCTCCGCGACCCGCACGCCTAACCGTAGTCGTCCAAAATCGCGTGCCTCCGCTCGCCGTGAGTTGTCCCGATTCGTCAATATCGAAAGCCTCGAAGCCCGGGCGATGTTTGATGGCAGCAATTTTTATGGGATTGGTTATGCCGAAGATTCCCAAACTTGTGGACCCGGCTTCGATGTATCGCCCGATGCTCCAGGAAATTCAATGGGTTCCGACGCAGGAGGATACGGTGCTAGCGGAATCCAAGTGGCAGGTGGAAAAACCCAAGTCGTGTCCGATTTTCCCAGCTCTGATGGTTTCGGCACCGATTTTGGCGCTGCTGTAAGCTGGACCAACGCGACGACTGTCGATGGGATTTTCGGCAAGGGGATGTCTAATCCCTATCAGCCCACCTTGGAGGTCTTTAGTTCAGGTTCGGAAGTCCATGTCTCGTTTGGCAGCGGAGTGCTGCAATTTGTTAACAGCGGCGGAACATACCTCCCAAAATATCACAGCAACAATAATTTGACATATAGCAGTGGAAGTCAAGAGTATGTTTTTACGGATGTTGGCGGTCGCATTTTCAAGTTCTCCGATTCCACAGGCAAGATCAAATCCTTTGCTGACGCCTTCGGCAACACGATCAATTACACATACGCTGGCGGCCAACTTGACTATGTCATCCGAAGCCAGGGAGGGACGGATGAAAAATGGGATTACACTTACATTTCTGGTGGCGATAACAACGGTTTGGTCGATAAGATCGATTTCCTCCGAGGTGCCAATACTGTTCGTACAGTTGATTACGACTTTTACACAGGTTCCCAAGCACACTTGCTTAAGTCAGTTTCCGTCAAGGACGGCGGCGGTGCGGTGCTCGATACCACCTATTACCGCTACTACTATGGGTCAACAGACGGTTACGATGGCGCACTAAAAATGATTCTGACTCCGAAATCCTATGCGCAGGCCACGTTGGCGTTGGGCGCAATTTCGGATACTACGACAGACGCAAATCTGTCCGTCTACGCCGACCAATACTACAAATACGATGGATCGAAACGAGTCACGCAATTGGTTCAGCAAGGCTTGAGTTGTTCCGTTTGTTCCGGCAGCGGCTTGGGCACATTCGGTTACACCTACACAACAAGCGGCTTTGACCTCGTGAATTACTCGAACGACTACAATGTCTGGAAGTACAAAACAGAGGAGTCGCTCCCCGACGGGAACAAGAACATCTTTTACACCAACTACGCTGGGCAGACGATTCTTAAGGTCTTTGTGGAAAATCCCGGAACAAATCAAAAAATCTGGGAGACATTCTACAAATATGATGACAATGGCCGCGTGATCTTGAAAGCGGAGGCTTCCGCGCTCACAGGCTACGACGAGAATTATGAGGATTTAATCAATCCCAGTTCGGGAAGCGATTATTTCTCGGACAGTGTCGGCTTGGTCAGCACATACTCCTACTATGCATCTACGACCGCTTCATCCACGACCGCGGGTGGCGCAAAGGGTTACTTGTATGAAACCTACTTGCAGCGGGGAGAGAGCGGCGCCACCGTCGACAAGCAGACCCAATACAAGTACTTCGCCCACCAATCAACATTCCCGCTCGCAGAATCCTCTGTCTATCGCGATGATGACGCGACCTATAACCACACAACCACTTACCTCTACACCTATCATCAAAACGGCTCGGAAACGAACCAAATCCAGCAAGTAACCGTCACTCGTCCGCTCGTCGATACGAGCCAAAATGGTTCAGGAGTCACTGAACAAGACGTCACCGTCTTCGACACCAACGGCCGTCCCATTTGGCAAAAAGATGCCGCTGGATTCATGACGTACACAGAGTACGACAACAAAACGGGCGCGGTCACGAAAATCATCCGCGATGTGAATACCGGAACAGGTTATTCGAGCACATACTCGAATAAGCCATCTACCGGTTGGGACACTCCCAACGGCGGCGGATTGCATCTCACCACAGCGTTTATGGTCGATGATTTTGGCCGGACGACAAAAATGACGGATCCCAAGGGATATGTCACCTACACCGTTTACAAGGATGCCAGCCACGAAGTGCGCACTTACGCCGGCTGGGATTCCAACACGAATCTCCCGACTGGTCCCGTCACAGTGATCCGTGAACAACGCGGCGTTTCCTATGCGGTCACCGTCAATGGCCAGTCGGTTACTCGTTACGGAAGCTTCAATGAAGTTCTCACTTACTCCATTACTTCCGGAAGTGTGCCAGTCACGAGCGGTGTGCCGACTGGCGCTGAAACTTTTTCCCAAGCCTCGAATCCCGGAACAAAACTCGAGACCTTGACCCGGCAATTGGTGAACGCGGGAGGGCAGTTGATCAGGACTGATAATTATCACTCCTTTACTGGTGTTACTTCCTATAGTGCCACAGCTTGGGAACTTCCCGGAACCAGCAACAACAAGCAGAACTTTTATCGAACCGAGTACTCGTATGACCATCGCGGTCGTCAAAACCGCGTTTTGGATGCGGAAGGAACAATCAGCCGTACTGTATATAACGGGCAAGGCCGAGTTGTTAGCAATTGGATCGGTACAGATGATTCTGTGACAACGGGGAGTTGGTCACCTACCAACGCAGGGGCCATGATCAAGCTGGCTGGGAATGAATACGACATGGGTGCAGATAAAAAAGACGGCAACCTCACAAAGCAGACCGTCTATCCACGATATGACACCGCTCCCACGGATACCCGCGTGAGTCTTTTCGCCTACGATTGGCGGAATCGTCAGGTCGCCACGAAATCCGGAGCCAAGGCGACGCTCAGCGATGAAACGACATCAGGTGAAGTGGAACTCAACCGTCCAGTCACTTACACGGTCTACACAAACCTGAATCAAACGTACATCGTTACCGTCTATGACGGCGACGGCATCGATATCAACCTGGACAGTAACAGCAACGGCGTTCCGGATGACCCGTATGACTTAACTGCAAATCAGAGCAAACTCCGCGCGCGAACTTCTATGGACTACGATAAGCAGGGACGAGTCTACCAGACATTCGTCAATCAAGTGAATCAATCCACGGGAGCAAGCGCTAGTCCTTCGATCATCAATAGCTTCAAGCACGACAAACGCGGTTTAGTAATTGAAACCGTCGATCCCCGCAGCATTAGCACGTACTTTGAGTACGATGGCGTCGGCCGCCAAACCAAAGTGACCACGGCCGACCCCGATAATTATGGTGGGAGCAACGGATCGCTAACAGCGTTGGTGAAGCACACGGCTTATGACCTGAATGGAAACGTTGAGTGGGTGGTCATTAATCCCAGCAGTTATAGTAACTTGGCGTCAAACGCTTTAGTGACGACGTACGAATACGACAAAATCAATCGTCAAACCAAGATGAAACAGGCTGATCCGTCCGGCGGCATCACCACAAGTAGCCCAGTCACAAACTACACCTACAGCGCAACTAACGGTTGGCTGGAAACGATTTCCGATCCCCTCCAACGCAAGACGAAATACACTTACGACGGTCTGGGAAGAACTGTGAAAATGGAACTGCCCGATCCGACTACCGGTGAAGTCGGCACAGGCAACAATCCTATGTACGAATCGACATATGACGGCATGGGGAACGTGAAAACGGAAACTGACCCCTACGGCAAGGTCACCACCCACTTATACAATCTTCTGCATCTCAAGGAAAAGACCACATTTCCCGATCCGGACACGACAATCAGCAACGACATTCCCGAGATCGAGTTCACCTACAACCGGCTTGGGGAGATGCTAACCTCGAAAGATCCATTGGCTCGCGTCACCAGTTACACCTACAACGTGCTTGGTCAGCAATACCGAATCGATTACCCCGATGACGCAAATGACGGCGTCGCCGCGGCTCAGATGACTTACACGTTTGACGCGCTGGGTGGCGTAACGTCATCGAAAAACGCTGCTGCTCAGGCAACGCTGACGTACTACGACGGCTATCATCGCGTTTCGAAGACGCAATTGGCCAATCTGGAGATCACGGAGTTCGCTTATGATTTGAGCGGGAATCGGACTTCACTCAAGGATGGAACGTCCTACAACACCACGACCTGGACTTATGACAATCTCAATCGAGTTGACAAGGAAACCAACCAGCTTGGGAAAGTTCGGGATTACGATTACGATCAAGCGGGTCGATTGAGCAAGGTGGCGCTGCGCAACCTCCAAGGCGACGGCGTTACCAAGCGGAACATCGAATACCTCTATGACAACTTGAATCGCTTGACAACTGAAAAGTGGGACGGGTCCAATGTTTATACCTGGACGTACGACGCAGCCGGACAGGTCGACCTTGCCAGCGACATCAGCAACGGCATCGGCAGTCGTGATTTTGACTACGACTTGGATAAATTGGGACGTTTGAAAACCTCGACATTCAGCACGCTCATTCCCCAATCGTCCGGTACTCAATCGCGAAGTTTCAAATATGAAAATTCCTACGACAAGCGCGGTTCCCGGACAATGCTACAGACTTTTTATAAGATTGGCACAGGCCAATGGTCCACTTCACCAACCGAAACTTTTGATTACACCTACGACAATCTTGGCCGACAAACGGTAATCAAGCACTCTGACAACAATTACCGTTATCAGTATGCCAAACTGAGCTACTACAAGGATGGTCAATTTGACCTGATTCAACGGCATCAGACCGATTATCAGTTCATCCCCACGGCGCAAAACGCGCTCGCCTACACGAAAAACACTTACGACCAGACGGGGCGTCTGGAGACCATCAAGCATGCTTCGGATTCGCAACTCCAGAACCTCTTCGCGGGTTACGACTACGACTGGGATGCCGCCGATCGGCTGATCAACGTCGACTTTTTGGCCGGTCGCGGAGTGACTTCCGAGGATGTCGATTATTCTTATGATGCCGCAGGTCAACTCACGGAGGCATTGCGCGCGGGAAATTACGACGAGTCATATCAGTACGACATCAGGGGAAACCGTTCCGGCCAGCAATCGTTCTTTGATGATACGGACAAAACCTACACCGTAGGCTACAACAATCAACTCGAAAACGACGGGACGTACGTTTACACTTACGACAACGAAGGAAATCGCTCCAGCCGCACCAAACTCGTCAGCGGAAATCCGACTGGTGAAAAAATTGATTTCGTTTGGGATCACCGCAATCGGATGACCGAAATCCGCATTAAGACCAATGCCGGCGACGCGAATTACGCCAAGCGCGTCGCGTACACATACGACATCAACGATCAGATCGTTTCCCGTTGGATTGATGCCGACGGCGACGGCAATTACACGGAGAGCCCCGATTACCAGAACTACACGGATTACTTCTTCGACGGCCAGAACATGCATTCCGAGGTCATCTGGTACGGAACCAGCCACGCGTTTGTCTATGGCCCGAAAACCGATCAGCTCTTGTTCGAGGTGAGCGATACGACGTACGCGCCATTGAGCGATCACCTCAATTCGGTCCGCGACATCGTCAAGATGGTAAGCGGCACGGCCACGAATATCGAGCACAACGTCTATGATGCGTTCGGGCGCGTCTGGAGTCGTGAAACATACAGCGGCACCACATGGACCAGCTACGCGCCAACAGCCGTGGAATCAAAATCCCATCTCGGCTTCACCGGCCGCTACTTCGAAGCCAATGCGGGTCTACAATACAATTGGCATCGCTGGTACGACAGCAGCGTTGGCAAATGGATCAGCGAAGATCCAATCGGGTTTGAAGGGGGAGATGCAAATCTGACACGTTATGTTTCAAATTCCCCGGTAACGCGATATGATAGCACAGGTTTAGAAGACCAAATTGCGATCAATGAACGCGTTAAAGGGGATGATTTCAAGGATGCTAGGGGATCAATCACACTTGAGAATGGAGACGTGGTTGACATCAAAATCTACTTCAACGCAACATTCAGTGCGCTGCGGAACGGTAAGCCCTACCTTGATGAAAATGGCCAGCCTAGAACGCAGTCTGCAACGGTACAATTCGAAGCAAAGTCGAATGATTGGCGGTCACTAATCTGAAACGCAATTATGCCGATAAAAATTCTGCCGGACTTGGCAGTTGGTCTTCGTAAAAACATGGCTGGACGTTATTAGCGGTGTGGGTTCTTACATCCTCGCCTCTG
>Ga0163144_10012603_pt1 | contig 17732 bp, 15 predicted proteins | sample OliLak19BULKMAT1_FD_123175 | JGI IMG/M metagenome (GOLD analysis project Ga0163144, IMG submission 123175) | Freshwater microbial mat bacterial communities from Lake Vanda, McMurdo Dry Valleys, Antarctica - Oligotrophic Lake LV.19.BULKMAT1 | ecosystem: Environmental > Aquatic > Freshwater >...
ACCGATCCCGCTGCCCGTGCCGTCCGCTGTCTGGATCAACAAGCCGGCAACGTCAAAGGACGAGCCAGAAACTCACTAAACTCCCATGCCGGGTGTCTCAAAGTTGTTGACACGCGCCGGCGGCTTGATCGTCGCTGCCCAGTACGGGAAGGGCTTCATGACCTGCCGCACCGGTTCGGCCCGCTCCTGGTCCGCACCCGCCAATGTTCGTGTCGAAGGCGGCAGCGTCGGCCTGCAGGCCGGAGCCGGCGAAGTCGACATGTTCCTTCTCGTTATGAACGAGGCCGGAGCCAAAGAACTACTGAAGAGCGAGTTCAAACTGGGCGGCGAAGTCTCAGTCATGGCAGGCCCTGTCGGGCCGTTCCAGCCAAGCCTCCACCGACGCTTTCATGCACGCCAAGATGCTCGCCTGGTCTCACTCCCGCGGCATTTTTGCCGGCATCGCTTTGCAAGGCTCCACCTTGCGAGAGGACATGGATGACAACATCGCTCTCTATGGGCGGCCTCTCACCAACCAACACATCATTGAAGGCAATCTCACACCACCTGAGGCAGCCGGACCCATGCTTAGTATCCTGACTAACCAGGGCCGGCCCGCCACAGCCGTTAAGAAGTAGCGGCAGCCGGAGCCGTCTGGCTGTTCCAGTAACTGCTCACCACCGCGCGGTTCACCGTTGCCCTCCAACGTGCATTGAACCGCGCGGCTACCTCCGGACACCCTTCCAGTAACGACCCCAGCCCCAGCCGGACATGCGGCGGAATGACCTCAGGATGGCATTCGCCCGCCAGTTTCTCCTCCACCTCCCGCCACCGGTTCGTCAATCCGCCCGTGTCCAGCAGCACCACCCGTTCTCCACTCACGCCGAAGTTCTTTAGATGCGCGTCCAGCGAAAACAATCCCCGCTGCCATCCTCTCTGCCGCACCGCCAGAAACCGTTCCAGCCACTCCTCCACTTCCACAAACCGACCCTGCGCTCCCAACTCGTTCAAGCGTTGAAACAGAGTCGCTTCCACCCGCTCGGTGGCCTCCGTCACCACCAGCCATCCCGGCCATCCGGCGATCGTCACTCGCACCGGTGGAAAGTTCACTCGCGCCGGAATCAGTTCACTCCCCGTCAGGTACTGCTCGGCCAGCTTCTCTCCGCGGATCCGGCCCCGCTGATACATCGTCCACACCTGCTTCACGTGCGTGGTCATCCACAAGCCTTTGGGCAGTATGGCCATGCTCCATTGCACGGCCACTCGCAGCAGCCGGATCTGCCGCGACGGCCGTGCCAGCATCTGTTTTCCCATCTCGCCCGGGATCAGCCGCTGTAACCGCCGCAGCAGCTTCCACACCACGATCAGCGCCACCACTTCAGATGGCGATCGCTCGCGTTGCACTACCCAGTGCCGCGATGCATACACTACCTTCCCCACTCCCTCCCCCAACCGCGGCAGTCGCCCTGACAGTAATTCCGAGGGCGCCTCCTCCCACTCATAGACTCCTGGTCCTGTCTGTTCTTCTGTCATACCCTGCGGCTCTTTCGGGTTCACGGAGCTTTACCTCCAACTGACCCCTATTCTAGCCCCCGTTTTTGCCCGATGGTTTGGACTGCCCCAGCCGCGTGTCTCCCTTCAACAGCTCCCGGAAATACCATTCCTGCTTCTCGACATCGCGCACCGCTTTCGACACCAGGTCCACGGTCCCCGGATCGTCCGCATCATCGGCCTCCCGTGCCGTCTCGCGCAGCTCCCGAATCACCCGGATGCAGTTGCGATCCGCCTCCTCCACCATCTGCCGTACATCGCGGTGACCGCCCTTCGCCATTTCGACACTCCCCTTCGCCTGTACCTGCTCCAGCGAGAACACCGGATCCTGTCCGATCATCCGCAGCCGCTCGGCAAATTCGTCGAATAACTCCAATGCCTCCCCGGCGAACTCATCAAACAGCAGATGCAGATCCCGGAATTGTGCTCCATACACTTGCCAGTGATAGTGCTTATAGTTAATAAACATCAGCAGCGTATTTGCCACCTGCCTCTGCAGTTGTTTCGTCACCGGATTGTCCGGCGTGTTCAGGTGAGATATCTGCTCTGACGTCTCCGCGATTTCTTCCACTCGTTTAGCCATTCGTCATTGCCTGTCTTTCTATTTCTCGCGTCTTTGCCGCGATCAACTCCACTCCCCTTGCACACATACCGCCACTACTCGCACACTTCCGTTTACACGATAACCGGTTGGCGCCGCACTTGCTTTCTTCGATTTTGTAGGCCGAGTTTGTTGTAGGCCGCCGCCACTTGGACAAATTACCTATGATGAGAATTAACCAGACACTCAATCCCAACCTTACCGCCCGCGAAGTGGATTCTTTCGCACGCGGCCTCCACCAGCGTGTCATCGGTCAGGACGAGGCGATACGCCAGGTGGTCAACATCTACCAGATGTTCCTCGCCGGCATGTCCTCCCCACGCCGTCCTATCGGCAACTACCTCTTCCTGGGCCCCACCGGCACCGGCAAGACCCGCCTGGTGGAAGCTGTTGCCGAATGCCTGGTCGGTAGCCCCGAGGCCGTAATCAAAATTGACTGTGCCGAGTATCAGCATTCCCACGAAACCGCCAAACTCGTCGGCTCGCCCCCCGGCTATCTCGGACACCGGGAAACTCCTGCCCTTCTGCAGCAAAAGTCTCTCAATAAGTTCCATACCGAAAAGCTCAAAGTCAGCTTTGTCCTGTTTGATGAAATCGAAAAGGCCAGTGACGCTCTCTGGAATCTTTTGCTCGGCATCATGGACAAAGGCACCCTCACCCTTGGCGACAACACCGCGGTGGACTTTTCACGCTGCATGATTTTCCTGACCAGTAATGTTGGCGCCTCCGAGATGGGAGCGATCCTCCGCCCCAGCCTCGGCTTCGGCTCCCGCACCATCCGCGAACAGCATGATGGCGGACACCTCGACGAGGAAATCTCCCGCCGCATCGCCCGCGCCAGTCTCGATGCCGCCCGCAAGCGTTTCACTCCCGAGTTCATCAACCGTATCGACCAGCTTGTCGTCTTCCACCCGCTCGGCGACCGGGAACTGCTCCGCATTGTCGATCTCGAGCTCCAAAACGTGCAGCGCCGGGTCTTTGAATCCCACAAGGAAAACGCCTTTATGTTCTATGTAACCGAGCCGGCGAAGAAGTTTCTACTTGCCGAAGGTACCGATGTCCGCTACGGCGCCCGCCATCTCAAACGCGCCATCGAGAAGTGTCTCGTCTTTCCGCTCTCCAATCTCATCACCACCCAGCAGGTCCGCGCCGGCGATTTGATCGGCGTCGATTGCACCGCTGACCAGGGCGTCCTCACTTTCTCCAAACAGGCCGAAGGCATCCCCAGCCAGATTGTCACCAAATGCGTTGGCGATCATTCGCTTGCCGATGCCACCATCGCCGCCGCCATCGAAGCGCAACCGGCCCCGGCGTTCGCCCGCTCGGTCCGCCGCGGTTGACATCCCGCCTCGCTCACCATGCCAGGGAACTTTCACTCCTCCTGTTCTCCCTTCCCTCCCAGGGATCCACCGGGCAAGTGGTTCGTAAAGTGCAATGCATCTTGTGCCGGTAGTGGGTAAGCGTATTCCGGCTGGCTTTCTAACAACCTGCTTGCCCGCAGAACGCGGAGGTACGGTTTAGTGCCTTTTCCGGCCTGGGGGTCGGTCGCGTTCTTATTTTCCAAATTGTGTTAGGGGGTAAATCACGGTCATGTGCGACTATTCCTTGCATGCTCATCCCAATCGCCTCGCGGCGGAAGGAGAGACTCTGACCAGCACCCGGTTCCCGGGCGGCTCCATGGGCTTTACCTCGCCCTCGGAAATGCCTTGTACCGTCTCTGCCGACCGTCACCACGATGCAAAGATCTTCGTGGCCGTCTGCATTCCACCCGGAGCGCAGCTCGTCCTCGAAAACATTCCCGCCCGCCTGCAACAGGAATTGAGCGTCTCCGATACCGAGTTCGTCACCTTTACGCAACTCGGCCTGGAAGCTTATACCCATCGCGATGCTGTCCGTTTCGAGAATGGCCGGGAGATCCTTCTCCAGCGTCTCAATGAGAATCAGCGGGCTCGCGTCCTCTCCCTCGCCAACGCCGCCACGCGCGAACTCGAAGAACCTCTCGCCGTTCATGGCAGCAACCGCCGCGCCGCGCCGGTCGCCGCCTTCAGTGCCCGCAGCTTCTTCCGCCGCGCCTGGGATGCCCTCGTTGGATCGCCTGCTGCTGCCGCTTCGGCGGACAGGCCGATATCCACCGACGAAACGTCCACTTCCCGGTCGCCCCGGCAAGTCGTTTCTCAATCGTAATCGGAGTCGCCCCAATTTCTACTTTTCGCCGGCATCCAGGAGGTGCCGTTCCCATGCCGTTTTGTGTTTCCGCCATCACGCTCATCCTCCTCCTCTCGGCCTGTCAGGGCCAGACTCCTAACACTCCCGTTGCCGCGCGTACCACGCCTGGGACCTCTGCCGGCGAGCCCAGGTCCGGTGCCGCTGTCCTCTCCTATGCCGACGTCGTCGCCCGCGTGGCCCCCGCCGTCGTCACCGTTCGCTCGGAGCGCCGCGTCCGCGCTCCCCAGATGTTCCCCTTCTCCTCCGATCCCAGACTGCGCGAGTTCTTCGGCGATCGCGGCGGCGGCCCACCCACCGAACCTCAGGACCGCCTCCAGCGCGGCCTCGGTTCCGGTGTCATCGTTCGCGCTGACGGCCACATCCTCACCAATCACCACGTCGTCGACGGCGCCGAAGACATTCGCATCGAACTACTCGACGGCCGGCGGATCCAGGCCAAACTCGTTGGCTCCGATCCCGCCTCCGATGTCGCGGTCCTCAAAGTCGACGCCCCCAACCTCCCTGTCATCGAACTCGGCGACTCGGAAACCGTCCGCATCGGCGACATCGTCCTCGCCCTCGGCAATCCCCTGGGCATCGGCCAGACCGTCACTGCCGGTATCATCAGCGCCAAGAACCGTTCCACCGGTGTCGGTGAAGGCAGCTACGAGGACTTCCTGCAAACCGACGCGCCTATCAACCAGGGCAACTCCGGCGGCGCCCTCGTCAACTCCTCCGGCCAACTCATCGGCATCAATTCACAGATCCTGTCTACCAGCGGCGGAAGCATCGGCATTGGCTTCGCCATCCCCGCCAACATGGCGCGCAATGTCATGGACCAGCTCGTCGAGCACGGCCGCGTCCGCCGTGGTCAGTTGGGTGTCGGCATTCAGCCTCTCTCCCCGGAGCTCGCCTCCAGCCTTGGCGTCACCGGCGACGTCAACGGAGTTCTTATCAACTCCGTCTCGCCAGGCTCCCCAGCCGAACGCGCCGGCCTTCGCCGCGGTGACATCATCACCGCCCTCAATGGCGAGCCCGTAGCCGACCCCAACTCCCTTCGCAACCGCGTTGCCGCCGCTGGTCCCGGTGCCGAGATCGAATTCGCCATCCTCCGTGACGGCAACAAACAGAGCATCAAAGCCCGCCTCGCCGAAATGAGCGCGGACGCTGCCGCCGGCGATGCTCCCGGCCAGTCTGGCGCCCCCTCCAGTTCCCCCACCGGTGCCATCGGCATCGCAGTCGAGCCCGTGCCTTCCAACGTCGCCACCCGTCTCCGGCTGCCCTCCAATCAGGGCCTCCTCGTCCGTGGTGTCGATCCCGCCGGCCCCGCCGCCAGCTCCGGAATCGCCCCCGGCGACGTCCTTGTCGAAGCCGCCAGGCAGCCTCTCCGCGCTGTCTCCGATCTCACCGCCGTTCTCGGCAAGTCCACCGGCAAGCCCGTTGCCCTGCTCGTCAACCGCAACGGCCAGACGTTCTTTATCACCGTTACCCCACGCGCCCAGTAAGCAAGCTCAGTCCGGCTTCCGCGCCAGGTAGAACGTCCGGAATTTTCCGATATCGCCGCGCATCCCTAAATCGTTGCCGGCATCCAGACTCGCGATCGCGCCAAAGCCCGCCTTCCCCAGATCCGCCATCACGTGCTCATGCGCGTGATGCTTCTGCGTCAGCGTGTAGTCGCTCCGCTCCCATAGCCCCTTGCGCAGCAGAAACTGCGTGATGTCGCAGGTCGCCACCCCTTTCCCTCCCTCATACCGTCCCTGCGCCACGCTTACCACCGCCGCCTCCACGATCGCCGAACTGTTCGCCCAGAAATCCGTGTACGCCCCCTCCCGGTTCAGATCGAACGCAAAGTAGCCCCCCGGCTCCAGACTCTCCCGCACCCGCCGGAACACCTGCTGCAGATCCCGCCGCGTCATCACGTGATTCAAACTGTCAAACGTCGATAGGACGCAGTCGAATCGCTCCTTCAGCACAAACTGTCGAGCGTCCGCCGCATAGAACGTCGCCTCGGGCGCCCGTTCCCGCGCGTATCCCAGCATCTTCTCCGAGCCGTCCACTCCCACCACCCGAAAACCCCGCTTCACCAGAGCTCGCGCCACCCGCCCGTCCCCGCAGCACAGGTCCAGCACCCTCGCCTCTGCCGGCAATAGCCGCAGCACCAGCCGCTCCAACACACCCATCGCCTGGGTATGAAACTCCGACCCCCAATGATGCGCGTACAGCCATGCAAACGCGTCATAGCCCTGGTACCGCTCCTGCTGCTGCCCTTCTCCCGCTTTCATAGCTTCCCATCATGCCGCGTTCTTAACCGATCCTGTAACGTCTTACGCTTTCTTCTCGCTCTACACAGCAGAATGTCTCCTCGCCGCTTGCTCCCCTTTGTTCTGCTGGCGTTGACATCGGTCGCTATCTACCTCACGTTCCGGCTCGCCCTCCCCTTCCTTCCCGCCATCGCCTGGGCCCTCGCCCTCGCCATCTTCGGCAATCCTCTCTTTTCCAGACTCTCCCGCAGGTTCCCCAATCGCCCCGGCGCCGCCGCCCTTCTCGCTGTCGTCATCATCGTTCTCGTCGTCCTCACTCCCCTCGCCCTTCTCACCAACTCCGTCGTTCGGGAAACCACCCGCGCGGCAGACTACTTCGAAACGCTCGACTGGCGCTCCCTGCCTTTCGTGAACTGGCTCGACGACCGTATCAATCTTCGCTCCGAACTCGAACGCCTCTTCACCACCGTCCGCGACCGCATCGGTCCCCTCCTCCGCGGCACCGCCGACATGCTCCTCCAAACCGCCATGACGCTGTTCTTCCTGTTCTTCTTGTTTCGCGATCAGCAGCTCATCCTCGACACTCTCCGCAGCCACCTCCCCTTATCCGACGAAGAGACCAGCAACTTCTTTGAGCGCTCCTGGCAGATGATCTACTCCACCATCAACGGCATCCTGATCGTCGCCGCCGTGCAGGGATTTCTGGGCGGCCTCATGTTCTGGATTCTCGGTCTGCCCGGTCCCATCCTCTGGGGCTTCGTCATGATCGTCCTCTCCACCATCCCCATGCTGGGCGCCTTTGTCATCTGGATCCCCGCCGCCCTCTACCTCCTCATCCTCAGCCAGTGGTGGAAAGCCATCATCCTGCTCGTCTGGGGCTCCTTCGTCGTCGGTCTCATCGACAATCTCCTCTACCCCATGCTCGTCGGCCGCGATACCCGCACCCATACGCTTCCCGTCTTCATCGCCATCATCGGCGGCATCGTTGTCTTTGGCGCTTCCGGCCTTATCCTGGGCCCGCTTGTCCTCGCCGTCACCCTGGCCTTCCTCGATATCTGGCGCGCCCGCCTCGACGCCCAATCCAAGCCCCCTCTCGTCACCCCGCCTCACCACTAGCCCGCATTGGTGTATAACAGCCTGTAACGGCTTTGTGCCGATCTACCCTCCGGCGACCCTTCGCCCTTCCGCTCCAGGCCTGGCGTCGCCGAAAAAGGTGCTGCTGCTTGCCCCAGCCATTGTCCACCTCTCGCCTTGGTGTTCGATTCTGCACCGCCCTGTTCTGGACCGCCTTCGCGGCCTCCTCTTCCCTCGGCCAGTCCACCGTCGGCATTTTTTTCCAGTTCGATCACGATCCTTCGCCTGCGGTCCTTGCCGCCATGCGCGACGAGACCGCTCGCCTGATGGCCCCTGCCGGCTTCGCCACCATCTTTCAAGGCTCCTCGCCCACAACCGCCACCCCCAAAGCCGCCTTCGACACCGCTTTCTCCGTCCGTCTCAAAGGCGCCTGCCACACGGCCGCCACTCTCCGCCTCGACAGCGCCGGCAACCTCGATCCATTCGCCCCCAGCACCGTTCGCCTCGCGGCCACCCGCACCTCCGGCCGCTCAGTCCTCCCCGTTGCTGAAGTCGAATGCGACACCATCCTGAGCGCCCTGCGCTCCGTCCCCCTCAAACGCCGCTCCCGCATCTTCGGCTATGCCCTCGGCCGCGTCATCGCCCACGAGCTCTATCACCTTCTGCTGCAGTCCACCGGTCACGGCAGCAATGGACTGGCCCGCGCCGTCGTCTCCTGGTCCGAACTCCTCAGCGACTCGCTCCAGTTCGATGCCGGCGACCTCCATCGTCTCCTCCACACCACCAGGCGCTAAAAAAGCCTCGCCGGTTTTTACGCCGGCGAGGCTGTCCGTTTTCGTGTCCGGTTTACTTAACTCATCACCACAGGAACCGTGCCGCCACCTGGAACAGCCGGCCTCCCATCCCGTTGAACAACTGCGTTGACGTCCCGTAGCCAGGCTGCCCCAGCGCGGAAACCGGATTCGTCAGGTTCGTCGTATTCGTCAGGTTATACGCCTCGCCCCGCAGTTCCATCTTCACGTCTTCGCGGATCGCGAAGTTCCGCAACAGCGACAGGTTGTAGTTGAACATCTCCGGTCCGCGGATCGCATTCCGGCCCAGCGACCCGAATCCGCTCGACGGCGTCTCGAACAGGCCCGTGTTGAAGCTCGTCTCCGACGCCAGGCTGCTTTGGCCTACGTAGTTCGCCGGCACTGCCGAAACACCCGGGCAGTTGCAGAACAGCGGGCTCGTCGTCACTGTGTACGGCGTTCCCGATGCCCATTGCAGAACCCCGTTCAGATCCCAGCCGCCGAGGATCTGCGTGAACATCCCCTGGCCCCGGTTCTCCCAGAACGGCAGCCGCCACATGTGGCTGATCGCCAGCATATGCGTCCGGTCAAAGTCCGACGGCGCATAGTTGGCGTTCCGGTCAAACGGATTCAGCAGCGAACTGCCGGTATCCATCGTCCGCGACCACGTATACGATGCCGACATCGCCAGCCCCGACGACATCCGCTTGGTCAGGTTCGCCTGCAGCGCGTTGTAGTTGCTGTTGGCTCCATTGGCAAGCTCCGACGTCTGCGCCGATCGTCCCAGCGTCGATCCCGGAAACCCGGTCATGCCGGTCCCTGGCATCGCCGCCAGCGCGCGCTGATAAGCCAGTTGCCTGCCCCGCGTTCCCATATAGCCGACATCGAACAGGAACCCGGCGCCCATGTCTGCCTGCACCATCGCCGACATTGTCTGCACATAAGGCGTCCGGACATCGGTCGAGCCCACTGCCAGCGGCAGGTTCGCCGCCATCCCGTTCCCGGTCCCCCGCGGCACCTGGAACGGCACCGCCCCAAACGTCCCCGCCATGCCCAACTGTGTCCCCATCTGCAACTGGTTCAACGCAGTCTGGCCGATCGGCGTCGGATAGTAGTACAGCCCATATCCGCCGCGAATCACAAACCGCTCCGTCGGCCGGATGGCAATTCCCACCCGCGGCGCGATGTTGTTGTAGTCCCGGTTGGGCTCCACTCCGCTCTGCATGCTGTTCGTCACCGGGTCATATGCGAACGAACCAGATGCAAACCGCGTCCGGTACGGCGTGTACAGGTCGTACCGCACCCCCAGTTCCAGATACACGCGTTGCCACAGATTCAGCGTGTCCTGCAGATATCCGCTGACCTGCGACCTGCGCCAGGTCGGTGTCTCGGCAAACTGCGACACTCCCGCCTGCGACGGGTTCCCGGTCAGGAAGCTCGCAAACGAATACGCCGCCGGGTTGAACCCCGTTGCCGATCCCGCCGGCGAGTACGTCGCCCCGGGCCCGAATGCAAACGATCCGGCCGGGCTGAATGCCGACGCCTGGAAGCCCGTCGCCCGCAGATGCTGCAGTTGCGCTCCGAACTTCAACCGGTGGATCCCGGTATGCAAGATCCAGTTCGTGGAAGGATCCCACGTGTCATTCGTCGTCCGCGCCGCGAAGTTCCTGCCGATCGGCGTGAACCCGTCGATTGTGATCTGCGGCAGCCCGTTCGTGAATCCAAAGCCCGATAGCGTGTCTTCAAAGTCTCCATTGGAGCCGTTGAAGCCGTTCCCGGATCGCAGGAACGGCCGGATCCCGTAGCCGAATCGCTGGTAGCCCAGCCGCAGTTCGCCCAGCATCGTGTCGGTCGCGTTGAACGCCACCGAGGCCACTCCGCTGTGATTCCGCAGTTGCCCGTTTCCGATGTTGCCTAAGTTTCCCAACAGCGATCCCTGGTCTACATCTCCATGCGTAAACCCGTAGCGGAAGAACCCCGTCGCCCGGTCGTTAAACCGGTGGTCGAGCTGCCCGTCCGCGCGATGCGTATCCTGCCTCGCCAGCACATTGCCGTAGAGGTTGTTTGCCAGCCCCTCACGGTTCGGCAGCGGCACCTCGTCCAACAGCGCCTGAGAGAACGGGCTGGTCCGCGAGGACGGAATCATTCCGCCCGCAAAAGGAGCGCGCCCCACACCAGTCGACGCATTTCCCGTCGCCGGATCATACAGCGTCACCCCGTTGCCGAACGCGCTGAAGTTTCCACTGCGCAGCGCTGCCGTCGGCACCGTCGCAAACTGCGTCTGATAGCCCCGCCGCAGGTTTCCTTCGTACGACCCGAAGAAGAACATCTTGTTCGGCGCGATGGGTCCTCCCATAGTTCCACCAAACTGGTTCTGGTTAAACCGCGGGGCAGAGTTTCCGTCCGGATTCAGCGGATTGCGCGACGCAAAGAAGCTGTTGGTGTGGAAAGCGAACAAGCTTCCATGGATCTCGTTCGTTCCCGGCCGCGTCGACACGTTCGACCAACTGCCCGCCGCCGGCCCGAACTGCGAATCATAATTTCCAGTCCGCACCGTCAGCCCGCGAATGGCTTCGTTTGGCACAACGCGGCTCACGTTTCCGGTCAATGCTTCGGTGGCGTAAGTCCCGTTGTCGAACATCTGGTTGGCTTCCGGGACCTGCCCGTTGACATGGAACTGCCGCCGCTTCTGCGGATCCTCGAGCAGGTCCTGTGTGTGCGTCGGCGGCGTCACGCCCGGCATCAGCCCGATCAGTTGCTGCACTTGCCGGTCCTGTACCGGAAGCATTCGCACCGCTCCGGTATCATACTGCCGTGAGACTTCCGCGTCCTCCTGCACCAGCGGCGCCGCGGCCCGAATCTCCACCACTCCCTGTTGCTGCCCGGTCTGGCTGGTGACCCCTTCTGGCTCAAACAGGATATTCATCTGCGCCGATTGTCCCGACACGATCTCGACATTCTGCTGGCTGCGGTGCCGCCCGCCGCCGGCTTCCACTTCCACCCGGTACGACCCCGGCGGCACGTTCATGCTGGTGAAACTTCCGTCCGGCTTGGCCATGATCCGTTGCGAGTTCCCGCTTACTGTTTCTACCAGCACAATGACGACATTCGGAATCCCTTGTCCCTGGGCATCCGTTACTTTTCCCGATAGTTCTCCCGTTGCCGGTGCCTGACCCCAAAGCAGGGCCGTCGCGGCAAGCGCAAGTATCCCTAATTTCATTCTGATCTCCATAACATACCCCTTACCAACTAACCTTAGTTACGGTTCTATGTTTTCTGTTGCAACGATATCCGCACGCACTATATACCGCATCGGCGCTTTTCCGATGTAGTAAAACGGATAGCAGGTAATTAGTGTGAGCGCCGCCTCCCGCGTCGCCCGAAGATAGGCCGTGTGTGTCGGCCTGACTATTTCGAGCCCCGTTACCCGGTAGCGGTGCCGCCGCTCCCTGTCTGGCTGCACCACCACTTCATCGCCGGCCCGCAGGTCTTTCAAGAACCGGAAATGCGTGTCCCGGTGTCCGGCGATGATACAGTTCCCCCGGCTGCCGGGCGGCGCGCTTTCACTCAGCCACGCCGCCCCTTTCAGCAGGTTCCGCCGCGTCGCTCCTCGCAGGATGAACTCTTCTCTGCCCAGTTGCGGCACCCACAGCCGTGCCACAACGTCCCCATCCCGCGCTGCTGCAACCGGACCTTCCGAGGCGTCCTCTGCTGTTGCTGCTGCTGAATCCCATTCCGCTTCCCTGCCCTTCCACTCCCGCAGGGCTTCTTCCTGTCCCGCCTCGCTGAGCAGCCACACTCCGCCCCCAGCGATCAGCAGGACCATCCCGGTCCCCAGCAGTAAATTCCCCAGCCACCACCGCATGATGCGCTATGTCACTGGGCTGTTGGGCGTCGCAGCCTCCATCCGGTCAACACCATCCCGGCTCCCGCCAGCAGCAGCGGCAGCCAGTGCGCTGCCGTATCGGGCATCGCCGGCGTTGTCCGTTCCGGCCGCGGTATCGGGTCTCGCACCGGGGCCGGCGCTGGCTCCGGCTCCCGAACCGGTGTCGGCTCTGGCTGCGGCGTGGGCTCCGGATCCCGTACCGGAGGTGTTACCGGCTGCGGTGTGGGTTCCGGCTCTTTCACCGGCGGCGGCGTGGGCTGCGGTGTGGGTTCCGGCTGTAGCGCCTGCGCCACTTCCTTCGGCGCCTCTCCCGGCTTGTAAGTCACGGCCATTCGCATTCCATTTACCCGTACCACCCGCAGTACCTCTTCCTGATTGTCAGGAGGAGGCTCAAACTGGTATCCGTACCGCTGCCCCTCCACCCAGATCTTGCTCACGTAGTAATTGTTCCCGCGCTGCTCCAGGATCACTCCCGTGGCCTCCTTCGGCGCGGTCGTCTCCATCGGTATCGCCGACGCGGTTGCCTGCACCTTCATCCCGTCCTCTGTGGAGAACTCCAGAATTCTCGGGCTTGTCGTGCTCTCCAGTTGCCGCACCGTATATTCACCCGGCGGCAGCGGCTTCCCTCCTACGATCACCGGGTTCGGGAATGTCACCACCAGGGTGTCTTTCACCGGACCTTGCGCGATCATGGCCATGGAGCCGATCAGCAGAGTCGTTGTTACTGCAATTCTAGTTACGCTCATACAACTCCCATCCTTTACTACTTCTTTCAGGCGAGTGGATGCGATTCTCGCTGCTCGCCCGCCTGCCCTTTGCAAATGAAACGGCGGGCCGTGGGGCCTGGCGGTTCTTTCAAAGCTATATCAAGTAACAGGCAATGTTCCCCTTGAGCTATCTGTTAGCACTCCATACGCCACCGTGCGCCCCTACACCCGATTTCGCCTGTTCTGTAACATAACCCCCCCCGTCGCTATCTTAATTTATACATGCGATCCAGAACCGGTCTTTTCCTTTACGTCCTCGCCGGCTCCGCCTCGGCGTTCTTCGTCCGCCGCTGGCTTCAGGCTTCCAGATGTCATACTGTCGAGAAAAAACTACAGCGGTAGAGGCCGATATCGACTCCGTCGGAGAAGACTCCTTCCCCGCCAGTGATCCTCCCTCCTGGTCCGGATCCCACGCCGGATGAGCACACCCCGTCCCAAATACAAGCAAATGCACTCTGGCATTCGCTTTGCTTCTCCCAGATTGAAAGGGCCTGTCTCTTATGTCCTACGCCGAAGCTTTTGCTCTGTTCCCGGATATGACGGTCGGGCAGACTGCCGCCGATCGCCTGCGCATGGCCGGGTTTGACGAGATCGACCTTGCCGGGCCTGATCAGGTCAACACCCCGCTGTTGCCCGGCAACGCCAAGGACAATCAAAGGAAAATGGAAGGTACCTTCGCCACCGCCGCGGTCGGTCTGCTCGTCGGCGCTCTGCTCGGCATGGCTGTCGGTGTCGCCTTCGGTTTCTCCGGCGCGGCTGTCGGTGCGATCGCCGGCGGATCCGCCGGCGCGCTGATTGGGATTTCTATCGGTGTGGCAATCTCAAATCGCAGCGAGTCAAAATATCGCGACTACATTGAACGCGGCGGCGTTCGTCTCACCGTTCGTTGTCCGAACGGATCCCTGCTCGAACAGGCTTCTCAGATCCTTCGCGATAGCGGAGCAAGCGAACTTGGGGTCACTACTTCCACCCGTTCCCCCATGAGCGGCTCCTAAAGTTCCACCCTGGCTCCACCAGTAGCCTGGCTATGCTGCCTGGACGATCGGGTGCACAGGGGGGGTCGGTTTGCTGAGTTTCAGCCGCAGCGCGTTGCGCAGCCGCAGCATCCGCACCCGCACCGCCACCGGACTCAGCCCCAGCCGCCCTGCGATCTCTTCCGTCGTGTAGCCTTCCACGTAGAATCCCCACAGAATCTTCGCGTCCCGCCCGTCGCACCGTTGCAGAATCCGGCCCATATCCACGGATGGCTGCGGCTGTGTGCTCGCCTTCGACAAATCGGTCAGGCTCTCCAGGCGTTGCTCGGTCCGCCTCCGGTTCTTCAACATGTTCTTGGCGATGCTGTTCACCCATGCCGCGATCATCTGCGGCCGCTGCAACTGGTCCCGGCACTCCCAGCCCTTCACCCACGCCGCCTGCGCCACCTCTTCAGCCACATCGGCAGCCACTCCGCGCGAAAGCAGAAACCGCAGTGTCAGCGGAAAGCAGGATTGGAAGGCATCCCCAAACTGAGCCTCACTCAGCGGCGCTTCGCGCTGGTGGTATTCTGCTGGCTCCGCCGTCACCGTCACCAGCAGTGGCAGTGGCAGTGGCAGTGGCAGTGGCAGATTCATTACCGCAATCGTCGATGCGTGTGAAGGGTTCGGAGAGACAGCTGTAAGCATTTGCTTTTAAATCCTTCCCTCTTCAGTGCAACGACCCTTCCAAATCGCTAAGTGTCTCATTCTGAACAAATGGCACCCCGGTTCGCCCCTAAAACCGGTACGTGCATCGGAGTACTCTTTTCCTAAGCGAACACTTTTCCTCCCTTACCCCTATTTTTCCCTCGTACCTGCGCACCCCCCAAGTTTGAGGAACTTTCTTCCCTTTGCGCGAAACAGTTGCGGGAGGTGTAATGTCAATAGCTGTCAATATGAAGTCAAATCCTCTTCGAGTCCTCATCGCCGACGATGATGAGCAGGACCGCAATTACATGGCCGGCAAAGTGGCGTCCTGGGGCTACGTCACAGAAACAGCCGCCGATGGCGTCGAAGCCCTCGAAAAGTGTCAGCGCTTTCATCCGCAGGTCCTCATCTCCGACCTCCGCATGCCTCACATGGACGGCTTTGAGCTGATCAAACGCCTCCACTCCCAGGACAACCCGCCGCCTGTTATCATCCTGACTCAGTTTTCCGATATTGAAACCGCGATCACCGCCATGCACGACGCTGGCGCTTTTTGGTTCCTCAACAAGCCCGTCCCCTTGGGCGCGCTCCAGGTCCTCATCGAACGCGCCGGCGAGCAGAAGTCCCTGCGCGAGGAGAACGAACGCCTCCGCATGGTCCTCATGGGCGAGCAACTCGGCGAAATGGTCGGCAAGAGCCCGCTGATGCAGGACGTGTTCGCCCTCATCCGCCAAGTCGCTCCCAGCCGCGCCACCGTCCTGGTTTCCGGGGAAAGCGGGACCGGCAAAGAACTCGTCGCCCGGGCCATCCATGCGTCCAGCCCCCGCAAGAATGCGCCCTTCGTCGCCCTCAACTGCGCCGCACTGCCGGAAACCCTGATTGAAAGCGAATTGTTCGGCCACGAACGCGGCGCCTTTACCGGTGCCTCCGAACGCCGTCTCGGCCGCATCGAACTGGCACACACCGGGACGCTGTTCCTCGACGAAATTGGCGAGCTCCCGCTCTCCATGCAGGCCAAATTGCTGCGTGTTCTCGAGGATAGCCGCGTCCAGCGCTTAGGCGGCCGTGGCGAGATCGAGGTGGATGTCCGCGTTCTCGCCGCCACCAATCGGTCCCCACAAAAGGCGGTCAAAGAAGGCAAACTGCGCGAAGACCTCTTCTATCGCCTCAACGTTTTTCACGTCGCGCTGCCCGCCCTCCGCGAGCGCAAAGAAGATCTCCCCCTGCTCTCCCAGGCCTTGCTGGCCTCCCTCAAGCGGAAGCACGACCGCCACATGACCCCCATTGAGCCCGCCGTCATGGAGCGCTTTCTTCACTATCACTGGCCCGGCAATGTTCGTGAACTGCGCAATGTCCTCGAACGCGCCGTCATCCTGGCCGGCGATGGTCCCATCACGATGGCTCTTCTGCCATCAACCCTTGGTTCCATGGTTCCCGCGGCCCCTGCCGATGGACCCATCGTCGATGCCGGCAAACTCACGCTCAGCCTCGGTACGTCGTTGCATGATGCCGAGAAAGCCCTCATCCTGGCCACCCTCCGCTTCCTCGACAACAACCGGCGCCGTACCGCTGACGTTCTTGGCCTAAGCCTCAAGACCATTCAGATCAAACTGAAAGAGTATCGTTCTCATTCTCCAGATGATCCGAATGAATCTCAGGCTGCTGCCGCTGCTGGCGGGGACCAGTAGCTGACGGCCCCGGATTGCTCTTTGCCGTACTCTCCAGCCATCCCACGATGTTGTCGCGGTAGATCGTCATCCCTCGTCGCGAATACGTCAGGAAACCCTGCCGCCGGAATTGGTTCATGCAGTGCGTCACCGCTTCCCGCGTCGTACCGATGTACTGCGCCAGCAGTTTGTGCGCAAACGGAGCCGTCTGCACCACCTGCGGCGATTGGGCGTCCGGTTGCCCCATCCGTTCCGCCAGGTGCAGCAGCGCCTTTGCCAGCCGCCGCGACGTGCAATCCACCGACAGCGTCCCCATCCGCTCGCTCAGATCCATTCCCCGCCGCGCCAGCAGTTGCACCAGGGCAATTCCCAGTTGCGGGTGCCGGCAGATCAGTTCCTGTACCGTTTGAATCGGCCAGCTCATGATCTTGCTGCCGTCCAGAGCCACCGCCCGTTCCGCGGTGTCCAAACCCAAAAACGCCGGCTCGCCGAAGAAATCGTCTGCCTGGCAGAGGTCAATCACTATTTCGTTGTTGTCGATAATGCGGCTGATCTTGATACAGCCTTCCATTACCAGGTGCAGATAGGGCGACCGCTGGCCGGGCTCGAACAGTACCTGTCCTTTACGGTATTCGCTGATCGTCGAGCAGGGAAGATAGCTTAGTGGATCTTCCAGTTGTGTCGTCATCGTGGCGCTCGTTGTCGTGTCCGTTACCATTGCGTTCCTCCTCTTGGTTTTTGACCCGTTTTGGGTTTCCGTTCGCGCGGAATCAGCCCGGTGGTTCCCGCAAATTGTCTTCCTCCGTGCCACCTGTATCAGCACCCGGTGGTTATCGGGTGCCTTTGTGCCAGGATCTACAGATTGCTTTGTTGACATTCCCAGAGAGTGTTTTGTTACTCCACCGTTTTTTCTTTGCCTCCTTTGCGCCGCGTCGCGGCGACCTGCGTGAACTCCGCTCCCAGGAAGAACATTAGTGTTGAATAGTACACAAATGCCAGCAGTGCCACCACCGATCCCGCCGCTCCAAATGACGAACTCAGCCCGCTCGTCACCAGATACTGCGTGATCGCGGTCCGCCCCGCTAAAAACAATAACGCCGTCACCGCCGACCCCAGCCATACGTCCCGCCATTCAATATGCGTGTCCGGCAGAACTTTGAATAGCAGCGCGAACAACACCGTCAACACTGCCAGCGATACCGTAAGGTTCCATCCCTGCAACACCAACAGCGGCACCGGGAGCCGGTCGCTGAAGTATTGCCCTGCCGCGGTCAATGTTGCGCTCGCCG
>Ga0163144_10012604_pt1 | contig 17732 bp, 11 predicted proteins | sample OliLak19BULKMAT1_FD_123175 | JGI IMG/M metagenome (GOLD analysis project Ga0163144, IMG submission 123175) | Freshwater microbial mat bacterial communities from Lake Vanda, McMurdo Dry Valleys, Antarctica - Oligotrophic Lake LV.19.BULKMAT1 | ecosystem: Environmental > Aquatic > Freshwater >...
GTATGGGTGGTATGGCTGGCGGTGACGGATGCGTCGCTTGCTCCGGCGGAGCTGGCGATGGCGGGGGCATGATGCCGATGGGCATGGGCCCAGGACCAGCCGTGCAGATCCTCTTCAATCGTCCGGAAGGAATGCAAGTTCTTTACGACATCATTGGAGACGGAACATTTACCAGTGAACCACTGTATGTTCCCGGTCGGCTCGAGTTTCCTCAAGGCGGAATCTATCGTCTGAAACTGACCAACATCCAAAGCAAGGAAGGGGTCGAACTCTATCCGACGATCGAAGTCGCCAATGGCAGCCCTCGTACCGGTGCTTATTTGGCTCACAACGCGATTCCGGTTCAGTTCACAACGGATGACTTTGAACAAGTGCTATCTGGCAACTTCGTAACCAAAGTTATCTACTTGCCAGACCCTGAATTCCAAGGCGACGCTCTCGTCGGCGTGGACGTTCTGGTCAGCAATCGCATCGATCCAGGTCTAGATCCAATCATCGAAGCCGACCGTCGTGGTGCTATCCTCGCAATCGTTCGCTTGGGTAACAAGGACATCGAGTTGGCTGGTGTCGGAGTCGGAAACGGCTTGGGCATGGGCGGTGGCATGGTGATGTGCGGTCCAGATGGCTGTATGCCAGGTGGCATGCCAGCATCGTTGCCGGGCTACGTCGCTGGAGTAACCGCTCCTCAGTACGGAATGACCTTCACTGGTACGCCGATCGGATTGCCTGGACCTCCACACATTCCGCTTGGCTCACCTGCCGGTCTGAAGAAGCACACGATCAGCAATCACACCAAGATGCATCTGCCGGATCCAGTTGACAACATGAAGATTCATGTGCGTCAAACACCTGGACAAAGCTATCCGCAACCTGCTAGCCGCGCTTACATCCACGAACAGAACATCCATCCAGGTGTTCCAACCGGTAAGCCAGCTTACATGCGTCATAGCCAATCGGTCGGTGCTCAAGAGGCTGGTTACTGCCCTCCGCAGTAACGCGAGCTACAGATTAATTCGCGATCCGCAACTCTTCTCAATCACTGAGAAGAGCGACTGGATCAAGAACATGACTTAAAACACCCTGAGCTGGCCAACGCAGCCCAGTGTGAGCAACTAAACCTCCTTTCAGTTGAACAATCAACTGCATCGGAGACTGGTAAACGTGAATGAGTGAGGCGGCTGGGTGCAACGGTGTACCCGACCGCTTTTTCCCATCCCGCGATGAGAGTGCATGGTGGCCAATGACCAACGCAAAAACATGGATCGATGTGACAAGCACCCGTTTAAATGGGTTCGCTGGTTGGTTGCGCCCATGCGGATTCGCTGCGGTGGCGATCGCGTTTGCGGTCCCCTCCCCTGCCCTGCTCGCCCAATCAAAAGCGTTGCCAAACGCCCACTATTTTTTAGACGCAAAAGGTGAACCGGGTGTCGTTGCTGGTGCAGCCATCGCCCGCCGCGTTCCTGGCGTAGGTTCCTACCAAGCGGTCGAAGTTGCTGGACCCAGAGGGGTTCAAGTGGCTTTAGCTCGCGAGGGCCAATTTTTACCTACTCTCGAAGCACCGGTTAAAGTCGGCATGATTGTTGGCGCCGTTTATCGTGTGCGCGTCACCGGTATTCCGTTCCGTCCCGGCGAAGAACTGTATCCCACCATCGAAGTCATCGATCGAGTGCACGCTCCAAGCGGCCGGGAACATCGCTTTCCGATCCCTGTAGTGCTCGAGGAAGCCGACTTGCGATCCGCTCTCGATGGCGCACTGGTTACTCGAGTCATCTACCTCGAAGACAGTGAACTTGCTGATCCCATTGCCGTTCAACCTAACACTCAAGCCGTCTTGGATGTCGGGCCAATGGACAATGCTCTGAAGTCCGCTGACCAACTAGGTCGACCGGTTGCTATTCTACGCATCGGCTCGCGAGTGCCTGCTAACCTGCAAGGCGACTTGACCGACTTCTTGTACGGTTGCCCTCCCTGGATCCCCGTTGCCGTCGCACCAAGTCGCGCTGCCATGGTGGAAAAAGGATTGTGGCCAGAGACAATTCCAGCCGAACCAAGCAAGCTGCGTAACGAACCACCGGAAAGTGACGAGCCTCGCACGCCTCGAACTTGGTAACCCGTAGCTTAAGTTTGCAAGTCAACTAGACAGTCGGTCTATGAAACAGGCGAAGGAAGTACGCATGAGTCGATTTAAATCTGCCCGCAACGCTCAGCGTGCACAGCGTATCGAACCTCACAACAACTGGCTGCATCTGACAGCCCGATTGCAAACATTCGCTCTGGCACTGTGCGCCTCTACCGGTTGCAGCAGCGTCGGCGGCTCCCACCTGCTCAACAACTCATTCCACAAGCCACAGTCGGCTGCCGCAGCTCCCGTAGCCATATCACTGCGCGATTCGGTAACTACGCAAACACCCGCAAATCAGAGTGCTGTCCCACTTCGCACCGCGGCTCAGCCTTACAACACAGCCCAGTCTTACAACACAGCCCAACCGTACTGCGCAGTCGCACCGCGATTCGCAGCCGGACCTCAAAGCGAGGTTGTAACCGTCAGTCACCAAGAACCGGCGACTGCATCCGACTCAGCCTATGCGGTTGCATCTGACCCAACCCCATATGCCACAACCGTTTCCTATCAAGTTGCCAAAGGGTGCTCACCCACGTGCGGCGCTGGCTGCAACTGCGGTGCTGGAAGCGAAGGGAATTGCGCCCCCGTCGAAGGACAGAATATTCTCGACGTACAGGAATATATCTTTGATGGCGGTGATCTAGATCCCGCACTGTTGGTTCGCAAGGACAATTCGATAGCCGGCTTGAACCCCACTGATACTGTTGCGTATTATGAAACTTATGATGGAAGATTGTGTATAACGCCCACCAATAGAGTTCCTATTTATGCGCCAAGGTTTGGTGCCGTTCGTCAAGTCACCGGTGTGGTGCTGTCTGAACATGCACTTGCGACGGAGCGGATTCTGGCACCGGTTGCTCCAAGCCGCTTTGAAGATAAGAACTTGGTTTCTTCGATGGTGCAGCCCGTCGCGGCTCAAGGCGAAGACAAAGTCAGCTTGATCGATGCTTTTCGCGATCGAAATGGTGGCGTTCCTATCGCCCAAGTCATTCCGCCTCAACGTATGAGCGATGCAATCGTTCCATTCGAAGCGATCGATTTCTTCCGCACAGGTGTGCTGAAATACGAAGACATCGCAGTACTCGGACAGTTCTTCCAGAATGCAAAAGCCTGGGAGACACCCGAATCTCTTGCGGTTCTCGTCGAAGGCCAGGAAGCTTCCATCGTTCGCGATACGAAGCAACCGCAAGATGTTCACGTATACGATCTGCCGCCGGGCAAATGTTCACTGCGGATTTGCAAAGCGGCTTCGCACATGATTGCGAATTCGGGTGACCAAATTACTTTTACCATCAGATTCGACAATATAGGCGCTCAACCCATCGAAAAAGTCGTCATCCTCGATAGTCTTTCACCTCGCCTGGAGTATATTCAAGAGAGTCAACAGAGTAGCGTCGCCCCCGCGCCTGAATTCTCAGCAGAACCTAATGATGTCGGTTCGACAGTTCTGAAATGGGAATTTAAATCCTCACTAAAACCAGGCGCAGGCGGAGTATTGCATTTCCGCTGCCTTGTCCGATAGTTGAGTTGTTGGCAAAGAATTGATTGATTTCTTATAGCCAATACAACTGCCGGATGCACAGCACTCACCTTCGCAAAGACTCAATCCACGGCCTGATGATGGGCGTTGCAATCGGCGACGCTCTTGGGTTGCCGCGCGAAGGTCTCCAACGCCGCATAGCTCTGAAAATGTTCGGGCGGCCTAGTCTCAGCTTTCAATTGCTTCCCACAGTTGGCCTCTACAGTGATGATACGCAGTTGATGCTCATGGCCGCGCAAGCCATGCTCCGCTCACGTAGCGAATGGCGTCCGTTTCGCAGGTCTTTTCTGCGCCGATTGGCTTGGTACCCGCTCAGTATTCCCGTTGGTGCCGGCAAAGCTACCATCGTCGCCGCATTCAAAAGCTGGTTGCGATTCACTGGTTGGGCGACCGGTTGCAAGTCCGCAGGAAATGGCCCCGCCACGCGCGCGATGTTCATCACCCTTGCATTGCATGGCACCGACCATCGCACTCTCAAGTGGATTGAAGACGCGACTCGCTTGACCCATAACGATTCACTCGCAGTCGACGGATGCCAAACTCTCTCGCGGCTCGCTCAAATTGCAGGCACCTCAAAAAACAAATCACTCGATAGGAGCGAAGCTCTCGAACAACTAATCGTCGGTAGCAAAGAGAATCTCATCCAAGAGAAACTGGAGCAACTGCGCCCCTTCCTGGCAAGCGATCGAAGCCCGTCCGCCGTCGCGCGGCATTTCGGATGGGATTATGGGATCAGTGGCTTCATCGTACCGACAGTTGTCATGGCCACCTACTGCTTCTTACGTTATCCAACCAACTTCGAACGCGCGGTGCAATCGAGTATTCGACTCGGGGGAGATACCGATTCAGTCGCAGCCATCGTCGGCGGACTCGTCGGAGCGCATATTGGCTTTCGCAAGTTGCCCACGAAGTTGGTTGAACAAATTAGCTTGACTCCACACAATGTCACATGGATCGATGAGATGGCCGAGCGACTTTCGCATTGGCCTCACGGAGTCGACGACTTGCATGATGCCCCTGCCCTCCCCTCTCACCCTCTGATGCAAGTTCTACACAACCTGCTCATGCTCATACTGGTTCTTTTTCATCTGATCCTCCGAGCTCCTTACTTGGCTTTCACTCGCTCCAAACCTCGCCGAATTCGCAAGCGATAACTGCGCTGCCAAAACAGATGTACCCCCTCGAACAAGCAACGCGATGTGCCAAATGCCTATATTTGTCCCAGTTGCCTCCTAGGCCACGGCTAGGCGTAGCTTTTAATTCGCGATAATCTGCTCCGGTTCCCCAATCTACCCGTAATCGCTCGGAAGCCCGCCCCCAAATGTCGCGCAAGAGGATCTTTCGATTCGTTCTTCAAGCCCTCGTGCTGCTGATCGTCGCGATTGGTATCGCTCACAGTAGCCGCAAGGCCGCGCTGCAACTGGCCACGCAACGAACTGCACTTGCTGAGTCGGCTGCCGCGCGCGAAGCGACTGCAAGCCAAACGTCCGACGCCGACGAACGAGCCCGGTTGCTATCCGAAGCCGCCCGCTTACGAACTGCCGTGGATCGCTTCTGGTATGCCTCCCCTACCCTGTTGCTCCTGTCCTGCCTGTGCTACGCGATTGGCTTGCTTCCTGCCAATTGGTACTGGCGGCAATGCCTACTCGCCATGGACCAGCGCGCTCCATTGCTCGCTACCTCTTGGGCTTACTTTTACGGCGGACTAGGCAAGTACTTCCCAGGCAAAGCGATGGTCATCGTCCTGCGACTTAACGCACTTTCTGCTTACAACTTTAAAAAAATGGCAACCGCGATCACCATCTTCATGGAGACGCTCACCATGATGGCCGTCGGCGGTGCACTTGCCTCACTCTGTTTGATTGCCCTCAACCTCGACTGGAAATTAACCGCTTTAGCAGTCGCACTTTTGCTGTGCATGTTCCTGCCAACCCTCCCGCCAGTCCTGCGTTTCATCATTGCTAAACTCCAACGCGGTGTCTCAGCCAAAACGCTTCGCGAATGGACCAGCCGCATACATACCGGTCTGATTCTCAAAGGTTGGGGAGCCATGTTGGTAACTTGGCTGATGTTTGGCCTCAGCCTACTATGCGTGCTCCAAAGCCTACCGATTGCCGAGCAAACGACGACGAACTGGACGCAGCTAATGCTCAGTGCGCTCGGTGCCTGCACACTGGCGGTTGTGTTAGGATTTGTTTCACTCTTGCCAGGCGGCGCAGGCGTTCGCGAAGTTGTCTTGTCTACGATCCTTGCACCCATCGTCGGACCAACCGCTGCGTTGTGTGCGGCAATCTGGTTGCGAGTAATCTGGTTAGCTACCGAGCTGGCATTGGTTGCACTCATCGCCTTGATACGACTTGCCCTGCCTTGCTCAGCTTCCGCAGAAACTACAATCGCGTAACTAAACAAATCACTTCACCAGAGTTCACTAAGTCCTACTATGTTGTCGATCGTCATCCCAGTGTTCAACGAGCAGGATAGCCTCGAAGAGTTGCTCACGCGAATCGAGCAAGTCGCTTTCCAGCACGGTTACGAACTCGACGTCTTGCTGATCGACGACGGTTCTTCAGACAACTCGTGGGCAAAAATTGAACAACTCAGCCAACGATTCACCTGGGCTCGCGGCATTCGTCTGCGAAGGAACTTCGGTAAAGCCGCCGCGCTCGCTGCAGCCTTTGAACGCGCTCAGGGGACTCGCGTCATCACGATGGATGCAGACCTCCAAGACGACCCTCGCGAAATACCCAACCTGCTCGCAAAGCTCGAGTCCGGATTCGACGTCGTATCCGGCTGGAAGAAAGTTCGGCATGATCCGTGGCACAAGGTGTTCCCAAGTCGCGTGTTCAATTCTTTAATCAGTTGGCTGACCAATGTGCAGTTGCATGATCACAATTGCGGATTGAAAGGCTACCGCCGTGAAGTGCTAAACGAAGTTCTACTATATGGTGAAATGCACCGCTTCATTCCCGTACTCGCCGCTTCGCGAGGATTTCGCGTCTCGGAAATCGTTATCGAACATCATGCTCGCAAACACGGCAAGTCGAAGTACGGTGTCGAAAGATTTATCAAAGGCTTCCTCGATCTGATGACCGTCTACTTTCTCACCGGCTACGGCAATCGACCCCAGCACTTGTTAGGCACCGCTGGATTGGGTTCATTTTTGGCCGGTGGACTTGGGCTTTTTTTCCTCAGCATCATGTGGGTCGTCAGCCGCCTGACTTCCATGGACGATGTGAACCTTCATGAAAGAGCGATCTTTTACTTCTGTATCGTTGCGTTGTTACTCGGAGTGCAATTGGTATCGCTCGGCTTTCTCGCTGAACTGATTACCGCTCAAAATCGCCCAACTCGAAAACCGTTCAGCATTGTTGCGGACACCAAAGCTTCCGGCGGCGACTTGCAGAAGGATGGGTTAAATTGAGTACCTCACCCATCAAGCCGCGACACAATTCTCTGGCCATCGCCATCGTCGTTGTCGGCGTCGCTGTGCAACTCTTTCGCATCTTGCAAGTTGAAGCTCCCACCGGCGAAACACCTTTCTTTAGCGCCAACGATCGCAGCCGCTGGTGCACTATCGCTGCACTTGCCATCGACGGCACCTACCAAATCGACAAAGTTATCGAGCTGCGAGATCCTAAAACCAAACGGCGCACTTGGTATACCATCGACCTTGTTCGCCACCGCGGCCAAGACGGTGAACTTCATTACTACAGTAGCAAGCCACCGCTGCTGCCGACTCTGTACACAGGCGTTTACTTAGCCGTTCGCTCCGCTACGGGCGCGACGCTGATGAAGCACACGTTTTTTGTCGCCAAGATCATGTTGATCATCGTCAACCTGATTCCGCTCGTATTGCTGTGGTTGATCATGGCTCGCAAAGCCACTCGTGAACACGAGTCCGATGTTTGGTCAGTTGTCATCCTATCACTCTTCATCTCCTTCGGAACATTCCTGTCCACCTTCTGTAACACATTAAACAATCATCTTCCCGGTGCCATCGCCGCGGGTGTTTCACTCTGGTGTTTGGATCGCATCTTTCAAGCTGAGCAACGACGTTGGTACTGGTTTGCATTGTGCGGTCTTGCCACCAGTTTCACCGCAGCGAATGAACTCCCCGCGCTCAGTTGGGTGGTCATCGTCGGCGGGCTGCTGCTGCTGATCGATTGGCGTCGCACGCTGCTCGCTTACCTCCCTGCCCTGCTACCGGTTGCGATCGCTTTCTTCGTGACGAACTACATCGCACACGGCGTTTTGCGACCCGCGTACGCGCACCGAGACTTGGGTAGCAAAGTGTTTGAGTTAAAGATCAAACCTGGAACAAAGCTGGACGCCGTGAACGTCGAAGAACTGATAGCGGCCGCCAACACGCACAGCATCGCGATTAGCCCTCAAGCGATCATTCGCCCGGCGCGCCGAGCTAACGTGTTCGAACTGTGGGACGAATCCAAGCAACAACGTCTTGGACTGCGGCTAGATCAACCAAACACAGTCGGCATTTATACTTGGGACGATTGGTACGATTACCCAAACAGCTATTGGATCGGCGATCGGAAGAAAGGGGTGGATCGCGGCGAACCCAATCGACTGGTTTATGCATTCCATTGCTTGATCGGCCATCACGGCATCTTCAGCCTCACACCGTTCTGGCTGCTCGCCGTCGTTGGCGCATTCACCGCTTTGCGGCGAAGCAAACGACCTCTGTTGTCTGATCCACAATTCGGACTGACGGCCGCCATCATTGCCACCACGGTCGTATGCGTCGGATTCTATCTCGCTCGACCGCTTGAAGATCGAAACTATGGTGGCGTAAGCAGCGGCCTTCGCTGGGTCTTTTGGATGACGCCACTTTGGTTCTGGCTGGCTTGCGATGCGATGAAGTTCACAAAGCGGTTCGCAGTGCGACGCTTGATAGAAATCGCACTGATTGTCAGCATCGTTTCCGCGAACTGTCCCTGGTCAAATCCTTGGGTCGCGCCTTGGATCATGCAGTGGTGGCAAAGTGCCGGTTGGATTAGTTATTAATCATCGCGAAGTGCCGTATGCAGATCGCATTAACACCGCGATCTCAACGTTCAGCGACGACTTGCGCTGCCGCCACGCCTTCGGGCGCAAACAGTTCATCCAGTTGCGTTGCAGCCAGTTTGATCAGCACGAGCACTCGCTCTTCAGTTTGCTCAGCCGTCTGCGTCACAAAGAACGCCTTCCCTAAGTTTGATGACTTGGGCTCGCCGTTGCAGCTCAGCACCAGTATCTGACCAGGACTCAGCTTCACCGACAAAGCCACGTCATCCCAAGTCTTGCGCTCGCGACTCATTTCATAACGCATCCCCATTTCGCTTCGCACCAGTGCCTTGCGTTCCTCGCCGTGCTGAATTTCAGGAGTCAACTTCAATGTGGCTTGACCATCGCCATGCGGAACAGTTCGCAGATCGAACACCATACTGGGCTTCTCATAACTGGCCCCCTCGATCCTGCCATCTTGATTCGACAGCACAACCAACGGCTGCGACAATTCGCGACGCACAGGCAACTCTTTTCGCCGCCCTGCCCTGCACTGCAACCGATTCATCGAGCTCCTCACATCAGCCGCTAAGTCCGCTTGTTCCATCGTATCCGTCTTCGCACTATCGCTCAACTCAAGCATTCGAGCCCGAACGCTGGCGGGAATCTCACCAATCAAAATGCCACCGCGCACACCATTGTCGATCAACTTACGGCGCAGTGAGACTTCAAAAACGCTTTCATCAATGGTCGACCAAAGCTGATCGAGCGCTTCGGATTGCTCTTTAGGGAAACGCACAATCACAGTTTCGACAACCACACTGTCCGGCGACATCTTGGGTTGGGACAAAAGAACTTCCGCACCCTTTTTCGAGTCTTTCGAAAGTTGTACGCAGCCGACTAAACCGCTGCCGCAACCAATAGCGCAGCACATCACCAATCGCGCAGCAAACAGCAACGAATCGGTAAAGCGACTTGGGCAAAGGGAGGTCGGTTGAAGCATCTTCCCTGACGCGATCGATAACAGGATGAAAAGGACCCGCTCTCTATAGATTCGTTCCCGGTTTACTGTCAATAGATCAAGCGACTACGGAAAGCTAGCAACCCCAGCTACGTTCGTCCCGCCTCCAAACCAGTCACGGTCAGAACGCTGCTAGTGGTTCGTTCGTTTTAGATTTCTGGTTGGACCGCAGGCGTCCCGCCCGCATTCTTCCTGCTTTCGCGGACGGAGCCTGAGAGACTGAAAAAGAAGACGCACCACTATCAACAATTAACTCACGCTTAACTGCTTCGACTTCAACAACTCATCGATCACCGATCGAATGCGAACGTGGATTGCTTCGATCTCGGCATTGGCGTCGACCACAACCGCTCGATTATCGAGATGTGCAACTTGCTGCAAGAAACCTTGTCGCACTTTCTCCATGTACTCCACGCCGCGACTCTCCAAACGATCCAAGCCGCGTTCGATACGAGTAAATGCTCGCTCGACCGCCAAGTCCAAAACGATCGTCATGTCGGGCTGTAAACCGCCTGTTGCGATCTCACCAACTCGCCACAGTTCGGCTGCATCCAGTCCTCCGGCACAGCCTTGATAGACCACATTGGCGAGTAGGAAACGATCCGTAATGACAGTCTTACCCTGCGCGAGCGCCGGTCGAATACACTCAGCCACCAACTCAGCGCGGCTCGCCATATACAGCAACATTTCTGCAGTCGCTGTTAGTGCGATCTCCTGTCGATGCAACAGAATCTCTCGCAGCGCCTCACCCAGCTTTGTGCCACCAGGATCTCGAAACGTTAGCACTTCGTGACCGAGCGACTTCAAATAGTCGGAAAGTAAACGAACTTGTGTCGACTTGCCGCCACCATCAACGCCATCCAGGCTGATAAAAACTCCCGGCATCCTACAACTCTTCGTAGGGAGTTTCGAACAGCAAGTTGAGGTCTTCCAAATTGCCCGTCTTCAAACCAAGAGTAAACCACTTCACGCGTTGCTTAGAAGTGCCGTGTGTGAACGCATCTGGCACAACACGCCCCGTCGACTGCCGCTGCAAAGTATCGTCACCAATCGCTTGCGCCGCAGTGATCGCTTCAGTGAGATCGCCATCTTCAAGAATCTGCTTGGTCCGCTGGGCATGATGAGCCCACACGCCGGCCAAAAAATCTGCTTGCAACTCAAGACGAACACTCAATCGCTTGCCTTCAACTTCACTTGCTCTGGCTTGCATCGCCGAAACTTGATCCGACAACCCGAGCAGGTTCTGTACATGATGTCCAACTTCATGCGCTATCACGTAAGCACACGCGAAATCTCCGGGCGCCTTGAATTTTTCTTGCAACTCAACAAAGAACCCAAGATCCAAATAGACCTTGTTGTCACCTGGACAATAGAACGGTCCAACCGCTGCGGTCGCCCGACCACAAGCCGAATCGGTCGCGCCGGTGAACAAGTCCAACTCCGGCTCTTGATACGGTTTGCCAACTAGCTTCGGAAACAAATCGTTCCAAACGTCTTCGGTATCTGCCAACACAACACCGACGAACTTCGCAACGCGATCTTCCTCAGGCGAACGCGCTTGCTGGACTGCGGCCGGTTGTTGCCCCTGCTGAGCCAACATTTGCATGAGCTGCCGGGGATCAGCACCCATGAAATAGGCGATCGCTAAGACCACCAAAGTAATCATCCCTCCACCACCGCCAACCATCGCAGGCGACATGCGCCTACGGTCATTGACGTTTTCGCTTTCACGCCGCCCTTCCCAACGCATCGTTCAATTCCTATCAAAAATATTCGCGGCGGATGCTACCCGCATCCAGTCTCAACCGAAATGGTAAACGGCAAATCTAAGCCGTAATTTGTACGCGTTTGACCATCCCGGGACAACCGCCCGCGCCGCTAACCGAGCGATTAAGTTTGCGATGCCGCCTGCTGCTCGAGCAATGAAGCCACCAGGGCGGTCCAACCCGTTTGATGACTAGCCCCCAAGCCGCTGCCGTTATCGCCATGGAAATACTCATAAAACAACACCAAATCTGCCCATCCAGGCTCGTTCGCAAACTTCACATCGTGCGCCTGGCACGGCCGTACACCTTGCTTATCCTTGGTAAATATTTGGATCAGCCGACGTTGAATTTCGTCCGCCACTTGCGATAAGTTGCACATCTTCCCCGATCCGGTCGGACACTCGACGGTCAGCGTATCACCATAAAACTGATAATAAGTTCGCAGCGATTCGATCAGCAGATAGTTGATCGGGAACCATACCGGTCCACGCCAGTTACTATTCCCACCAAACATATACGTATCACTCTCGCCCGGCACATAGCGAACTTCCAAGTGCTCGCCGTTGCAATTCATGACAAACGGCTCCGTCCGATGCTTAGCCGACAGAGACCGAATTCCGTACGGAGACAGGAACTCGTTTTCGTCCAGCATCTTCTGCAACATCCGCTTCAATCGCTCCAAGTTCGGTAGAGCCAACAACCGCAAGCCGTAATCGCCATCCGGACAAACTCGATTCAAATAAGTCATCTGTTTGGCCATGTCCGTACGATTGTTCAAGTACCACATCGTACGCTTCTTGAACCCCGGTAACTTATCGATCTGCCGTTCATCAAGCACAACAGGTGTACACAGCGGAATCAAGCCGACAAGCGATCGGACCTTCAGCGGCGTCGATGTTCCTCCAGATAACAGATGGTCATAATAGAACCCATCCTCTTCGTCCCACAGCCCCGTTCCATGTAATGAATTGGTCGCATCAGCAATCGCCATGTAGTGCTCAAGAAACTTGCTGGCCATATCCGCATACGCCACGCTATCCTCAGCCAGCTCGAGCGCAATTCGTAACATGTGCCCGCAATAGAATGCCATCCAAGCAGTCGCATCCGCCTGATTCAACAATCCGCCACCCGGCAATGGCTTGCTGCGATCGAACACTCCAATGTTATCCAGCCCCAAGAAGCCACCGCTGAAGATGTGATTTCCTTCCATGTCCTTACGATTGACCCACCATGTGAAATTAATCAGCAGTTTTTGAAACGTTCGCTTCAAGAACTCACGATCGCGACCACCCGGCGGACCACTGATCAGATAGGTGTTCCAGCACGCCCAAGCATGCACTGGCGGGTTCACATCCGATAACGCCCACTCGTACGCCGGCAACTCACCGTTCGGATGCATGTACCATTCGCGCAAGAACAATACCAACTGCTCTTTTGCAAATGTTGGATCGATGCGCGCCATTGGTAACATGTGAAACGCTAGATCCCAAGCCGCATACCACGGGTACTCCCACTTGTCCGGCATGCTGATGATGTCGCGATTAAACAAGTGCCGCCAGTCATGATTGCGACCACTACCGCGCGACTCGGGAATCGGCGGACTCGAACTGTCGCCCTCCAACCATGCATCCACCACATAGTGATAGAACTGCTTCGTCCACAGCAGCCCCGCATAAGCCTGCCGTGAAATCAGTTGCTGTTCGGCAGTTAAGTTCTGCGGAATGCGGTGCGCATAGAATGCATCCGCTTCCAACTTCCGCGACTCAAAAATCTCATCGAAACTCGAGCCAAACCAACTCTCCGGCGCTTGCGATGCACAACACATCCGAGCCTGAATCGTGACACTCTGCCCAGCCGGAATTAGATGGATCGTGTGCGCCGCAACCTTCGTCCCCTTCTGGTTGGCATCGACCGCAGTGACTTGACCTTCGACCACATAAGCATGAAACGCATCTTTAAAGAACTCTTCACCTGAAGTCGGAACTTCCGGATGCCGCTGCGGATTCGTCTCGTTGTCAGTGAACAGATACGCCGGTCGCTCTCCATCAGACGTGACATCGCTGCGCATCAACCACTTATCCAAAGTTGCATGCATCGCCACCAGGTGCTCATCTTGCCACCGGATCGTCGGCTTCGGTGCACAACCTTCATGCGTGCAATCCCAAGTCCAAGTGTTGCGAAACCACCACTGAGGCAGCACATGAATCGCCGCCGGTTGAGCCCCGCGATTGTGAATCGTCGCGCGGATTAAAATGTCATTCGGCGAGTTCTTCGCATACTCGATGACACAATCAAAGTAGTTCTGACGATCAAACGCTCCAAGATCGCGCAGCTCCAATTCAGTTTGCTGACGGTTCCGTTTGCGATTCTCACTCGTCAGTTGCTCGTAAGGAAACTTGCTCTGCGGATACTTATAAACCGCTTTCATATACGAATGCGTCGGCGTCGCATCCACATAGAAGTAAACTTCCTTGACATCCTCGCCGTGATTCCCCTCCGGCCCACTCAGTCCAAACAGCCGCTCCTTCAAGATGTCATCGCGAGTATTCCAAAACGCGAACGAGAAACACAACCGACACTCGCGGTCGCAAATCCCCAGCAACCCATCTTCGCCCCAACGGTAAGCACGGCTCCGCGCGTGATCGTGAGGAAAGTAATCCCAGGCTTCCTGGTTCTGCGAATAGTCCTCGCGCACCGTTCCCCATTGACGCTCCGATAAATAAGAACCCCACCGCTGCCAATTTTCCGTGCGATTATCCGATGCCAACAATCGCAGTTCTTCCGCAGTCAATTCAGCCTTCAATTGAACCGTCAAGGTGCCCCCCTAACAAGTCTCGCTCCTCAAATGTTGACTGCTCGCCGCGAATCGGCACTTACCAGTTACAAATGCGAACAAGATTTCGAACTTGGAAAACGAGAAATGGACTATTTGAAATGGACAATGGTAAGCCGTAGAACGGCTTCGTTGAAATCTCCAAGCCGCTCGCAACAGCAAAGCTAATTCTAAGCCGAACCGATACTAATCGGAGCCGACTTAACGCTGCGCGCCGCTCTTAACTCGGGCTCCCAGCCGCTCCGCCAAACGCAGCAACGTCGTACTCGCATCCCCCTCCGCCAACTTGGCTTGGATGATGTGCATCTGCGAACGATCTTGCCAGGCTTCCGTCAGTGCCTGAGCGAACTCCCCTTCGGTCTTAACCAAGTAGCCTTTGCCACCACCGTAAACCGCCGGCAACTTGTAATAGCTCCACGGATTGATCTCGTTATACTTCCACTCACCTTCTTGCAAGAACCGCTCAGTGCCATAGCCATGATTGTCCAACACAATCAAAATCGGCGAAAAGCCAAGTTTGACGATCGTCGACAACTCGTTGCCAGTCATTTGAAACGCCCCGTCACCACAGATGGCCAGCACTCGTTCATCAGGCCTCGCCACACAAGCACCCACCGCCGCCGGCACGGCAAATCCCATCGACGTATAATAAGCTGGACTCAAGAAATCTGTCCGCTCATGAATCACCAATTCAGTCGCGGCGAACAACGAATCACCGATATCGGCCACCACAATCGTATCGTCATCCAGATAGTCATTAATCACATGCATCATGCGACTAACATGCAACTCGCTCTCAGGCTGCAATACAAACTCCGGTTCGCTCGATTCTCGTAAACAATCCGGGATCGTTCGCACCTTCGGCATCGGATTGCTCTTGATCAAACCCTCCAGGAACTCGTTCAGCGGAATGCCGTGATAAAAGTGATGCGAGATCTGCAACTGCTCACTCGTCACATAAATGCACTTCGGCAAATCCAACTTCGCAGTGTAAATTCCTAAGTTGATGTCCGTCATGAACGTACCCAGCAACAGCACGCAATCGCTCTCTTCCACAAACTCAGTTACCTCAGCCCGGCCCATCGCTCCTTCATAAAGTCCGATGTACAGCGGATGCTTCTCGCGGATCACGCTTTTGCCCAACAGAGTTGCCGAAATTGGAATCTGCGCCTGCTCAGCCAACTTGACCACCTGATCTTGCAAACCAAAGCGATGAATCTCGACCCCAGCAATGATGATCGGCTTCTCCGCTTTATTCAGTTTCTCATACGCCTCATGGATCGCTTCCTTGAGTGCATGCGCATCCACGGTCGTCTCAGGTCGGCGATAGCCATGCGCAGTTGGCGGGACCACATGGACCATGTCGCGCGGAATCTCGATGTACACCGGTCGCTTAAATCTGAACGCCGCATCCAGCACTCGCTCAATTTCCGCAAACGCCGTCACCGGATCGATCAACTCAGTCGCTGCAATACAGATTTTTTCAAACACTTCTAACTGAGTCCGGAACTCACGCACCTTGTGATGCAGCAGCGGATTGTTCACTCGTTCGTTCAAGCCCGGCGCGCCGCTGATCACCACCACTGGCGATTTTTCCGCAAACGCGCCCGCGATACTGTTGCAAACGCTCAACCCACCCACGCAATACGTAACGCAAACCGCCCCCATGCCATTGATCCGCGCATAAGCATCCGCCGCGAACCCCGCACAGTCCTCCCGCGTGCAACCCACCACGTTGATCGGGCTCTCCTCCAGCATGCTGTAGAACGACAGCACATAGTCGCCGGGAATTCCAAACAGATCCTTGATCCCGTAATCCTGCAAGCGATTGATCAAATACTGCCCAATCGAAATCTCCGTCGAACGTCTTCCCTTTGCAACTGGCATGCGTATTCCTGTCTCATCGTACTGTTTAGTGGCTCGTAATAGATCGCAGGAGAGAACTTCCCAGCTTATCCGTAACCCGCCACTATCTCAACGTGGCAGACCGCCGAGGCTGGAATCGACGCGGTCCGCCACAACGAACTTCACCCAACGAAGTTTTAGAATTCTTCAATCGTTGCGGTAAATCAATCGGCTGGTTCTCAAACTGTTGCCGATGCGTCAAAATGCTCGGCTAAGTCAACCCTTCGCCGCTTCGAACTCTAAGCTCAATTGATCAGCCCCATGACGCCAGTTGTACCTAATTCCGCACACGATCCAAAACAACTCCGCAGTTACCGGTGGTTCGGGCCTGATGATCTTCGCAGCTTTGGCCATCGCTCCCGCATGAAGCAAATGGGGCTCGACGATGCCGACTTTCGCGACAAACCAATCGTCGCAATTCTGAACACGTGGAGCGACATGAACACCTGTCACTCGCACTTTAAAACGCGAGCCGAAGAGGTCAAACGGGGCATCCTTCAAGCCGGCGGATTTCCAGTCGAAGTACCAGTGATGAGCCTCGGTGAGATGCTGATGAAGCCCACCACGATGCTCTATCGCAATATGCTCGCGATGGAAGCCGAGGAGGCGCTGCGCTGTCACCCAATCGACGCGGCAGTACTGATGGGCGGCTGCGATAAGACTGTGCCCGGTCTGTTGATGGGGGCGATCTCAGCCGACATTCCAACGATCTTTATGCCCGCCGGTCCGATGCTCAAAGCCCGCTGGAAAAACGAAACGCTCGGCAGCGGCTCGGACGTTTGGAAATACTGGAACGAACGTCAAGCCGGCAATCTATGCGATGGCGATTGGAAGGATATCGAAAACTGCATCGGCCGATCTGCTGGCACCTGCATGACAATGGGAACGGCTTCCACAATGGCCTGCGTCGCCGAAGCCCTCGGCATGACACTACCGGGTGCAAGCACCATCCCAGCCGTCGTCGCCGAACACGCGAGGCTCGCCACCGCCACAGGTCGCCGCGCAGTGGAACTCGCCTGGGAGCAGTTGAAGCCCAGCCACATCGTCACCGCTTCAAGCCTCGATAATGCAATTCTCACCCAGCAATGTATCGGCGGCTCGACAAACGCCATCGTGCACATCATCGCGATGGCCGGTCGCATCGGTCTGCAACTGACACTCGATCGCTTCTACGAGCTCTCCGAAACAGTTCCGGTGCTCGGTGACCTCCGCCCCAGCGGACGCTACTTGATGGAAGACTTTCATCACGCAGGCGGTTTGAAAGCACTGCTCATTCGCATCAAAGAACTTCTCAACCTCAACTGCATCACCGTCACCGGTCGCACGCTAGGCGAAGAAATCGCTGGTGGTCAATCGCTGAACGACGACATCATTCGAACTCGTGAGAATCCGCTGTGGCCGACCGGCGGCACATGCGTTCTACGTGGTAACCTCTCGCCCGATGGCTGTGTACTTAAAACGGTCGCTGCCGAAAAAAGATTGCTTCAACATCGTGGTCGCGCGCTAGTCTTCGACAACTATCCGCATTTAAAGAGCCAGATTGA
>Ga0163144_10012606_pt1 | contig 17731 bp, 11 predicted proteins | sample OliLak19BULKMAT1_FD_123175 | JGI IMG/M metagenome (GOLD analysis project Ga0163144, IMG submission 123175) | Freshwater microbial mat bacterial communities from Lake Vanda, McMurdo Dry Valleys, Antarctica - Oligotrophic Lake LV.19.BULKMAT1 | ecosystem: Environmental > Aquatic > Freshwater >...
CAAGACACCGTCTTCGGAACGACAGGAAACCATCTCCCTCGCCGACGCAGCCCTTCAAGCGCTGAAGTATAATCTGGACATCAGCATTAGCCGCCAGACAAAGGAAAGCCGATTGGCCGACATCACCGTCGAAGAAGCCAAATTCGACCCGACGCTGAGCGTGAACGGCCAATACAACCGGACTGCGACCCCACTCAACCGACCGGTGTTCGGCTTTTCACAGGGACCGCTCAACGATATCAGGATCTTCGACCAACGGAACCACTCCGTCACGCTCGACGCGACGACGAATTTGCCGACAGGCGGCAACGTCGACTTGAACTATAGCCCCGCTCGCAATAATGTCTCCGGCGCGCAAGGGTGTTTCGGGCAACAGCCCAGCACTCCAGGCTGTAGTAGTTTCGGATCGTTCTTGTTTAATCCATCTTACACCGGTGGCCTCTCACTCACCCTCACGCACCCGCTCCTCCGCAACGCCGGCATCGACATCACCAAGACCTTCATCCGCGTCGCGCAGAATAACGCCGTCGTGGAAGAACACGTCTTTCGCGATCGTGTCCTCAACGTCCTGGCCACGGTAGAACAAACCTATTGGGAAGTCGTCTTCGCCAATGACAATTTAAAAGTCGCCGAGGCCGCCTTGAAAGCGGCGCAAGAACTCATGGCCAGCAACCGCGCGAAGGCCAAGGCCGGCATCATGTCCATCGTCGATGTGTTGCAAGCTGAAGCGGCCGTCGCGTCGCGGGTCGAGCAGGTCCTGGTCGCAGAGAAAACGATTCGAGACCAGGAAGATCAGCTGCGCAGATTGCTCAATCCTGGTGAAGAAGATCTGCGTCAAGACGTGCACTTGATCCCACTCGACCAGCCGGTCGTGGCCCTCGAACCCCTCAGCCTGCAAGAAGCCATCGACACGGCCATCGAGCAGCGGCCGGAGATCGTCCAGGCGAAGAAGAATATGGAGACGAGCGATCTCAATACCAAATTTGCCAAAAATCAGATTCTCCCGAATCTCTCGTTCCAAGGAACGATGGGCATGGCAGGACTGGGGAAAGACTACGGCGACGCGGTGAACCGGAACTTCAGCGGCGATTTCTACAATTACGGCGCGGGCCTTGTCTTAAGTTATCCCCTCGGCAACCGCTCTGCCTGGAGTACCTATAATAAGCGGCAGCTGGAGGAGAAGAACGCCGAAGCCTCGCTCGTGAATGTACGGCAGCTCATCATCGTGGGTGTACGCGAAGCCGTCCGGCGCGTCCAGACGGATTTTAAACGGATCGAAACAACGCGCTCCGCCAGAATCATGGCCGAGAAGCAGTTGCAGGCGGAGCAAGAACGCCTGAAAGTGGGGCTCAGCACCACGCGGTTCGTTCTCGACTTTCAACGCGACCTGGCGACGGCCCAAGGACACGAATTACGCGCCGTCGTCGATTACAATAAGTCGCTCTCCAATCTCGCGAGGCACAAAGCCACCACGCTCGACCGCTATAACCTCCAACTGAACTAGCCCGCATGAATAATGAGGGCTGACCTGCATGACAACGCCTGAGTCCGGTCCGCACGTGAAACCGACTCAGGCCAAAGAATGGGGAGCAGCTCTCACGCTGCTCCCCGCCGCAGCAACGCTTACCTTCTACGCCCTTCCCGCCTCGCTTCAAGAACAGACGGCAGTGCTATTTGCGCCACAGATCGTCGCCTACCTCGCCTTCGGCTTATGGGCCGCGCGCAACGGGAACATCGCATTTCGGCTAGGACTGGAAAAAAGAAACTTCCGTGGTGGCCTACGCTGGGGGCTCATAACAGGCCTACTGCTCGGCTGCCTGAATACGTTCGCGATTCTTTTCGTCTATCCACATCTAGGCTATGACATCGATTTCCTCAAAATCACGCCACATGGCCGACTCCCCTTCTTGGTCATGGTCCCCTGGTTCATTTGTGGCATCGCCTTTTTCGTGGAGCTGAACTTTCGAGGATTTCTCCTGGGCCGGTTCGCTGCACTTGAGTCGAGGCTGTGGAAATCCGGCATGGCCCAGCGCTTCTCGCCCCTGGCCCTCATCGCCAGCGCTCTGATATTTGCTTTCGATCCCTTCATGGTGAATACTTTTCAGTACCTCCACTGGATCGCCGTCTGGGACGGGCTGATCTGGGGAATCATCTGGCTACGCACACGTAACCTCTACATCACGATCGTCGCGCATGCAGTCGAAGTCATCGTGATGTACAGCTCAGTGAAATTCGCTTTGTCGTAGAAAGAAGCGGTCTCTCTCAACAAGGAGCAACGCGATGGGTGAACTCGGTAAGTATGTGCTCTATTTCCTGCTCGGTGGAACCATCGTCAGTGTCTCCACCTACCTCGGGTCGCAAGGCAAATCGTTCCTCGCCGCCTTTGCCAGCACATTTCCAGCCATTACCGGCGCCACGTTCATCCTGATCTATTTGAACGGCGGCAACGAGGCGATCGTCAGCTACGCGAAAAACTTGTTGTGGTTTGTTCCACCCTGGGTCGTCTACGTCATCACCATGATTCTGGCCGTCCCACAAATTGGGTTCTGGCCTGCCATGATCGGCTCAATCGTGCTGTATTTAGGCTGCGTAGGAGCCGTGAAGATGATGATTCGGTAGCGGCAACTCAGATGTCGAATTCACGCAGTTGCGTGGTCGGCAACCGAAGAGGACCGGTCGGTGCGTGCATGAAGGAATGCGGCGAGCTAGGCGGAACGACGTAACGCTCGGATCGTGGGTAGGGTCCGAAGGGTTTTCCCCACTTTATGCTCTGCGCACTTCACTTCGTAAAGGGTCTGCAGATTCATCCAGAACTGTGCGCTCGTGCCGAAGAAGTGTGCGAGCCGAATGGCTGTATCCCCGGAGATCGCACGGCGCCCGTTGAGGATTTGGGTAATACGGTTGGTCGGCACCTTCAGATGCCGGGCTAAGGCCGCGGCACTCAGTCCTAACGCACCGAGTTCTTCAGCCAAATGCTCGCCTGGATGAATACGGGTAGATGCCATACGAGGGCTCTTTTAGTGATAATCGACGACTTCAACATTCACCGGACCCGGCGAACCCTTGGGCCAATGGAAACAGACTCGCCATTGGTCATTGATCCGAATACTGCAGTACCATCATCGCATGCTCTCTACTACCCCCAGAATGTCCTTCTCCCGCAGGAGACTCACAAAAACCGTCCTCGTTCTCGTGAAAGGTGAAATGTAAAAGGTGGAAGGTTCCAGAGGAAGCGCTTTCGACAGTCCTACGTTTCACCTTTAACTTTTCACGCCTCACAATCCTCGTATGCTGGCGGGGATTTTCAGCCTCCTGCTACTCCACCGCGACTGCCGTGCCGCTCGCACTCACCATCAACATGCTGGCCTTGGCGCCGATCGTTTCATAGTCGAGATCGATGCCGACAATCGCATTGGCCCCCAGATGCTCAGCCTGCTCGCTCATTTCAGCAAGCGCAATATCTTTGGCCTTGCGCAGCTCGGCTTCATATCCCCCCGATCGCCCGCCGACGATATCCCGAACCGACGCAAAGAAATCTCGAAAGATATTCGCACCGAGAATGGCATGCCCGGACACCAATCCCAAATACTTGACGGCTTTCTTCCCCTCGAGACTCGGTGTGGTCGATAGAATCATTCGCCCCTCCTCCTGTTAAGCGCCCCATCCTCTCATTCTTGAAAGCACCCGATCAGCCTTTTGGAGAATCCCCCATCTCGGAAAATCAGCGCGCACGTGGGAACTTGTCGAGCTGCGGAATCAGCCAGAGCAGCAACTCGTGGCACGCTTGGACAGCTTGCGGAACGCTGGGAATCGTCATGGGACGCCTTCGTTCAATCAGCCAGCCGACATCTCACCATGCGAACAAGATTCAAAGGGTCAAAGGGGTCAAAGGGCACAGGGCTACGAAATGTCCTGGGCAAGACGGAAACCAACATAGCTGAGCTGGTAGTCAGCGGTGTAACTGAACCGAGCCGAGACACGCAGGTCCTCTGGTCTATCGTTCCAGGAGCCGCCTCGGATCACGCGCTGCGTCTTCGACTTGTCAATACGTAGCGAAGTTGGCATCTCCGGAGTTTCATACGCGTTCAGACACCACTCCCAGGCATTTCCGGCCATATCCAGCAGACCTTGCCCCGTGGCTCCGCGTAGATACATCCCCACGGCAGACGTGCGGTTGAATCGGATTTCCCCGCTATTACATCGGCTGGCCTCCCACCCACCGGGCCATGGATAGTCATGCGTTGGATTTCCCCCCGTGGCGGCCTGTTGCCACTCCCACTCAGTGGGTAAGCGAATCTTCGACCCGGTCCGGTGACTGAGCCAACGACAATAGGCCACCGCTTCGAACCAGGACACCCGTTCCCGAGGGGCGTTGGCTTCCTGGCATGCGGCTGTTTTAGGCTTGTCGCGCTCCTTACGAATGCCTTTCCACCACTCCTCGTTTTGGTAACCATCCTCGACCTTGATAAACGCCTCGAACTGCGCATGCGTGACGAGGTACTTGGCCATGCGAAACGGCTTGACCTCGAAGACATGATCGACCTCCTCCAATATGATTCGTCCCCCGGGGATCTCAATCCAGTCGATATCGGGCAGACCATCCCGCAGACCGACACCACGCCGCGGATCGCCGAACTCCGCGAGTTTTTGGCCGATCCGCAGACGATCGAGATGGGACAACCCGTCGTGATCCAATTGTGCAATCAGCACCTGTTGAGGCCTCAGAAACCTCTTCAACTCCGGAGAAGGGTCCTTGCCGAACCGCTCGATCGCCGTCAGAACTTTATTGGCACGTGTGCCAAGCCACAGCTCTTGTGGATTATCCCCGCCTTTCTGCCACCGCTGAGCTTCCTCTTCAGCATGCTCGATATCGCGTAAGGCATCCCCGCTGGCCTCGATCCAGCTTTTGAGCTTTGGCCAAGCGGTGAACAGTTTTTCATGGGCGACTTCCACGAGAGCCTCTTGTCCGGTCCCACTCGTGACCAAGACACGGCACTCCGGCCCGGCCAGTGCCTCGATGAGCTGCAGGGCAGCTTGATTAGAACTGAACGTCGAAACCGCCGCGCGGCGTCGCGTCGGGGGGCGCTCCCGCTCAAGATGCACGAGTTCGGCAAAGACGGCGTCAAACGCCCCGCGGACCTCTTCCTCCAAAGCTGATACGACATCATTGGCCTTCGTCGCGATTGCACCGACCACGCCACCAATAGCCTCATAGGCCCTCACCGTAAACACCCGGCCCTCTTGTTTTTCAAAAAGTTGCTTGAGGGCATATTCGACGAGGGCCAGGTTCCCTGGCTCTTGCCCGGTGTCCTGCAAGATCCGCTCGACAAGTCTCCGCTCAAACGTGTAACCGGTTGCCTCAGCCGGCTTCTCGATCATGTCCTGCAACATCCTGGGCAACACAGGACCCAGATGATACCGGTAGGGGCTGTTGAGCAGGGTCAGCGTGGATTCATACGCCTCTAGTTTTCCAAGAAATTCACTGCGGATAGTGGCCACCACTCTCAGCCGATTAGTCTGGTCTTGCGCCGTACCGATCAACAGCTCAAGAAACGTCTGAATATCCGTCCCTTTGGAGCCACTCGTAAACAACTCCTCGAATTGATCGACGAACAGGATCAATTCCTGGCCTTGACTGAGATGCTGGGAGAGGAGGTCGCGGAGCGTGGGGCCTGTGGTTGTCACTCGCGGTCGAGCGGAGAGCTGGAAGGCGTCCTTCAGTCCCCGGGCCAGTGCATCAGAGGGTGTATCGCCATCGCTGGGCTGGATGCGCTGCCACACCCATTGTGTGTTTCCAGCCAATCGCCCTTGTTTGGTGACAGCCTGTCGGATTCCCGCTGCGACAACTGATGATTTCCCTGACCCGGACGCCCCGATAACAAGCAACACGCGTCCTCCTGGTTCGCTCATCTTGGCTACCAATTCATCTACTTCTCGATCACGCCCGAAGAACAAGGGCGCGTACTCCTGGTTAAACCACTGCAACCCGCGATAGGGAGACTTGCCCTCCGGCCAGTCGATCCGAACCTGCCGCGTGCTTGGCTCTTCCACCTCCTCTTCGTCTTCTTTCAGCGCCTGATAAATCAATTTTTCGAGTTCGTGGAAATCGCTAAACGGCTTGCACGTCACTCCTGCATCGCTCAGTCGTTTGCGAAACCGTTCCTGCCGATCGCCATACTTCACATCCATGAATCGCCCTAGTGGCACCGGCGACTCCGGATCAAGCAGAAAGATTAAACGCCTTATCGCTGGTGCTTCAGTAGCCGCTTCAAATTCGAGCTCGGTATAAGAGACATCCGGCCGGTCACGAACCGGAGATCCGTAGCGCCACCCGATCACCCCAACATAGACATCGCACTCGCGCACACATTTCATGCAGTACTCGGCAGGCTTTTCATCCCGTGCCGTGAAATACTCCATGTCGCAGGGAATACTTCCAGCGCGATTCACCGCCGCAACCGCGGCATCGATAAACGATCTTTTCTCAGGATAGGTAGTGAATTCAGATGTGTGACTAATGAACACCACCCGGCGGATCGAGGGCATATTCCTCCTCCAACAGGATCTGAAAATTTACAAGGCACCCTAACGTAAGCGCTTGCCGAGAAATTTGCCATTGGATCTCTTGACGAACCTCTCCTCCTAATGGCAATGCATGCTCATCAGCTGACCTTCTTGCGCGGTTTGAGAAGCTCGTCAATCTTCGTAATCAGCTCGCGAGCTCTCTGCTTAACCTGACCCACCAGCCTCTCGACGTAGGGGTCGAGCGCAAAGTGCATCGTATCGGCGACGGAGGCGAGGTCACTTGCACCACGCGAGCGCCGAACCACGTCCTTGAAGGTTCGGAGAATGTCCGCCGCCTCGCTCCTGCTTAGATTGCTGTGTGCCACCACCTCGTACAGCTGCAATTCCGGCACCGCGACCAGGCTCCAGAAATCCGGGTTAGACTTGTTGCTGGTTTGGGCGCTGATTCGCGCCTCGTCGAAGAGCGCCTTCGGGAGCCCTTTCCATTTCGGCGTTCCGGCATGCAAGGCGACCTCGGCAACGATCAGGTTGAGGGCCGGATAGAAGAGGTTCTCCGCCTTCCGTTCGCGAGCGATTTCAACACTGCGCGTGTAGTGTTTTGCCATCTCGCCAATCGCTCTCCGTCCGGCCTCCTGGCGACCGGCAGCCAGTTCGAGCATCGCGAGGCGCTTCATCGCCGATCCGCGTAGGCTCGCTCGTTCCACCGTGTCCTGAAGGTCCGTCAGTTGCTCGAGCTGTTTCATCTCATCCTTGATGATTATGCGCGCGGCTTGGATCGCCGAACGCAACCGCGAGGTAGCTTTAGAACGCTCGCGTGCCGAGGTCTGCCTGCTGCCATCAGCACCCAACCGGTCTCGTTCAACCTTGGCAGCGTGAGCTCTATCATACGCATCACGGATTCGCAGGTTGCTAAGCTGTTCGAGTGCGCGGAACGACGTGGTTTCATCGCCGGCAGCGATGGTAGTTTCGTACCATCGAATCGCATCAGGCAGGTTTCCTGCAGCCTTATAAGCGCTCGCGAACAGCTCGGCAATGTCGCCTGACGCGTTCCAGCCCATCTTCTCCCAGCGTGCTTCGAGATTCCGGATTCGCCTCAGCTGATACGCGGCGGCGTAGCCTTGGAACGTCGACTGCACATACAACGTCTCAAGAGCGCGCCGTAACGCAGGTACCGACACCACTTGGTCGAACTCGTCGTTACGTCGCGATGACGATGTCGTGAATGAAGCGACTTTCCGTTTAAGTCTCCATTCCGGATCGCCGTAGCACTGATACGCGGCCCAGGTGTTGCCGTCGAACTCATAGGCTTTGGCGCGTGCCGCGGCCGCGGCATCGAGAAATCGCTGCCCTTTCAGGAGCTCGTCGTAGAATGTCGTAGCAAAGGCACTTGCTGCCGAATCGTCTACGGCCCACCCTGCAGCCACTACACAGCGGACCCCGACCTCAATCAAGGCCTGTGCGACGCTTGACGCAAAGGCAGCACGGTTGAAGCGCCCTTGTTGCGGCTCACGCAGCAGCGATTGCCGCGATCCGGCCGCCAAATGACAACAGTTGACAAAAACGAGTTCCGGGACGACGCGCATGGCCTTAATCTCACTGGCGCTCAGGAACGTGTCATTGGACAGAACCACACCTCCGCGCTCGCCCTTTGCGCTTAGGGGTTCGCCGTGACCGGCGATGTGGACGACACGCCAGCTCCGTTCGAACAAGGCATCAATCACCTGACGGGCATCCGGGCCACTCTGGCTCTGATCTTCGGCAAATAGGCGGCTAACGTTCTCGTGCGCAAGCCCCGTCGCCGAAGTCAGCAGCTTGTAGACCGCCCGAGCCTCTTCAAGTGTGCCAGGAAGCGATGGGTAACCCGAAGGGCATTGGGGTTCACCAATAATGAGAATCGACGCTTCAGCGTCAGCATCGGTCACCTGGGCTCGGAATGTCTCTGTCTTGAACTTGCGGAGCAGCTTGGATCGGATGGCCCAAGGCTTGGCCTCCGGCAACCTCATGGGCGAGGCATCGTCGAGCAGCTCCCATGGAATCCCGGCCGTCCCGGTATCCAGCTCAATCTGCATTTCACTGGAGCTAGCCAGGAAGGCCTCAAGCTCAAGCGGCACGAGCAAATTGTACAGCGTCCGGCCGATCTGTTGATCGGTGTTCAGCTCGCTCGAGGCCGTTGCGACGAGTTCATGCAGGAGTCGCGCCTGCGTAGCCTGGGCACGCACTTCAGTTCGCGCCCTCTTTGTGTCGAGCGCGTATGAAATGAAAGGATTGCCGTCCATATCCTGCCGGGTTTCAGCCGTGATGTAATCGTACGCTGCACCACGATAGCCGGACATGAGGGGACCCCGTAACGATCCCTTCCCGACAACGATAGGCTCGGTTACCCGATACCGCATCGTTGAGGTCTCAGAGAGCATCTTCAATGCCTCCCAGGCTTCAGTGGCGCGATCCAAGTATAATTCGACAAGGCGTAGCTCGCGAACTTCCGGCAAACAACGGAGTTCCGACTCTTGTTGCATCGAAGGATTGGCGCGCCATTCGTTTGCTTTCCGTATTGACTCGTTGGCCTGATACACTCCCTCCGCAACAAGCTGTGCGGCCTGACCAGGTGTCACGCCGGTGCCTCCACTCCCGAGCAAAGTGGCTGAGAGCGACAACGCCGTCTCCGATGCTCCCTGAGTGACTTCACGCTCGACTTCGCGCTCGACCCACGCAATCACTGCCTGACGCACGGTATGAACAATGTCCGAAGACCGGAGCTTCCCCTCTTGCCCCAGCCCGGCGACGATCACTGCTCGGGGACGCGGCGGCTGCCAGGGACGGTCACGCGGAGCGCGTCGATTCAGAAAGATCCGGTGCATGCCCGGCTCCACAGGATACACGCCGAGACCTAGCGAATCGCTCATCGTCTTACCAAGCACCTCATCGAGAACCGACTCAGTTCCGGTAAGTATCGTGGCGCGGTAGTGTCCGATCAGCAGCGGTCTCTCCTCGAATCTCACATCGCCATTTACAACGGTGATGGCAAGCTTCCCCTCACCCTCTCTTCGACTCTGAGGTACATCACGGCTACGCATTTGCGCACGCATGGGCGCCGCCGGTCTTCCCGCCACAGCGATCGCCGGTGCGGACAGGCCCGGGCTACCCGCACGTATTAGCCGACGGTCCGGGAGACGCTCCGCCAGATCGATCGCTTCAAGCCTGTGCGGCTGATCGTTGAGCGCGGTGACGAGAAACTGCACGGTCTCCGGCTGCGCGAAAAAGTTGACATGCGTCACGTCATTACGTGCGATGTTGCCGCCCGGTCCGAAACAGCCAATCCGTGTGCCAGGGATGAACGCCCCACCCGACCGGTCAACGCGCCAGCCGCCTTCCGACGGTACCACAAGATCGTTGGCCGTATTGAAGAACTGATCGACTCCTATATCGAGTAGACGTCGAAGGATGCTCCCGGTCGGATTATAGTTGGCAGTCAGTACGGAGTAGCCATTCGGCGGAGGGCCCGGCGGGGATTGCAACTCTCGAATCAGGTCGCCGTCCCCATCCATGGAGTGAATCCCTGGCAAGGAACCTGACGCATGTTTGGCAATCCAGACAAGCCCGTTGGCCACGAACTCAGCCCCGATAGTGAACGGGTTGTCCGGAAACATCTCAAGCAGATTGGCCACCCACCCAACGGTGTTCTCCCATCGCGCAGGCGTCGCAAGCGGCGTCCCTTCGTTGGGAGCAGCGACGAGGATGGCCCGGCCAAGGGTAAATCGGTCGGCCAGTCGCCCAAACGCCGTGGACCGCTCGACTAAATTGCGGAGGACCAATCCACCCCGTGAATGGGTAATCACATCAAATGTGAATTTCTTATCCGGCAATTCCTCGAGGAGCATCCGGACATTTTGCTCCGGCGTCTTACTGACCGTGAAGTGATCGAAGGCAAAGATGCGATCGCCATACAAAGGCTCGACATCGCGAAAGAAGCTCGATTGTGCGAGTGCTCGATAGGCGCTAGCGGCATGCGAGAACGTGCCGTGAATGAGCAACAGGGATCGCTCGGTCGAGGACGGCTTCCCCGCCTCTAGCGTGCCCTTTGCCAAGCTCTCTTTCGTGACCTTAAGCCAGCCTTCTTTAAGGCCTTTCTTCTTCCATACTGCAGATTCGAATCCTTCTGCCAGCTTCGGCAGTACCAGTCCCACCGCCGCGTCCACGATCTTACCGTCCACCTTCACGACAACCGCCTTCACAGCCTTGCTGATAAAACTGCGGCTCGCCGGCAACTCCTGGTCTGTGGCGCTCGGAAGCGCCACGATGAATCTGACCTGAGTAGGCCCACCCCGCGTAAGACGGACCGACTCATGTGGGGCATGAAACGTCAACGCGCCCGACGGGTGACGAACCGCGAGTACGGCAGCCTCGCCCTGTTTGAGATCGCACGTCAGATCGAGTGGCCCAGGCTGAGGCTGAGCACCGCGGACAGCGGCCTGAGGTTGGGCAACGATCTCCTCAATTTCGGCACCCTCCGGCACAAAGGAAGATGGCAAACCGGGAATCGCATCCCCGCCCTGCCCACGGGTCGTCCCCGTCTGCTTCTTGTTCCAATCCTGTGACAGCAATTTAATAGCCATGCACCCTCCTACCTCTGACCGTAATCGACGCCAACTCGCAACCGACGTGACTCAAGCAACCCATCTCCGATGCGTTCTCCCAACGTAAATCGGCGCACGCGCGGAAACTTGTCGAGCTGCGGAATCAGCCAGAGGAGCAACTCGTGGCACGATTGCACAGCTTGGGGGACGCTGGGAGTCGTCATGCAACGCCTTCGTTCAACCAGCTCACCGACATCTCACCACCCGAAAAAAGATCCAAAGGGCCAAAGAGCAAAGGGCACAGGGCTACGGAAGGTCCTGGGCAAGACGGAAGCCCATGAAGTTGCCCCGGGTGCCGACGTTGCTCGGGTGCTGGTATGAGACACGCAGGTTCTCCGGTCTGTTGCCCCAGGAGCCGCCGCGGAGCATGTGGAAGCCACATTCTTTACCTGATTTGGCAAAGCAATCTCCCACCAACTCCCACACATTCCCGCTCATGTCATACAGACCGAGACCGTTCGGTTTTTTACTGCCGACAGGCTCCACGTGTTTTGCATTGACCATGTATACAGCATAATCCTTCAGTTGGTTCTCGTCGGAAGTCCCTGCCCACACGGTGTGCTTCCCCCCGCTTCCCGCTGCATATTCCCACTCAGATTCGGTCGGCAGTCGATACCGTTTGCCGGTCACCTGGGACAGCCACTTGGCATACGCTACAGCATCTTCCCACATGACGTCCGTTACGGGTCGCCTCTGACGACCCAACGTTTCATCGTTTGGTGATCGACCACCAGTCAATTCCACATACCGATCGTACTCCTCGAAGGTGACTTCGTATTTCCCGATCATAAACCCGTTGACGGTGACTTTGAGCAATGGGTTGTTAGGCCGGGTAATTACATCACCTTGCAGAAAGTCTCCCCCAGGAATCTCCACCATTTCCGGCTCTAACACTGAGACAAGATGCAGCCGAGCCAAGACAATAGAGATGGTATATTTGACAGTCACTCCCTCCTTCCACGACCAGGCGAGTGGCCCACCAATCAGTATGAGCACTGTGAGCACCAGCCCCGCGATTGTGACAACAGCCAGGCGGTTCCTCTTCTTCCGATTTACGCTGGCCGAGACAAACTCGCGTTCCACGGGCGAAAGGTCGTCTGGCTTTTTCTTTAACCAATCCAATGCTTCGGTCAGAGGAAGTCCCCGGAGGAGGAAGTCCGAACCGCGCGTGCTCCCTTTCCACTCCTTGACCGCCGCACTCAACCGCAGTTGCCAGGCAAGGAATCGGCGGTCGGCCTCGACCCACTGCTTAAGCCTCTCCCAATGACGGATCAACGCCTCATGCGACACCTCGATGGTGTCTTCCGCACCGCCGGCGAGTCGGGATGTCACCAGCAAGCGCTCGTCGGCGAGCGTCTTCACCAGGGGTCGCAGGCCCTCTCCTATTTCCGCAAACGTTGCCCGCCGTCTGGTGTCCGCCTCGCCCTCGCCCGGACGCACCAGGCGCAAGAAAATCTGTTGCACACCTCGTTGATCGTGCGCGCTCAGTCGGCCATAGATCGATTCGGCCTTTTGTGCGATCGCGCCTTCCAACTGACCCATGGCTTTGTAAGCCTCATGATGGAGTTCCCCGCCACGCCGGTCTTCCCACAACCGCCGCAAGACAAATTCGAGCAAGGGTAATTGACCCGGTTCGTCGCCGGCCTGCTCCAGCATGAGATCAACCAGGCCTGTTTCAAACGTGAGTCCAACTTTTTGCGCCGGTTCCTTGATGGCCAGGCGCAATTCCTCCCGATTCATCGGCCCAAGGTTCACTTGAGCCCCCTGCACGCGGTCGGACAGCGGCCGATAGTCGGTAATGGCACGGCCAAAAAAATCTCCCCGCAGAGTGAGCACCACGCTCAATCTCGTCGTGGCTGTGGCCTCCAGCACATTCGCGATGAAGCAACGGCGTGCTGCATCGTCCTGACAAAGCGTGAACAACTCTTCCCACTGATCGACGATGAGGAGTAGCCGGTTTGTGCCGGCCTGCTTCGCAAGTAGGCGATCGACAATGTCGCGTAGCTTGATCGTCCCTTGGAGCAGAGCTTTGGCCTGCTGGTTCGTTTCGATCAACCGGGTGGTTTCGCTCATATCCGGTTCGAGCAGAGGCATGAGGCCTGATGCAAGCGAATAGAGGGGACGATCGGTTGGCACGATAGTGGCGACCTCCCATACGCAATCGCGACTCTTGCGCAGCTCCGGCACGAGGCCCGCCCTGACGACCGAGGATTTCCCACTGCCAGACGCCCCGACCACCGCCACAAGGTTATGCTGCTGAACAGCATGGACGAGCTGAGTGATGGCCGCTTCACGCCCGAAGAAGAATGGCGCGTCTTCCTCGCGGAAATAGAGCAGACCCCGATAGGGGCAAATGGTGGCCAGCGTGTGACGGACCGTCTCTTGCGCATCCGGGCCTGGCGGCTCACCGTGAACCGCTCTGACAAGCGTGTTCAGCAAGACCGGATCGTCGACACGAGCGCGGAAATCGACCCATGTGTTTTGACTCAGAAATCCGAGCGGCGGTTCCGCACCAGGCAGTAGGACCGGAATGACGGGAAAGCTCTGGCCCCGGCGACCAGCGGCCACCTGTCGCTCCAGCGCGAGATACTGCTCCCGCTGCTGCCACGGGCCCATCTCTCCCTGCCCGATGCAGACCGCCACCGCTCGACAGTGCGCCAAAGCTGCCTCCAATGCCTTCGGCCAAGATTGCCCCGGCGTCAGGTACCACCGGTCGAGAAAAACCTGAACGTTCTGCGCGCGCAACCGTTGCGCAAGCGCCTCCACCTGCGCGTGGTCACGCCAGTGGTAGCTCAGAAATACATCGAATTGTTCAAGCGGCATTCGGCTTGTCTCTGGATTGAGCGATGGTCAGAATGGAAAGACGACGTATTCGTAAGGCTCCTGTCCCGAGCCGAGGGGATTTTACGCTATCGACAGATAAAGGCAAGAACCCGAAGCCACCCAGCAGGTTGTTGACACACTACCTGAGTCCAGAAAACGCATGGGCGACTAAACGTCCCAGATTCTTTCAGACATCTTTGCAGGCTGTTCAGAAAGGCCGTCCAGCAAGGCCGCAGCGAGTGAAGACCGGAGGCGTGCCCTCTGGGGTACGTTGAGGATCTGAACGACGCGAGAACGATGCTGGCGGACTTTATCAACAGCCTACTAGCTCGGTTCCGTCGTTGAACCGGACCCCGACAGTTGCTACCATGGTCGGTCATTCACCAGTGGGAACCATCGCTGTGCACAACCCTCTCAACCCCGATCCCTCGAGAGATCACCTCATCGTCGAGGGCGCGCGGCAAAACAACCTCAAGAACATCTCGCTCCGCATTCCCCACAATCAGGTCACCGCCATCACCGGCGTCTCAGGGTCTGGGAAATCCTCTCTCGCCTTCGACACGCTCTTCGCCGAAGGCCAATGGCGCTATGTGGAATCGCTCTCCACCTATGCCCGCATGTTTCTCGATAAGGTCAATCGCCCCGATGTGGACCGGCTGATCAACGTGCGCCCGGCTATTGCCATCGAACAGAAGAACCCCATTCGCACCGCTCGCTCAACGGTCGGCACCACGACCGAAATCGCCGATCTTCTGCGGCTCCTGTTCGCCAAAATCGGCCATCCGGTTTGCCCAGATTGCGCCATCGCTGCGCGCAGCTTTCACCCCGGCAGCGTCGTCGATGATCTTCTGGCACAGTGTTCCGATGCGCGAGCGATGATTCTTTTTCCGATCACAGCACCGGCGCCGAAACAGGACCAGGCGTTTCTCCAATCGCTGTTGTTACGCGGATATACCAGACTGCAATGCGGTACAGACATCCTCGATCTTCATGAGGTCCAAACCCTTCCCGCAAGCAGGCCGGACCATCTGCATGTGATCCTCGATCGGCTGGTGATCCGGGAAGACAATCGATCCCGCCTGGTCGAAGCGATTGAAACGGCATTTCGCGAGGGCGAAGGCCTCTGCCGCGTGGAGGTCATCGACCAGGGACTCCGCACCTACAGCACGAACTTTCGCTGCCAACAATGCGGCAGAACGTTCGACCCGATTCGTCCGGTCCTGTTTTCCTTCAACCATCCGCTCGGCGCCTGTCCTGAGTGCAAAGGGTTCGGCAATATTCTGCGGTACGATCCCGACCTCGTCATTCCCGACCACAGCAAGTCGCTGGCCCAAGGCGCCATCGAACCCTGGAGCAAACCCAGCGGAGATTGGTGGCAGAAGCAACTGTTGCTCTCCATGAAACGGCGTGGGATCGACCTCACCCTCCCCTACAAGGATCTGCCGCAGCCTATCAAGCAGATACTCTGGGAAGGGGAAGGCAAGCTGGAGGGCGTGCGGCAATACTTCGAATATTTGGAAGGGAAGCGCTACAAGTTACACGTGCGCGTGATGCTCAGCCGCTACCGAACCCCGATCCCATGCCCCAGCTGCAACGGATCCCGCCTCCGACCGGATGCGCGCTATGTGAAGATTGCGGGTCAAGACATTCATGAGCTGTCTGCGCTGACGATTGAAGACGCTGCTGCGTGGGTCACAGCCCTCGCCCTCTCTCCCTATGAAGAACAGGTCGCCCGCGACATTCTCCGGCAACTGACGGCCAAACTTGGTTTTCTCCTCCGCGTGGGCCTCGGCTATCTGACACTCTCCCGCCAGACCCGTACGCTCTCGGGAGGAGAAGCCCAGCGCGCGGCCCTGGCCAATCAACTCGGGGCGCGCCTGGTCGGCACACTCTACGTCCTTGATGAACCGACCATCGGCCTCCACCCGCGAGATACCGCGACGCTCGCCGGCATTCTCCGAGAGTTGGCAGTCCAAGGTAACACGGTAATCGTTGTCGAACACGACCGTCAGATGATGCAGGCCGCCGACTTTCTGGTCGAACTAGGCCCTTTGTCTGGCGAAAAGGGCGGTGAAGTAATCTGCGCCGCGCCTCAACAGGAATTCATGGCAGACCGGCGATCGATCACGGCACGCTACCTGCGCGGCGATGATGAGATTGCCATTCCACGATCCCGACGGAGAGGAAACGGAAACATTCTTGTGATCGCAGGCGCATGCGAGCATAACCTGAAAGATCTGTTCGTCAGAATCCCGCTCGGGATGTTGATCTGTGTCACCGGCGTGTCAGGGTCCGGCAAGAGCACATTGGTCGAAGACACGCTCTACCGCGCCGTGGCCCGCGCCTTTCGTGTCGAGTCGCTGCCGATGGGCAAGTTTCGCGCGATTAAAGGGATCGAACATCTCACCGGCGTCAAACTCATCGATCAGGAGCCCATCGGTCGCACACCACGCTCGAACCCCATCACCTACCTGAAGGCCTTCGATGAAGTGCGCGCGCTCTTCGCCTCCGAACGCGATTCGCTCCGGAACGGGCTCACGCCAGGCCATTTCTCCTTCAATACCACCGGAGGTCGGTGCGAACGCTGCGAAGGAAGCGGCGTTCAAAAGCTGGAAATGTATTTCTTCGAAGATATCTACGCGACGTGCGAAGCCTGCGACGGGAAGCGATTCAAACCGGACGTGCTCTCCATTCGCTATCGGGGGAAAACGATCCACGATATATTGCAGATGACGGCGGAGAACGCACTGGGATTTTTTAGCGGTTCGCCCAAGCTCATGGAAAAACTTCACCTGCTCTCATCCATCGGGCTCGGCTATCTCCGACTCGGTCAAGCCGCTACGACCCTCTCAGGCGGTGAGGCTCAGCGCTTAAAAATCGCTGCCGAACTCAAAGGCACATCCGCGAAGAATGGGCTCTATATCATGGACGAGCCGACTACCGGATTGCACGTCGACGACATCAAGAAGCTGTTGGCCATGCTGCACAAGCTGGTAAACAGTGGTAACACGGTGGTCGTGGTAGAACATAACCTCGACGTGATCAAGTCGGCAGATTGGATCATCGACCTAGGCCCGGAAGGCGGGGAGGCCGGCGGACACATTGTGGCAGAAGGCCGACCGGAGCAGGTGGCAAAGGTAGCGGAATCTCATACCGGACGATTTCTGGCGAGCGCACTCATGCCGGCGACACCCAAGAATGGTCGCTGACTCATGTCTTTCCTCAAGCAAATTTTTTGACGCCCGCTTTCTTTGCAGCCTTCTGCAGATCTTCGTCGAGAGTCGCCAGCGGCAAGCCTAATCGTAAGGCCAGTTCGAGGTACGAGGCATCGTACGCGGAGAGTTTGTATCGGCGCGCTAGTTGAAGGGTATCCGACAGCGCGTGTGCGAATGTGGCAGTATCCACCTCAATTTCTACATCTTCCAACATCTCAAGAAATGCCCCGCTCCGAGCTTCTGTCACCAGAGCCTTTTCTTCCGCCTTAGCGATGACATTGGCCACCTCTAGTCCCCAGGTTATCGGCACACAGGCCTTGGCATCTTGCATCGCATCAAGCACTCTACCGGCATACTCAAGTTCTTGTGGTTTGCCATCACCGAAAAACCAACGCATGGTCACCGAATTATCAAGAACGAAGCTCACGCGCGCCCCTCCTCAATGAGCTTCTTGATATTCACACCACGCACTGGATCGGCCAGCATGAACGCCTTCAGCTTTCCCGCTGCCGCAACTTTGTCCCTGACCCTTGC
>Ga0163144_10012607_pt1 | contig 17731 bp, 13 predicted proteins | sample OliLak19BULKMAT1_FD_123175 | JGI IMG/M metagenome (GOLD analysis project Ga0163144, IMG submission 123175) | Freshwater microbial mat bacterial communities from Lake Vanda, McMurdo Dry Valleys, Antarctica - Oligotrophic Lake LV.19.BULKMAT1 | ecosystem: Environmental > Aquatic > Freshwater >...
GCTGACTTTCTTTATGCTGGGGGCCATCGCCCGGAAGATTCCTGCGGCCCACGCCACGATGGCGGCGGCCAGGTGGGACCGGAAGGCGTTCCAAGGCACCGAAGTTTTCGGCAAGACCCTCGGCATCCTGGGTGCCGGCCGCATCGGGACGGAGGTCGGCAAGCGCGCCCTCGCCTTCGGCATGCGTGTCGTGGCCTACGATCCTTTCCTGACGGAGACGCGCGCCAAACAGCTCGGGTTCGAGCTCGCGACGGATGTCGACGACGTCTACCGCCAGGCCGACTTCATCACCGTCCACATGCCCGTGACCGAGCAGACACGGGGAATGTTGAACTCCGCCGCCTTCGCCAAGATGAAGCCCGGCGTCCGCATCGTGAACTGCGCGCGCGGGGAGATCATCGCCGAGGCGGACCTGTTGGCGGCGCTCGAATCCGGCAAAGTCGCCGGTGCCGCGCTGGACGTTTTCTGCGTGGAACCGCTGCCGTCCGACTCGAAGTTCCGCACGCTTCCGAATGTTGTCCTCACTCCGCATCTCGGCGCGAGCACGGAGGAAGCGCAGGAGAAGTGCGGCATTGAAGTCGCCGAGGTGATCTCCGGATTCCTCCTCAGCGGCGAAGTGCGCAATGCGGTGAACCTCCCGGGTGTCGACGCCAAGACCTACGAGTTGGTGAAGCCCTACATCACCCTCGGCGAGAAGCTCGGCAGCCTTCTGGGCCAGCTTGCGCCGGCCAATGTCGACCGCATCCACATCACCTACGGCGGCAAAGCGCAGGAGCTTCCGAACACCGACCCGATCACGCGCGCCATTCTCCTGGGATACTTGGCGCATGGTTCATCGGTGCAGGGCGTCAACAACGTCAACGTCCGCAGCGCGGCGAACGCGACCGGCATCAGCGTCGAGGAGAAGCGTTCCGATGAACCCGTCACCTTCAACGAATGGCTGCACGTCCAGTTGTTCAGCGGCGAGGAGAAGATCCTCAGCGCCGGCGGCACATTCTTCGGCTCGCCGAACAACCCGCGCATCGTCCGCCTCTACAGCCAGCCCGTGGAGATCCCGATCAGCGGCACTCTTCTGCTTCTCACCAACAAGGACCGTCCGGGCATCGTCGGCTACCTCGGCACCCTGCTGGCCAAGCACAGCGTCAACATCGCCAACATGAGCCTCGGCCGCGACGCCGCCGGGGGCCAGGCGCTCACCGTCTTCGTCCTCGACAGCAAACCGTCCGAGGCGTGCCTCGCCGAAATGCAGAAGGACAAGGACATCACCAACGTCCGCGTTGTCACCCTTTGAACCGAATCCGCGCCATGAAACGTTCCCTAATTTTTTCCGTCGCCGTCTCGGCAGCCATCTTCTCCGCCGCGTCCACGGTGATCGCCGCCGATGCCGCGAAGGCCGCGTCCAAACTGGACGGGCTGTTCGAGGACAAGGCGGTGGCCAAAGCGAAGACATTTGATATCAAGGAAAGCCAGTTGGATTCGGCCTTCGCCGAGTTCATCGCGGCGGCGGCCGTCCAGGGCCAGCAGATCCCCGAGAACCTGCGCACCGGGATGCGCTATCGGGTTCTCGAGAAGTTGATCGCCTCCAAGACCGCCAGCGCGCGGGCCAATGACGACGACAAGAAGACCGCCACGGCCAAGACCGAAAAGGTGATGGAGCAGACGACCCAGATGCTCGGCAGCACCGAAGCGTTGGAGCAACGACTCAAAGCGACGGGCCAGACGATCGGCAGCTTCCGGACGAACACCTACAACCAGAACCTCATCCAGGCGATTTTGGACCGGATTCTCCGGCCGACGGCGGCGGTCGTGACCGACGCGCAGGTGAAGGAGTTCTACGACAAGAACCCCGCCCGCTTCGAGCGGCCCGAGATGGTCAAGGCCAAGCACATCCTGATCTCGGCGATGGACCGCCAGGCGAACACCCCGCTGCCTGAACCCAAGCGCAAGGAGAAGCTCGAGATGGCCCGCCGCATTCAGGAACGGGCGTTCAAGGGGGAGGATTTCGACGCGCTCGTGAAGGAGTTTTCGAACGACGACGGCTCAAAGGCTCGTAACGGCGAATACGCGTTCGCCCGTGGCCAACTCGGTGCGGCATCCAAGGCGTTCGAGTCCGCCGCCTTTACCATGAAGGCGGGACAGATCAGCGATGTCGTGGAAACCGCCTATGGCTTCCACATCGTGAAGCTCCTCGAAAAGACGCCGTCGGAGAAGATCGCCTTCGACAAGGTGTCAAAGGACATCCGGGAAGCTCTCTCCGGTGTGGAGCTCCAGAAGCAGATCCCGGGGTTCCTCGCGCGCATCCAGAAGGAGGACGGTGTGGAGATCCTCATCCCGATGCCGCCCGAGCTGAAGGCCGAGATGGAAGCTGCCGCCAAGGCAGAAGCGGCGGCCACGTCGGTGAAGTAACGGTGGCAGGGCAGGGCGCCGCAGCGGTCGCCCTCAATACTTCTTCGAGAAGCGTTTTCCAGGCGGCTCGTCTTCGGGCGGCGTCGCCGCGGGCGCGGATTGCTGGGCGTCGGGTTCGTCTGCTCCTTGGGAATTGATCGCCTCGACGAAGGCCAGTTGAAGAGTGGACAGCGTCCGTGTCAGGAGGTGCTTCTCCTCCGCTGAAAGGTTGCCCCTGGTTTTTTCCTGCAGCATCTCCACCTGGTCGATCAGCATCTTCGCGCCTTCGACCTCGAGCATCGTCCCGCCGGTTTCCGGATTCGGGATGCGCCCAAGGAAGATGAGGGCGGTGTTGCCGAGATGGATCACCAAGTCGGCGAAGATCGCCGACATTATCTCGTCGCGGGTCGCGTTGGCGAGGGCGTCCTCGTTGAGTTTTGTCTCGGGGGTCATGGAGAGAAGTCTTTGGACAGGGCTATCGGGACCGTCGGCGCTTGATGTCGGTGATGTCGGACATCAGGAACTGGATCAGGCGGCGCAGACGCGGTTCTACCTCGACGGTCTCGAGCATCTCCTGGCGTTGACCCGGTTCTGGCAGGAGGGCGCAGGAGACGAGGTCCGCTACCTGATCGGCGTCATTGAGCGTTTCGAGGTATTCGATGACCTCCTTCGCGGTGAGGAACGCCTTTGCGTTTCCTTTCTTCCCAGCCGCCTTCTCCGGTGTGGCGAACGGCCGCGCGGAACCCATCTTGACCCGTTCGCCCACCAGGTCGCGGACGCGGGCGAGCAGGGCATCTATGTGGATGCTGTCTTCCTGCTGGGGCTGCAGGGCGCGGATCTCGACCCGGCGATAGGGCTTGTAGCTGATCGTCCTGACAATCTCCACGCGGGTGATTCCCTGAAGGATCAGATGGGACGTTTCATCGTCGTTTTGGACCGACACGCGGATCAGGCCGAGTCCGGCGACGGAAAGGGGGCTCTCGCGCTTGGCACCGGGCTTCTGCATGGCCACGGCGAACATCCGGTTGGAATCCAGCGACTTCTCCAGCATGCGCCGGTAGCGTGGCTCGAAGATGTAGAGCGGGAGCATCGCCTGTGGGAACAGCGTCGCGTTCGGCAGGATCATCACGCCGACATCGCGTGGAATTTTCATGAACGGAATCTATGGGGCGGCGTCAGATTGGCAAGGCGGGCCCGGGCTTGCGTGTCCGTGGTCTTGCTCCACAGTCCATTCAGCTTATGAAAGCAAAGGTCGCAATTCTCCTGCTCCTGCTCGTCGCCATCGGTTTGGGCGTCGCGCTTGTGAAGCTCAACCAGACGATCGAACAGGAACGCGCCACCTCGGCCACGTTCAAGGCCAACTGGGGCAATTCCTCCAATGAGGCCGTGTCTCTGCGCGGCGAGTTGAACGAGTCCAAGACCGTCAACCTCACGCTTGAGACCAACCTCAACCAGCGTTTCTCCGAGCTGACCACGATTTCGAACGACCTTTCTGCCACCATCGCCACCCTGGACAAGACCCGGGTGGACGCGGCCGCCGCCGCCGCCAAGGCCGCGGGCCTCTCCGCCGCCGAGATCGCTAAACGCGACGAGCAGATCGGCAAGTTGACGACTGACCGCGACGACCTCAGCAAGGAAGTGAACGACCTCAAGGGCGCGATCACGAAGCTCGACACCCAGATCCAGGAGACCCAGCGCAAGCTGGCCAGCTCCGAAGGTGAACGGACCTTCCTCGTAAAGGAGCTCGCGCGTCTGCAAAAGGAGAAGGCCGAACTGGAACGGCAGTTCAACGACCTCGTCGTCCTCCGTGAGCAGGTCAAGAAGCTCAAGGACCAGCTCTCCGTCGCCAAGCGCCTCGAATGGCTCCGCATGGGAATCTACGAACGGCGCGACATGAAGGGCGGCCAACTTCTCACCCAGGGCGTCCGCCCGAAGGATCCGGGCACCAACGATTCCTCGCTCAAGGTCGACCTGAAACAGAGCGGCGAGGTCAAGGTCCAGGGCGGCACCACCAACGCACCCGCCCCGAAGTGAACCCCGCCGGCGCCGCTTCCTCCGGTCTGCTGGTCGACTCGCACGGCCGCGTGTTGCGCGACCTCCGTGTCAGCATCACGGACCGGTGCAACTTCCGATGCCTCTATTGCCTGCCGGAGACGGAGGAGGCGGCGGACTTCTACCGGAACCGGTTCGTCCCGACCGGAACCGATTCGCCCGTTGGAACGCCCATTGAGCGACAGTGGAAACCCGAGTCGAAGATCCTGACCTACGAAGAGATCGCCCGCGTCGTCCGCATCTTCGCCGAGCTCGGCATCCGCAAGCTCCGGCTGACCGGCGGCGAACCGTTGCTGCGACGGGAAGTCGAGAAGCTCGTCGGCCTGGTGTCGGCAGTTCCCGGGATCGAAGACCTCGCGCTGACGACGAACGGTTTCCTGTTTGCCAAGAAGGCGCAGGCGCTTAAGGCGGCCGGCTTGAAGCGCATCAGCTTCAGCATGGATTCGCTGGATCCTGAGAACTTCAAACGCATGACCGGCCGGGCCGGTCTCGATGAAGTGCTCGCAGGCATTCGGTTGGCGCAGGAAATCGGGCTGAACCCGGTCAAGGTGAACGCCGTCGTCATCCGCGGGCTCAACGACCACGAGATCGAGGCGCTCGCCGGGTTCGCCCGCGAACACGACCTGAGCTTCCGTTTCATCGAGTTCATGCCGCTCGACTCGAAACGCTCTTGGCAGCGGGATCTTGTCGTCCCTTCGCGCGAGATCCTCCAGAGGCTCCAAGCACGTTTCCAGTTGGTGCCGGTCGTCTCCGAAAACAAATCGGAGACCGCCCGTCGTTGGCGATTCGAGGACGGACGCGGCGAGATCGGCCTGATCGCGCCGGTGAGCGAGCCGTTCTGCGGCCACTGCAACCGCATCCGCCTCACGGCCGATGGTCAGATCCGCACGTGCCTGTTCAGCCTGCATGAGCATGACCTTCGCATCCGGTTGCGGTCGGGTGAGAGCGACGAGCAGATCAAGGGATTCATCCGCGAAGTGGTCGGCCACAAGGAAGACCGCCATCACATCGGCGAACCCGAGTTCGTCCAACCCGAGCGGACCATGAGCTGCATCGGGGGGTGACGGGCACGCCATCGTATCCTTCTCGACCTCGTCCTCTCTCTCATTCTCGAATAGGGTATCTGGAGAACCAGAGCGAGAACGAGAAGGAGATCGAGGAAGAGGAGGATTGGCCAACCCCTTGCGCCGCCGCCCGTGAATCCGCATTCTACCAGCCGTTGAATCTTTGATCCGATATGCCGACCTACGAATACGTCTGCACCAAGTGCGACCACCGGTTTGAGAAGTTCCAGTCCATGAAGGACGACGCCATGAAGACCTGCCCGGCCGACCTGTGCGGCCGGAAGAAATGGGGCAAGGGCATGGTCGAGCGGCAGATGGGCGGTGGTGCCGGCCTCATCTTCAAGGGCAGCGGATTCTACATCACCGACTACCGCAGCAAGGGGTATACGGAAGCCGCCAAGAAGGATTCCTCGAGCTCCAGTCCCACTCCTACCACTCCCGCCGCAGCGGCTCCCGCGAGTCCCGCTCCCGCTGCTTCGAAGCCGGCCGCCGCGCCGAGCTCGGGAAGCACTTCCAAGTCCGGCAGCGCCAAGAAATAGGCTGACGGGTTCGCCATGTGTGGCAAATTTCAGGCCGTGTTCCCGAAGACTTCCAAGCCGGCCGTGCTGCTCCGGGCGGTGATGGTCTTGGCGATGTGGTGGTGGTCTGCCGGTGCCGCATCGGCGCAGCCCGGCGCGTTCCAGATCGAAAGCGCTTCCAAGCAGTTCGTCGTCATCGGCCCGCCGGGCGCGAGCACGCCGATGCTGTCGCCGCTCGGCGCGCCGTCGAAGGACCTGATCCGGCTCGACCCGTCGCTTGTCGCCATTTCGTCCGAACGTGTGAAGGCCGCGTTGCTGAAGGCGCTCGGCCAGCGGGACCGCTGGGGAGGCTTTGCCGGCTCGGGAATTTCCGTGGTGGCTCCGGGGCGCATCTACCTCCGCGTATCGCCGCTGCAGGGTGACCAGATTGCCGTCGTCCGGAACCGCGTGCCCCAGGGCTGGAACTACTCCATCCAGTTGCCGCTTCAAATGGACCGCAACCGGTTCATCACGCTCATCACCCAGGTGCTGCTGGTAGACCTCTGCAACCCCGGCCGCAACGACACCGCGCTGGACCTGCCGTCGTGGCTCACCGAAGGCCTCATCGCCCACATCAAGAGCAGCGCGTCCGAGGAGCTCGCCCTGGAAGCCAGCACGTCCGTCAACCTCCCCCGGGTGGGATCGGACTCGATCCGTCCGTTGCGCGAGCTTTTCCAGAATCGCTCACCGCTGTCGTTCGACGAGCTGAGCTGGCCGTCCGGCGTTTCGACCGAACGGGGTGGGCTCTTCGTTCCGTCGTCCGAGCTCTTCGTCTACGAACTGCTGCGGATGGAAGGTGGCCGCGAGGCCCTGCGCCGGATGATCGGCGACCTCGGACGCTTTCGGAACTGGCAGTTCGCCTTCTTTGAATCGTTCCAGCGCCGGTTCAAGCAGCCGGTCGACGTCGAGAAATGGTGGGCCGTCCAGATCGCGGCCGTCATGGGACGAAACCCTGTTCAGATTATGACACCGGCCCAGTCGCTGTCCCGGCTGGAGGAGATCATCAGCGTGCCGGTGGCCATCCAGCGGACGTCGAATTCCGTAGCGCAGGCCGCCCATGTGTCGCTCCGGCAGGTGGTGACCGATTGGGAGTTCAACCGCGAGAATCCCGCGCTCCGCCGCATGCAAGACGACCTGGCCGGACTGCGTTACCGGTCCGCACCGGAGCTCATCCGGCTGATCGAGAACTACAGGGCGGGGATCGAACAGTATCTCCGGGAACGCGAGCCGCGCATGCGCTACGACGCCCGGCAAAAGGCCCCGCTCTCCACCGCCGCATTGAAGAAGGCGATGCTCCGGCGGCTCGATGAGCTCGATGTCGACCGGGCCGAAGCCCGGCGGGTGCTCTACTCGTCCTTCGCCAACTCCGAAGCCGAACGCCGGAGCGCGATGACCAATGCGCTCAACGCCGTGCGTCAACTTCCCCGTTAGTGGCCGTCGGCCCGCCTCTCCGGCGAATTGGTCGCCTTCTGCTTCTTCTGGCGCGTTCTTACGTTTCCTTCCCGGCTCGCCGACCTACAATCCGCACGTCGACGTTGTATGGCCCCCATCGAAATGACACCTCCGACCGGCGAACGGCTTGTCCGATTCGTCGGTGATTGGCTCCTCTTCACCCTTCGCATTCCCGGCGGCCTGCCTGCCGGTGGACGTGCGTTGCTCCGGACCAACATCGGCAAGGCCGTCACGCTCCGCCGCGAGATCATCGCCTCCCACGCCGGCAAACGCCCGTTGTCCGTCTCCTTCTGGCGCGACGTGCCCATGCGTCCGGTTGCCGGCACTGCTGAACTCTTCGAGATCTCCCTGCCGCTGGCCGAGGTCGGCTTCTTCCGCGCCAAGGCCTATTGGGTCGATGAACGCGGCTGGCAGCATTGGCCCGACGGAGAAGATTTCGGCCTGTCCGTCCATCCCAATTCCACCCGCACGGCCAACACGATCTACTGCGCCTTCACCCGCATGTTCGGCGACGTGCAGAAAGCCACCCGCACCCGCGACGACGCGCTCGAAGCCCGCCTGCGCAAGATGGAGGACGAAGGTTATTCGGTCATTCCAAAGTCTGGAACATTCCGCGACCTGAAGAAGGAATTGCCGCACATCTTCGACACGCTTGGCTGCCGCATTCTCCATCTCCTGCCGGTTAATCCGACGCCCACCGTCTTCGCCAAGATGGGCCGCTTCGGCAGTCCCTACGCCGCGCAGGACCTTGTGGCCGTTGATCCGGCACTGGTCGAATTCGACAACCGCACCAACGCCGTCGACCAGTTCATCGAACTCGCCGACGCCGTCCATCAGCGCGACGGACGTCTCTTCATCGACATCGTCATCAACCACACCGGCTGGGGTTCCACGCTCTGGAACGAACACCCCGAGTGGTTCATGCGCGAGCCCAACGGCAATTTCGCCAGCCCCAGCGCATGGGGAACCGTCTGGGGCGACCTCGTTGAACTGGAGCCGCACCACATCGAACTATGGGAACAGCTCGCCGAGGCGTTCCTCATCTGGTGCCGCCGGGGCGTGGATGGTTTCCGCTGCGACGCCGGCTACAAGGTGCCGTTGCCCGTTTGGCAATACATTGTGGCCCGCGTGCGCGAGGAGTTTCCCGACACGGTCTTCCTGCTCGAAGGGCTCGGCGGTGCGTGGACCCTGACCGAAGCGCTGCTGACGGAAGGCGGCATGCAATGGGCCTACAGCGAACTCTTCCAGGAGTTCAGCGGCACGCAGATCGGCGGGTATCTCGGCCACGCTCTCAAGCAGAGCGGGCGTGTCGGCGCGTTGGTCCACTACAGCGAAACCCACGACAATCTCCGTCTCGCCGCGAAGGGGCGCGACTGGTCGTTGATGAGGAACCGGCTGAGCGCGCTCACCAGCGTGTGCGGCGGTTACGGCTTCACGTGCGGCGTGGAATGGCTCGCCGATGAAAAGGTGGAAGTCCATCAGCGCCGCGGGCTGAACTGGGGCGCGCCCGTCAACATCACGGCGGAACTCGCCACGCTGAACCAAGTGTTGGTGGATCACCCGGCCTTCTTCGATGGAACGTCGTTCACCCGGCTTAGCCCGCCGGGTTCGCCGATCTACGCGCTCCGTCGCGACTCGGCCGATGGCTGCGACTCTGTGCTTGTTCTTGTGAACACCGATCCCGAGGCCGAACACGCGCTCGGGTTGGCGGCGGGTGACCTGGGGTTCCTCGGCCGTGATCCCGTGAGCCTGTTGTCCGCGGGCGATTCCTCCACGCCGCCGCCCGTGATGCATCGAGACGCGGATGGAGCGACCGTTCTTATCCAGCTCCGTCCTGCGAGCGTCATCTGCCTGGCGCCAGGCCGTGTTCCCATCGGCCCCGGCGGTGCGGATTACCGCCGCATTCGCGCCCAGGCGGCTCTGGCCGCGCAGGCGATGGCCGCGGTGCTTGTTCCGGAAGCGATGCCGCAATGGTCTGCCGCCGAACTGGCCGCCGCCATCCACAGCGATGGCGCCGGCTTCCTGACGGTCGTGTCGCGGTTGTCCGTTGAGCGCCCTTCTGAGGACCTCGCGACGACAATGGCCAAGTCTTCAAGCAGCTATCCGAACGTGGTTTCGTGGATGCCGATCGATGTTCGTCGCGTCACGCCCGTGCCGCCCCGGCATTGGATTCTTCTCAAGGACACGGTGCCCTTCCGTGCGACCGTGAGCGCGGTTGGATCGGCCAAGGCGCCGCTGCATCTCGAATCCGTTCCCGTTTTGAATGGCCACATCGCCGTCGTGCCGTCGACCTGGTGGGCCGATGCTCGCGTCGAACCATCCGGCGACCACGGTGCGATCACCGCCACCGTCTCGATGATCCGATTTTCCGCCACCGTGGAACGGATCAAGGCATCGCTGCTCCTGCTGACGGATCGCCCGACATTTTCCGGCGACTTCGATGTCGCTTCGCCGGCAGCGCAATCGGCCATGGTGTTGCTCACGAACGGGCGGGGCGGCATGTCGCGAATGGCCATCGATCTGGGAAGGGTTTTCTCCAAATACGACTGCCTCCTGGGTGCGAACCTCCATCCGGAACTGCCGGTCGATCGCCACGTCTTTGCGAAACGGCTTCGCGCTTGGATCAATGTCGATGGCTTCATCACGCCGCTGAATCTCCAGAACCTCGCGGCGTTCCGTCCCGGGCCGCCGGCGGTGTGGACCTTCCGCGCCTACGCCGGCGACGAACGCACGGTCGACGTGCGGCTCTCTGCGGAGATGCCCGACCGACAGAATGCGGTGGTGCTGAGATTCTCCCGCCCTTCTGGTGGCGTGGGTGGTCCTTCATATGTTCGGGTCACCGTCCGAGTCGATTTGGAGGACCGGAGTTTTCATTCCCAGACGGAACGCAACGAAGGTTCGGAGCATCATTTTCGTTCGCACACCCATGCCATGGCGAACGCGTCCGGCTTTGCGTTCACACCGACTGCGGATCGTCGACTGCACGTCGTCGCCGGCGTGGGGCAGTTCTACCCGGGCGAAGAATGGTCCACGTGCGGCCACCCGATCGAAGCGACGCGCGGGCAGGTGGGGCAGGGTGATGCCTTCAGTCCGGGTTGGTTCGAGCTTCCGGTGGAGACGATCGGCGAAACGACCCTGTTGATATCGGCTGGGGAGGCGGAAGCCGGTGGAGCCGCGCTGCCGCGCGGCCTTGAGCACGGTGGAGCAGCGGCTCCGCCCGACCAGATGGCCGATTCCTTCGCCGCCCAGCTTGGCATTGCGGCGAAGGCTTTCGTCGCGAAACGCGGACGCGGCAAGACGGTCATCGCGGGGTATCCGTGGTTCCTCGACTGGGGCCGCGATTCGCTCATCGCCGCGCGAGGGCTTCTCGCTGGCGGACAATTCGAGGCCGTGCGCGATCTACTCGTGACCTTTGGACGATTCGTCGAGAACGGCACTCTGCCGAACACGATCCATGGTGACAACGCCTCCAACCGCGACACGTCGGATGCGCCGCTGTGGTTTGGGATCGTGGCGGAGGATTTGGCCGAGGATATCCGGCGCCGGGACGGTGCAGCTGCGGTGACGGCCTTCTATCAGTCGAAGATCGATGACCGGGGCCGGTCGCTGGCGGATGTGCTCCGCGATATCGCCGCCGGTTACATCGCAGGAACACCGAACGGCATCCGCGTCGATGCCGCTTCCTGCCTCGTCTGGAGCCCGTCGCACTTTACATGGATGGATACAAACTATCCAGCCGGCACGCCGCGCGAAGGCTACCCCATCGAGATCCAGGCGCTGTGGATCCGCATGCTCAGCCAGCTTGACCGCATCGGCTGCGCGCCGGTGGTGGAACGTTGGGCAGTGCTGGCCGAACGCGCCCGCGTGAACGTCGAGCGGCTCTATTGGCTGGAGAAGAAGGGGTGGTTCGCGGACTGCCTTAATGGCGTCTCCGGAATGTCGGCGGATCATTGCGTCCGTGATGAAGTGCTCCGGAGCAACATGCTCTTCCTCGTCAGCCTCGGGCTTGTGAAGGGCGAACGCGCCCGGCGCAGCGTCGAGGCGGCGCGGCGTTGGTTGGTGATCCCTGGAGCGCTCCGTTCGCTGGCGCCGCTTCCGGCGACTCCAGTCCGCGCGGTCTATGGCAATGGTGGCCAGTTGCTGAACGATCCCGGGTTCCCGTATTGGGGCCGCTACGAAGGCGACGAGGACACCCGGCGCAAGCCCGCCTACCACAACGGCACCGGCTGGGGTTGGACGCTTCCGACCTTTTGCGAGGCTCTCGCCGTGGCCTACGCCAACTCGCCCGAGGCCGTCGCCGCCGCCAAGGCCTATCTCGCCAGCTCGGCGGAACGCCTGAAGGAAGGCTGCCTCGGCCAGCTTCCCGAGAACACCGACGGCGACGCCCCGCATATCCAACGCGGCTGCGATGCCCAGGCCTGGAGCGTTACGGAAGCACTCCGGGTGTGGAAGGTTCTCAAGGGATAGGCTGGCCGCACTCTTCGGGTCATCTTGCCACGGCCGTCGTGCTATGGCTTCCTCGCCGGCATGTCACAGGCCGACCTTTCGCAGGATCTACTCGCCAAATTCATCGACCACACTCTGCTGAAGCCGGAGGCCAGCAAGGCGGACATCGAGAAGCTTTGCCGCGAGGCTTTGCAGCACAAGTTCTACAGCGTGTGTGTGAATGGCTCACGCGTGATCCAGGCCCGCAGCCTGGTGGAGGACTCGGGCGTGAAGGTTGCGGCGGTGGTCGGCTTTCCGTTGGGTGCGTTGGACGCGGATGCGAAGCGCTACGAGACCGAGATCGCGATCGATATGGGCGCCGAAGAGATCGACCTCGTGCTGAACATCGGGCGGTTGAAGGAGGGCGATTCCAAGTATGTCCTCCGCGAACTGCGCGACGTGGTGGAAGCGGCCGATGAACGACCGGTCAAGGTCATCATCGAGACCTGCCTGCTCACGCGGGAGGAGAAGATCCTCGCCTGTGAACTGGTGGTGGAGTCGGGCGCCCATTTCATCAAAACCTCCACCGGTTTCAGCTCAGGCGGCGCGACGATCGACGACGTGAAACTTCTCCGGGAGCACGTCGGCGCGAAGTTCGGCGTGAAGGCTTCGGGCGGCATCCGCGACACGGCGGCGGCCTTGGCCATGATCGAAGCGGGCGCGACGCGGTTGGGGACCAGCGCGGGCATCGCAATCGTGACAGGACTTTCAGCTGGCAGCGGCTCCTATTGAGCGCGGCGCGGCGTGCCGGTCATTCGGCGGCGCCTTGGGATTCGACCCAGCGGACGGCTTCGCGGATGAGTTCGGACGAGGTCTTCAGGGCGAGCTTGTTCTTGATGTTGAGCCGGTGGACTTCGACCGTTTTCACGCTGAGGCGCAGATGTCCGGCGATATCGCGCGTCGACTTCCCTCCGCCGATGAGCTGGAAGACCTCGAACTCGCGGTCGCTCAGTCCTTGGACCGAACTCCTGCCCGCGTCGGAGCGCCGGCCCGAGAACTGGTTGAGAATCTTCGCGGAGATGTTGTCGCTTACGTAGACGCGGCCTTCGAGCACTTGCCTGATGGCGTCGGCGATGCGTTGGCCGCCCTCGTGTTTCATGATGTAGCCGCGGGCGCCCGCGCGAAGGACGCGTTCTGCGTAGAAGGCTTCGTCGTGCATCGAGATCGCCAGGATCTTCAGCTCCGGCTGGAGCGCGAGCGCGTCCTTGATGAGTTCCAGGCCGTTGCGATCTGGGAGCGAGATGTCGGCCAGAACGAGGTCGGGCGAGAGGCGCGCGATGGCGTCCAGGGCCTCGGCTGTGTTTTTGGCTTCACCGCAGAGCACCAGGTCCGAATCGCCCGCGATCAACTGCGAGAGCCCTTCGCGCATCATCGGATGGTCGTCGACGATGAGGAGGCGCTTTTGTTTTGGAGCGGCGGCCTTCTTTTTCACGGCTTTCATCGGGGCGTTGTCGGCTCGAGTGCGAGCTTCGGGATGACGCAGGTGACGGACGTTCCGTTCGGGTTTGCCGGTCCGACGGCAAGCGTGCCGCCGAGCAGGCGGGCCCGGTATTGCATGATGTGGAGACCCATGCCGGTGTTCGCGGTAAACGAATCGGGCAGTCCCGAGCCATTGTCGGTGACCATGAGGTGAAGCCCGCCGTCGATCGGAGAAAGCGTGATGGTGATCGTCTTGGCCCCGCTGTGTTTGATCGCGTTGTTCACGGCTTCCTGGGCGATGCGGTAAAGGTGCGTGGCGACGAGGCTGTCGCCGAGCGGAGTCGCCTTCGGGCACTCGAATCGGCACTTGAGCCGGGGTGGTTGGTTGGTCGAGCGGGCTAGTTCGTCGAGCGCGGCCATGAGTCCCTCGGATTCCAGGACGACGGGGCAAAGGCCCCGGGCGAGACGGCGGGTTTCTGCGATGATCCCGGCGATCTCGTCGCGGCATCTGGCGATCTGGTCCGCCTCGGGTCGACGGGCTTTCCGGAGCTTCTCCTCGATGGAATGCGTGACGAGGGCGAGGCCGGCGAGCTGCTGGCAGATGCCGTCGTGCAGATCCTGGCCGATCCGTCGGCGCTCCTGCTCGCTGATCTCGAGGACCTCGGCTTCAAGGCGGCGGCGCTCGGTCAGGTCGCGGACGAACCCGGTGAACAGCCGGCGGCGGGGCGTGCGGACTTCGCTGACGGCGAGATCCATTGGGAAGACCGTGCCGTCGCGGCGGAGTCCCACCACTTCGCGGCCGATGCCGATGATCTTGGCCTCGCCGGATTTGGTGTAGTTCGAGAGGAAGCGATCATGCATCTCCCTGTAGGGCGAAGGCATGAACATGCTCACGTTCTTGCCCAGCACCTCGGGCGACTTCCAGCCGAAGATCCGTTCCGCCGCGCGGTTCAGGGCCTCAATGCGGCCCCGTTCGTCGATCGTGATGATTCCTTCGACAGCCGTGTCGAGAATCGCCCTGAGCTGAAGTTCCGACTGGCTGACCGCGCCTTTTGCGTTCCGGGCGGGTGCGCTTTTGCGGTGCGGAGCCTTGCCGGCGGCCTTGCGTTTCAGGGGTCTCGGCGGGCTTGGATTCATTGGACGCAGCCTAGCGGACTCCGTGCGGGTGCCAGAAGGAAAAGAACTTGGCGGGCGGATCAATTCCTTGGACCGCTTCGCGGATCCTCCGTTGAAAGCGAGTAGGAAGCTCAAATTCCAGGCAGTTGTCCGCGGTATTCCGTCGGCGACATTCCGATCAACTTCTTGAACACGCGGTTGAAGTGGGTCAACGACTGGAAGCCGACGTCGTAGGCGATCTCGCTGATCCGGAGGTTGGGATTCAGCAGGAGATTGCGCGCCCGTTCGATCCGGAGGCGGGACACGTAGTCCGTGAAGTTGATGCCGGTGACTTTGCGGAACATCTTGCAGAAGTAGAAGGGGCTGCAGTTGACGGCCTTCGCCACCTGGCCAAGCGAGAGATCCTCCTCCTGGTGGTCGCGGATGAATTCCTTGGCCTTTGCAATCATCGGAGGCTCCGCGTTCTGCTGCTGGACGGCGAGCTGGTTGCTGACCATCGACAGGTGTTCGGCGAAGATCCGCAGCATGGTGACGATGCTGTCGTGCTGCTTCGGGGAAACGACGCGGCCCTTGAAGTAGGCGGTCCGGATTTCATCGTCGGATGCCTCGACTCCCCATTCGCGGACGAGCTTGAGTGTCCGTTCAAACTGCGCCTGCGTGGGCGCTTTGCGGAAGGTCTGGCCGGTGTGGAGGAACGCGACCGTGCGGTCTCCTAGCTTCACCGGGATGGCCGAGTCGTTCAGGCTGGCGGGGCAGGTGACGGTGGCCGCTTCGCTCCGGGCGTTCTCCGTCAGTTGCTGCTGAGATGTCAGGCAGGCGGCGCAGGACCGGCTCTTGGACGCCATCAAGGCGCAGAAGGGATTCTCGCCCCGGTGACCGTGGTGCGGAAGCTGCCACGTCTCGACCGGTGTGATGGCCAACGGCAGGCCGGTGGTTTCGGAGAAGGCGTTCTCGTAGTCGCGGTAGACCTGGGAGCGGCTGAGGACGTCGACGATCTGGTTTTCTGCTTTCATGGCTTTTGAGTTCCGTGGTCGCGCAACATCTCTTGCTCGACCACGTGCAAGATACGGACACCAAGAATTGTCCATCAATCGGGGCGACCCCTGCTTCCGTTTGGGCGTTCGCCCCGGGGTTGGGTAGGGGAAACCCTTAGTGATTGGGCGAGACCGCAGGCAAAGTTGCTTTCGGTTGATGGCCGTGGCTTGTTCGCCTCAGCTTTTTCATGAACCCTTCGAACGTAGAAATCCTAGCCTCCGTGCTTTTCGGCATCGCCGTGTTGCACACATTCGTCGTGAAACGGTTTGCCGCATGGGCCCACCGTTATCCGTCGGGTTCCGTGGCGGAAAACGTCTTGCACTTCCTGGCCGAGACCGAGGTGGTGTTCGGCGTCTGGGCGGCGGCGCTGTTCGTCGGCATCGCCGCGCTGAAGGGATCGATCCCCGCGGCCGTGGAGTATGTGGAGAGCCTGAACTTCACCGAGCCGAAATTCGTCTTTGTCATCATGGTGGTGGCAGCGACCCGCCCCGTGGTGCGGCTGGCGGAATCGTTCATCGCGTTGACGGCGCGGGCTCTGCCGATGCGCGAAGGCGTGGCGTTTTATGCGGCGGCTCTGGTGGTGGGCCCGCTGCTGGGTTCGCTGATCACAGAGCCTGCGGCCATGACCTTGCTGGCGCTGGTTTTTAAGCGGCGTTACTTCGACCATGGCATCAGCCGCCGTCTGGCCTACGCCACGCTGGGCCTTCTATTCGTCAACGTCTCCATCGGCGGCACGCTGACCCATTTTGCCGCGCCGCCCGTGCTGATGGTTGCGGCCACGTGGAACTGGGACACGGCTTTCATGTTCACGCATTTCGGCTGGCGCGCGGCGGGCAGTTGCATCGTTTCTACGGGACTCATCGTTGGGTTGTTCTGGAAGGAGTTGAACGGAATCAAGCCGGTAAAGAGCGCCGGCGGGGATGTGCCGGCCTGGTTGACCGTGGTGCATCTGGCCTTCCTCGGGGCCGTCGTCGGGTTCGCCCACCATCCCGACGTCTTCTTCGGCGTGTTCATGATCTTTCTCGGCCTCGTCGTGGCGACGAAGGAATACCAGGACGACCTCAAGCTGAAGGAAGGGCTGCTGGTCGGCTTCTTCCTCGCGGGCCTGGTGACTCTTGGGTCGCTGCAAGCCTATTGGCTGAAGCCTTTGATCCAGTCCCTCGGCGGCAGCGCGCTCTATTTTGGAGCCACGGGTCTGACGGCACTGACGGACAACGCCGCCTTGACCTACCTCGGTTCGCTGGTCGAGGGCATTTCCGACGAGTTGAAGTATGCGCTGGTGGCTGGTGCTGTTACCGGTGGCGGATTGACCGTGATCGCCAACGCGCCGAATCCCGCCGGTGTTGGAATTCTCCAGTCCTCCAAAGCATTCGGGGGAGCCGGCATCAGCCCGGTCGGCTTGCTGCTCGGGGCGCTCTTGCCGACGGGCGTCGCGATCGTCTTCTTCTGGCTGCTCCATTAGGCAGTGTTTGCTGGATCTGGGCGGGAACTTATCTATTGCCCGGAAGGAAGTCTCTGGTAGGTTCGCGCTCCTTTTTCCGGGGCATCGGGCGTCGGGAGAGGGTGAACGGTCTTAAATATCCGATCCCGAAGTGGAGCGGTGGCCACAACAACAACTGACATGAATCCCGTTTTCCGCGGGATGGTCCGGACCAAACTCGGCCGGATCGCAACATAGGAAACTGATTGAAACCCAATATCGGCGTTAAAGAGCTCCTCGAAGCAGGCGTGCATTTCGGACACCAGACCCGTCGCTGGAACCCGAAGATGAAGCCCTTCATTTTCGATGCCCGCAACGGCATCCACATCATCGACCTGAGCAAGTCGGTCGTGCAGCTCGAGGAAGCCTGCAAGTTCCTTTTCGACACCGTCTCGAAGGGCGGTCAGGTGCTGTTCGTCGGCACCAAGAAGCAGGCCCAGGAAGCGGTCAAGGAATCCGCCAAGGCCTGCGGGCAGCTCCACGTCACCGAGCGCTGGCTCGGGGGCACGTTGACCAATTTCGCCACCGGCAAGCGCTCCATCAAGCGCATGAAGGAAATCGAGAAGATGGAGCTCGACGGTTCCATCAACAAATACGTCAAGCAGGAGCAGTCGATGATCCGCCGCGAGCATGCCCGCATGCTCAAGAACCTCGATGGCATCCGCACGATGGAGAAGATGCCCGCC
>Ga0163144_10012609_pt1 | contig 17730 bp, 19 predicted proteins | sample OliLak19BULKMAT1_FD_123175 | JGI IMG/M metagenome (GOLD analysis project Ga0163144, IMG submission 123175) | Freshwater microbial mat bacterial communities from Lake Vanda, McMurdo Dry Valleys, Antarctica - Oligotrophic Lake LV.19.BULKMAT1 | ecosystem: Environmental > Aquatic > Freshwater >...
CAACTCCTTTAATGTGCTCAGTCAATCTTGCCAATTCATCGTAATCCCTGATGTAGCGAGCATCAAAATTTGAACTATTTCCAAAGATACTTGCATCGATAGGCATGTGTACCCTCTTCTATGTAAAAGAACATGAACTTTACTAGCTTACCAGTAAGTAGCTATTCTCTCCAAGCATAACAAAAAAGAACCCTTTAATTAGGATTCTTTTTTGATGAGTAAATAAATATGTCTTTACTCTTTTGAGCTCTTTTGTAGTTCTGCAGTATCTAGCTTAATTGAAGGGCTCATACTAGAAGTTATGTAGATAGTTTTTACATAAATCCCTTTTACGCCAGCTGGCTTATTTGTTCTTACAGCACCAAGTACAGCACGTAAGTTAGCTTCAAGATCAGTAGCTTTGAAGCTCAATTTACCAAAGGCAACGTGAACAATACCACTTGGGTCATTCTTAATCTCGGCACGACCTTTTTTGATTTCTTCTACCATTGCAGCTGGATTATTGGTAACCGTACCGCTTTTAGGAGATGGCATAAGACCTTTTGGCCCCAGCACCTTGGCATGTCGGCCTAGTTCGCTCATTTTGTCTGGGCTAGCAATAAGCACATCAAAGTCTAGCTTACCCTTGGCAATGTCAGCAAGAATTGCTGCTGCGTCAGTATTATCAGCACCGGCTTTTTGGGCTGCGTCTGCTTCTTTGTCGCTCGTTATAACAGCAACTTTTACAGTCTTACCACTACCAGCAGGTAGAGCAGCGCTAGTACGCAAGTTTTGATCTGACTGCTTTGGGTCTATATCGAGTACAATATGTACTTCAGCTGTAGCATCAAATTTAGTCTTCGATAATTTAGGCAGCAACTCTACCGCTTCAGAGACTGTGTATAGCTTACCGGCTTCAACTAACTCACGAGCAGCTTTTTGATTCTTTGAGTACTTTATAACCCGTGGTTTTTGTATAACCTTAGGCTTGTCTTCTTCAGTTTCTTTTTCAAGCTTACGTGCTTCTTTTTCTTCTTTGGCTGCATCAAGTTCAAGAGATTTTTTGCTGTGCTTACCGGCTTTGGTGACTTTTTCTGAGTCTTTAACTTTAGAAGCTTTCTTGGTCTTTTTTTCTTCTACTACTTCAGTCACTGACTCTACAGATTCATCTTTCTCGATTACTTCTTTTTCAATTTTCTCTGCTTTTGCCATATTTATCTCCTTTGTGGTACTAGCCCCGTTTTAGCGGGTCCCACTCGTTTATTATTTCTTTTCTACTTCAACTCCCATAGAACGTGCTGTGCCAGCAATAATTTTCTTTGCGGCTGTAATATCGTTGGCATTCAAATCAGCCATTTTTTCTTCGGCAATTTGTGTGAGCAATACGTCACTCAATGTACCAACCTTATCTTTATTAGGAACCCCAGAGCCTTTTTTGAGCTTCATGGCTTCTTTAATAAGAGTTTTTGCTGGTGTACCTTTAATGATAAAGTTCATACTTTTATCTTCATATATATACACAGTAACTGGGGTTGGTTTACCCTTGCGGTCTTGGGTTTGCTCATTGAATGGATTGATAAAATCCATCATGTTTACACCGTGTTGACCAAGAGATGATCCAACTGGTGGAGCTGGTGATGCTCCTCCGCCCGGAATAACCATCTTTACTTTTGCGACTGCTTTTTTTGCTTCTGCCATACTATCTCCTTTGTGGTACTAACCCTGTATTAATACAGGTCCCACTTATTTTATTATAATTTCTTAACTTGCAATGAATCTAGCTCAACAGGTGTTTCACGGCCAAACATACTGACAAGTACTTTGATTTTACCTTTTTGCTCATCTATTTCACTAACAGTACCATCAAAGCCTTTGAATGGCCCATCGGTAATATTCACAAGCTCACCAATACTAAAGTCAATGTGATACTTAGGCTCATCAACACCCATACGTTTTTGGATTGCCCGTACTTCGTCTTCTGACAAGGGTGATGGTGTGGTGGTGGTGCCAACAAATCCGGTTACATTTGGAGTATTACGCACAACAAACCAACTATCTTCTGTCACAATCATCTGTACCATGATGTATCCTGGAAATATCTTACGTTCTACTACTTTACGTCGACCGTTTTTGATTTCAATTTGATTTTCTTTTGGTACAATAACGTCAAAAATCTTATCCTTCATCTCAAGTGATTCAATTCTTAAAGCCAACTGATCAGCTACTTGATCTTCATACCCTGAGTAGGTGTGAATAACGTACCAGTTTTTACCATTTTCTTCGTGTTTCATTTGTTTAAATCAATCCTTTTTTACGACTTAAATAATAATTTCTGCAATGCAGTTTGAAAGCCAAAGCCCAATAACGTTAGATATGTTCCCACTAGAAGCGCACTAACAACAACAATTGCCGTTAATTGAAGGGCTACCTTGCGTGATGGCCAGATAACTTTTTTCAATTCTGCATATGATGCTTTGATGTAGTCAGTAAGTTTTTTCATGGCTGAATTCCTAAATATATCTTTGTAATCTAAAAAAGCCTTTCGGCGGCTACTAGATGTAATTATATACCTTACTTAGCGTGTTTGTCAATGAAAAATCAAAAGAGAAAATGAAATTCAATATTGCGCTCACACCCTATTTCTTAATAGGTACCACAAACTGTATAGTATCGGGTATTGAGGCATGGATATTTGCTAAGTAACCCCTCATTCGCGATGCCGAGAATATTACTAGAACAGTATAGATAAGCAAAATACTACCTGCTACTGCTATCGCTATAGCAAATGGCCAAAGACTTTCAGGCTTTTCTCGCTGAGAATAGAGTAAATCAGCCCGATCGCTGCTTTGATTTGCTATAAAGTAGTAGTGACGTGCCCACATGTTTTGTTGAAAATACTGCAATAGAGTCAATAATATCACCGTCATAACAACTTCAAGTATAAGAAGCCAAATAACTGGTGCTTGCGATTGTGCCACAAAGTAATTGGTAATTTGCCAACCTGCCAGCACAATCGAACCATACACAACAATCAGCCAAAATATACTCCAAATACTTATTAAGAAATTTCTTAATGGCATAGCAAACACTAGTTTGAAGCTACGGAGCTGCAGGTGCTTCTTATTATTACTACGAGCAAGTAAACCTATTTGTAACCAATGTTTACTATAAAGCAATACGATTACACCAAGCCATGCAAAAGCCAGAGCAAAAACTAGCTGATAACGACTACTACCCAACCAAGCATTAGTGCTAGACAAGATATGACTAGCCAATAACCCAAATGCAATACTAACTAAAATTATTATTATAAAGTGCAAAATATAGTTGAGTGATTGGCGAAATATTGAGTGAGATGCTGATCGTAATGCGCGTAAAACACCAACCGGCCTAGAGTCGAACTCACGTAACCGCACGTAAAGCCCGCTAGCAGATACACTCGAGCGTATGATAACACCCACCATAAATGCTACCAAGGCAACACCGATAGCCCAAGTGATGGCCTGATAATGGTCTGGTGCAATAAAGTTTTTTGTATATGCTAAAGATTCATTAAGCGTTAGATGTTTGAGCACCCTAATTTGCAACAAAATTAGTGGCAATGTCAGTAATAGCCACGTCTGGGGGCTACATATTGTTCTTAATAAACTCAACTGCATTAGACTAACATTAGTTTTGGGCCAGAGACTATGAAGAAAAACAAAACTAAAGAAATCTATCTTTTCTTCTTTGGGATCTACTAGGTGAGAAGCCTGAGTAGTATCTTTTTTGATGGCCCGAATTGGCTTTCTACCAACTTTTTTGGGCTGTATACTACGTGCAATCTGGGGTTGAGTCTGGGATGGACTAGGAAGATGTTGTTGTAATGCAGATATTTTTTCTGCCCTGACCGTTTCTACCGGTGAACGCAAATCAAGTAAGGTAGAGCGACCCCCTGCAGGTGCTTGAGATTTTGCAGTCATAGCAACAGCTCGACCGTTTTCGAGGTTGTATCGAACACCGTCGACAGTAATATGTTTGTGGGGGTTTTGTGCCATATAAACTTCGTTCTATCGTCTATTATACCGTAAGAACTTAGATTCTTAAGAATTTGCGTATTACTACTAATATGTAAAGAACTAGCTTATGGGGCGACTGTACACGAATTCTTTCTTGTTTTAATCTGTTGGCCGGTGTTGTAATGAGCTTATGTAGCAAGACCATATAATACATATAAGCAAGCAAAACACCATAGCGGCTTGCAACTGGTAATTGATGAATCATTACTTTTGCTTGCTTAAAATCATTACTAATGTCTTGAGTGATGGTATTTTTCTGTTCGTCATTAAAATGTGTAAAATCAACCCCCGGAAAATACACCCTACCCAAATCTAAGTTATCGGCCTGCAAGTCACGTAAAAAGTTTACTTTTTGAAACGCTGATCCAAGAGCTTGGGCAGCAGGCGTATATTTCTTGTAAGAACTTATTTTTCCTTCTGTGAATACGCATAAGCACATAAGCCCAACAGCTTCAGCCGAACCATATATATAGGCCTGATACTGACTAGCTGAATACTTTTTTTTACTAAGATCCATACTCATACTTATAAAAAATGCTTTTATCAATTGAGAAGGAATGTTATAGGTATGTACTGTTTTGGCAAAAGCATGAATAACCGGGTTTAAGCTAACTTGAGAACGTATCGCTGTAAAAGTGTGCGTTTCAAAATCTTTTAACAATATAGCTGCGTTACTAGGGCGTAAAGTATCTACTAGCTCATCAGCAACTCGAACAAAACCATAAATATTGTACAGGTGGGTGCGGTCTGGCTCATTCAACAGGCGCATGGCAGTTGAAAAAGACGTTGAGTACTGCTGAGTAATTAGCTTATTAATTTGTTGAGAAGTTTTTGTATATAATTCTGAATTATTCATATCACTAAATAGTTAGTTTGTGCGTGAAACACAATAGTTTGCAAAATCTATTAAGAGTTTTTGTAGCTGTACTTTTGTGGTTATTTTTGGTACAAAACTAATAGCTTTTTTTGAGTATTCTTGAGCAATAATTAGAGTTTTGGCTTTTGCACCATTTTCTTCAAGAATTTGTCGCGTTACTTTGAGGTCAGCTAGGTTAGCCCGAGGATTACCAACAATATATGATAAAGTTTTCTTTTGTTTGGGTGATGCCAACTGCATACCATAATGCATCAGTACAGTCTGTTTACCTTCATGGAGGTCTGAAAGAATTGGCTTACCAGTGTTTTTTTGATTACCAAACATTCCCAGTACATCGTCAGCAAGCTGAAACCCAATGCCGAGTGGCTGGCCATAATCGCTCATACTTTCTAACATCCCATTCTCTACACCTGCTAGAATTGCACCAAATTGTAAGGGCATAATGACCGAATAATCGGCCGTCTTATGCTGGCTAATTGCAATAATGTTTTGCAAGCCGAGTTTTTTTGCATAACTACCCAATACGTCAAGATGTTGCCCAGCTGCAACTTCAAAAACTGCTTTATTTAGTCGAGTAGTTGCCCGCAAAGTTAGTTCATTAGAAAAGCCTGCAGCTAGTAATGCCTCGTAGCTCAATCCACAATTAATATCCCCGGCTAGTATTGAGAAGCTATCAGCTACATGCTGAGCCTCAGACTCACTCAAGGTTTTAGCGAGTCTTTTCTTGTATAAGCCGGTTATGTTTGCCCCGCCATGACGACGGTCATCTCTGTCCATAATATCATCATGAATCAAAAGATAGTTATGAAATATCTCTAAGGCGGCGGCGGCCTTAATAATTTTGTCATCTTCTGACCCCCCGGCTATTCTATACCCAAGTACGGCTAAAGCCGGGCGCAAACGCTTGCCTCCACGTAAAGTTTGTTTTGCGGTATCACTAACGAGCTTTTTATACTCACTACTGAGTAATGCCGCATCAGCTATTCTTTGATCGTAAAAATGCGACAGCTCAGAGTCAATCTGTTTTTTTATATCTAGCATGTAGCTAGTGAGGTCTTGATAGTTCATAGCAATTAAAGTTAATTATTGCCTATTATGCGTTCTACTACAAGCTTAGCGCTCAATGTGACCATAGGGATCCCCCCGCCTGGATACGTACTGGCCCCCACAAAGTAAAGACTACCAATATCTTTACTATAATTATGTGGTCTAAAATAGCCTGATTGAAAGAAGTGATGACTAAGGCCAAATGCAGACCCAGAAGTAAGATTAAACTTAGTTTCAAAATCTTGAGGAGTAAATACTCGCTCAGTTTGAATTTTACTCTCTATATCTAAACCAAATTCTGTTTTCAGTCTTGATAATACTTGAGAGCGAATTTTAGCAACACCTTTCTCCCAATCATTTTTACCTTCTAGATTTGGTACGGGCACCAAGACATAAAAGACATTCTTACCTTTTGGGGCTAGCTGTGGGTCAGTTTTAGTTGGAATATATGTATAAAAAGATGGGTCTTTTGGTAGAATTTTTTCATGAAATATTTGATCGAGGTTAGCTTTAAAATCTTTGCACAGATACACATTATGATGAAGCATATCAGCACATTCATCATCAACACCCCAGTAAAATAATAAAGCCGAGCTTGCTTGATTGAATGAATCTAGTTTAGTATCTGGCATTCTGGGACGTAACTCTTGTGGTATTAAGTTTTTATATGTGTACACTAAGTCTGCATTGGCAATAATTATATCTGCCCGAACTTCTTTTTTATTTTCAAGTTCAATGCCAATAGCTTGCTTGTTTTCAATCAAAATCTGCTTAACAGGTGAATTTACTTTGATAGTTCCAGCTAGATCTTTGACGAGTTTTTGCAAAGCTAGGCTCAAGCTATACATCCCACCTTTGGGGTACCAGATGCCTAAGCCAGTCTCCATATAGCTCACCATACTATATATTGCCAGTGCTTCATGTGGGCTCACACCTAAGTACATACTCTGAAAGCTAAATAACTGACGTAAACGTTCGTCTTGAAAGTATCGGCTCACAAACGTATAGAGCTTACTCAGCCCTCTTTTTTGTAATAATTTTGCACCTGAGCGCATATTAATAAAGTCGGTGATACGATTAAAGTTTCTATCAATAAAGTCGTTTCGTGATATTCTATACATCTCTGATACATCTGCAAAAAATCGATAAAACTGCTCGGGGGCTTTAGGGTCAAATCGCGCTAACTCAGCCTGAAATTTAGGCAGATTACTACTAACAGTAATTTTTGATTTATCGGCAAATGCCACTTGGTAGTTCGGCTCTAGCTGAATAAGATCAATGTAGTCATCAAGGTTTTTTCCGCAATATGTAAAAGTATCGTACAAGACATCGGTCATCATAAGTAATGTAGGGCCGGTGTCAAAAATATAATCGTCTTGCTCTAAGCGGTGAGCCCGCCCGCCTACTTTATCTTCTTTTTCATAAACAGTAACTGCATACCCCTCTTTGAGTAAGCGAGCAGCTGTACATAGCCCACCTACACCACCACCAATAATAATTGCTGACTTTTTCATAGTTTTATCATATCACAGGAGAATCCTTATGGTTTGTTAACTAGCTAACTAAAGGTATAATATTCTTGACCTCGCTCATTCAAAAAAAAAGGAGTCAGAGATGCAGTCTCTAACCCAAGAAAACATGAATGATATTTGCCAGATTATCGAACGGTATAAGTTAGGGTTCAATAGTGCTTTCAACGCCGTACCAGAAATTCGAGAATACTTGCAAAAAACATTTGATGCGGTCAGTCCTGTTTCTCGTCGTATTCTATTTGGTCAAGACGACAGTGAAAATCAGCATTACTTAGGTGATTTCGAGGTCTGGGGTGACGGCGTAGTACTATTTGTGCCTGGTCCTGATTATCGAGAATATCTCGCATTCGTGAACATTAGTGGCTGGAGGTCTGGCTTCAATCGAATTGGGGTACCGGTTAATGCTCGAGGCCACAGTATCGTTACAAGTGGCTCAAACTTCAACTATGCCTTTTTTGAGCTCACGCTCACTTGCTCAGACCCTGAAGATACCAACTCTAAAGATTCCTCTGTACGAATGATTGATTCGGGTGGTGAATCATACTTCACGGTTCTTGCTGAACAGTCTAGAGTCTTGCACAAGTTTTTTGATTCTGCTTTTAGCCCCAATAATTAAATTGGGGTTTTTATTTGGAGTATAATAAAGATATGTTTGAGATAATTCATACTCACTTTTTCTATTTTTGTTTGCTAGTTTTTAGTATTACTGGGCTCACTCTAGCCGATTGGCGTTATAAACTGGCTTTTTGGAATAAGCCACTTGCAAGCGTACAAACCATTGGGTCAGTTTGGTTACTTCTTTTACTATTTGATATTGGTGGCATTAGAAATCAAATATTCTCAACAAATCAAAGCTACGTAATTGGTCTACATATTGTGTCGCCCAATTTGCCGATAGAGGAATTTCTATTTTTGTTTTTGCTCTGTTATGCCACGCTACTTATATATCAATTACTAAAAAATGTAGGCTATCTTAATAGTAAGAAAAAGGTTAAAAATTAGATGTATAGTTACTCTATCTTAGCGATCAGTCTAATAGCAATTTCAGCCCTTCTCCTAATTCGATTTCGTATTCAGTTACCCTACTATAAAGTATTACTGGCTATTTTTGCAATCTTGCTAACTGCAATGCTCATCTTTGACTCGTATCTCACGAGTCTGCCGATTGTACTGTATAATACTAATTCTCTACTGGGTATAAAAATTGGTAGTATTCCATTGGAGGATTTTAGTTATTTAATTGTAGTAGTTGTATTGATTCCAGCATTATTTGAGTATTTTATAAAAAGAGATAATGACAAAAAAAAATAATCCACTATCAAGTTTAACGTTCAAAGAGATTCTAGCGACCAGTCGGCCATTTAGCTGGGTCAATACTGCTGCTCCATTTGTCGTTGGCTATCTTTTGGCCACACATACTGTCGATGTGGCTGGCATTATAGGAATGTTGTATTTTTTATTCTCATATAATCTCCTTATGTATGGCATTAATGACATATACGATTATGAATCAGATATTAAGAACCCTCGAAAAAACTCAATTGAGGGTGGTCTGCTTGAAAAATACAAACACGCCCCGCTATGGTACGCAATTGCTGCAGCCAATATACCATTTCAGCTCTACTTGATGTATACAAGTACAAATGCTGCCCGTATAACACTTCTCGCATTGGTTTTCTTTTGTTTTAGTTATAGCGCAAAACCCCTGCGCTTCAAAGAAGTACCTTTTCTAGACTCTATCAATTCAGCTATCCATTTTGCAGGGCCTTTTGTATTTGGTCTCATCTATGGTCAATCATCTAGTTGGTATCTAGCTGCGATTATTGCATTTATGGCCTGGGGTATGGCTAGCCAGGCTTTTGGGGCGATTCAAGATATTAAGCCTGACCGTGCAGCCAAGATTAAATCTATTGCGACTATTCTTGGCGCTAAACGAACCAATCGCTATGTACTATTCTTCTATAGTCTATCTAGTATTGTTATTGCAATTGTGTATTTTCCTGCAGGACTTATCGCCGCTGGTTTACTCGGTTTGTACGCATTAAACGCGAGTTTTTTTATAAAATTCAAATCAGATGCCCAAAGTAATCAGTTTCATAGGGGCTGGCAAAACTTTATGTGGCTTAATCTAATAGTTGGTTTTTGGCTGAGTCAGATGCTTTTATATATATTTGATCCCTTTGGCGTAAAACAATACTATGTAACGCTTCTCGGATTCTTTTTATTATTATTCTTCTTACTACAACTAGGTCTAACTCTCTATAATTTACGGGCTTTTGCTCGCCCAAAAACTCAACGCCTCAATGAATGGCCTAAAATATCAATTATTATCCATGCCTACAATCAAGCAGATAATATTTCATCAACATTACTTGCTATACTTGGGCAACAATACCCACAATTTGAAGTACTATTTACTGACCTTGGGTCAACTGACAATACTCTAAGGATCGCTCAGGGCTTTCAAGACCCTAGACTGAGGATAGTACAAACCAAGCCATTGAAGACTGGCTGGACCCTAAACAGCTGGGTCTCACAGCAACTACTTGATAAAGCAAGTGGTGAAATCGTACTCTTACTAAGCGCTGATACAATCTTACTCCCCAACGCCCTTTCGATCATTGCTAGCCTCATCACCGAACAAAAACTCAGCCTGGTATCTCTCTTACCAGCCGATCAAAATAAAAGTCTAGCTCAACAAATAATTTTGAGTCAAAATCACTATTTTATGTTGGGTTTGTATCCTTCAGCATTTTTAGCAAAAACTCACCCACGATCAGTCAATGCTAGTACTAATATCATGGCTTTTGTTCGTTCAAGCGTGTCTGCACTTGGTGGGTTTGAGCTTGTTCGTAAGAGTGCCTTAGAAGATTTTGACTTGGCTGCAGAGGTGAAAGCTAAGGGCCTACAGACTGGCTTCTACCTAGGGGCCGATATTGCTACTAGCCAAAACCATGCTAGCTTAGGCTTAATAATAGCGCAGAACCTGAGACGTTTTTACCCAGCGGTGCACTTTCAAATGCCGCTAACTGTCGCTCTCAGTAGCGGGGGTTTCTTTGTACTTTTATTACCAAGTGTTATTCTTGCCTGGCTTTTGATTACAAATTCTTTTACCGGAACCCTGTTACTAGCTCTGGCGATTGGGCTTAGCTACATTAATCGCCTCATTATCACGATTGTTTCAAAACAAAGTATTCTTTCAACCCTACTCTACCCAATAGGTAGTATATTTAGTCTTGGCTTGCTGATCTACTCAATGATAAGCTATGAGCTACGCAAGCCACGTTGGCAAAAACGTAATGAAGTATTTTAGAATTTGAATAGTACTGTAGTGCACTTTAGAAAATTATTGCGTAGTAGTTACTTTATTTACTGGAATAGTAGTTGGTAGATCAAGATAAAAAGTACTACCCTTACCTAGCTCACTCTTGAAGGTGATATCACCACCAAGTTTTTTTGCTTGTTGCATTGTAATATATAAGCCCATGCCGGTACCTTTAATAGCCTGCACTTCTTCGCTACTAGAACGGTAAAACTTATGAAATAGTTTTTTCTGTTCTTCGTCTGAAATACCAAAGCCATCATCTTCTACAGAAAACTGGATGCCTTCAGGATACTTTTGAGAAACTTTTGTACTGAGCTCAATTTTTTTTCCCTTACTAGCGCTATACTTGATAGCATTTGTTAAAAAATTAATAAGTATTTCACGTACTCTTTGGTCAGAACTGGTAATTTTTGGTAGATCTTTTTCATTTAAATATACTAATTCAATATTTTCAAGCTTAGCACGTTCAGTCATTGATTCTACCAATTCTTTACAAAGTAGATCTGAATCTATACTATGCAATTCTACGTCAAGAACTGGCCTTTCTGAGTGAGATAAGTCAGATAAATCTTGCAGCAAGCCGGATAAATATGTAATATTTTGAGCGGCTGAACGCAATAGTTTCTCTGTCTTTGGTTCAATACCCCCAATATAGGCAGATGACAAAACTGTGGAGATATCAGCTTCTACAATTGCAACTGGAGTACGAAGCTCATGGCTCACTACGCTCAAAAACTCATCTTTTTGTTGCTGTAGGCTTTTTTGCTTGCTGATATCACGAGCCATCACAAGCACCCCAACTAGCTCACCAGCTTGTTTGATAGGTGTAACTAAAATATACAAGCTAACCTCTTTACCTGAAATTGTAGTATGAAGATCGTCTCGAGTTACAACCTTGCTTTCATGAAGGGTAGTATTTATTAGTTGATCAATTTGATTGTCTTTGTTCTGTAAGGACAAGATTTTATCAAATAGTTGCCCAGAAAGATCCTCGTGTGAGTCAATAAGTTCCATTGCGGCCGAATTATATACACTCACCCTGCCTTTTTTATCTAGAGCAAAAACTGCTTCTCCTAGGCTATTTACAAGAGCAAGTAATTTGTTCTGTTCTACCTGAAGTTTTTCAGTATGCTTTTTTTGTTGTTCAGTTTTATGTAAAAGTGATCGAATAATAATCAGTATACGAATAATACCAAGAATCACAAAAAGAATAATAGATGTCCAAAATAATAATGGGTCTTTCTGAAGATACCCATATATAATTCCTACTAAAAATATAACTGAGACAAAAACAAAGATGCCATAGAGACGCAATAAAGAAAATTTGGAAGATTTCATAGGTATGTATTCTACTTATGTTTAATGATACCATTCTTGATTATAATTTGGTATTATTTGCTTGTTTTCAGTATGTCAGCAATAAATTTATCAATTTTATTTTCAAGCTTTTTTAATGTACTGTCGTTAGTAAAACATATGTCTGCCAATGCAATTACAGCCTGAATATTCTGAGTATCTGGATCTTTACTTTTTTCCTCTAATAACTCTTGTTGTTTAAATACTTCAAAGCTTATGTCGTCTCCGATTCGTTTACGACTTTTTGCTCTTTCATACCGCACCTCTAAACTAGTAGTAATTGCCACAATAGTTGCACCATTTTTTTTGAGTAATAGTACTTCAGCCGGATTCCGTAGTCCACTAATTACAATAGTATCACTCGCTTCTTTTAGTGCTGTTATCACTAAGTAGTCTGCGCCATACTCTTTTCTTAAGTTATTGGCTGATGTCTGTAGCACATCTCGTGTCGATTCACCGAGGTTGTTATTTCTTACAAAATCTCTTACGATATTGCCTGTAGATACGTGGGTAAAGCCGTAAGTATCTTGCAGATATTCTGCTACCGTATCTTTTCCACCAGATGCCCGGCCAACTAGACCAATAATACATTTCTTCATATAGATAAGTATAGTCTGAGATGAGCCCTAATTGCTAGATACAATAAAGTAACTAGTTTTGAGAAAGTGCTATTTTAAGAGAATCTCTAGCGCGTGATAGAGTTGTACGAAATTCACTAATTGCATCTCCAATAGTTTTGCGCTTAACATCAGCTGCTACCGAAACCGCATTACCAATCTTATCTACTCCACTTTTGCCTTCTTGAAGATTTTTACGAGCAAGTTCAAGCTGACCACGAAATGTTTGGTGAGCACTAGCTACTGTGGCGGGGTTTGCACAATTTTGTTTAGCTGAGATTTTGGCATCAGACAATGCAGCCTCATAGCTCGTAATCAAATTATCAAGACTTCCTGTGCGCCCTGAAACCTGACTATTTATAGTATTGCGAAACGCTGCGATTGCACTATCAACAGTAGCTCGACGTTTTGCAACTGCTGCATCAACAGTTTCTTCAAAATCTTTAACTGCTTGTTTTTGTGAATCCGTCGTGGCTTTCTCTTCTAGCTTCACATAGTGTTCACGACGATTTTTATCCCATTGTTCTCTGTCTTCTATAAGTTTTTGGCTATGTTTATCAAAGCGTTTTGCCATAGTATTTATATGGGTAGTACGCTCAGATGAAATTTTATCGAGTTTACTTTTTATGCCTGAATTAAGTCGAGCTTCTGTAACAGAAAGTTGTGAACAAAAAACTCCATCACCATCTGGTCGTTGTCTTGTTTCTGCAAAAGCTTGACTAACATTTAGTGAATTAAAGAGTAATGCAACTAATAAACTACTTAAAAAGATTTTTTGTATGACTTTATAAACTATTATCATTACTAATGTCTCCTAAAGATTTTACCGACTGATCAATGGCACTTGTAGTAGCTTGGCCTTCTTCAATAAGCTGTTTGCTAGCAATGTCTTCTTGGCTAACATCAGCACTTACGGCCGTAAAGGCATTATCAACCGTGCCATTTGGAACTGTTCGCCCGTCAGTATTAACTGTAGACGGGGTGACTGTTTTTGGTGCAGAGGCGCTTCTACGAAATACTACCAAGCTGCCAATCACTACTATAATTGCAATAGCTGCTAACGGAACATAAATACGTATTTTATTCATAAACCACCCTTCTGAATTAGTATTGTTCGTACTCTGTACATCATAACGACCTGTTTCATCATGTGTGACATCTTCTAGATTTATTTGATCTAGAGTAGTATGCAGTAAATCTTGTTTATTCGGTACGTTCTGAGAAAATTTCTTTAGACCTTGGGCTATTTCTTCTGGTGTTTGATGATTTTTTGGATTCATAATTATTGTTAGTATTTATTCGTTATCTAGTGAACTTTCTTTCGCAAGTGCGGCAACTGCCCTTGATAGCATTTTTCTGGTTGCAACATCACTCTTACCAATAATTGTAGCTATCTCACTGCTCGCTAGACCCTGCATATAACGAAGTAGTAATATTTCTTGATAGTTTTGTGGTATTCGCTGTAAGTTGCTGTAGAGAGTTTGTATTTCTTCAGCTAGTATAACGTCTTGATGGGGGGTTTGTGACGCGTCAGTCAGTAGTGCTAATACCTCCTCAGAATTATTGAGTATACTACCTGTACGAGATTTTTTTCTATAATAGTCAGCAATAACACTACGGGCGATCGTATATAGGTATGCAGAGGGTGCATAACCCTTATCTTGCCAACCCTGGAGATTACGATGAAACTTTACAAATACCGTCTGCACTAAATCATCAGCCTCATCGCTATCTCCAACTCGTATTAAGATATATCGATGGAGTGGTGAGAAATATTGATTGTACAATTGCTCAAAAGCTTGCTCATCACCTTTTTTAGCTTTTTCAATAAGTATTTTTGGGTCAATTTCTTGGTAATTGTTTGGTTTCATAATGTGTAATTTTTTAGCTCGGTTATTGTACCTAAGACCTTACAAAATGTACATACTTAGTTACCCCAAATTGCATCTACAATCTTTCCGTAGACCGCACGCCAAGCTGGTAATGTGGCACTTGCAAAGCTCACTAAGAGTAGAATAATAGCATTACGTATCATAAAATTCGAATTTACATCTAAATAAACATTTCCGAGAGGAAAATGAAATGGATACCGCGCCTCAAGCGGTACAACAACAAGAATAAAGCCTATCGCACCAAGTATTGCACCTATGAGAGTGTAAAATAAAGCCCTGAACTCATAAGACAGAATAATAGTTGGCGGTGAAATACCTATAGCTCTCTCAATACCAATCTGACGCTTTTTGTTCACTACATCAACATAAGTAATAATAAAAATTGTTAAAAATCCCACGAATAATGCCACCGCACGCAGTATCTTATTAATGACTTCAATACTTTCAGTATAACTCTTAACAAAACCAGCTCTTTCTTGCCAGGTACGTGTTTTGATATCATACCGCAGTGCACTTATCTGATCATTGATATTTCCTTGATTGGTATCAGACTTGAGTTTTACGTTTATAGCACTGGCAGAGTTTATGCTATTTGGTACAACCTGGCTAAACTCATCTGCAGTTATGAGGGTTTTTAAGTCAGCTTGTACAAATTCAGACTGAAATATACCTTTGACTGTATATTCTTTTACAATACCATTAGCAAAACTCACCTTCACCTTGTCACCAGTATGAGCGTTCTTTAAACTATCTGAATATAGCTCTAGCTTGGCCTTTCCTGCACCAGCGATCTGAGCTCCTAGTACTATCTTATCTGTATCACCTGGTGACAAAAAACTACCTTCAATCATATATTGAGGCACTGTAAAAACATCTTTAAAGCTTTGAGTATCAATACCCGATACTTCAGCTGTTCCTCTCTCACTTCCGAGTTGCAACTGGCCACTAATTGTTCTTGCAGGAGTAACTGCTTCTACGCCTTCAATTGCTGCAATTTGTTCGACGAGTTTTGTAGAGTTAGTAATCTGCGAACCAGGAGTAGAACTTTCTACGGTAATATTACCCACCAGGGTATCACGAAGCTTAGAATTCATCTGAGAAATTACTCCCTGCAGAAGTGATGGGGCAAATAGTAAGTTGAGATAGACAAGTATCATCATTAAGATAGTCATTGCGCCTATCCAAAAGTTTCCGCGAAAAATACTTCGAGAGGCTAAGAATAGTGCTACTTGTATGCTACGCACTGTACTCCTCGCTACCGCTCTCAGATAGTCGTCCATCATAGAGGTGCACTACCCTATTAGCATATTTTTGGTCATCGGCATCATGGCTAACAAACAAAATAGTTGTACCAAACTGTTTGTTGAGCCATGTAAGTGCCTGCATCACTTGCTTACCTGAAGTACTATCAAGATTGGCAGTTGGTTCGTCGGCAAAAATAATCTCTGGTTTATTGACCATAGCTCGAGCTATTGCTACTCTCTGTTGTTGACCGCCAGAAAGCTCACGCGGATGATGGTGCATGCGTTCAATAAGACCAATAGATTCTAAAAGTGTCACCGCTCTTTCTTCATATTCACTTGGCCAGCGGCCCAGCATGCGAGCAGGTAAGTACACATTTTCGAGGGCTGTTAGCTCTGGTAATAATGCATATTCTTGAAATACAAAGCCCATCTGAGCAAGACGAATTTTTGCGCGTTTTGACTCAGAAAACTTACTCACATCTTGATTTTTGAAGTACACCTTACCGCTGGTCGGAGAATCAATTAACCCAAGTATGTGTAGTAATGTACTCTTACCAGAACCAGACTTGCCCATAATACACATCATCTCACCTGGCTCTACCTCTAAATAGACGTCATTAACGGCCGGCACAACAACATCGCCCATATGGTATATTTTTTTGAGATTTTCAGCTTTTAGCATAACAATTTATATACTTTATAGTATACCATAACAGGTATCGAAAGATTTTAAGTTATGATTTTTCAAAAATATGATTATACTTATGAATTTAGCGCTTTATCGTCGTTTCCATTAACTCACTATATTATATGTGAGTAATTGTGGTTCTATAATTTTAGTATAACTTATGTTTGTCTTCTTGGATTAGCGAATATGTTATAACTTTACCCGATATAGTTATATACTAAGTTTAAATTGATTCAAGATCTTTCTCAGATCGCTTGAGCATCACCGCATTTACCGCAACAAAGATTGAAGAAATTGACATTAATAAGGCCGCAATTTCTGGACGCAATATAATACCATAGGCGGGATACAGCACGCCTGCAGCAATTGGGATAGCGGCTAAGTTATATACACTCGCCCAGGCAAGGTTCTGCTTCATCTTGCGAACTGTAGCTTTACTGAGAATGATTGCCCTGAGTATATCCACTGGGTCAGACTTCATAAGTACAATTTTAGCGGTTTCTATAGCCACATCAGTACCTGCACCGATTGCGATACCCACATCTGCCTGAGCAAGAGCTGGTGCATCATTGACGCCATCGCCAACCATAGCAACAAATTTTCCTTCTTTTTGCAACTTCTTGACATAGCTAGCTTTATCTTTAGGTAACACCTCAGCGAACACACGATCTATCTTGAGCTGCTTACTAATTGCTTCGGCTGTTTTTTTGTTGTCGCCCGTAATCATGATGACCTCTAAGCCCTGCTTAATCATAAGATCAATGGCTTTTTTGGCAGTTGACTTAACAGGGTCTTGTACGGCAATAACGCCAGCTAATTTATCATAGACAGCAATTAGCATCAAGGTTTTGCCGGCCTCAAGTAAGTTGTTTATATTCGAATCCAAATCAACAGTACTAATTTTACGATCAGCCATTAGTTTTGGGGTTCCGATAAGTATGGGTTGATTGTCAACAGTAGCTTCTATGCCATGGCCAGCAATAGAGTTAAAACCACTGACTTTGGTAGGTATAGTTAGCTTACGTCTTTGCGATTCGTGAACAACAGCTAAGCTAAGCGGATGGTTTGAGCCGACTTCAGCCGCAGTCACTAAAGCTAACAATCTATCTTTAGTA